>JGI12109J20283_10468417_pt1 | contig 31855 bp, 21 predicted proteins | sample ElkSlonscriptome_12_FD_20283 | JGI IMG/M metagenome (IMG submission 20283)
GGCGTCTGATTCGCCAGCGACTCGGCGCCGTGCAGGATACCGGTGCCATGGCCACAGCCCACGCCCAGACCCTGTTCAGTCAGGGGCAATGGCGCCTGATCGAGGATCTGCGGGACTATCTGGCACGCCACCGGCTGCCGGCGCTGGTGGTGCGGATCCCCTCCCGCGAGGGGCTGCTGGCCGGCATCGTCCCGGCGGCCGATGCCGAGGCCTTCGCCGCTGCCCTGGGTGCCCGCTACGTGGACGGCGCGACAGCCTTCGCCGGTCTGGATGCGGCCGGGATCCGCCGGCACTGGCTACCCCACGACGGACACTGGAATCAGCTGGGCTCGGATCGGTTCGCGGCGTTTCTGGCGCCGTGGCTGCTGGAATGGCTGGAAGATCCATCGGGGAATTGATGGAGGGCTTGCAAGCTGTAGAGAATTTGTATATATTTGACCTCGAAGCTTGCAAGTTATCCGGTTTTTGAACTTATTTTTTTATACATTTTCTATATATCTGAGCGCGTTTGGACGAAAACCTGTTCCCCTGGAGCGTTATATGCTCCCCCCTTGGTGGCTGACTTTGTTCAGCCACTTTTTTTTGCCCCGACAACCGGTATACTCGCCTGCGTTCCGCCACCACTGCCAGCACCTGCCGTCACGGCCTCATTCATCCATGACCCAGACCTACGAATCCTGGGGTCGATACCCCCGGCGTCGCCAGCATCCCCGGCGGGCACACTGGTCTGATCAAATCGCTTTCGGTGCTCGTGCTTTGCTGCCCTTCGGCAATGGCCGCAGCTATGGCGACAGTTGCCTGAACAGCACCGGTGAACTGCTGGATATCCGCAGTCTGGACCGATTCATACACTTCGATACCGGGCGCGGGCGATTGCGTTGCGAGGCCGGCGTGCTGCTGGCCGAGATCCTCCAGTTGATCGTGCCGCGGGGTTGGTTCCTGCCGGTGACGCCGGGCACTCGCTTCGTCACCGTGGGAGGTGCCATCGCCAACGATGTACACGGCAAGAACCACCATCAGGCCGGCACTTTCGGACGCCATGTGCGCCGTCTGGAATTGCTGCGTTCCGATGGTAGCCGCCGTCTCTGCTCGGCCGAGGAGAACCCACAGTGGTTCGCGGCCACGGTGGGCGGCCTCGGCCTCACCGGGGTGATTCTCTGGGCGGAACTGCAATTGCAGCCGGTGGCCAATGCCTGGATCAGTCAGGAGGTGATCCGCTTCCCCGATCTGGCGGCGTTCTTCGCCCTGTCGGCGGCCTCCCAGCGGGATTACCAGTACAGCGTGGCCTGGGTGGATTGCCTGGCCCGGGGCGCGCAACTGGGTCGGGGGCTGTTCATCCGCGGCAACCACGCCCCCGCCCTGCCCGCCCGGCGGCCTCCGCCGCCCCGGCTGCGTCTGGATGTACCGCTGGCGCCGCCGGTGTCGCTGATCAACCGGCTGAGCCTGCGGCTGTTCAACACCGTGTATTTCCATGTCCGCCCTTCCCGGCAGCGGGGCATCAGCCATTACCAGCCGTTTTTCTATCCGCTGGACAGCGTGCTGCGCTGGAACCGGATCTACGGACCCCGGGGCTTTCTCCAGTACCAGTGCGTGGTGCCCATCGACGACGGTCACGCCGCCATCCAGGCCATCCTCCGGCGGATCAGCGATGCCGGTCAGGGTTCGTTTTTGGCGGTGTTGAAAGTCTTCGGCGATCTGCCCTCGCCGGGGATGTTGTCGTTTCCCCGCCCGGGGGTGACGCTGGCGCTGGATTTTCCGTTTCACGGTGAGGCCACCCTGGATCTGCTGGCGGCCCTGGATCGGATCGTCGTCCAGGTGGGGGGCGCGGTGTATCCGGCCAAGGATGCGCGCATGAGTGGGGCGCACTTCCAGCGTTTCTTTCCCCTCTGGGAGACCTTCCGGGACTATCGCGATCCCCGCCTGAGTTCGGACTTCTGGCGCCGCGTGAACGAGGAGAGCCATGCGTAAGGTACTGATCATCGGCGCCAGTTCGGCCATCGCCGAGGCCTGTGCGAGGCGCTTCGCGGCCGCCGGCGACCGGCTGTTCATCACCGCCCGACAGCCGGCCCGGCTGGCCGCGCTGCAGGCCGATCTCGGCATCCGCGGTGCGGCGCGAGTGGCCGGGGCGTTACTGACGGTGGGTGACGACAGCCGCTATCCGGCGCTCATCGACGAGGCGTTCAGCGCGCTGGACGGTCTGGACACGGTATTGATCGCCCACGGCAGCCTGCCGGACCAGCAGGCCTGCCAGGGGGATGCGGCGCTGACCCGGCAGGCGCTGGAGGTGAACGCCCTCAGCGTGATCGCCCTCCTTACCCTGCTGGCCGAGCGCTTCGAGCGCCAGGGCCACGGCACGCTGGCGGTGATCGGCTCGGTGGCGGGCGACCGGGGGCGCCAGTCCAACTATGTCTACGGCACCGCCAAGGCGGCGGTGGCCACCTTTCTGGAGGGGCTTCGCAACCGTCTGCATCCGGCAGGGGTGCGGGTGCTGACCGTCAAGCCCGGATTCGTGGACACCCCCATGACCACGGATTTTCCCAAGGGGCCGTTGTGGGCCAGCCCCGAGCGGGTGGCCGAGGGGATCGTCCGGGCCGTGGAGCGGGGCCGGGACGTGGTGTATCTGCCGGGCTTCTGGTGGCCCATCATGCTGCTGATCCGCCACATCCCGGAGTTCGTGTTCAAGCGGCTGCGCTTGTAGTGCCATGGCCCGTAACGTGGAGATCAAGGCCCGGGTGGATGATGCCGGGGCACTGGCGGCGCGGGCGGCGGCGCTGAGCGATACGCCGGTGCAGATCCTGCGCCAGCGGGATCGGTTCTTCGCAAGTTCCGACGGGCGGCTCAAGCTGCGCTGGATCGACACCGACGGTGCCAGCCACGCGGAACTCATCCACTACCATCGCCCCCACCAGAGCGGGCCGAAACTCGCCGACTACCGGCGGGTGGCGGTGAGCGATCCGGAGGGTCTGGCGTCGATACTCGACGCGGTGCTGGGGGGACTCGGCGAGGTGGTGAAGACCCGGCGGCTGTACCGTCGCGGCCAGACCCGGATTCATCTGGACACGGTGGCGGGTCTGGGCGAGTTCCTGGAGCTGGAAGTGGTATTGACCGACCAGCAATCGCCCGCCGAGGGGCAGGACATCGCCCGGGCGTTGATGGAATTGCTGGGCGTGGCGGCGGAGAATCTGCTGGAGGGCGCCTATCTGGACCTGCTGCAGGGCCGCGACCGCGACACCGGTCTATAATGGACGCCATGGGCAAGGATCCCCACCGCCACCGGAGACAGCTTCATGGATCATCCAGGCGCCTCTCGCTTATTCCGTCGCCGCTTCTGGCCCCTCACCGTTGGCTGGCTACTGGCGTGGCTGCTCGTCCCACCCGCGCTGGCAGGGATCACCCTGGAGGAATCCAATGATCCGGTGACCATCGGCGACACCCTGGTGTACACCATCTTCGCGGATGACGTTCCGGGCGCACTGCTGGGTATCGAGTTGACGCTACCCCCGGGGGTCAGCGTGGATTCGGATTCGGTGTCTCAATCGGATCCGGACTCCTCCCTACGCGAAGTCCTCCCGAACCTCTTCGAATGGGAGATACTCGGCTCAAGCTCTTTCCAGACCCTGACGATACCCCTGTTCATTGGCCCGAGCGTCAACCCTGGCGATCAGGTGAACATTCTGGTGGACTGGGTGAATTCCGATCCCGACTCGCCGGTGATCTTGACCGAATCCACCGATATTGTGGGTTTCGAAGGGCCGCAGCCGGACCTTACCCTCACCGATATCCCCGACCCGGTACTGGCCGGCAGCGGCACTGGTAATCTGATCTACACCGTACGGGCCATCGATATCGCCACTTTCGGTTCGGATTTGCTGGTGACCGTGTCCCGTCCCGCCGGGGTCGTCCTGGACTCGGTGTCCAGCAGCGAGGCCAATGGCCAGATCATCGGCGATCCGCAACAGGGCAGTTTCAACTGGGTTCCCGCCACCAACGACGAGACCCTCACGCTGGTGTTCACCGTCGACGCCACCGCCAGTCCAGCGGATCAGGTATCGGTGTCGGTGGTGGAGCAGACCGAGCGTACCGACCCAGCGCCGGTACAGGGCGATGAAACCACCGACATCGACGCGCCCACATCATCGATCTTGACCCTGGACATCGTCGACGAACCCGACCCCGTGGTGGTGGGCGACACGCTGGAGTACCTGTTGGTCATCGGCAACGAGGGTCCCGCCTTCGTGTCCCCGGTGGAATACCAGTTCACCTTTCCCCCGGAGGTGAGCTACATCAGCGGCGGCATCGGGAGTTGTCTGCCCGTCACCAATATCCTGAACTGTGTCATCACTGAAGGATTGCAGCCAGACGAGACCCGCACGATTCCCATCCTGGTCTCGGTGGACAGTCTCCCCCTGTCCGCCGACGAGCCGGATTCCATCTTCGCCTTCGCCGAACTGCCCGGCACCGGGATCTCGGATTCGGAACCCACCCGGGTGCTGGCCGACTCCATCAGCGGCGCGGATATCAGCATCAGCAAGCAGGGGCCGAGCACGGCCTCGGTGGGTGATGTGTTCGATTACACCCTGGTGGTCAAGAATAACGACGCCTCCCTCACCATCGTCGATATCCTGGTCACGGATTATCTCCCCGCCGGGGTCGACCTGCTGTCCAGCCCCGACGATTGCAGCCTCTCCGGGGGTTTCGATATCACCAAGGTCGACCCGATATTCACCTGCCTCATCGGGATCCTGCCACCGGAGAGCCAGCAAACCCTGGAATTCACGGTACAGGTGGAGGTGTGCGAGGACAGCCTGCTCAATCAGGCTGAAGTGAGTTACGTCGCCGAGGTCCAGAATCCTCAAGCTGCGGACCCGAATCCCGGCAACAACAGCACGTCCACCCTCACCACCTGCCAGGTACTGCCGCCGGAGAACCTGGCGGATCTACGGATCATCAAGAGCGACAGCAGCGATCCGGTGAGCGCCGGGGGACTGCTGGGCTATGAGTTACTGGTGATCAATCAGGGACCGAACAGGGCCAGGAACGTGCTGGTGCGGGACCGACTGCCGGCCGGGGTCAGTGCGGTGGATCTTCCCGCCGAATGTGTGGACAACGGTTTTCAGATCGACTGCCGGCTCGACCAACTGGCGCCCGGCGCACAGTACCGCTTCGACCTCAGCGTGGAAGTGGCCGAGGACGCCCGGGGACAGTTGTCCAACTCCGTGGCGGTCAGCAGCGACAGCCGCGATCCCAACTTCGATAATAACCAGGATTTCGAGTACACCAGCATCACACCGCCGGCCCCCTCGGCGGATCTGCTGGTGGAGAAGACCGTGCCCGCCAGCGTGGGCGTGGGGGCGCGCTTCGATTACCGGATCAGCGTCATGAACGCGGGTACCGCCAGCGCCGAGGCGGTGGTGCTGAGCGACGACCTGCCCACGTCCCTCACTCTGGTGACGGGCCAGCCCTCCCAGGGCAGTTGCGGCAGCGATGCCGGTACCCTGTCCTGCCAACTCGGCACCCTGGCCACCGGCGCCAGTGCCACGGTGGCGCTCACAGTGGATCTGGATCCGGCGGTGCGCGGCGAGATCCTCAATACCGCCACGGTGAGCAGCATCACCCCGGATCCCAACTCCGACAACAACCGGGCCATGGCCCGCACCGTGGTGGCGCTGAACCGGCAGGAACTGCCAGTGGGGGCGGTATGTAGCCGCTACCGGGCAGTGCTGACGGGTCCAGGCGTGGGCGAGCCGCTCACCCCGGCGCCGCCGGGACTGGTGTTTTCCCGGGAAGCGGACAGCCTGATCCTGACCGGGGTGCCGGAAGTGGCTGGCGAGTACACCCTGCTGGTGCGCTTCGAGGAGGCCGATGGCAATGCCCAGCCGGTATTTTTCGATCTGCTCGTCACCGACGGCGGACTCGCCATCACACCGCCCTCGGCGGTGCCGGGTCAGCGCCTGCCGCCACCGGTGCTGGGTGGCGACTACGGCGTGCAGTTGCAGGCCCAGGGCGGCAATCCGCCCTATCGCTGGCAAAGCCCCGCACCACCGGCCGGGCTCACCCTGTACGACAGCGGTCTGCTGGCAGGCAGTCCCCTGCAAACCGGCGATTATCTACTGCCCGTGCAGGTGATCGACGCCCGCGGCGAGACCACCGGCACTGAACTGCGCTTGCAGGTACAAGCCCCCGGACTGGGGGATCGTACGCCCCCGCTGCCCGCCGGGCTGGTGGGTCTGGACTATCGAGCACCGGCCCTGCTGAGCGCCACCCCGGCACCCCTGCTGTGCAGCGTGGCGACGGGTGCCCTGCCCCCGGGACTGCGCCTCGACGACGACTGCCGGATCCGCGGAATACCCACCACCGCGGGCAGATACCCCTTCAGTGTCGCCGCAGTCAGCCCGGGACTACCCCCGATCATCGGCAACCGGGTGCTGACCATCGCCGCCGATACCCCCATTCCCCGGGGTCTGCCGCCGCGCCTGACGCCGCTGCCGGCGGTCTCGGTACCGGTGCCACCCCAGTGCCGTCCGCCGATCCCGCCGGATGAGTTCATCCAGCAAGGTACGGTGGATCCCTTCGGCAATATCTACCTGGTGGGCAGCATCCGGATCCAGGATCAGTACGACCTGTTGCTGCGCAAATACGATCCCCGGGGAGCCCTGGTCTGGGAACAGCGGTTCGACAGTGGCGGCGACGACCGGGGCTATGCGGTCACGGTGACACCCACACTGGAGATCGTGGCGGCGGGGTTGCTGAATGACGGCGAACGCTACCGGGGTTTGGTGATCGGCCATGCCTTCTCGGGAGCGCGGCGCTGGGTTCGACAGTTTGGCGACAGCGCGGTGACGGCGCTCTACGACGTGGCCGCTGACAGCCAGGGTCTTTACCTGGCCGGCGAGCGCTACAACGGGTTGAACTTCGATGCCCTGCTGCTGGCCCTGGACCACGACGGCGAGATCCGCTGGGAAGTTCTGCGGGACAGCCGGGATACCGAGACCGCCTACCGGGTGGTTCCCCTACCCTGCGCGGCCCCGGACCCGACGGCCTGCCAGTTGCTGGTGGGCGGTTTCAGGGACGAGGGGCGGGCGCAGGGCTGGCTGGAGCGCCGGAACCGCAACGGTGAGTTGCAAGACGATGCCGTGTTGCAGGAATTGCCGGTGGAGAGTCTGATCGCCAGCGGCGACGGCGTGGTGGTGGGCGGCGCCACCGACGGTGGTTGGCGAATCCAGGGCCTGGACGGCGGCTTCGACAGGCTCTGGTCGGCACGCCTGGAAGCGGGTCAGGCACTGCGCGCCATGGCCCGGGATCTGGAGGGGAACCTCTATGTGGCGGGTCAGATGAACGGCGGCAACGGAGACGGTTTTCTCTGGTTGTTGAGCCCGGCGGGCGATCCCCTGGACCAAGTGCTTTTCGACGAGGGTGAGGACGAGAAGCTGACCGCGGTGGTGATCGGCCCCGACGGGCGTCTTATGGTGGCGGGTCAACGGCTCGGGGGATTGGGTAACCGGATACTGCTACTGGAAGTGGATAACGGCAAGGGGTTCGCCGACGAGGATCGTTGAGGGGCGAAAAACAAAACGCCGGGTGGGAACCCGGCGTTTTTTATGTCCTCAAGCAGGACAGCTCACTGTACCGTCATCACCACCTGCTGATGACGATTCACGAGTTTCGCCAGATCCGCTGCGATATTCACCGTCTCTTCCAGCAGAATATCGGGGGTCTCGGCCACGTCCTCGTCGTTCACGTCTTCCAGATCGTTCAGCGGCGCCAGGCCCCGGGTGACCCGCAGGCGGTTTTCCCGATCCAGTTGGGCCTGCCGCTCGGCCTCCCGCTGGCGTTTACGCTCGGCCTTCAGCAGCGATACCTCTTCGCGATCCCTGATCTTCTTGGCCTCGCGGATATCTTCCAGAAAGATCGTGTAGGCCGGATCCCTGTCCACCCGATCCTGGTGCAGACGCTTCAACTCGGGAAACAGCATATCCAGTTCATCGCCGAACATCTGATAGTTGGTGGCGTTGATCTCATCCCAGGGCAGGGCAAATTCCTGGGCGCTTTCCCCCACCTCGTCGGGATCGTACATGGAGGGTAGATTCAGATCGGGCAACACACCCCGGTGCTGGGTGCTGGCCCCGTTGATGCGGTAGAACTTGGCCACGGTCAGCTTCAACTGGCCCAGTTGATTGCCGTCTTTGGGCAAAAACCGATTGAGATCCACCAGAGTCTGTACAGTACCCTTGCCGAAGGTGGGTGCCCCCACCACCAGGCCCCGACCGTAATCCTGCACGGCGCCCGCGAAGATCTCCGAGGCGGAGGCGCTGAAGCGGTTCACCAGTACCACCAGCGGCCCATCGTAGACCACCTCGGTGTCGGCATCCTCCTCCACATCCACACTGCCCCGGGCACTACGCACCTGCACCACCGGTCCCTGCTCAATAAACAACCCGGTGAGACTCACAGCCTCCTGAAGGGAACCGCCGCCGTTCTGGCGAAGGTCGATGACCACGCCATCCACCTTGGCCGCCTTGAGTTCCTCCAGCAGCAGACGCACATCCCGGGTGGTGCTGCGATAGTCCGGATCGCCCCGTTGGGCTGCGGCGAAATCGCTGTAGAAAGTGGGGATATTGATCACGCCGACACGGCTTTCCTGACCGTCCTCACCCTCCACCGTGCGGATCTCGCTGTGGGCCGCCTGCTTTTCCAGCTTGATGGTGTCACGCACCAACCGCACCGGCTTGCCGGGATCTCCGGGCGGGGCCTGGGCGGAAATCACCTGCAAGCGCACCACCGACCCCTTGGGACCACGGATCAGATCCACCACGTCATCCAGTCGCCAGCCCACCACATCCACCATGGAACTCTCGTCACCCTGGGCCACACCGACGATCTTGTCGTTGGGGCGCATGGAATCGCTCAGATCCGCCGGTCCCCCGGGCACCAGTTCCACCACCGTGATCTGCTCCTCCTCCATCCGCAGCACGGTACCGATACCCTCCAGGGACAGGCGCATCTGGATGTTGAAGTTCTCCGAGGTACGGGGCGAGAAATACGCCGTGTGCGGGTCGAAGCTTCGCGACACGGCATTCATGTAGAGCTGGAACACGTCTTCACTGTTGGACTGGGCGGTGCGCCGCAACCGGCCCTCATAGCGGCGCAGCAGGGTTTCCCGACCCTCTTCCAACTCCTTGCCGGCCAGCATCAGTTGTAACAGTTCATGCTTGAGGCGCTTGCGCCAGATCTCGTCCAGTTCGACGAGATCCCTGGCCCAGGGGGCGTTCTCCCGATCCAGCACCAGGGACTCGTTCACGTCGAAGTCGACGGGGCGCTCCATCTGGATACGCAGGCGCGCGATGCGCTCGGCGAGACGGTCCTGGAAACGATTGTAGATCTCGTAGGCAGGCTGGAGGTTACCCGACTGCAGGTGGTCGTCCAGGGTCATCCCGTATTTCCGGCGAAACTCCCGGATGTCACTATCCAGAAAAAAACTCCGGTTAAAATCCAGGGACGCCAGATAAGCATCCAGAATCGCATACGACATGTTGTCGTCCAGCTTGTTCTGACGGTAGTGATAATGGGTCAACAAGCCGGCGATGGTCTGATCGAGATTGGCGTGTTTGGCAGCCGGCATGATCTTGGTGATCACCGCCGGCGTCAGCGCCTCGGCCCACAAGGCCCCGGGACCCAGGCTCAACACCAGGATCTGAACCAGACCGAAGAGTTTCGGTAAGAATTGGACTCTGTGCATAGTCGTTGGCTTCGCTACGTGGTTAGCTCAAACATCCCTGGAGGGCAGCACCCCTGCGGAACATTTTTCACAGAATCTGGCTCACGTGGGATGAACCAGACTCACGTCAGTGGCCACCGGCTGTTTCCCGTTGGGCTCAGCCAAAGTGAACTCGAAAATGTGGTTTCGCGAGGGCAGTTTCATCACATTGAAGCCCTCCGGTAAGCTGGAATCATGAAAAAACGCGGTGCGATACGGTGAATCCGTATCGCGGGAATCGGTCTTCCAGAGATAAGGCGACAGCTTCACCAGAAATCTCATGAATCCGAAACTCTTGTTATCGTCGTGATGATAGCAGTAACCCCTGACCCGGGAACCCAGTTCGCCCCAGGCGGGCGCGAAATAATCGTCGCCGCGGGTGGGTAACAATCCTGGTACCAGATAGCCGGAGATGTACATGTCCGATTCCCGCTTCAGTTCCTCGGACACATTGTCGAAGGCCATGGTCTCCACCCGACAACCCTTGTTCTGCAGTGCCCTGACCACCTGCACGAAATCACCGTCACCGGTGACCAGCAACACCCGGTCGAGATTCTTCGACTGTAGCAACACATCCACCGCCATATCCAGATCGGCGTTGGCCTTGCCATAGCGGTTACCGTTCTCGTCGACGAACCATTTGACGCGCTTCTCGATGACCTTGTAACCGATCTCGCGCAACGCCGACTGGTAGGCCCTCGCCTTGTCCCGGTAGGTTGGATTGGAATCGGCCTTTTCCTCATCGTAGGAGAGATAGACGTTGAGGCGCACGGCCTCGGCATTATCCCGGCAGGAGAACTCCCGCAGCACGTCGTACTGCATGCGCTGGCCGCCGTTGCGGGAGATGTTGGTGGCGTCCACATAGACGCCCAGATTGGCATTGGACTTATAGATCGTCATGTTAATACTCTGACAGCCTAAACCTTATGAATAAAGCCACACCCTCGATGGGGGCATCTGGATTCCTGGTAGTCATCCACACCCTGCACGGCGTCGCTTTCCACCGGGGATCCCTTCATACTCAAGGCTAAGTTACCCAAGTTGAAGGTTTTTCACAACCACGCGGCCAGATCCCCGAACGCCTCGATTGAAGTCTGGGACCACGCACCGGCGTTGCCTGTTCCAGGTCGCGACGCGCAAAGTTCCCGGCGGATTTCGCGAACCGTGCTATCTTTGAAGCCAGTTGAATACTGGCATCAATTCCCACAGATGAAGGAGCCTACGATGATCAAAGTCGGTGACAAGATTCCCTCGGCGAGCCTCACCATCATGTCCAGCGAGGGACCCCGGCAGATTTCCACCGAGGAGTTGTTCGGCGGCAACAAGGTCGTGCTGTTCGCGGTCCCGGGGGCGTTCACACCCACCTGCTCCAACGCCCATCTGCCGGGCTATGTGGAAATGGCCGACGACATTCTCGCCAAGGGGGTGAACAGTATCGTCTGTCTGTCGGTGAACGATGCCTTCGTGATGGACGCCTGGGGGCGCGACCAGAAAGTGGGCGAACAGATCCTGATGGTGGCCGACGGCAATGCCGAACTGACCCGCGCCCTGGGTCTGGGCACGGATCTCACCGTGGCCGGCCTCGGCATCCGCTCCCAGCGCTACGCCATGGTGGTGGAGGACGGCGTGGTAACGCTGCTGGAGGTGGAAAAGCCCAAGACCTTCGAGGTGAGTAGCGCCGAGGCGATCCTGGAGAAACTCTGAACCGGCATCCTTGACGGGGTCACTTCACCGGTTCCTGGCGCAACCGGGTCAACAGGTGGGTGCGCTTGCCGATGGGATAGAGATTGAAAGTGCCCATCCCGCGGGCCACCGCCTGTCCGGTATTCAGGTCGGTGATCTTCCCACTCACCACCACCAGCCGAGAGCCGGTAAATTCCAGTTGCGCCCGCCCGGATAGACAATCTCCACCCTGGGCGGAGGCGAAATAATTCAGCTTGAACTCCACCGTGGCGCAGAGCCGATCCCGGGGGATCGCCCAGGACAGGGCGGTGACACCCAGCACCGCATCCATCATCGCCGCGATCACCCCACCGTGACAGGCACCGGTGGGGCTCAGGTGCTGCTCCTCCAGGCACAGGCGATACTCAATGGCGCCCGGCCCGTGTACCGAGAGTTGCATTCCCAGGAAGCGATCGAAATGACTGGTCTCCCGGTAGACCTGCTCGAACAGGGCGGCCTGCCGCGGATCATAGCCGCTGGAGGTTTCCTGCTGGTCGCTCACCGCCCGGGGTTCCAGTACTTGCCTAGAGGGGTAGCTCGATGAATTGCAGGGCCACCGCCGCCGCCAGCGCCAGCAGGGCCAGCACCAGGGCGATATTGGCACGGCCCGAGGCGCCCTTGGCAGCGCCAGCGGCGACCTCCTCGGCCACCGGGCGCGCCGCCGCCTCGGCCACCTGCTGGGCAGATGCCTGGGCGGCCTGTTCGGCCACCTGACGGGCCACCTGTTCGGCGATCTTGCGGGCAATCGGCTCCACCGCCGGACCCGCCGTCTCCTTCACCAGATCCGCCACCTGTTTGCGGAACTCCGCGCCACCGAGCATCTGCTTCACCTGGTGAAGTACCTGCTGTTCGCTGCGGGTGAGTTCCTTGCGCTGGGCTTCCTCCAGTTCCTGCTGGCGCTGGGAGACCTTCTTCAGCGCCTGCTGCAAGCCCTGCATGGCCACGTTACGGGCCGCGCTCACCGCCGCTCCCTGAGCCTCCTGGGAGACCTTTTTGCTGGCCTCGCCGAGCAACCGCTGCACCACCTCGGTGGCCACCTCCCGGGCGGTCTTCTCGGTGGCGCTCTGGGCGGCCTGGGTGGCCACCTTGCGGGCGATGTCGGAGATTTCCCGGGAACTCAGGCCGGGCTGTGCCTCCGCCGAGGGCGGGGCCACCGGCTGCGGTTCCGCCGTCATCGGTTCGGGGATCAGTGCCTCGCCGGGTTCGCCGATCTCGTCGACGAACAGTTCATCTTCCCCACCTTCCGTCTCCACGGCCATGACCTCGGCCGGTGCGGGTTCCTCCTTCTGCCGGACCATGTCCAGCACCTGGTCGAGCTCATCCGGGGTATAGGGCTTGGAGAGAAACCCCACCGCACCGTTCTTGGCGGCCAGCGCCTTGTCCTCGTCGGTGGCGTTGGCCGAACACATGATGATGGGCGGCTTGCAGGCCTGGGCATCGCGGTTGATGGCCAGCACCGTCTCGAAGCCGTCCATGCCCGGCATCATCACGTCCATGAACACCACGCTGGACTGGCGCTGACGGAGATAATCCAGGCCGTCCTCGCCGGACCCGGCCCAGTCCACCTCGATGCCGCGCTCCCGCAACAGCTTGTTCAGGGCCAAATGGGCGACCTTGGAATCGTCGACCACCAGAGCTTTTTCAATTTTCATCGTGACCTCCCGTGATCGACCCACATTGCCGATTTCCCCGATCGCCATCCGGCATTCTGTTCCCGATAACTTCTCGCCGCCTGTTTATCATGCAAGTTCTCCCTTCTCACCGCGCCACCTCCCTCACCGCCATCTATTCCCCCCGACGGCAATGCGTAACTTAGGCACGAAGCCAACCCCGGTCAAGCATGTCTCGACCAGCGGATGCACTGAAACCGCCAGCAAAGATAGCATGGATCGGGCCATTCACGACGATGGACAGTGAACGAAGCGCGGATAACCGTACCGGCGTGAGCGTCGACGACCAGCGGCCGGTAGGTGACCAGGTGGGAGAAGCCGGCGCGGGTCGATGGCATCGCCCCGCGCCGGTACACCGGTCGGTCCCGGTGGGTGTCTGTTCAGAACATATTCAACTCAAGCTTGGCGCGCATGGACATCATATCGGGACGCCACGGCGGATCAAAGACCAGCTCCACGCTGGCGGTATCGATACCGGGCACCGACACCACCGCCTCCTCCACCCATCCCGGCATGGTGCCAGCCACTGGACAACCGGGGGCGGTGAGGGTCATGACGATATCCGCGTGCCGATTGGCCTCGGACACGTTGCACTCGTAGATCAGGCCCAGTTCGTAGATATCCACCGGAATTTCCGGGTCATAGACGGATTTCAGGGCGGCGATGATCTGCTCGTCCAGGGAGGCCGGCGGCGCGGCGGTATCCTGGGTCTGGTTGGCCTGATGTGCCATGTCACTCATGACAGGAAATCCTCCCGATGGTGGTTATCAATTGAACAGGGTCTGTACATTGCGGATCGCCGCCACCAGCGTATCCACCTCCTCGCGGGTATTGTAGACCGCAAACGAGGCCCGGGCGGTGGCCGGTACCTGGAGACGCTGCAACAGGGGCTGGGCGCAGTGGTGGCCGGCCCGGATCGCCACCCCGGACTGATCCAGCAGGGTGCCGATGTCGTGGGGATGAATCCCCTCCAGGGTGAAGGACAGCACCCCGGCCTTCTCCGGGGCAGTGCCGACGATGGTCAGTCCGGGGATCTCCCGGACCCGGGCGGTGGCGTATTCCAGCACATCCTGCTCCTGGGCGGCGATGGTGTCGAAGCCCACCCGCTGGATCCAGTCGATGGCCGCGCCCATGCCGATCACCCCGGCGATGTTGGGGGTGCCCGCCTCGAACTTGCTGGGGATCTCGGCGTACTCGGTCTTCTCGAAGGTGACCCGGGTGATCATGTCGCCGCCACTCTGGTAGGGCGGCATGGCCTCCAGGTGTTCGGCCTTGCCGTAGAGCACGCCCACCCCGCTGGGGCCGAAGATCTTGTGGGAGGAGAAGGTGTAGAAATCGCAGTCCAGATCGCGCACATCGGTGGCCAGGTGGGGCGCCCACTGGGCCCCATCCACCAGCACCGGGATCTCGCGCTGGTGGGCCATCTGGATCATCGTCTTCACCGGCACGATGGTGCCCAGCGCATTGGACAGATGCACCACCGCCACCATCCGGGTGCGCTCGTTGAGACTCGCCTCGAAGCCGGCCAGATCCAGTTCGCCCGCGTCGGTGATGGGCGCCACCCGAAGCCGCGCCCCCACCTGCTCGCAGAGGATCTGCCAGGGCACGATGTTGGAGTGGTGTTCCAGGGCGGTGATCAGCACCTCGTCACCGGCCTTCACGCGCATCCGCCCGAAGCTCGCCGCCACCAGATTGATACCCTCGGTGGTGCCCCGGGTGAAAATGATCTCCCGGGATTCGGCGGCGTTGATGAACCCCCGGACCTTGTCTCGCGCCGCCTCGTAGGCGTCGGTGGAGCGCTCCGAGAAAGCGTACATGCCCCGGTGGACATTGGCGTAGTAGCTGCTGTAGCACTCGTTCACCGCGTCGATCACGCACTGGGGCTTCTGTGCGGAGGCGGCGCTGTCCAGATACACCACCGGCTTGCCGTGGACCTCCTGGCACAGGATGGGAAACTCCTCGCGAAGCCGTGCCACGGTCTCGGCGAGGTTATGCACGGGGGAATGCAGGGCATTCATGCCAGATCCTCCTGGGCCAGGGTGAGCCGCTCCCGGAGCAACGCCTCCAGGCGGGCTTGCAGGGTTTCCAGCCGGGTGTTGTCGACGATCTCGTGGGCGAAGGCGTAGACCAGCATGGCCCGTGCCTCGGCCTCGCCGATGCCCCGGGCGCGCAGATAAAACAGCGCATCCTTGTCCAGGAACCCGGTGGTGGAGCCGTGACTGCAACTCACGTCGTCGGCGTGGATCTCCAGCCGCGGATTGGACTGGGCTTGAGCTCGCCGGGACAGCAGAAGATTACTGCTGGACTGCTGGGCATCGGTCTTCTGGGCGTCCCGGTGGACCTTGATGGTGCCGTCGAACACCACGCGGGACTGATCGTCCAGCACGCTCTTGAAGAGCTGGTTGCTGGTGCAGTGGGGCACTTCGTGCTCCACCCGCACGTGATAGTCGCTGAGTTGCCGGTCCCGGGTCAGCGCCAGACCCCGCAGCTCGGCGTGGGCGCCCTGACCGGCCAGGTGGGCGGCCACCTCGGTGCGGTGCAGCTTCGCGCCACCGCCCAGCAGGGTGGTGCTGGCGTTGGCATGGGCCGAGAGATACAGGCGCAATGCCCCCAGATGCCCGGCCTCCATGGATTCGGCCTGGTAGCGGTAGTGGTCCAGCATGGCGTTGGCGCCCAGCCGGATCTCGGTGACCGGTGCACAGAGATAACGGCCCTCGCCCACGTAGTGTTCCACCACCCGGGCCTCGGCGTTGTCCTCCAGCACCAGCAGATGCCGGGGATAGCTCGCCCGGTCCTCGCCGGTGGCAACGTGCAAAATCTCCAGCGGCGTCTCCAGTACCGCGCCACGGCGCAGGCGGACATACACACCGTCGGCGTGCAGTGCGCTGTTCAGGGCCAGAAAGGGTTGATCCTCCAATCCGGGCAGGTTATCCAGGTAGCTCTCCAGGATGGCGCGCTGCGCCTCGTCCCGCCACATACCGGCGAGACTGCCCACCATCACCCTGCCCTGTTCGGGTAGCACCGACAGGCCGGCCACGAATCGCCCGTCCACGAACACCAGCCGGTGGGGCGTCAGCGCCCGGGGCAACCGGCCGGCATCCAGCACCGGCGGACCCGGCGGCAGATGCTCCAGGCGCAGTTCCTGCAATAGCGACGGATCGGTGAAGCGCCAGGCCTCCTGGCGGCGATGGGGAAAGGGCAAGCGCTGGAAGCGAGCCAGCGCGTCCCGGCGCCGGGCGGTGAGCCCGGTGGGCTCGGACCGGTCATGTAGCAAGCGCTCGAAGACCCCGCTCACCGCGTCCTGGTCGTGTAAGGCAATGGCGGTCATGGGGTCTCCTCAGGCAGCGCTCTCGTACAGGGCATACCCCTGCTCTTCCAGTTCCAGGGCCAGTTCCTTGCCGCCGGAGCGCACGATCCGCCCGTTCACCAGCACATGCACGTAGTCCGGCTCGATATAGTTCAACAGCCGCTGGTAGTGGGTGATCACCAGGAAGCCCCGGTCGGCACTGCGCAGCGCATTGACCCCGTCGGCGACCACCTTCAGGGCGTCGATGTCCAGCCCCGAATCGGTCTCGTCCAGCACCGCGAAGCGCGGCTCCAGCACCGACATCTGCAGCACCTCGTTGCGCTTCTTCTCGCCGCCGGAGAAGCCGTCGTTCACCGGGCGCTTGAGGAAGGACTGATCCATCTTCACCCGGGCGGCGCGGTCGTTCACCAGTTCCATGAAGTCCATGGTGTCCATCTCCGGCTCGCCCCGGTGTTTGCGGATGGCGTTCACCGCCGCCTTGAGAAAATACATGTTGTTCACCCCGGGCAGTTCCACGGGGTACTGGAAGGCCAGGAACAGTCCCTCCCGGGCCCGCTCCTCGGGGTCCAGTTCGAGGAGATCGTGGCCGAGGAAATCGACCTCGCCGCCGGTGACCTCGTAACCCTCACGCCCGGCCAGCACGCTGGCCAGGGTGCTCTTGCCGGAGCCGTTGGGTCCCATGATGGCGTGGACCTCGCCGGCCGGGATCCTCAGATCGATGCCCCTGAGGATTTCCCGGTCCTCGACGGTGGCGTGCAAATTCTTGATAGTCAGCATGATCGTGATTCTCGCAATGAAACTGATGTCAGGATTCGGTACCGGTCGTGGACCTCGCTCAGCCCACGCTACCCTCCAGCTTGATCTCCAAAAGCTTCTGGGCCTCCACGGCGAACTCCATGGGCAATTCCCGGAACACCTCCTTACAGAAGCCATTGACAATCAGCGACACCGCGTCCTCCTCGGACAAACCCCGCTGTTGACAGTAAAAGATCTGCTCCTCGCCGATCTTGGAGGTGGTGGCCTCGTGCTCCACCTGTGCCCCCGGATGGCCCACCTCGATGTACGGGAAGGTGTGGGCACCGCACTTGTCGCCCATCAACATGGAATCGCACTGGGAGTAGTTCCGCGCCCCCTCGGCGGTGGGCAAAATCTTCACCAGTCCCCGGTAGGCGTTGTTGCTGCGCCCGGCGGAGATACCCTTGGAAATAATCGTGCTGCGGGTGTTCTTGCCGATATGCACCATCTTGGTGCCGGTGTCGGCCTGCTGGCGGTCCCGGGTCAGCGCCACCGAGTAGAACTCGCCCACCGAGTTGTCGCCCCGCAGGATGCAACTAGGGTACTTCCAGGTGATGGCCGAGCCGGTCTCCACCTGGGTCCAGGAGATCTTGGAATTACGACCCTTGCACAGACCCCGCTTGGTGACGAAGTTGTAGATGCCGCCACGGCCTTCCTCGTCGCCCGGATACCAGTTCTGCACCGTGGAGTACTTGATCTCGGCGTCGTCCAGCGCCACCAGTTCCACCACCGCGGCGTGGAGCTGGTTCTCGTCGCGCTGGGGCGCGGTGCAGCCCTCCAGGTAGCTCACGTAGGAGCCCTCCTCGGCGAGGATCAGGGTGCGCTCGAACTGACCGGTATTGGCGGCGTTAATGCGAAAATAGGTGGACAGCTCCATGGGGCAGCGCACCCCTTTGGGGATGTAGCAGAACGAGCCGTCGGTGAACACCGCCGAGTTCAGCGCCGCGTAGTAGTTGTCCTTCGGGGGCACCACCGAGCCCAGATACCGGCGCACCAGATCGGGGTGCTCCTGCACCGCCTCCGAGAACGAGCAGAAGATCACGCCCTTCTCGGCCAAGGTCTTCTTGAAACTGGTGGCCACCGAGACGCTGTCGAACACCGCGTCCACCGCCACGTTGTTGCGAACCCCGGCCAGCACTTCCTGCTCGGCCAGCGGAATTCCCAGCCGCTGGTAGGTCTTGAGGATCTCCGGGTCCACCTCCTCCAGGCTATCGGGGCCTTTTCTCGGCGCGGCGAAATAAGAGATGGCCTGGAAGTCGATGGGCGGATAATCCACGTAGGCCCACTTGGGCTCGGCCATGGTCAGCCAGTGCCGGTAGGCCTCCAGCCGCCATTCCAGCAGCCACTCGGGCTCGTTTTTCTTGGCGGAGATGAAGCGGATCACGTCCTCGTCCAGACCCGGCGGGACGGTGTCCTGCTCCACATCGGTGACGAATCCGAACTCATAACCGCGCTCGGTCAGTTTTTCCAGGGTTTGCTGTTCGGCCATGGGATACCCTCTAGCTTAGGAAGATTGGTTCAAGGAATTCGATGCGGAACCCGGAACGTTGGCCGGATCCTTGAAAAACACCAGGGTGGCCTCCCGAACGGGGGGCTCGCTCATCTGCCGCAGGGTGATGTTGTCCAACGCCTCGCGCACCACCCGGTTGATGCGATGCCAGTGACCACTCACCGAGCAATGACTCAGGCAGTCCGGCGAGCTGTCGGCGCTGCACTCGGTGATGGCGATGGGACCCTCCAACGCGTCGACGATATCGGCCACGCTGATCCGATCCGGCGAGCGGGCCAGCAGATAACCGCCCTTGGCGCCGCGCTGGGAGGTCAGTACGCCGGCCCGCGCCAGGCTCTTGAGGATCTTGCTCACCATGGGCAAGGGCAGACGGCGCTCTTTGGCCAGCGTGGCGGCGCTGAAGGGCTGCTGTTCGCGGGTCGCCATGAAGGCGGTCAGGACGATGCCGTAATCTGTTTCCCGGGTAATCTTGATCACTGTGGTCTCGCCTCGGCGCGAAATAGTACTTATTTTGTCCTATATACTGCCAGAAAGTTCGCCCAATGTGGTCGCGATTGGACAATCGCCGGAAAGCTTGCGACGATGTGGGTCAATCACCGCAGGCACCGCGCCCGCCGGTCAATATCAATACTTGAGTAAATTACTCTGCTTTTATGGCAGAATAATCGCAAATCCCGCCGTTGCCAAGTGCCGGCGCCCGGCACGGGCGATGGATTCCGTTATAATTCCCGCAAAGGTCTCGACGGTTTTCTTCCATGTACGCGGCACATTTCGGCCTGAAGGATCAGCCCTTCTCCATCACCCCGGATCCGGCCTACCTGTTCATGAGTCCCCACCATCAGGAGGCGCTGGCGCATCTCCTTTATGGCACTGGCGATTCGGGCGGGTTCGTACAACTCACCGGCGAGGTGGGCACCGGCAAGACCACCCTGGTGCGCACTTTGGCCGAGCAGCGCATCGACCGGCTGGACGTGGCGTTGTGCCTGAACCCGCGCCTCACGGTGGTGGAATTCGTCGCCGCCCTGTGCGACGAGCTGGGGGTGGACTATCCCCGCGAGGCCACCACCCTGAAGCCGCTGGTGGACGCCCTCAACCGCCATCTGCTGGCCACCCACGCCCGCGGTCGGCGCACCGTGCTGATCATCGACGAGGCCCAGAACCTCAGCCGCGAGGTGCTGGAGCAGGTGCGCCTGCTCACCAACCTGGAGACCCACAAGCACAAGCTCCTGCGCATCATCCTGGTGGGCCAGCCGGAATTGCAGAAACTGCTGAACCGCGAGGATATGCGCCAGCTCGCCCAGCGCATCACCGCCCGCTATCATCTGATGCCGCTCGGCCCCGCCGAGACCCGCAGTTATATTCTCCACCGGCTGCGCATCGGCGGCGCCCGGGAGGGTCTGTTCACCGCCGCCGCGCTGCGCGCCGCGCACCGCCTGTCGCGGGGCATTCCCCGGCTGATCAATATCATCTGCGACCGGGCGTTGCTGGCGGCCTATGTGCAGGGGCATGGGCGGGTGGACGGGGCGCTGCTGCGCCAGGCCGCCCGCGAGGCGCTACGCGGCGGCCAGCCCTGGCGACCGCCCCGCTGGCTGGGCGGATTCGCCAGCGGGCTCGCCGCCACCCTGCTGCTCGGCATCGGCATCTGGTGGAGCAGCGCGGATCTGCCGTCATTCCTTCCCCGCCTGCCGCTGTCGGGCCTGGCCCTGTCCACTGCCACGATCGCCGAACCCGATTCATCCCCTGGGCCTGCCCCGGCACCGGCCGCCGGTACGGTGATCGCCATGGTGGATGATGCCGTGTCCGATCCCGTGTCCGATCCCGATCCCCCCGCGGCGACGCCGCCCATGGCCCTCGCCGCCGCCGGCCCACCCTCACCGGGCACGGCGTTCATCGACAGCATTGAGGCGGCCGCGTCCCCGGTGGCCGAAACGCCCCGCCTGAGCACCTCGCCGCCCACCCCGATCGAGACCGAAAGCGCCGTGACACCCCCCGACGCGGACTACCTGCTGGCGCGCCTGGAATCCCCGGCGCTGGCGCTGGGACGACTGTTGGCGGTCTGGGAGAACCGCGCCTGGGAGGGTACCCCCAGCGATTGCGAGAGCCTGCGGCGATGGCAACTGATGTGCCTGGAGGGCAACGGCGATCTGGACGAGTTGCGCCGCTTCAACCGCCCGGCCATCCTCAATTTGGCCAGCGGCGACGGCCGGGTGGGCGAGGTACTGCTGCGGGTGCTGGACGACGACGAGGCGGTGCTGGCCGTGGCGGGAGACTGGTTGGGGGTGCCGCTGGCCGAACTGGAGCGGCTCTGGACCGGGCAGTATCTGCTGCTCTGGCGACCCCAGACCGAGCTCGACCTGATCGGCCTGGGCGATGCCGGCGAGGCGGTGAACTGGTTGCGCCAGCGCCTGGCATTGGACGACAACGGTCCGGGTCCGGTGACCGGCGCGGTCTACGATCAGAGCCTGGCGGCCCGAGTGCGGGACTTCCAGCGCCGCCACGGTCTACAGGCGGACGGTCTGGTGGGGGCGCGCACCATGACTCTGCTCAACAACCTACAACCGGCGCCGGGCACGCCCCTGCTGACCCGGGGAGGCTAGCATGTCGACGATTCTCGACGCCCTGCGCAAGGCCGAACAGGAACGGGATCTGGGCAAGGTACCGGATCTCAGGAGTTTCCACGCCGTGCCGGCGTCGGCGCCACGGCGCGGCTGGCCGGGCGTGGTGCTGGGCGTGGTGCTGATCAACGCGGTGGTACTGGCCTGGTTGCTGGGCCGTGGCAGTCTGTTCGCCGGTCCGGTCGCGCCACCGGCGGCGTCGGCCATGGGTGATTCTCCCGCCGTCACCGCGCCGGCCGCGACTCCTCCCGCACCGGCACCCGTGGTCGCGACGGCCCATTCTCCGGCCATGGCCGAGGTCGCGCCGCGTCCCATCACCGCACCAGCATCAGCCACGGCGACCCCCACCCTGCCGGCACCCGAGCCGGTCGCCACCGCCCCCGCACGCTCGACGGACCCGGATCTGCTGAGCCTGCCGCCGGAGACGGTGCTGGCGCTGCGCGACACCCCGGCGCCGCAACCGTTGGCCGCCATGCCGGAGAGTTTCCAGCGCGCCCTGCCCACGCTGAATCTGGATGTCCACGTCTACAGCGACGAGGCCGCCCGCCGTTTCGTGCTGATCAACGGCCGCCGCTACCGGGAAGGCGACTGGATCCAGGAGGGGCCGCTGCTGGAGACCATCGCCGCGGACGGGGTGATCATGAACCATCAACAGGCACGCTTCCTGATACCCGTGGAGCGCTAGGCGACGGCGCCCGGATCTGTCAAGGAGAGGGATCCTCTGTTACAGTCAGTGACGTGGTGGATTCCCCGGCATCAAGGACCCCGGATGAATACTCTCGACCAGACCGCCAGACAGGAGTTGGCGGGCGTGGTACAGACCCTGGCGAGCCGGGCGGAGCATGCGCTGCGCCTGGCCAGACGCCTGCAATACTTCCTGGTAGCACTGGTGATCAGTACGGTGGCGGTGTTCCTGATCTTCGAGCAGATTATCCTGCCCATCCAGGAACGCGAGGCGCTGGCCCAGCGCGAGGCCATCCGCACCCGTTATCTCAGCGACCTGGAAACCCAGGTGCAACAGGCCGCCCGCAAGCTGAACGAGGCCATCCAGGACCGCATCGCCGCCGAGGACCGGGTAGCGCCCGCGGAGATGGCGGTAACCGAGGCCGAGGCTGCGTTCGAGCCCCGCCGCCAGGTCTTCGAGGAGGCTCGCGCCGAGTTTCAGCCCAGCGAACTGGCCTTTGAGCGCGCCCGCGCCGCTTTTGCCCCCCGGCAGGCGGCCATCGACGAGGCCCGCACCGCCTTGCAGGCCGCCCGGCAGGCGGTGGAGGAGGCCACCGTGGCCTATGAGCAGGCCGAGGCGGCGCTGGCCCCCTCCCAGCAGCGGCTGGCCCAGGCCAAGGAGGCGTTTCGTCCCACCGAGCAGGCCATCCGCGAGGCCTACGACCGCTTCCAGGAGGCGGTGGACGCCGCCCGCGGCCCGGAGGAGGCGCTGCAACAGGCCGAGGAGGAACTGGCCCAGGTGGAGGACGCCTTCCAGGAGGCGCTGGAACGGGCCCAGCAACCCGAGTCGGCGCTGCGCCAGGCCGAGGCCGCCTTCCAGCAGGCCGAGCAGAGTTATCGCGACGCTCAGCAGGCCTATGCCCAGGCCCAGCAGACCCTGGCACCCCTGGAGCGGCGCCTGCAAGGCGCCACCGCCCAGCAGGAGGCGGCCGAGGCCCAGGTGGCGCTGGAGGAGGCCTTCATCCAATCGTTGCGGGCGGCCCGCTCCTCCGACGATACCCGCCAGCAGATGGAGTCCGAACTGGCCGCCGCCCAGTCCTCCCTGGAGCAGGCCCGACGCCAGCGCGCCAATGCCGAACAGGCGGTGCGTCAGGCCCAGGCGGAACTGAGTCAGGCCCGTCAGGTACTGGAACCGGCCCAGGCCGATCGGGACCGTACCATGGCCGCACTGGAGCAGGCCCAGGCCGCCCGTGACGCCGCCGAGGCCGCCGTGCAACCGGCCCGCGCGGCGTTGAATCGCGCCCAGGCCAACCACGCCGACGCCCGCGCCGCCCTGCAACCGGCGCTGGACGCGGTGGCCGAGGCGCAGGCCGCCTTCGAGCAGGAGTGGGCGCGCCTACAACCGCTCCAGGCGGAACTGGACATGGCCCGCGGCGCGGTGAACGAGGCGGAGATGGCACTCGCCCAGGCCCAGGCAGGCTTTCGCCAGGCCGAGGTGGGACTCCAGGAGGCCGAGGCCGAGGTGACCCGCGCCGAGACCCTGCTGGCCGAGGCCCGGCAGGCCGCCGAACCGGCCCGCCGGGCGCTGGAGACGGCGCGCGCGGCGCGGGATCGGGCGGCCGCCGAGTTCCAGCCCATCCGTGAACTCTACGAACGGGCCCGGCAACAGCGCCAGGAAGCGCAGGTCCAACAACGTGGCGCCGAGATCGCCCTGGCCGAGGCCCGGGAACTGGAACGGCGCCGGCGCGATGAACTGGACGCCATCTCCCGGGTCCGCACCGAGACCATCCAGGCCCTCAGCACCCGCTTGCCGGGCAGCGAACCGGTGAATGTCAACCGTCTGGTGGAGGGCCTGACCCTGCGCCTGGGCGCCTTGATCCTGACCCTCTACCTGGTGCATATCCTGGTCAGCTACTCCCGCTACCATTACCGCATGTCCCATCAACTGGCCAGTCAGGCCAGCGCCCTGGATATCATCGTCAAGACCGGTCGGCTGGATCAGTTCGAGGGACTGTCGCGGATTCTCGCCACCGATATGGTGGACTTCAGCAACCGCTACAGCGGCTCCGATCGGGTACTGATCGACAACCTCAAGCTGGCCGTGGACCGTATCCGCTCCTGATACCGGCGATATCCCCCGGATCTCCAGGAACTTCCCCTTTCAGAAAAAGTCGCGGTTTTTTGGCAGTTCATCAGGTGCGAGACCCTCTGCGAGTTCGACGGCGAGTGCGGCTTCTCCCTGGCCCAGGGCCAGTAGCACCCAGCGGGGTCGGTGGCCGGGGCGACCACCGGACCCATCTCCCACCCGCAGTGAACCGCCACCGGGTTCTCCGGCAAGTCTCTCCCCCTCCCCCTCCCCCTCCCCCTCCCGACGCCGGTGCTGGTACTGACCCGGAATAATGCTCATAATGTCTCGCCGCCACACCTTCGGGAGACATCCATGCAACTCGCCAAATCCCTTGATGAGATCCATGCCCGCGCCCGGGGCGCCGAGGAGATCGTCAAAACCTATGTGATCGCCTCTGTCGGCACCGCGCTGATCCCCATCCCGGTGGTGGACGTGGCCGCGCTCACCGCTGTGCAGCTGAAGATGCTCCATGCCCTGTCCCGGCACTACGACGTTGCGTTTTTGAAAGATATCGGTAAATCCATCACCGCCTCGCTGCTGGGTGGGTTGTTCACCGGTAGCGCCACCGGCCCCATGGCCGCGAGTCTCGTCAAACTCATTCCGGGATACGGCTCGGCGGTGGGACTGGTCAGCCTGAGCATCATCGGCAGCGCCTCCACCTATGCCATCGGCAAGGTGTTCATCCAGCACTTCGAGTCGGGCGGGACCTTTCTGGACTTCGATCCGGAAGCAGTGCGCGAACATTTCATGAGGGAATTCGAGCAGGGCAAGACCCTGGCCGCCGAGCTGAAGGCCAGTGCCAGCAATTCCCAACAGCGCCGGGACGGCAGCAGGGAGTGACGCCTCGACGAGGCGATGCGTATCTGGCGAAACGGGCTGCAATGGCTTTCACCTTCCCGGGCGACTGATTAAAATAAGTTAACTTTTCGCGGCCGGATCCCCCGTGGTTACGTCGACCATCATAATTTTTAATATAACGCTGGCGTGAGTGTCCCGTAGCCGGTCACCACGCCGTTCAGGAGGAGCCCATGCAACAAGGCGCTCGGAAGCCTCACCGTTACGCCACCCGTAAATCCCGTCGGACCTCGTGGTTGCTTGTGCGCCTGTTGCCACTGTACCTGCTGACGGGATGCGCCCTGGGTCCCCCGGCTCTGCGGGCGAGTTTCGTGGACTACTCCAGCGCCTATGCCGATATCTCCAACCGCCAGATGTTGCTGAATCTGGCCCGCACCGCCAATTACCATCCCGCCTATTTTTTGCAACTGGGCAACATCACCACCACCTTCCAGTTCGGCGCCGAGGCTTCCATCGGCGCCGAGGCGGGCCGACAACGCCCCCGGGGCACCAAGATCACCGAGGTGGGCGCCGAAGCTGCCCTCGCCGGCTCCTACGGTGAGCAACCCACCTTCGATTTCACGCCCCTCAGCGGCAAATCCTTCGCCCAGGTGGCGCTTTCGCCCATCCCCAGGAACGTGTTCTTCGCGCTCTACGAGCAGGGATTCCCCGCCGATCTGTTGCTGCGCGGCCTGGTGCTGTCGGTCACCTTCGAGTTTCCCGAATCCGGGCGCCGGATCGTCCTGAGTAATATCGCGGATCTCGACAGACCGGAGCGGTTTCTGGATTTCCTGCGGCTGGCGGCCATCATGCGGGAGTTACAACTGGAACAGGCGCTGTTCCTCACCGAGGATGCCGAGGGAAATCCGCAGTTTGGCTTCGCGCCGGAGATCGACGCCCTGGTACAACAACTGCTGGCCCGCCCCGGCTACCGCCTCGACGCGGACCTCGGCGCCGATCTCGGCGGCCAGCGCCGGGAACCCCGGCGGGCATCCCTCAAGATGCGCACCTTCTCCGGCGCGCTCTATACCTTCGCCACCGAATCTCAGCTCTTCGATGCCATCGCCGCCCGCGATCCGCAGATGCTGGAACGTGTCCCCGCAAGCCAGCGCAGACCGATCCTACGGCTCCGCTGGCCTGCCGATGCGGTTCTCACCCCACCGGTGAGCACGGTGGATTACCTGGGCAAGCGCTATCAGATCGCCGATCCCGTGGACCCCGAACTGGGGGTCGCGGATACCTGGAACCGGGAGGCTTTTTCGCTGTTGCTGTATCTCTACTCCCAGGTCTCCCTGGACCCCAGCGAACTGCCCGCGTCGAATTTCTTCCGGGTTCTGCCCTGATCCATCAGCCCGGGTATCCGAACCACCCGGCAATCGCTCACCCGTATTGAACCGTCCTCATGCCCATCGCTCTACTGGATTTCTTCACCGAGGAGGCCGACGCGCCGCGGGGCGCCATCGCCGCCATGGCGGCCAGCGCCGGGATCGCCAATGGGCTGTTGCTGGCCATCATCAACAACGCCACCGAGGTCGCCGCCAACGACGAGGATGTCCAGGTACGCTTGTTCCTGCTGTATCTGTTGCTGTTGCTGCTGTTCATCTACGGCAAGCGCTTCGCCCTCAGCCGGGCGGTGCTGGGGGTGGAATCGGCGGTGCGCCGGGTGCGGCTGCGGATCGCCGACAAGATCCGCCATTCGGAGTTGCTGCTGGTGGAACGGGTCGGGGAATCCGAGATCTACACCCGTCTTACCTACGATACCGGGCTGATCTCCCAGTCGGCGATCATGCTCACCAGCGCCTGCCAGTCGGCGGTGGTGCTGTTCTTCGCGCTGCTCTATCTGGCGTTCCTCTCGCCCCTCAGTCTGCTGATCACGGCGCTGATGATCTATGCCGGCGTCTATCTGTATCTGTCCCACTACAATCGCTCGGCGGCGCAGTTGCGCGAGGCCAGACAGCAGGAGGCGGAGTTTCTCGATTCCCTGTCGTCGATCCTCAAGGGCTTCAAGGAACTCAAGCTCAACCAGACCAAGAGCGACGATCTGTTCCACCACACCGACGCCATCTCCCACCGCACCGAGACCCTCAAGGCCAATGTGGGGGTGGGCTATGTGACCGACGAGATGTTCTCGCAGATCTTCTATTACCTGTTGCTGGCGGTGCTGGTGTTCCTGATGCCCATGCTGCTGGCCACCCACGCCGGGGTGATCGTCAAGGTGGTGGCGGTGGTGCTGTTCATCGTCGGGCCGCTGGAGATGCTGGTGGGCTCGATCCCCATGTTCACCCGGGCCACGGTGGCGGTGGAGAACCTGCGCCAGTTGGAGGCGCAACTGGACGCCGCCGAGCGCCAGCAACGGGCAAGCCCGGCGGCCCTGGCCGACAACCCGTTTCGCACCTTCACCCGCATCCGGCTGGATGGCCTGGTATTCCACTACCGGGACCGGGAAGGGCGCTCGGCCTTCTCGGTGGGGCCGACGGACCTGGAGATCCAGCGCGGGGAACTGGTGTTCATCGTCGGCGGTAACGGCAGCGGTAAATCCACCCTGATGAAGCTCCTCACCGGACTGTATTTTCCCGCGGATGGCTATATCCGGGTGGACGGACAACCGGTCACCGGGGCGGACTACGCCCTGTACCGGGAGTTGTTCTCCACGATCTTCACCGATTTCCACCTGTTCGATCGCCTCTACGGGCTCGAAGCGGCGGACCCGGCGCGGGTCAACCAGCTGCTGAAACTCATGCAGATCGATCACAAGACCCGCTTCCAGGACGGGCGCTTCACCGAGACCCGGCTCTCCACCGGCCAGCGCAAGCGCCTGGCGCTGGTGGCCTGTCTGCTGGAGGATCGCCCGCTGTACGTATTCGACGAGTGGGCCGCCGATCAGGATCCCCAGTTTCGACGATTTTTCTATCAGACTTTACTCAGGGACTTGCAGGCCCAGGGCAAGACCATCATCGCGGTCACCCACGACGATCATTATTTCCACGTGGCCGACCGGATACTGAAGATGGACTATGGCAGGTTGAACCCGGCCTGACGCCACCAGGAACCCGCCCTCATGAACGATGACAATTGCCCCAACCCCATCGCCGTCACCGGCATGGCCTGTCGCTTTCCCGGCGCTCGCGACTACCGGGAATTCTGGGCCAACCTCGCGACCAGCGGCGACCAGCTCCGGGAACTGGATGCCGGGCGCTGGCAACCCGAGGCTTTCTACTCTCCCGATCCCGCCGCGCCGGATCGCAGCATCAGCCGCTGGGCCGGCGCGCTGGACGACGGCGATCGCTTCGACGCGGGCTTTTTCGGCATCTCGCCCCGCGAGGCCCAGCGCATGGACCCCCAGCAACGGCTGATGCTGGAACTCGCCTGGCACTGCCTGGAGGATGCCGGCATCGACCCCCGGAGCCTGAAGGGCCGCCCGGTGGGGGTATTCATGGGCGTCTGCACCCTGGACTACAAGGAACTCCAGGAGGGCTTCACCGAGCAACTGGACGGCCATACCGTCACCGGCTCCTACGCCTGCCTGGTGCCCAACCGCCTCTCCTATACCCTCGGCTTGCAGGGACCGAGCTTCTCGGTGGACACCGCCTGCTCCAGTTCCCTGGTGGCCCTGCACCAGGCGCTGGCGGTGCTGCGGGCGGGGGACTGCGAGATGGCGCTGGTGGGCGGTGTCAACCTGCTCTGCCGGCCCACCGGCTTCATCACCATGAGCAAGCTCGGCGCCCTGTCGCCCAGCGGCAAACTGCGCGCCTTCGCCGAGGGCGCCGACGGCTACGTGCGGGGCGAGGGCGCGGGCGTGATCCTGCTGGAACCGGCGGATTCGGCCTGCGCCCATGGCCGTCGACTGCACGGGCTGATCCGTGGCAGCGCGGTGAACCACGGCGGCGAGGTGCGCACCCTCACCTCGCCGAGCCCCTACGGCCAGTCCCGGGTGATCGTGGAGGCACTCACCCGGGCCAGGGTGACGCCCCACGGCGTGAGCTACGTGGAAGCCCACGGCACCGGCACCCCGCTGGGCGATCCCATCGAGATCAACGGCCTGCGGCGGGCCTTCGGCGAGTTGTACCGGCGCCACGGCGAGCCATTGCCCACCACCCCCCACTGCGGCATCGGCACGGTGAAGACCCACATCGGCCATCTGGAGGCCGCCGCCGGCATCGCCGGGGTGATCAAGGTGCTGCTGGCCATGCAGCATGGCGAGCTACCGGCGCTGGCCAATTTCACCACCCCCAACCCGCGCCTGAAGCTCGCCGACAGCCCGTTCTATCTGGTCACCGAGCGCCAGCCCTGGACTCCGCCGCCGGGCCATCCCCGCCGCGCCGGGGTGAGCTCCTTCGGCTTCGGCGGCGCCAATGCCCACGTGGTGCTGGAGGAAGCACCGGTGGAACAACTCGCCGATGGCGGCGAGTCCCGCCGCTGGCAGATTCTGCCCCTATCGGCCCACGACGAGGCGGCCCTGTCGGAGCTTGCCGTGCGCTACCGGCAACGACTGGACGCTCCCGACTGGCAGGCGGTCTGCCAGGGCGCGGCGCTGCACCGCGCCGCCCTGCCCCGACGCCTGGCGCTGGTGGCCGACGGCGCCGCAAGCCTGCGCGAGGCGCTGACCCGGTTCGATGCCCGGAGCGCACCGACCACCCCCCCGAGGATCGCCTTCCTGTTCACCGGCCAGGGCGCCCAGCAACCGGGCATGGGCCGGGAACTGTACCAGTGGGAACCGGTGTTCCGGGAGGCCCTGGACCGCTGCGCGGCGGGGCTTGCCGGGGAACTGGAGCGGCCGCTGCTGGATCTGCTGTTCCACGCCGATGCCGACACCCTGGCCGAGACCGGTTATACCCAGCCGGCGCTGTTCGCCCTGGAATACGCGCTGGCCGAACTCTGGCAGTCCTGGGGCCTGCGTCCCCATGCGCTACTCGGCCACAGTGTCGGCGAACTGGTGGCGGCCTGTATCGCCGGGGTGTTCTCCCTGGAGGACGGCCTCAGGCTGGTGGCCGCCCGCGGCCGGCTGATGCAGTCCCTGCCCCGGGACGGCGCCATGCTGGCGGTGGCCGCGCCCGCCGGGCGGGTCACCCCCCACCTCGCCGACCATCCCGCAGAACTGGCGCTGGCCGCTCGCAACGCCCCGGCCAGCGTGGTGATCTCCGGGCGCCGGGCGGCGGTGGAGACCGTGCGGGCACGGCTGGAGGCCGAGGGGCTGCGCTGCACGCCGCTCGCGGTCTCCCACGCCTTCCACTCGCCGCTGCTGGAGCCCATGCTGGCCGATTTCCGGGCGGTGGCGGCAACCATGGATTATCGACCGCCCCGCCTCCCGGTGATCAGCAATCTGGACGGCCAGCCCGCCGGCCCGGCCATGGCCGGTCCCGACTACTGGGTGCGCCAGGCCCGCGAGGCGGTGGATTTCGCCGCGGGCATGGCCACCCTGGCGCAACAGGGCTGCCGGCTGTTCCTGGAGATCGGCCCCCGCCCCACCCTGCTGGGCCTGGGCCGCCAGTGCGTGGACCATCCCGAGGCGGTCTGGCTACCCAGCCTGACGCCGGGTCAGGACCCGCAGCACGGTTTACTGACGAGTCTGGCCCGGGCCTTCGAGGCCGGTATCACGGTGGACTGGGCAGGGTTTTACCGGGGCCGGACGCAACCCCCGGTGGCGCTGCCGTTGTATCCCTTCCAGCGCCAGCGGTACTGGGTGACCGTCCGCGAACGCGCCCGGCGCGCGACGGGTGGAGATACCGTTCAGGGACATCCGCTGCTCGGTGAGCGGCTGGACTCGCCGCTGCCCGGGCGCCAGTTCCGCGCCCGCCCCGGCGAGGACCGTAGCCGGTACCTGCTGGGCCACCGGGTGGGCGAGGTTGCGGTGTTCCCCGCCGCCGCTTATCTGGAGCTGGCGCTGGCGGCCTGCCACGACGATGAACAATGGCCCCGGGCGCTGGCGCAGGTGCAGTTCCATCGGCCCCTGCCCCTGTCCGGGGTGACCCTGCATACCGTGGTGGCGGAGGATCCCGCCGGGGACGTCCAGATCCACGCCCGGGCCGACCACGGCGCGGACTGGCAACTGTATGCCAGCGGCCAGCGGACCGGTCCCGCCCCCGCGCCCACGGCGCCGGCCATCCCGGCGCTCACCGGGAAACCCGACTATGCGGCCTGGGCGGCACTGGGACTGGATTACCGGGACGCTTTCCAGCGCCTCGTGGCGGTGGGCCGCGAGGAGGATCGGTACTGGGGCCGCCTGCATGGACTCGATGCATCGGCGCAGGCCGGCCATGGGCTGCACCCGGCGCTACTGGATGGCGCCCTGCAGGTGCTGCTGACGGCGCTGGACGGCAGCGACGATCGCCTGTACCTGCCCGCCGGGGTGGCCCGCTACACCCTGTACCGGCGCCCCGTCGGGGAACTGCACGCCGCCGCCCACTGGCTGCCCGCCGACGGCGAGGCGCGGCTGGCCGAGGTGCTGCTGCTGGACGGGCAGGGACCGGTGGCGCTGCTGGAGAAACTGCGTCTGGCCCCGGTGCGCCAGCGCCGCCAGGCGCCCGATCGTTACCGACTGGACTGGCAGACCGTGACCGGCGCACCCGCCGCTACCGCGCGGCCGTCCGCCCGCTGGCTGGTGGTGGGCGACGATCCACTGGCTTTGGAACTCGCCCGACTGCTGGGCGAGGGCGGCGAGACGGCGACCCGACTCACCCACGGCGAGGTGGACACCGCCTCCATGGCGCAGGTGGAACGGGTGGTCTGGATCGCCCCGGATTCGCCGGTGGATGCCCGGGCCGCGCTGTCCAGCATCCTCGGCCTGACCCAGCGCCTGCTGAAGCTTGCCACGCCACCCCGGCTGTGGCTGGTGACCCGGCGGGCGCAACCGGCGGGAG
>JGI12109J20283_10047475_pt1 | contig 31850 bp, 24 predicted proteins | sample ElkSlonscriptome_12_FD_20283 | JGI IMG/M metagenome (IMG submission 20283)
ATAATCGTAAATCGATTTGACTGACGGTATTGAGGCGTCACGAGCCACCCGCAAAACTGATAGTCCAGAAAAGTGCAGATTGTGATAATGAATGATGTCTGGATTGCTTTGCTCGATGATCCTGCGCAGGCCTCTGGCAGCGACGGGGTCCCAGGGAAGGTACATCTGCTTGACCGCGTAAGCCAGGCGATGGGCGTAACGATCGAGATTCCCGAATTCGAAATGTCTTTGCCACGGGGCATCGCTTATGTGATTTTGTGCAGGCAGCGTCGCCAGATGAATTTCGACCCCGGCCTGCGCTTGTTCGGAGATCATCCTTTGCGCAACGAACTCGGCCCCACCAACTCTTTCGTGCAGCCCCGGCATCAGGTCCGCGACGTGAAGTATTCTCATTTATACTACTTAGTTCCCGCAAAATTCCCCGAGCAATGGCCGGGTGCAGCGCACTCAACTTTGTTCAGTGTCAACTTACTATACACTACCTTGAACGACTGTTTAGACGTTTACTCTGTAAAACTCGTCTGGTTGATTTTAATAGCTTGCTACCCGACTGTCATGAATTCTTCTTCTGATAAATGTGATCACCTAGGGAATCTCTGATCAATTACAGCAAGCACAATTGACTCGCCAAGACCGATTGCCGCAATGTTCATGGCTTTGTTGTCTTCAACATATTCTGACTGGCACACATAATAGCCCGCATCAGTGGCGGGGTTCCCGTGATTATACTTCCAGACCCACTTTCCTATGTAGCCTAAGATATTGAATCTCGGCTATTCTTGTGAGCCAGTGACAGACCGCCTGGGGGTATATTCCTGGAGCCTCAATGCCTGGCAGTCGCCTTTCGAGGATCTGTTGCCTGTGTCCTGCGCAATGTCCATAGCAATAAGTGATAAAGTCTGCGCGAAAGTTTTCAGTCACGCCAACATGTACTAAATCCAATAATAGCGCCACGGGATGAAGACGGCTTTCACCAGCGAAATTGTCAAGATGAAGTTGACGGCGCACGCTGCTCCGAAAAACCTGCAGCGATTCACTTGGAAAGAGTAAGAATCATCTGGGGGATCGACGAAGGCTCCTCGAAGTCACCGAGACCCCTAATTCCCGTGGCTCCCGCATACACAAATGTGCTTGGCATCGCTTATACTTAGTCCACTACATGGTTTCCAAAGAAACCATATCGAGCCCTGACCACGGAGTGGTTTGTGGTTCAGAACCTGCTAACGACGGTAAGAGAATGCTTAACAGATACATAATAGTTGATGATTTTTACAACGAACCAGAAAAACTGGTTCAAGTGGCTCTGGATTCTGTTCGAGAAGAACAGCTTCCGAGAGGAAATTACGCAGGTATAATGACTACAAAATCCTACCTGGGAGAACAGCATAGAGAGATTTTTAAAAAGCTGACAATGGAACCGTCTATCGACTCTTCAACAAATGCGAACGGGAAAATTCGATTTACCAAGCCGGATGATCCATTCAAATTTCATATTCACTACGATGTGGATATGGAAACTAAATGGGCGGGAGTAATCTATCTGTCGAAAAACCACCCAGAGACTGACGGAACCAGTTTCTGGAGGCACAAGAGAACCGGCCTTGAAATAGCGCCCAACACCGTCGAAGGTTTCAATAAATATGGGTGGAAGTCTTTTGAAGACCTGAGATCTTTCCTGGAAACAGAAGGGATTGATGAATCGCTCTGGGAAAAGACACTGACTGTCCCTTACAAATACAACCGACTGGTTTTATTCAGGCCATGGATGCTTCATTCCCCCGGACCCGCATTCGGCGATACATTGGAAAATTGCAGAGTAATTCAGACGCTATTCTTAGGTAACTAGGGATGGGCTAAAGATCGAGCCATGGTATGAACTCCGCGAGCCGGTTTCACGCCATTCGAAAAAGACACAATGCCGGATTAGACCGGCCCATCTGTCCTGATAATCAACTTCTCCCTCCGGGGGTCGTCAAGGGGACTGATCAGCGCCTGTTTTCAGATAGACCAAGTGCTTAGAGACTCCCTTACGATCAATCGAAAACCTCCGAACCATCGGGTTCCATCGGTGTGGTGGAGTTCATTTCCATGCGAAGTTTTGACAGTTCATAGTACATCCGTTGCCGAGCCCGATTCTGGTTTCCCAGCGGTCGGTGCGCCTTCAGCCCCTGCCAGGGATTGATACGCAGGCGCCTGGCAAATTCAAATTGGGCAGGTGAATCGAATCTCTGTTTCGGGATGTGGATCCTGGCCAGGGGAATGAATGGTGACAATTTTTCGGGCCAGCGCACGGCGGCATTTTCGATCGGCATTCGGTGTGGATCAGTCTGAAGTTGCACCTGAAAGTCAAATTCGACGTCTTTTTCGGAAAGTGTCTTCACCATGTTATCGCGGAGATAGTTGAACGGAACCTTTCCGAATGGTACTCCGGGGATTTTCCTGTGAACATCAGTCTTGGGCAGGTAGGAATACATCATCGCCTGCCCCTCCCCCAGCAAATAAGGTGTATTGCTGTAGTGGCGCTGACCTAGTGGATTATACTGGGTCTCGTTCCACAGTCCCTGCATCAGGAAATCCAGGATGTGGGGCTCACGGAAATTGATGAAGTAATAGATCGGCATGTCGATCAGACTCCAATGCTGCAGGCGCGCGTTAGCTTTGGTATTGGGAGTCACAAAGGTGGGTGTACAGACTGCGGGAAAATCCTGAGTGTGGTGCTCGGTGTCCCATAATTTTTCTCCGGGCACGTCCATGATCTTCAGCGACATGCTGGAGAATCCGACGTCACGGATATCCGATGGCACGTCCGGTCCCGGTCCGGCATAACGGATGTAGGCGGGATAACTTCGCTGATCGGCGAAAATGCCCTGCCGCATGTGATAAGGCACGTCATCACGAACGGTGACGGTGGCGCGAACTATTCCATGGGTCTTGGTATTGCCTCCGCGCTCGAACTGGCCCGGTTTGAAATGGCCGCGCATTTGATCGGCCATCAGATTGATGATGTCGTTCAGGCTCTGCTCTTCCCAGTCGTAATGTTTCTCTTCCGCCAGACTCAGGCCTTCGTCTTCCCGGCGCCAGTTGATCAATGCCTGCAACAGTTTCGCCGTGGGTTCGCGGGTCAGCCGATTCAGGGTTGGCCGGAAGAACGGCTCCAACCTGCGCTCAATTTGCAGTAGACCCTCCATAGCTCGATGTAGAGTTCGTAATAGCATTTAGTCCTCTCCCTCCTGGGCAGAACTACTGCAAATGAATCTCAGTGCCCTGATCCCGGGTAGGAAAAAATAAGCGCCACCACGCACCCGAATAAAAGCCTTCAAATCAGTGAGACAGCGTCGCGGGCCAGCGCTGGCAGGTTCGCTGAAGTTGCCGGTCGATGTGCCATACCTGAGGGGCGCTCGAGACCCCAGAAGCGGGTCCTCTTCATCCTGCAGACCCGCGAATTTTGGATTCACTACCCAGGCATTCTGAACAAACTCGAATTGCCTGGCGAGATTGGCGCACAGGCAGGCAAAGTTAAGCCCCATTGGGTCGCTCGCCGCTGCATTAGCCAACGCCTGTTCAGTGCTGAGAGTCGGGCCATAGGGACGACCGCGTCTGAGAATGCGGTGAAATCTGGTCGAGGCAATCAGATCCTGGGTCCGGTGTTTGCGATCGAAACCCAGAATTCTTAGCAGGCGGGTTAAGAGCCACATTCTGCCGGGAGGAAAATCTCCGGTTCGCGGATTCGATCGACGTACATGAGACGCCAGCGGGCACTGCACGCCTCTGGGGTCGTCGTCGAAATCGAAATTGTTTTTGGCCCGGTGCTTCTCGTCAATGCCCTCCAGGTCTTCTTCATTGATTGCGACCAGGGGATCGCCGTTACGCTGCCGCCCGACCATTGCTTCAGCGAGGTGCTCGCGTCGATCTTTATCTCCGTTAGCGGCTGCATCGAGCGATTGCCAGAATGACTGTACGTCCTGCTCCAACTGGCGCAGGACGAGGTAGCTGCCATTGCGCCCCAGATCGAACCGCTGCGGATCGTCCTCCGCCACCGGCAAATCCGGCGCCTTCTGCACTTGCTCTCTGCTGAGAAGTGGCCGTTGCGTGTACTCCCCATACTCATTCAGATAACCCAGCAACACCTCACCGAGGGAGAGGAGATTAGAGTATCGGTCGCGGCGATGAATGTCCGCGGTCTGCTGCCGGTCCCAGTCAATGTGGGGCTGACTGACGCCATCTGCGAAACCAAACGGTTCCCGACTGACCTCCTCGCTGCAGGGTAACTCCGCCAGCACGGCGAAAGCCCGATTGAATACGTCGTCCTGCAACTCGGCCAGCCAGTCTTCCAGACCGTTCGGCCGGGCATAGCAGAGCAGCAACACATGCGGACAATTCTCTTCATTGCCACCCCAATGCCAATTATCTGGACTACTGTGATCGACATCGCCCAGCCGACGCGAACGGCTTGGTTCGGACATACCGCCGACAAACTCATCGGAGAATTCTGCAAGCGTGTCTTCGGCCAGCCCCAGCGCTAGCAGCCCGGAAGCGCTCATGGCGACCTGCACAGCCCGTTCTGGAGGAGGCGAAAGGGTCTCGGCGCTCGTGATCGGCAGGTTCCCCAGATACGCCCGCGCAGCCTCCTTACCCTTGACTCGGAGCAGCAAAAAACGGGCTGCCTGCAGCCCACCATGTCCAAAGCGAACGATGCCCTGGACATCGCTGAAATCAATTTTCTGTTCAATGGCCATGGGAATCTCTCATCGTGATGAGCCGTCAGATCAGCGCCAGCCAGGCACGAATAGCCTGGCTGTTCCGGAATCCACCTGATTCAAGTCCTTTGCGAATACGCGTATTTCGCTTCAACTCAAAGGCTGTGGCATCGGGGTAAGCCTTGTACCAAACATCGGTGTAGACCTGATGGCGACGCAGGTAGTTCTTAAATTTCTGCTCCTGCTCGGCACCGTCCTTGATCAGCCATCGCGTCCGCGGGTACCCGATACCGTTGCTGAACACCAGATTCAGGCCCCAGGCGACCTTATTGATGAAATCGTCCATGTAGCTCTCAAGGCTGCCGTCATAGTTGCTGGCGAACAACAACCTGCGCTTGTCATCCAGGAGGACCCAGCGTGCGAAGTGGATGCTCTGCACCCGCGTCAGGTAGCCGCGTCGATAAATATGTCTGGCGGCGTAATCTAGAGCGAACAACAAGACTATCAGTGTATAGCGTCGAAACAGTCCCGGTTTGACATCCCCGAAAGCGCTAAACTGATTGCTGACAATCTGATCCTCCAGCCCTGCCAGGCTATTGACCTTGTCTGGGTCCGGCCGGGGTACAATTTCGGGATCACGGCGCTCATGAATACGCAGCGCGATGAAAAAGAAAGGAAGCAGAAGTATTAATACTGGCGCCAACAGAATCAATACTAGTGGCGGCAACAAAAGGTGGCAGAGATTGGCAAGGCGCCACCTTAAGGGTGTCTTCGGGGCCGGACTCAGCTCCAAGCTGCCGGCGGCGAGTTGCGAGTCGGTGTGCGCGCGCAGACTCTCGAGCAGGGATTCCGGCTTGGAAAACGATTCTGATGCGGTCAGTTCACTGAGCCTTTGGCGAAGGCTTGCATGCAAAGCCTTCTCCTGGCGTACCTGTCGTACCGTTCGCCCGAGGTAATTGATGTAATTGGCGGCCGGACGGATGTTCCTGGGCAGCATCCAGCTCAATAGCGACTTTTCACTTTCTTCGAAGCCCTCACAGTGAGCGAAAATTTTAGCCAATCCAGGTCCTGCTCGAACGGCCAGCTCGGCCAGAAAAGTTTCCCGGCTGCCGTCAAAATCCGCCAGCAAAGCCAGCGTCGGCGGCCAGGGTCGAGGCTCCAAAGAATAGGCCTGCAAATCTTCACTCACGTCCGATTCGACAACAACGAAACGGGCAAAGTGCAGCTGCTCGAACTGATAGAAAGGAATCAACTCGTTGTGCGGATCTGCCAGGCCTGGTGCCTCGTTCATGCTGGCCAGCAGTTGCCGCAAGCTCTGCAGGCGTTCGGGAACGACCTCGGCAGTGATCATTACGTTGGATTGGGGCAGCATAAACCGTTCCCTTTTGATCCCCCGGGGTATCGTGATTCAGTGCGGTCAGGCCGATGCCTGGGGCGCGATCCTGTCCGGGTCTTTGTAGGTCAAGGCGAAATCGAGTATTCGTATCTTGCCAAACCAGACCTTGCCTAGATAGATGCCGGGAACCACCTCGCGGATTTCATCGCGAAGTTTGCCGGCAACAAAGGAGGTCTTTGAGTAATCGATCACGATGGTTTCCCGCCCGTCCATCCAGCTGGTATCCCGATACACCTTCGCGACCACAAAGGTCAGACTGAAGGGAGTTATCTTGTTGAGGAGAATGCCTTCCTCATAATCCGGGGGAAAGAGGTCGAAGACCTTGCCCTGCCAGGCAAAGAGTCGTGCGAAGCTCGCATAGCAGCGCGCCAGGAGTGAGCCCGTCACGATGGCCGTGCCGAGGGTGTCTCCCCTAGGAACCTTACCTGCGTCCGCCTTTTTGTAGATTTCGTCCAGCTCCGCGCGGGACAGTTTCAACCAGCCTTTCACCGTTTCATTCCTGATCACTGCGGTTTCTCCTCTGGGCTCATTCGTAGATGCTCTCACCCAGCCTGAACCGAGACGTTTCCGAATACACGGCCCTGCGCACCCGATTGATGCCGCCCAGGGGACGGTGTTGGACAAGGCTTTGCCAGGGATTGAAAGTCTGTTGTTCGCAGTTGAGCAGAGCGGGGCGGGATTGAAAATCCTGGTCCTCAAACCTGAGTGTAGCCACCGAAATAAAGGGCGAATCCTCTTCATCCCAGACGACCGAGGCATCCTCTATCGGCATCGCGTCGGCATCGGTCTGGCGCTGAACCATAAACTCGAAGCAGACTGGACCCGCGACCAGGGATTCTGCCATGGCGTCGCGAAGAAAATCGCCGTGACTCGGCTCCGGTTCGGCCAGAGTTCCAGTGGAACAGGACTGCACGGAATATTTAACGGCGACCTGTGGATCCATGCCGTGGCGGAACGGCACGGTAGACCAGTAGCGAATAGCAAACGGATTCCTGATCTCTTCGCGGCCGCGAATTATTGTGGCGAGTGCATCCCAGTGACCCGGGTTGATAAAAAACTTCCACAGTGCAGCGTCTGCAGTTGCCTCGATAAAAGCGAGGAACTCGGCTGGGTCCTCGGCGAAAAGCGCCGGATAGCTGTTGAGCAGAAAATGCTGTTCCTGCTCATCACCCCACAGGGTATCCCCTGAGGCTCCAAAAAGTTTGATCGACAGGCCGCGAAAATCCGCCTCCCGGTCATCCGTCGTGCTGGCGTTGGCGAAGCGTGCAAGCGCCTGGTACCGACGGCCAGGTTCAAACACGCCCTGGGCCAGATCAGCGGGCAGATCCTCTTTGACCTGAAATGAACCCGTAAAGCAGCCAAGACTCTTGGCCTGGTTCAGGCGCGGCACGATACCCTCATTAGTTCGCGACCTGGTAATGTCCTGGATCGCGGCGATCATCTCTTCCGTGATTTCGGCTTCGTCACTACTGCTGTCTTCCTGCCCCAGGGTCGGTGTTTCCGAGGAGCACGCAGCAAGGCCCGCCAGCAACATGCTGAGAAGCAGTTTTTCAGCCACCGAATTTCGGATCATGGACGCTGTGCTCTTCATCAGTTGAAAGCCGGGTCAGTCTCTGCGCCTGGGCGTGGGGTCCACTCCAGGGAGTAATATTCGCCGCGGTCTCTGGCCCAGGGGTCAAAGACGTTTACCACGTTCATCAATTCCTCTCGCAGTTCCGGTACATTGCGCATCAATACACGTTTCATCGGCGATACCGCTACCTCATGACCATTGGCCGGTTCCGGTTCCATGCAATGCAGAGTGTCGTCGCGCCGCTCTACTGGCTCGTAGGGGCAGTCTTCCATGGGGCCGTTATCGAGGACCCAGTCGTAGCCAAGATGTGAATAGAACTCCGGGCGGAAACTGGAGGTAAAAAAGCGGTCGCTAAACAGGCGGCGGGACGCATTGATGATAAAAACATGAAACTGGGTTTCCGAGATGGCGAAACCATGGGGCCGGGTGTACTCGGCCAACCAGCCAACAAGCAGGTCAACATCCTCTATATTGTCAATACGCGAGCCGTCGGCATGACCAAGACAATCGGTCCATAACTGGCCGTTATCGTCACGCTGGGCAGCGGTGATGATCTTGCTGTCGTCACAGACATGGGTTCCGTAAATATTACGAATCTTCGCCACAACCTCTTCCTGCTCAAGGCGCGCTGGCGATCCTTCGGGAAGCCGCTGGTCAACAAAGTCGTCAAAACTGGTCAGCGCTTTCAGGCCAATCTGGCGCCGAAACTCATTGAATCTGGGTACCCCCCGTTCACGATCACGAATAATATCCAGCGCCAGCACATCAATCTGGCCGGTCGGTGTATCCAGATGCGGCATCTCCAGGTTTTGCAGGAATAACGGGTGATTCTGCAGGTGCAGAACGCCAAGTCTCTGGCGGCCCATGCTGAGTGCCCAGTTGGCGAGTCCACGCTCCTGCATCTCCTGCGAAGCTTCCCCGCGCACGGTTCTGACCACCGGAATCTTGAGCGCGATGTCGTTGGGCTGCTGCCACTGTCGATACTCGATCAGGTCCGGGACCAGCGGATGTAATCGATAGACCGAAGTGAATTCTTCCGGAAAATTGAACGGCGACCCGAAATGGTTGATGCCGCCGTTGACATCATCGGGATTAGTGATGTCCCAGTTGTCCTCGCGCCACCACAGCAAGCCCTCTTCCCGGCTGTTTCCCATACCGAATATTCCGGCGCCAGAGGCAAGCACTGAGTACCAGGAATTGGCTGCATCGCCGCCATCGCTGTCACTTAACAGGCCGGTCAGTCGTCCGGTGGTTCGGCTGAGGAAATTTTCATCGCGATCAAAAATGCTGCGCAGAATGACCGAGACCTCATCTTCCTCCGAATTGAACAAGCCGAACCAGTTCGAATTCATTGCCCGGTATAGTGGCTCGTCATAAAGCAGTTGCGTTGTCCATTCGATGGTATGAATTTTGGCAATCATCGCCGAGACAACCAGGCGCGCGGCTTCGAAGATCTCCGCATCGGTGGTCTCCGCATAACTTATGATACGGTCGGGATCACTGGGATCACGCAACCCCGAATCCCGGTCCGGATAATTCGCCTGCAGCTTACGGAATTCATCGACAAAACTGTTGTGTTCGCGCACAAACAGGTTGTGATAGAAACTCAGGCCGATATTCCAGTTGTCCGGGAAAGCGGCGGCTTCCTGACCCTGCCACTGGTTCTGTACCGGGCAACCCGGTTGACAGGTATCGAACAGCGGCAGATAGCCGTCCGGCTGCATCAGCCGTGCGTTGTCCTCGGGATCACGCAAGACCCTCTGCGCCGAGGTCTCATCGTAACCATAGATCTGAGAAGCATCCCACCAGGCAGAATTGGTATTACGGGTTGTCCGGTAAGACCTGTCCAGGTAGTCATTGCCCTGGGCAGTAAAAGCGTCAGGATCCGACTCGTGGGCGTAGAGTGAGGATTCGATTTGATCCTGCGGCCGGCAGCCAAGTCTCACCGCCTCCCCTGATTCGCAGCCAACTGCCATCAGGTTCGGCGCGTTGCGGCCCTCTCGCACGTGGGAAAACCAGTCATGGGTCATGAACTGAATCCAGAATGCAGCCAGCACGTTAAAAAAAGGCGCCTTGAGGTAGTCACACTCGGCGCTGGGGGAATAGTCAGGCAGTCCGAGCCCGTTATTGCAAGTCGTCGAGCTCTGTTCGCGGGTAAAGAGGGAGCGACTTATGAGTTGAGGGTCCGGCTTCAATAAATCGAGCCGATCGCCATTCACAGGATCACTGTGGCGATTGCGCGCCAGATCAGTCTTGTACAGGCGCGGGAAAGTGGCATCGAATGCCGCGTTGCGGGCGAACAGGGTGCCGGTTGAGCCCATCAGCGGATTAAAAATGTCATTGCAGATCCCCGTCAGCGTGCGCTGGCGAATCAATTGCCCCTCGCACTGCTGCGGACCGTCACCACCAACCAGTTCGTAGGCTGGATGCTCGGGCGACAAGCGCATTTCGGGCCAGATCCGAATAGAGGAGCCGGGATCGCCTCCGAGTCCCTTGATATAGGTCTCATAAGTATAGTTGTCGAAGAGATTGAACTTGATAAGCTCGACGCGCTGGAATTCAAGATCCAGTAGTGAACCGTCTACGCCCCTGCCATTGGGGAAAAGATGCTCACCGAGGCTGGTAATCGCTTCCCGGCCTTCCTGCAGGGTGCTGGCGCCGCCGGCTGCCCAGTAATTGGACCAGTCGACCCAGGGGGTGGAGCGATAAGCGACTGCTTTGTCGCCACCTCGGCATCGGGCCGTCGCTTCATCGACCTTACCGAGAAACCGCTGTGTGCGATCATCGGCCACTTCCAGCAGCCCGGCTCTCGCCATCTCGATACAGGCACTGACATCAGACGACTCTGAGTTATCGCTGCACGCCTCAAGTAGCGCCAAAGACACAATAGAACAACTGATTACTAAAGCTGCTTTACTCATGTTCGCCTCCATCGTGACCGCCCGGATTGAGACTGCTTGTTTGCAGACTGGGACGGGAGAGCGGTTGACCCCGCAGTCAGCATAAAGATACCTGGAGAGTGTGGAAGCCGCGCCAGCACGTACTGACGTACCTGCCTGTCTGTTATTGTGTTTTTGATGCGGTCACTATCAACCGGAAACTTTTCTTTCGATACTAGCGCCATGCTGCTACCTTTGATGTAGGAATATTTTTATTTATGTAGGAATAATTCTATAACCACTTCTGGCAAGCCCTTCTTTTGGGTGGCTCATGTCCGCACCCTGGCGCCATCCCAGGCCAGTTTCTGGTCTCTGGAACCCCCGTAATCGATAAAGAGGGCCCTTAACTAATAATCAGCATTCTTAAACAGCGGTAACCAGTAGGCGTAGCCTAAAAGCAGTGTACGAAAAAGACTGATCCGTCTGCCGGTTTTTAAAATAACAATAATGTATTCGAGCAGGTGGATAATGAATACGGTTGATCCCAGCGTAATAAAGAGCGCATTCCAGCCTCCCGGAAAAGCCGCCGCCAGACTGAGAGCAACTGCGATCCACAGTAGAATCAGCACAACCCTCGTACCATTAATCAGCAATTTAAACATTCAGAGTAACCGGCATTCTTATAATGATGACGGCTCGGTATGTTGATTTTGAACCCAACTTCCGAAGCATCCTGGGCAGAGGAATCTGGGCCGATAATCCCCCGACACCTCCAGCGCTAACCACATGCTGCAATCGTAGGCGCATCCCGGGCAGGTGTATATGGTGCGTAGAAACCATATGTACTTGCGCGAAGGTCTGATAGCGCGGGAGCGCTGAGTAGTTCAAATGCCTACAGACGAACTGAAGAGATAATTTGGCCGATCCACGACACCTTGTCCGCAAGCGTTTCGGTGCAAGCTTTAGTGACAGGTCGTACCTGGGCCCAGTAGGCGGACTATCAGCTTCGTGCTAATTTTTTAAGGACAGTAGACTACCCTCAACCTGGGATTTCGATGCTGAGCTGACCTTCGATTTCCGGCAGGCGCTGAATAACGGTCCGATTAGCTCAAGAAAAGTTTTAAGACTTGCGGGTCGCTGTATCAGGCTGCGATAGCGGGGTAGGTGCGCAAAGCAGAAAATTTGAAGTACTGCATTCTGCTCTTACCGCATTTTTCTATTTCGTCACTCACTCGCCAATCGCGGGAACTCGCAGAAGCACATAAGTGATGTGACCATCCTGTGATGGCATGTCGGCATGAGGCATTCCCGCAGGAATGTGAACTTTGTCGCCAGCACAAATAGGGTGTATAGGGTATAGAGACCCGCCGCTAATCTCAGCACCGGGCACGTTAGATTCACCAGCCATTTCACCGCCGACGAGAATGGTTCCGTTGCCACTGTGAATGTAGACATAATCCTCGATATTGTCGTGCTGCTCCGGCAAGCCATGCTGATCGCGACGAATAAACCGGAATCGATGCGATCGCTCTGGCGTCAGATAGTCCGCCAGCGTTTCTCGAGAAGACCCCTCTGCGCGAATTGTCCTGCCTAACTGCGCGCTTCGCTGCTCCAGCTCCAATGCACTCCAGAGCTGGAACCCGGGTCGATTCGACTGAGTGTCAGTCAGTGACCTCCCTGCCTCAGCAGCATTGGCTTCGACTAGTGCGCATCCAGACAGCAAGATTGCAACACCGAAAAGGGATTTCAATACAAACTGCTTTGCGTTTGCTGCTCTATTTATTGAAGACGTAACGGAGACGGGAAAAGTAACTCTCCTTCAGCAAAGGATCCGATAGCTTCTATTTGCGTGCTTAGCATTACCGAGGGACATATTTTTTAATCCAGGAAATTAACCCAATGGAGGTAAAGTAAAGTGGCGACCTATCCCGGATCGAACCTAGGCTGAGGCTAGTCCCTGGATTTTGCGATCAGATAGAACGTCTGCCGCAAGCAAAACGGGCCAGACCAAAACTACACGGGAGTAATTTTACTCTGGCCCTACTGCAATTTGCCTGGCTAGTTATTCTGTTCAATTTCGAGCGGCGCGTAGTAACTGCCTCCGGCACTCTCGATTTCTTGCCTTCTTTGCTGCCACTCCGGCCCCGCCGAGCCGCCGTCTTCATACATCAGATCCTGGCGCAGGTAATTCCAGCTGCTGGGATCCAACTCCTGTGCCAGCGTCCAGTACTGCTCGGCCTTGGCGTCATTGTCATTCTGGAAATAATACCCGCCTAACCTGAAAGCAGGTTGTGCGCGCTCTGCCTCGGGAGTGCGTTCAATGATGCTGTCTTGTACTCTGTCGGCGTCCCAGACATATTCGCTGTCGGCACCTTTCGCCACCCAGTCCCTGACAATGGGCAGATAGTCGTCAGTGCCAAATGCGCCATTCATGTGAGTTTGCGCATAGGTCCCCTCGTTAATCCGTGCAATCCGACCGGTTTCGTCGATCCACACACCCGAAGGCACATTGACGAGGTTATACAGCGCACTGATTTGATGATTCACATCGATGATTGAGGTATAGCTCACATTGGCCGCATCGAAGATAGGACCTGCGTCAGCCTCGCCGCCAGTATCCTGCGCAACAGAGATGATTTCAAAGTTCGGGTTTTCTGCCTGGAGTTCTTCGTAGATCACTTGCCACACGGGCACGTCCAATCTACAGCCTCACCAGGAAGCCCATGTCAGCAGGAGGACCTGCTTGCCGCGAAAATCTGACAGCCGGACAATATTGCCCTCGCGATCCGACAACTCGAAATCCGGTGCCATGGCGCCGCGAAAGAATGACTGACGCTCCAGCGGCATGACGCCAAAGCTGAAAACATTGTCATCGTAATCGGCGACCCAGGCCTGCTGTAATTTGTCCGCCAGCCCGGTCATATTAAACCAGCCCTGCCCGCGCCGCGTGACATACATATCGCTGTCGCGATCCTGCAACACTGGAACGCACAAGTTTTCCAGGCAAGCGCCCTGTGGTTTCAATTCAAAATCATTAATGCGCGTGAGATCTTCGGGCTTGATCCAGAGTTCACTCGCATCCGCTAAGGTATCGCTAATTTCAACAATCCGTTCTTTATAGAGAACGGTTGCGCTCTGAGCCCCAGCGGTAGTTGCACTCACAGTGAGCAGCAACACCATGCCGGTTCCCAGGAGTTTTTCCTGCCAATTCATTTTCATGAATAGTCCCCCGCTAATTCGACAACCACGATTGGTAGTCACTCCGCCGATACTACGAGGTAAGGCAGCAGTATTCAACGCTTCGGTGAAATGAGCATCTTGCTCAATTCAGTGTGCGAGCAAAGCGCCGGAATGAAGGGGGTCCGAGTCACTGGAAGTAGGTGTTTGCTCTAAGATCTGTAGTTTTCGGCATCACCGAACGCAGTGTATTTTTCCTAGCGTCGTTGGCTGCCTAGCGCCTTCCTTGCATCCTTAATGAGATACCGGTACTACCCGGAGTTGGCAATGACCTCGCGCGCATAGGAATTAGCCCTAATGCCATAGCAGCAGTAGATACAATCAAGATTCTCCATGTTAATCAGCCAGGCGAGCTGATGATGGTCCAGAACCACGTAAACCGGTGCCTCCGGACAACACGAATTTCATACAAATGCGATCTGCAGTGAAGGCCCGTTTACAGGGTCTGAGCCAGCGCGCTTGCAGATTTTTCGCTTCAACCTGGACACTTCTGGCGCCCGGAGCGAGGCTTCTTTGAAGTGTCCCTAAAGTCTGGATAGTACCCTACGGGAGGCAGACCCAAGTGTTCGCCTGCGACTGTTGCTTCGCCAAAGGAACTTTGCCGCTGATAATTGGTTGGCTGGCTGCAATTGTTATTTTTTTGTTGCTTCACTGTACACAACATCGTTTAGGTGCCATGCAACTGCAAGGAGGACAACATGAACAACCGTCGCTATCGCACTCAATCACTCGCCGCTTTGCTTCCCGCAACCCTGTTCGTGACAGCATTACTAGGCAGCTCAAGCCTGGCTGCACAGACTGAACCGACGCCGAGAGAAAGAGCTGAATCTGTACACCAACTTATGCATCACGGCCTGGCCATGGCCACAGAGGCGGCGGACCTGGTGATGATTTCACAGTTGGGAATGGCGCCGAATCTTGATGCCCAAGGCGTTGATCATGGGCGCGAAGGATTGGTGCAGGGCCGGGAACTTATCGAGAGCGCCGCCGACATAGGCAGCGCGCTGGAGGGCCAGGTGAGTGTAACGATGCTGAATTTCACCACGCATTTACGCGAGGCCTACCTGGACTACGTAGAAATCGTCGAAGGCATGCCGGTGCCCGACCCCGACTCCGAGCAGATGGCGGTGCATCATATGCATATGATGATCAATCACACTGTCCGCATCGCGGCAGACAGTGCCAATTTGACCATGATCGGTACACGTGATCGGGACGCCGATGTGGCTGAGCTTGGAGCCTTGCACGGCCGTGCCATGCTTGACAATGCCCGGCTGCGACTGGAACAGCTGATGGTCGGTCCGTCCATGCAGCGTGCACATCAAGCCGACCTTACAGACTCACCGATGCAGACCGCCCATCGAATGGTAGAGTCCGCACGCAGGATCTTCGACCTCATGGACGCAATGCCAGTAAGTACAGAATAGTAAGCGACTCGTCACCTTTCGCCGTGCAATCGGGATTTCCCAGAATTCTGTGTCGGATTAGTTGATCGTCATTGATCTGATCACAAATTCAGCACGGCGGAGAGTTTGGCCCAGTTCGCTCGCAAGGATTTGCTCGCGATGGCCTAGACCTCGCCCCAACGAGCGCAACGGTTAGCGCCCTGGTAGTCCGACACTGACAGTTGCTGTGCTTTCGTTTGTATCTCTTTTGATTCTTCTTTTCATTACTCTTTCAATTCATCCCGCAATTCGATCAACTTCGATCTGTAGTTTTCAGCATCACCGAACGCAGTGAATTCGGCGTAGCGTCGATGTCTTCCCAGCGCCTTCCTTGCATGTTTGATGGGACACCAGTACTGCTCGGTGCGAGCGATGATTTCCCTCGCATACGAGATAACCCCATTGCCATAGCCGCAATAAACACAATTAAGTTTCTCTACGCCGTTCAGATAGGCGAGCTGATGACGGTCCAGAACCACGTACCGACGCCGCCGGACACGACGAATTCCGTACAAACGAAAACAAATATGCTGATAGACAGTGACCGTGATATCCAGAATTACGAGCGGGACTATCATGGCGTAGATAAATGGCGCCGAAGCCGCATTTCTTAAAGTCGAATTACGCAACCAGGGCAGAATTGAAACCCTGACTCTTCTGTGTGCTTCCTCAACAGATCGCTCGAACCTTACGCGCGTGCCTTCCAGTCGATACTGAAACTGCTTCTCCTGTTCCCTGAATTCATCCAGGAGCTCTTCCTCCAGCCTGGTTATCCTCTCAAGGAGGCTCGTAATTTTGCTGCTCATGTCCGGATTCCTGATTTACTGCTGATAACAAAACAGAATTAGTAATCAATAAAGTTTTGCCGGGGAGGCTCTGAACTATGAAGACAAGGTGCTGCTGAAGTCTGTATGCCCCTGCTTCGAGGCGCGATCCGCAGGGAATCGAGGAATCTATATCCGAGAGAGCCAACGCGGCAGCAGGGAATTCCAGTCGGCACGCCGGCACAATGGCGCCTTGTCAGGCGCGTCAACTACAAACCAGCTTCACCTCTTTTTCGTTCAGAGCATCTCCAGCCTATAAATGGCTGCTTATGCGCACTAAAAAGGATAGCATTATTGTCGCTGCCCTGTTTTGGGTCTGCATAATGAATTGACCAGCCTAGTTTGTCGCTGCCGGAGCCGGAAAACCGGTAATTTTGCTTACTACGCGCCCTTTTCGGATCTGTGGCGTGAGAATTGCTTAGTGCTTGACTGCTTAATTTTAGTAGAAACGGGAGAACCGACCATTGTCCAGTAAAGCCACTTCAAGGCGCGCCTTTCTCAGATCAGCTTCTGAAATCGCCCCAGCTTCGCTTCTAGCTCTTTCTGTGCCTTCCCTCATTCTGGCGGGACAGCAAGCCCAGGCGGCGAAGAGCGCTACCCGCCCGTTTGCAACTCTGACGCCTGAGGAGGCCGCGGACCTTGAGGCCATCGCTGCGCGCATCATGCCGTCAGATGAAACTCCGGGGGCGCGAGAGGCAGGCGTCATCTACTTTATGGACAATGTGCTGGGAAATGAGCGCGAAGAAGTACTGCCCGCCCTGCGCAAGTGGCTTTCCGACCTGCAGGCTGTTGCCAGTACCCGCTATGGCCATCCCGCCTTACACACTTTACCCGACGGCATGCTGGACTCATTGCTTCGTGACATTGAGGAAACCCCCTTCTTTGATACGGTGCGCTATCTCACCATCGCCGGCATGTTCACGGCCCCCTTGCACGGAGGCAATCGCGACCAGATCGGCTGGCGCCTCATTGGCTTCGATGACCAGCACGCCTGGGCCCCACCCTTCGGCTACTACGATGCGGAGTACATGGAGGTGGGAGAATAACGATGGCGCAAGCAATATTTTCAACCCGGGAAGAAGTGGATTTTGTTGTTGTAGGCTCGGGGTCCGCCGGCGGAATCGTCGCGCGCGAACTGTCGAGGGCGGGATTCTCGGTGGTGGTACTGGAGCAGGGCCCCTACCTGCAGCCCTCCGACTACAGCCATGACGAATGGGACGTGACTCAGAATGAAGAGATGGTCTGGGGGCCCCAGAAGGGCCATCCGCAGACATTCCGGCGTTACGAGCATGAAACCGCGCAGCTCTCCAACCGGGCCGTTCTGGGCTATGCGCACAATGTGGGCGGCAGCAGTCACCACTATTCCGGCAACTTCTGGCGCCTGCGCCCGATTGACTTCCAGGAACGCACAGTGCGTGGAGAGATCCCCGGCACTAACTTTACCGACTGGCCCATAAGCTACGAAGATCTAGAACCGTACTACACCAAGGTGGAATGGGAAGTGGGCATGTCTGGGTTGCAGGGTCCCTGGGATCCCCCCCGATCTCGAGACTATCCATTGCCGCCCCTGCCGATCAAATCATCGGGAGTCCTCCTGGAGCGGGCAGCGAAAAAGCTGGGCTGGACCGCCTACCCGGAACCCCATGCGATCCTGTCACAACCTTACAAAGGTCGCGGCGGCTGCATACACTGCGGCTTTTGTCTCGGCTTTGCCTGTGAAGTAGGTGCCAAGTCATCCACCGCCATCGCCATGATCCCGGAAGCGCTGGAATCAGGTAATTGCGAACTCCGCACCATGTGTACCGTCGCCCGGGTGGAGACCAATGCCAATGGAAGAGTGAGCGAAGTGGTTTATTGGGAGGAAGATGGCACTATCCGGTCCCAGAAAACCAAGGCAGCAGTGCTGTGTGCCAATGGCGCCGAGACACCACGCCTGCTGTTGTTATCTGAGTCCAATCGTTTTCCCGATGGTCTGGCCAACAGCAGCGGCATGGTTGGAAAGAATCTCATGTTCAATGGTTCTTCCTCAGTCGCCGGCATCTTCGATCACCCGGTTAATGCCTACAAGAGCGTGCCCACCACTCGAGTCATCCATGACTTTTACAGTATTGATCCAAGTCATGGTTTCTACGGCGGCGGCGGCATCGATGAACGTCACCTGTCGCGTGGCTTACCCATGTCATTCGCAATGGGTGAGAGTCGCTTCAGTGGTGATAGCTGGGGTAGCGATTTCAAGAATCAGTTGGCCCACGAGTTCAGCCACGCCTGCTCTTTCAACGGGCACACCACCAGCCTGCCCCTGTCTTCCAATAACGTGACACTGGACCCGGTCGTGAAGGACAAATGGGGGCGTCCGGCGCTGCGAACTACTTTCATGAATCACCCGGACGACATCGCCACCATGAAATTCTTTGTCGAACGCTCCGTTGAGCTCATGGAGGCCGTAGGCGCCAAGGGCATAACCAGTAGCTATGCAGAGAGCGGTCAGAGCGGCGGTGTGCACTTGCTGGGAACCTGCCGCATGGGGAATGATCCGGACTCATCGGTGGTCGATCGATACAATCGCTCACATGACGTACCCAACCTGTTCATGGTGGACGGAGGCAGCCTGGTCACCTCGGGTCGCGGCCAGCCCACAATGACTATCATGGCACTGGCCTTCCGTGCCGCGGATCACATGATCCGTGCAGCCCGCAGCGGTGAAGTCTAAGGACTATCGCTAACTCTCCCAGGCCGCTTTCCCGTTGGCGGCCTGGGATGACAGGCTCGATCCCTCTCTGCCCAGTCAGACGGTTGAACTGGTCGAATTGGAACGAATTGGAAGAATTGGAAGAATTGGAAGGACAGGCAGTCCGCAAGGGGCCGCCAGCACAGCCACCATCAATCTGGATTGCTTCAGCGGCCCTTAGAAGCAGTCGACCCTATTGACGGCGAGGCCGCGCTGGAACAAGAATAGCCTGATACCGTACTTCAGCTTCGAGCTTGCAGAGCGAACAGCTGGATAACACTTCACTCCAGATCAGGAAGCCTCCGCAGATCCTTTGATCCTGTCGCCATGCGATCCATAGAAGATCAGTTGCGCGCAGACTGTTCGCTTCGCATCTGGAGCCTGCAAAAGGTCAAACAATGAAAGCAAAAAGACTTACTGTCGGCCCCATTCTGGGACACACGTCAGGCGAATTCGTCAGGATATTCGGCCGCGCCGAGTACAACGAGGAAGACAACCAGCCTCGCCGCGCCAATGGCGCTGCCCGAATTCGCAAAAAAAGCAAGCAAGTTTCGACTTACTCCAAACCGATCTATTTTAAGATGAACCCCAATTTTGACATGACCGGTGTGGTAATTTTTAACAACCTGAGCCCGAACACGATTTATGAGTATCAGGTAGGCTGGATTTACTCTGACGTGAGCTACAGTGATATCGATGTCACCGAAATCCTCGAGTGGGACGACATCGAAACTTTCGAGTTTCGCACCGCTTCGAGCAGTAAGACCGAGTCCAGAAATATAGTTCTGGGATCCTGCCGCTATGCTCTGCGCTTGTTCGGTGGAACCTGGTTTGACGATCGCGGCGACAAGACATTCAGATCGATACTTGAGAGAAAGCAGCAGGGCGAAGTTGATCAATTAATTATGTGCGGTGACCAGATATATGCTGATGACCTCAATGTGCTCGGCGCCGACTCCGCGATTGATGAATTCAATAAGCGCTACCGCGAAGTATTCAGCTCTCAGCATTTGCATAATTTAATGGCCCAGGTCCCCACCTACATGACCATGGACGACCATGAAATCGAAGACAACTGGCCCGAATTAGCCAATGGCAAAGACTGGGTGACGAAGTTCCCTGCTGCTATTCATGCTTACTCGACCTATCAGATCAGCCATAGCCCCTTGTTTCATATCAAGGAAGGGCGCATAGAGGGTGCTCCCACGCACCTGTGGTATACCTACCAGGATGGCTGTTGCGACGTCTTTGTCTGCGATACACGTACCGAGCGCTCTCTGGACGCGGACATGCGCGAGATTATCGGGCCCAGGCAGCTAAGCGAATTGCTAAAATGGTTGGATGATGGTAGCGGAAGAGTAAAAATTATTGTCACCAGCGTTCCACCCTATGAGTCCGAATCGCCGGATAAGTGGCATGGCTTTATCAACCAGCGTGACGAACTTTTTGAATTTATACGCCAAAATAAAATTCGCAAGGTTTTATTTTTATCTGGCGATGTGCATGCCTGTATGAGTTCAAAGCTTGTTCTGGACAGCCATACCACTATCCACTCCATTGTTTCCTCGGCACTGTTCTGGCCCTATCCACACCCCAAACGTCGTGAATTCAAACTGAGTGGTCTAATTCAAACCAACACCTCGCAAAACTACAAAGTCACCAATGCCAGCAAAATATATCCAACCGATGCCTTCGCGAAGCTCGCTGTTTCCCCGTCGGGAGTAAAGGTTGACTTTATATCACGAAAAAACAGGCGGCTGGGGGGCAAAAGCTACTCATTCCAAGGCTGAGTAACCGACCAACGAACGCGCGCTGACAGCGATGATTAAGGGCAGCCAAGCTTGCTCAGAAGAGACCGTGATGCACCGGTCCGGCTGCGGCCAGGAAAAAACCGGAGGCCGGTCAATCCCTGTAATTCAGCCAGTGTGGTTGTGCTCGCGCAGAGGTTTCCGAATTGATTCGTGTCTTTTGGAAACAGAAAGGCGACGGTGCCAGAGTCGTTGGCCACGAGTTTAAAATAGGCTGCTGGATCCGAATCCGCCAAAGCGGGGGACAGACTCAACTGATTGATGAGGAATACCGGTCCTGCCACGACGTAGACTTCGCCCTCGGCAGCGACCAACCTATTCAGCCGCTGTTCGAGCTGTAGCCAGGGGCCGAGGCGCAGCGCGGCCGGCATAGGCAACATATTGCTGAGGTTGTTCAATTCCGACCAGTAGGGTGTATTCGCGAAACTCGTCATGGGGGCTAAGCGCACTCTGTCTTCAGGCTCCATCTGCGCCATGCCACCACCCCCGTAGGGGCTGTTGTTGCGGGTAATACTCTCCGACAGCCTGATCTCGTCATCCTCGGCCTCAAAGTCCTCCAGTGAGGAATATTTAAGCAGACGGTCACGCTTCCAGTTCCGGGGTAACAACGATGCAACACCAGCGGCGTCTGCGTTCAAGCCATAGGCGACCCAGTTAGGTAAGGCGGTAAAACCATCAATTCCGGCAGCGTAGAGGTGGTGTATGACGATACTGCTCTGTCTGGCGGAGACAATTGATTCATAGACCGGGCACGCGCCGCCACATTGGGCAACCGCTATCGACTGGCCAAAGGCCTTCGTAGCCAACGCACTGACCAGCAGGATCAGGGTCGCTGTCACGATGCTGCGAGCAGGCGGAGAAGGCGGAGAAGGCGGATTGCCGGAGTTTGCAGTCTTCATGCGCGATCCTTTGCGTGAGGCCAGTGCGCTGACCCTATCGATACTGTAGAAACTGAAATTGTCAGCATCTAGTGGCCAGCATTCAATAACTGGCATCTGCTGACCGCTGCTCTCAATCGACGAATTCCTATCGAGAATACTCTACTGGCAATCCACTGTCGATCGAGGTTAAGGAGTCCTTGCCTGCCTGACGAGCAGAGATCAGCGCAGAATTTGACCAAAATCAAAATTTCCGTCTCAGCAGGCAAAAAATGGACCCCGCGCAGACTGGGTATTTGAGGCTGCCTCGTTAAGAATGATCAGGGTAAACTGCCTGTCACATACTTTTCGATTGCCGATACTCTTCCCATGGGCTCGTTCTCAAATCTGACAATCGCCGGGATGCTGGCCGGTGGCGTTGGCATTTTTCTTCTCGCCGTCGGCATGATCACCGATGGCCTCAAGCTGGCAGCAGGTTCCGGGCTTCGGGCCATGCTGGGAAGGTGGACCCGTTCGCCTCTGCATGGGGTACTGTCCGGTTTTCTGATAACGGCGGTCGTGCAGTCATCCAGTGCAATCACCGTCGCCACGATTGGCTTTGTAAACGCCGGCCTGCTAACCCTGACCCAGGCGCTGGGCGTAGTCTTCGGAGCCAACATCGGCACAACGGTAACGGGCTGGCTGGTTGCCTCAATCGGCTTCGAAATCAACATCAGTGCCTTTTCCCTGCCTTTGATTGGTCTGGGCATGTTGCTGCGGCTCACCGGGAGCCAGTCGACTCGGGGCGCCATTGGCACGGCACTGGCCGGGTTCGGATTGTTTTTCATCGGCATCCAGATTCTCACCGATGCCTTTGAAGGTATCGTTGCCGCCTTCGAGATTGAGCGTTATACGCTGGACGGAGTCGCGGGTCTCCTGCTTTATCTGGGCGTGGGTTTCCTGATGACCGTGCTGACTCAATCCTCCAGCGCTGCCATTGCCCTCACATTAACAGCAGCGAGCAGTGGCTTGCTTGGCATGTACGCTGCCGGCGCCATGGTTATCGGAGCCAACGTCGGGACCACATCCACCGCCGTGCTGTCAGTCATCGGCGCCACACCCAATGCCAAACGCGTTGCTGCCGCGCATGTGTTGTTCAACGGAATCACCGGCGTCGTGGCGCTGTTCCTGCTACCCGTTATATTTTTTGTAGTCAATGCAGTCGGCAGCATGCTTAATATCGAACTGCAGCCTTCAGCAAGTCTGGCACTATTCCACACCGTCTTTAACATTCTCGGCGTCATCATCATGCTGCCGTTCACGATCAAACTCTCGAGCTATCTCACTACGCGTTTCGTTACCCGCGATGAAACTTTGGGAGAGCCCCAATACATTGACAAAAATGTTTCGGCGACGCCTGACCTTGCGCTCAATGCGGCAATCCTTGAGCTTACCCATCTCGCCGGTCTGACGCGACAACTTGATACTCTGGTTCTGCTGTCCCGGAAGACCAAAAAAGCAGACGCCAGAGCGTTACATAACGCCATAGTCAAACTGATACTCGCGATCGGCGAATTCGTCATGAATCTGCAGCGCAGCGCCATTCCCCAGGAGGTAGCGGAGGCGCTGCCAAGAGTGCTGCGCTGCAGCCAGTATTTTCTCGCATCGGCCGAGCATGCCATCGAGGTTGATCAGCATGCGAAACAGTTGCATGCGATCAAGGACCATCAGATCCAGACCACTCAGGCAGCGCTGTATCGGGAGGTGCAAGCAGCCCTGGAGCTGGCCCATATCGAAAACCCCGACTTTTCCAGCTCGGCCCTTGAACAGAAGATATCGGAGCTAAAGGCTCACTACGATGAACATAAAGAAGCCAATTTAAATTCCAGCGTTGCAGGTGACCTGTCAATGCAGACGGTTTCTGAACTACTGGAGAGCAACAGCAGCGTCAGGCGCATGGCGACGCAGATGGGAAAAGGCATCAGCGTTCTGGTGCAGCTGCACGGACAGATCAATAAGGAATTCGGAGATAAAATCCGGGACGAAGAGCTTCATGACGCTATGGTCTGAGAGCCAGCACTGAATCAGCAGAGCAGGAAACGACTATTTCCTGCTCCGCTTATTAACGCGTAGCGCGTTAGTTGGCCGTATACTTGGTAAATGCCCCGCCCGCGAGCGGCAATGAGGCAGGCCCTTCGGCAGCAAATACATTACCATCCGCATCTACTGCTACGCCTTCACCGGCAGTGCCCTGCTCGCCGCGACTGGCGGTCTGATAGCCCGGGATGAATGCAACAATACGATCTTCGTCCAGCGGTCCAATGCGTACACCACAGTGCCATGCCTCATGGCGAGTCGGACCAGATTCAGAATCGATAGCATAAACCATGTCATCATCGGTGATAAAAATGCCGCTTATCCGACCGTAAGTGTAGCGTGACTCGAGATAGTTGCCCTCTTGGTCAAATATTTCGATACGGTGATTTCCGCGGTCAGCCACCCATAAGCGTCCCTGGGAATCAAACTCCAGCGCATGGGGCGTGCGGAATTCGCCGTGCTCCGTACCGAGCCGGCCCCATTGAGTCAGGTAAGTGCCGTCCGGCGCGAACTTCACAATTCTGCCGGTCTGTCCGCTGCGGCGCCCGTCGATGATAGCCTGCTCGGTGAGCATATTCTGGCCACTGTGACCATCGGCCACGTAGATGTTGCCATTCGGGCCTACGATCACATCATTCGGCTGATTGAAATGACTACGACCATTACCAGGCTGCCCCGCCATACCGAGGCTCATCAGGAGTTCGCCATCGGGGCTGAACTTGTGCACTTGATGGCCCTTGGTGCCCTGGGCATTGCCAGCAAAATCAGCGACCCAGACATTACCCTCGTCATCCACGTGGATGCCATGGGGGGTGACCATGATTCCGGCACCGAAATTGGCGAGAATCTCCCCGCTATGGCGATCGAACTTGAAGATGGGATCCACCGGGTTACTGTCGCAATTGACGCCCGGACCTCCCGCTGACCCTGAAGCGCAGCGTTCATATCCGACCACGTGACCATCGGTGGGGTCGATATCTATGCCCGCCGTGGAACCCCACTCTCGCCCTGAAGGCAGGTCGCCCCATTCGTTGTGAATCACCGGATTTGGATTCGGCAAACCCGCGCCGGTGATGATGTTACCGCTTTGCCCGACAACTTGGGCGCTCAGTGTTGCAGTTGCGAAAAAGACAGCGCATTTGAACTTGCTGAATTGCATGACCTTAACCCCTTTATCTATTTTGTGATTGGGAGGAGCAGTCTGGCATAACTGAGTTGAGAGTCAATTGACGCTCGGAATACAAGGCCACCCCGATACTACAACAGTCATCGCCGGTTACTGAGCTGACTGTGCGCAGCCCCTTTAAAGAAGGCCTCAAACGGCATGACGAAGCCAAACAGAAGCAGGGAGGAAAATGAGTCGCTGGAACTCGCTAAAGATGCTGTGAACAATAATGAAGACATACCTCTGGCTTACAGATTCCCGCAGAGACTTATCTGCATTATTCTAAGCATCCTTAAATGTGATCATTTTCGCCGCTTGCACGTGATTTCCTGAAGCCATGACCCTGCAGATCAATACCGTCACTATCCGGCGCCTTCGTGACGCCCTGATCGCCAATGGTCAGCTCATCACCTGCCCGGAACCGGATCTGGAAGCGGATGAGCGCGACCCCAGGCAGGAGGCCTCGCTCAAACGTGTCGCACCTTTTGCAGAGACCATGTTCCTGATGATGATGGCAGATGGCACTGCCACTCAATCCGAAAAAGACGCCATTCGTGGCGCTCTAGCGATGCTCACTCACGGCTGCATCCAGCAGACAAGGCTCGACGAGTTGCTGGGGAACTTCAAGGCGATGCTCGCACGACAAGGGGTCAAATACAGGCTGCAGACTCTGGGCAGCAGGATCAGCGCCGACCGGCAGGACCGCGAAACTGCATTCACGCTCGCTGCGGCTGTGGCGCTTGCTGACGAGGAAATCGCCACAGGAGAATTCGATCTGATTCTGGATATCGCAGACTGGTACGGAATCTCGGAGCGTCGAGCCAAAGAGATCGTGGAGCAAGTCGGTCGTTCCAACTGAGCCGTTTAGCTAATACTCGGGCACTTCCACTTCTTCTGCCGAGATGCCGCCAGCATCGATTTGCATCAGTACATGGTGGCGGTAAACAGTGTCCTTGCCACTGTAGATACGCGGCACTCGCGCCGCGTTGATAAACAGGGTTCCATCGCGCTCCGTCTTCCAGGGCCGCTCCCTGCCCTGTTTAGTGCGCAGATGCATATGTCCGCCAATCACTGCCAGTACGCGTTTGCCCAGTGATTTTCCGTGCTCGATTGCCGCACAGAGGTCGGGATCGCCCCAGTCACCACCGTCCTCCATGAAGTCACAGCCCCACATGGCATGGGGCTCCTCCCCAAGTCCCATCGGACCATTGTGAGCAATAAAAATTAGTTCCTCCTGAGGGGACTCCTCCACCAGACGCCGCAGTCGGGCAGTGGATTCTGCCAATGAGTTGATGGCATAAGTCTTTGCCATGTAATCAGGAAAAGACAGCTCCGGCCCGCCCATGCTATGAGGCCGCGCCGCGACGAGCCCGATGTCTCTGGCGCCGGCATGAATGCTGTGCAGACTGTAGCCGCAGAGTTCGGCCGTGGAAAAAGCCTCCTCTTCGGCGCGGGTAATGGAGAGCAATCGATTCAGACCATTCTGGTGCGCCAGCTCTGCCGCCAGTTCATTGATGTCCAGAGTATCGTTATTACCAGGCATCACTAAAACCGGTTGCTGAAGCTGGGCTATAGAGCGCGCCGCACGCAAGGTGCTTGCAGGAGTTCCTCCGCCCAGGTCACCGACAAAATAAAGCAGGTCATATTGGGCCCGGTTGAACTGTGCCAGGTCCACATGATCCCAGTGCGTGTGCAGATCACCGACGATCGCCAGGCGAAATTTGAAATCACTTCTGAATACGGAGGCCGGCATCACCAACAAGTACAAAAACAGCTCTGCGGTAAATTACTAAGTTGCCGGGCCGGGAGCAAGGCCTTTACAGGCTCGGCTGCGAGGCAGGGTCTTGTGCCACTCAGTCGCCATAACAAGCCTGGAAAACTCTTAATTACAGATTTTCACCTGCCCCACCGCTCCGGGCTCAAGCTGTATTCGGCAGGCCATTGCTGTCCCACAGTTTCAGGCCCTTTTCCTAGCGCTGAAAAGCGACTCCGAGCGGTCCGCTCCGCAGTGGGCGAAGCAAAAAAAAACGCCCCGAGCCTGAGTCGGCCGGGGCGTTTTAATCTGGGTAATGCTTATTGTATTTTTTTTATGTTCTGGTTTTTTTTCTTTAAGAGATCACTCAGTGACTGTTACCGGCACATAACCATTGGACCAGCAACAAACATTATCGAACTGACTGTCCGGCGCCTCGAAGTTGTCCACGCGCAGACGGACGACATAGTCACCCGGCTCGGGAAAGGTCGCCTGAGTAGTCACTTCTTCCCAGCCGTTGCTGCCGGTAGCGCCACTCTCGCCGCCTTCGGCAGCGCGTTCGCGACCGGAGATTCTGGCCCGATCGAACTCGGGGACGGCCGGGCCCTGGTGCAGGATCCATTCGGTACCGAGCGGAAAGGCAATCTGTTCCACGTCGTAGTCGGCGCGATTACCGCGGTCTTGGACATAGGCAGTCAGAGTCAGTGGTTCACCGACCTTGACGGTTTTACGCGGTGCCGTGATGCCGACCACGGTGTTGGCCTCCGGTCCATTGGGACTGAAGCGGATGGCCGGCTTGAGTGAACCTAGAGCTCTCTCCCCCTCACTCATTTCGTAAGAGGTTGAGGTGGCACGTCCGGGCGCCGAGTAGGTCTTGCCGCCCGATGTCAGGGTCCAGACCACCTCGGTATCGGCCTTATCGGCGGGCACTCGAACTGCGAATGCACCACGTTCCTGAATGCCTACGAACCCCCCGCGACTATAAACCGGAAAGTGGGTGGGCTGCATACCGTCATACTCGGCGGGCTCGATGAAGTTATTCGCACCAAGGGGAACATCCACCAGCTGTTCCCGGTTCTGGTTGGCAAAACCGAAGATCATGGTGATGGACCCGTCTTCATTCCTTACCCAGCCGTTGAACATCGGTGCCACGGCTTCGCCTCTGGCACTGCGCACCGCCAGGGGGTAGTCGCGCAGATGTTCCGGCAGTTGCGCCTGCAGCGGTGCTGCAATGGTGCCCATCAGCAGGCCAGCGAAGGCCCCGGTTACCAGTTTACTGCAGGTTCTCATCGACCACCTCCTGGCCCGGCCAGCGATCGTTGATCGCGCTGCTCTCGCTCTGCCAGCAGCTCCTCGTAGCCCTCGTTGTCCAGATGCGTTACCGCAATCCAGGCATGAGACATTTCGTCGGTAGTTCTCTGGCCTGCACCTACCCACTGATCCGGATCCGGGTTGAGGGGATTGTTGGCCGTGTTGTCATACCAGGCGGTAAGGATCAGAGTTGCGCCCGCCGGGATCAGCGGCTGATAACCCTCCTCGTAGGTATGACTGTGATTCCAGCCCGCATTCCAGTTGGATGCCTGGCTGATCATCTCGCGTCGACCTGTCTCCGGGTAGAACACTTCCAGAGACATGGCCACACCACGAAGGTGCAGGTGGGGCTGCCAGCTGTCGATGCGAACCGGATGATCAAAGGAGTGAAACCCCTGGGTCATCAGTGTGCCGTGGGGCGGAATCAGGTAGTCGCCGCCGCCGCTGAGGTTATAGGCGCGCAGATCCTGCGGGTAGGCCTCTTCCTCGCTGAAGTTGTCTTCTTCGTCGTGGTACCAGATACCAACAGAGACCTGATCATTTTCAACGGCCTTACCGTCGGGGTAGTAGTGGATGCTCCAGCCAACCATTGAGTCGGCGGGCACCTTGCGACAGGCACCCTCAGGCACTTTCTCGCCGAGCTTGCCGAAGGCGAATTCAGATAAACGGTCACCGCGCACCCACTCGCCTTCGTCATTCTTAACCAGGAAGTGAGAATTGGCGTGGTGAGTGGAGCCATGGGCTTCCTTGGAAGGTAGAGTTTCTACTGCCTTGATGCAGCGACTCTCATCGATGCCCGAGGGAACTTCCGGCTCCCACCAAAGATCCTGACCGGCGGCGGGCACGTCCCAGGGTGCGGACTTGATGATGTGATCCGGTGTACCCAGTTCCTGAGCCAGTCGCCATTCGCCGACCTGGGGAAACTGCTTCGGTGCCGGCAGGTCTTCCGGGTTACCAAACGGGGAACCCGCGTTCACCCACTCGACGATGGTATCGATGTCGTCCTGGCTCATGCGCCAGTCGTTCTTCAGATGCTGCACGCCGATGTCATCGTCGTACTGATAAGGAGGCATCTCTTTCTGCGACACTCGCATCTGAATCAGCGGCGCCCAGGGACGAACCTCTTCATAGCTTGTAAAAGACATGGGGCCGATCTGTCCGGGCTGGTGGCAGCCCTGGCAGTTATCCTGAATGATGCGTGAGACTTCATCCGCATAAGTGGGGTGATCTGCCGGCTCTTGCGCGCCAGCCACTGCTGGCACCATTGCCATGGCTGAAAAAAGCCCTAAAAGTCTGCTTCTGTTCATGCTTCTCTCCTGTTTCAAGCCTGTATCAAGCAAGTGATGCGATCCCTGCTTCAGTGGTTCTCAGTCTCCTGCTCCGGCCGAAGCGCCCTTCCAGAGCCTGCGTAACCATCGCCCGAGCCGGTTTTCCGACTTCAACCAAGAATTCCCACGTCTGTCGCTGCGAGAACGCCTTGATCAGCATTTTCCTTACTAGGCGCCAGCGCTTACTGATATAGGTCAAATTTGCGACCGGAAAGTGTTACAAATTGTGTAAGGCTGCTGTGAGGCAGAGGTGGAGGTGCCCGCAGCAATCATGAATCAATCCGTGGGGATCTCGAACTCGTGGGGACGGACCAAATTGCTTTGGCATTCAGCTGAAAATTGAAAGTAGTCGGAGAGCATTGCTGTCCCACAGTTTCAGGCCCTTTACCTGGCGCTGAAAAGCGGCTCCGAGCGGTCCGCCTCGCAGATAGCTCGCGGCGCGCGGCCCACGACCCTCCGGGCTAGCTTTACTCTGCAAAATGCCCAGAAAACAGTCGTTTTTTGCCGTTCAGTGTCGGCCCTTTATTGCATCGGCACAAGCTAGCTGCCAGCCGCCCCTTGTTTTGTGCAAGGTAAACGTCCACTGGCCTCGCAGTTCAGTTTTTTGTATTGGAGTCTATGGCTTGATGTCTCAAACCGTTAAGAAACGCCCGAAACACTGGCGATGCTATTTGTTCCTACGCCATTCAGGATCCCGTTCGACGGGCCTCTTTCAGAGACCTCACAATCCCGTTCAAGATCTCAATTCCGGCCCGCTTCGCCGGCGCATCTCTATTTGCACCTAGGGGCTGGGCCAGGGAAACAGGTCGGGAGTGGGCACGTACAGGTCAATCTCATTGCCGCGCGCCATAACGAAACGAGGATTCATGAGTGTGGCTATGTCTTCCAGGGGATTGCCGCCATAGGCAACGATGTCAGCATCCTTCCCCGCCTCCAGGGTGCCAATGACGTCCAGCAGGCCCATCAGATCAGCAGCGTTTACGGTCGCTGCAATAAGAATGTCCTGCTCCGGCATGCCGGCCTGATGCATGAGCACGGCCTCGTAGGCGTTGGTGCCGTGATCGTTGACCCCGGCATCAGTGCCGTAGGCAATCTTGACACCGCGCTCATAGGCGATGCGCAGGGCGTTGCGCATGATCGGTCCAACTTCCAGCGCCTTCTGGCGTACTTCCGGAGGGTAGAAATCGGGGCGCTCGGAGGCAATTCGCTCGACCGTATAGCCGGCGATTAAGGTTGGCACCAGATAGGCACCAGTTTGCACAAAAACATCGGCGACCTCTGCATCGAGATAGGAACCGTGCTCGATGGAATCAACGCCGGCTCGAAGTGCCGCCAGCATGCCGGTCTTGCCGTGGGCATGGGCTGCCACTTTACGACCCATGGCATGTGCCGCCTCAATTAAAGCGATCTGCTCGGCATCGGTGAACTGCTGCTCAGTGCCGGTGGCGGTGAGGCTGAGCACACCGCCGGTAGCCACATACTTGATGTGGTCGGCGCCAAATTTAATTTGCGTGCGCACGGCCTTGCGACACTCCGTGGGGCCGTCACAGACACCGGAGTGCGGTTCCGGGAATACGTCATCGCGAAATCCGCCACCGTCGCCGTGGCCGCCAGTGGGAGTGATGCCCTGCCCGGACGCCCTGATACGCGGCCCCATGATAATGCCCTGATTGATCGCATCCCGCAGCGCGAAGACCGCATTGCGATCGGCACCCACATTGCGAATAGACGTGAATCCGGCTCGCAGCGTGCGCATGCCGTACTCAAAGCCCAGCAGCGTGCTGAATTCGGGAGTGCGGGTGACGGCAATCTCGCGCCGATTGGGTTCTTGCTGGCTGAGAATATGGGTGTGGGAATCAATCAGGCCAGCCATCACAAACTGATTACTCAGATCGATGATTTGGGCACTGGAAGTGCCGCTTACCTCGCCGGGCTGGACGAAACCATCACGAATGTCCACGATCTGGCTGTTCCTGACGATAATACTCTGTTCATTGGATACGGGCCCTCGGGCGTCTGCAAGCAGAGTCCCTGCGTGAATGATTTTCCAGCTATTGCCCGGCTGGGCCGAAGCGGCTGTTACCAGGACAAGTGCGAACAATAAAGCAGTCAGTCGGATCATAGCTACCTTCTTCAGAGTCGGTGAAAGCCCGATAGGGGGCGCCATTCAGCCAGGGCCGGGGCCGGATAACGTCGATACAGGATGGTTTTATAATTGCCCGACAATTGCAAGCCGGGTTTCGTCAGCCCCGGCCCCGCGTACGGTCGGGCAAAAATGGTGACTTGTGGCTGTAATACAGGCCTCGTAGAGTAGCGGACTCGATTCATGCCAGGAGGTGCTTAGAGTGAAGGCTTATGTCGTAATCCCGACAGTTTCGTTGTTTCTTGCCAGTCCCTTCATCCTTGGGCAGAGCCTGGAGCTTCCGGACTGGAAGCCCGTGCCTGTCGAGCGCCTGACGGCAGAGGAAATCGCCCGCTATCCGGCCAGTGAGGCAGGCCAGGGCGCGGCCGCCGATGCCGACAGCTTCTACGCCATAGTCAATACCGCGATCGGCCGCTACGCTAAGGACAGCGGCGAACTACTCATGCGCTGGGCCTCGGCGCGCAATGGCCCGGTGCGTCACCTCAATAGCTGCTATGCCGATACCGGCACCCTGTACTGTTCTAATTCGAATTTTCCGGAAGTGCCCATGGCCAGCTCAATCGAGCTGTTCGATACACAGACTATGGAGCATGAATCGAGTTATAGCCT
>JGI12109J20283_10567877_pt1 | contig 31837 bp, 28 predicted proteins | sample ElkSlonscriptome_12_FD_20283 | JGI IMG/M metagenome (IMG submission 20283)
TTGGTTATTGGTTATTGGTTGTTGGTTGTCGCCCTCCTCCCACTCCTCCCCCTCCTCCCCCTCCTCCCGATTGCCCATTGCCGAATGCCGATTGCCCCTACACGCCCACTGCCCGAAAATTTCGACACACTTCTTAATAAAAACGCTAAGAAAGCCGGAAACGTTTTACCCTAAAAGCTGACCCCTTGGGTCTTAAAAGATTCGTTTTTAGTAAAGCATTAAGGGTATTTCGGTATCATACATGGGTCAAAATTTAGTCATTCGTTCAAAAAACGTCAGGATTGGTTCTGGTGCGCGATCGCCACTCCTTAGTTCGGCCAATCCGCGCTACTAAGCTGACCAACCCAACTGAAATGCCCCAAGCTTTAGAGCAACACATACATACAAAAGTTGTAGATGGGAGATAGTTGAAAAAAGATGAGTGTTAAGGCAAGTGGTGGAAGCTCGGTAGCGCGTCCCCAACTGTATCAAACGGTCGCTGTTTCGACCATATCCCAAGCCGAACAGCAAGACCGCTTTCTCGACCAACGGGAGTTAGGCCAACTGGACTCATACTTCAGTTCGGGTCAAAAGCGTCTTGAAATTGCTCAAGTCATTACCCGCAACTCCGATTTAATCGTATCTAGAGCGGCCAACCGTATTTTTGTGGGTGGGTCGCCTTTGGCGTACCTAGAAAAGCCCCCCGTCGAAGAAGAGCCTGAAATGGCCATGGCGGGTGCAGAATCAGAAAGCGCTGAAGGGACGACATTAGGAACGTTAACTTTTGTTGAAAACAAAAGCTCTGGCTTTTTTGAAAACCTACGTTCGATTTTTACTTCTTCAGGGGCGGGGGGCCCGGTTAAAGTTCCGCCCGGTTTTCGACCGATCAACGTCTCGCGCTACGGCCCGAGCAATATGCAAAAGTCCTTGCGGGATTTGTCTTGGATGTTGCGTTACCTGACTTATGCGATTGTCGCAGGGGACCCCAACATCCTGATTGTCAATGTGCGCGGCTTGCGGGAAATCATTGAAAATGCTTGTTCGAGTGCGGCAACCTTGGTGGCTTTGCAAGAAATGCGAAACGCCTCGGTCAATTACTGCAAAGACGACAAAGAAGCAGCAACCCTGGTGGCAGAATACTTTGATGTTTTGATCAAAGAATTTGAAGCCCCCATTCCTTCAGATAAGTTGCGTCAGCGATCTTCGTCCGATCTGCAAGGCTTACAGTTACCCCAAAGTTACTATAATGCCTCGGCGCGTCGGCAAAAGTTCGCGATGAAGCCAGGACTGTCTACTCTCGAAAAGCAAACAGTTATCAAAGCGGCTTATCGCCAAATTTTTGAGCGGGATATTACGAAGGCTTACAGTCAGTCGATTTCTTATCTCGAATCGCAAGTCAAAAATGGCGACCTTTCCATGAAGGAATTTGTACGCCGTTTGGCTAAATCGCCGTTGTATCGCAAGCAGTTCTTTGAGCCGTTTATCAACAGTCGCGCCCTAGAGTTGGCGTTTCGCCATATTTTAGGACGCGGGCCCAGTTCGCGAGAGGAAGTACAAAACTACTTCGCGATCGTCTCTGAAGGCGGTTTAGCGGCGTTGATTGATGCGCTGGTAGATTCTCAGGAGTATGCTGATTACTTCGGAGAAGAAACCGTGCCTTATTTGCGGGGTTTGGGTCAAGAAGCCCAAGAATGTCGCAACTGGGGTATGCAGCAAGACCTGTTTAATTACAGTGCGCCTTTCCGCAAAGTGCCACAGTTTGTAACTACTTTTGCGAAGTACAATCGTCCGTTACCGGATCAGCACGTTTACGGTTCGGGTAATGACCCCCTCGAAATTCAATTCGGGGCGATTTTCCCGAAAGAAACCCGCGACCCCAGCAGCAGCCCTGCACCGTTTAGTAAGGATACCAAGCGGATTTTAATTAATCGGGGGCCGGGGATTTATAACCAAAACAGCAATCCTCAAGCTCGCGGTTTGAATCCGGGGTCTTTGGGGCCGAAGGTGTTTAAGCTCGACCAGTTACCGGGTGTAGGCAATGGCGCGAGTGTCAAGTACAGCGAAGCGTCTACCCAAGCGTTGATTCGGGCTTGTTATCGTCAGGTGTTTGGCCGGGATGTGTACGACGGTCAACGCCAGAAGGTGGCAGAAATCAAGCTCGAAAACGGCGACATCCCGGTGCGCGAGTTTATTAAGATGCTGGCGAAGTCGGATATTTTCCGGGGCTTGTATTGGACTCCGTTCTATGTGACGAAGGCGATTGAGTACATCCACCGTCGTTTGTTGGGTCGTCCGACTTATGGCCGTCAGGAGATGAATCGCTATTTCGATCTTTGCTCTAAGAAGGGTTTTTATGCCTTGGTTGATGCCTTGATCGATAGTCCTGAGTACAACGAAGCCTTTGGGGAGGATACGGTTCCTTATGAGCGGTATTTGACTCCAGGGGGCTTGCAGTTGCGTTCGGCTCGTCCGGGAGCGTTGCGAGAGGATACGGCTCCGAAGGTGGTTCCGGATGAAACACCGCGCTTTGTGGAGTTGGGTTCGGTGAGTACCACTCGGACTGAGCCGGAAATTCAGTTCCGCATCAAGCAAGGGGTGTCTACGAAACGCCAGCAAACGAAGGTGTTTAAGTTGATTGACCTCAATGATAAGGTGGCGCTCAAAAATGCGATCGCGGCGGCTTATCGTCAGGTGTTTGAACGGGATTTAGCGCCCTATGTGGTGCAAGCTCAGTTCACCTCGTTAGAAAGTAAGCTCGGTAATGGCGAGATTAACGTCAAGGAGTTTATTGAGGGCTTGGGGAGTTCGGAATTGTATATCAAGCAGTTCTATACGCCTTATCCCAATACCAAGGTGATTGAGTTGGGTACGAAGCACTTCTTGGGTCGTGCGCCGTTGAATCAGAAGGAAATCCAAACCTACAACCAAATTTTGGCTACCGAAGGGATTCGGGCGTTTATTGGCGCGATGGTGAACGGGATGGAATATCTCCAGGTCTTTGGTGAAGATACGGTTCCTTATCGTCGCTTCCCCACCTTACCGGCGGCGAATTTCCCCAACACCGAGCGGCTGTACAATAAGCTCACCAAACAAGACAAGGAGTTGGTGGTGCCGAGTTTTGAACCGGTGAAGTTGGGCTAAGGGTGTAGCTCGTTTTGGCTTTTGCGGCCAAGGCTGGCTCGATTAATGAATACTCCCTCAAATCGTTGGGGGAGTTTTTATGCTGGCTTCGGGAAAAGGGCGATCGCCCCCAAAATGAAAAGAAATGTTAAAAAGTATGAAGGCCGCCGCAAGAACGGTAGCGAAATGCCGCAAAATAATTGCGGAAGGTTGCTAAAGTTCACTCAAAAACTCTGGGGGTGCAGTAAAGCGGCGTGTTCGATTTTTGAGGCACAACGCGATCGCCCCGTAGAGATAATGAACCTTAAAATCAAGGCATTATTTTTGAGCAGCCCTTAATAAATGCCAGTTAAATCCCATCTGGTCTAATTTTTTTTGTTGGAGGAATCCATGAGTATTGTCACGAAATCAATCGTGAATGCCGATGCCGAGGCTCGCTATCTCAGCCCTGGCGAACTGAATAAGATCAAAGATTTTGTCACCAGTGGTGAAGTCCGTCTGCGAATCGCTCAAACCATCAGCGAATCCCGCGAACGCATCATCAAGCAAGCTGGCGACCAATTATTTCAAAAGCGCCCTGATGTTGTTTCTCCGGGCGGTAACGCTTACGGTGAAGAAATGACCGCAACCTGCCTGCGCGATATGGATTACTACTTGCGTTTGATCACCTACGGTATTGTCGCCGGTGATGTAACCCCCATCGAAGAAATCGGTTTGGTGGGTGTGCGCGAAATGTACAAATCTTTGGGAACTCCGGTTGAAGCCGTGGCTCAAAGTATTCGCGAAATGAAAGATATCGTTTGCAGCATGATGTCTGCTGATGACTCTGCTGAAGCGGGTGCTTACTTCGACTACGTTGTCGGTGCAATGCAATAATTGTCCCGACCCCCCGGAGCTTTGAGTTGCCTTTTGGAATATCCAATTCAAGCGCTGAAACTCCATTCTTCTTTGATTCTGTGACTAGGTGAGATAAGGAAACACTAATCATGCAAGACGCAATTACTGCTGTAATCAACTCTGCTGACGTACAAGGCAAATACCTTGATGGTTCAGCAATGGACAAACTGAAAAACTACTTCTCTAGCGGTCAACTGCGCGTTCGTGCCGCTAGTGTAATCAGCGCTAACGCTGCGGGAATCGTCAAAGAAGCAGTAGCTAAATCTCTGCTGTATTCTGACATCACCCGTCCGGGTGGCAATATGTACACCACTCGTCGTTATGCTGCTTGCATCCGCGACTTGGATTACTACTTGCGTTATTCGACCTACGCGATGTTGGCTGGCGATCCTTCCATTCTCGACGAGCGCGTTCTCAACGGTTTGAAAGAAACCTACAACTCCTTGGGTGTACCCATCAACGCCACCGTTCAAGCGATCCAAGCGATGAAAGAAGTTACCGCGAGTTTAGTTGGCCCCGATGCGGGTAAAGAAATGGGCGTTTACTTCGACTACATCTGCTCTGGCTTAAGCTAAACCGATAACAGTTTCAATTTTTGAATTGACTGTGCGATCGGGTCAAGGTTCGAGAAGTCAGCAAGTGAGTGCTAGAGGTTATAGGCTTATCTCGCTGGCTCAAGGTAAGTTTCGACGGCTAGTATTGACTCGCATACTTCTCGACCTTCCTTGCCCGTCTGTGTTTTGACGGTGAGACTGACTGACATTTAAGGTTCTTTAAATTTTGGGGAGTTTCAAGCAAAATCGCTACAAAATAACGCTTTGTTTGAGATTTTCAGAGAATTTTATCTTGCAAAATTTTTGCGATTAACTCAACTCTAGTTAGGAGAAACCGAAAATATGCGTATGTTTAGAGTGACCGCTTGCGTACCGAGCCAAACTCGGATTAGAACGCAACGGGAATTACAAAATACTTATTTTACAAAGCTTGTTCCCTACGATAACTGGTTCCGCGAGCAACAACGAATCATGAAAATGGGCGGCACGATTGTCAAAGTTGAATTGGCAACAGGCAAGCCGGGTGCGAATGCCGGGCTAATGTAAGTTTAGATTAACCGAATGATTGAGCAACAAAGAGGCCGTTACCGACCTCTTTTTGTTAATTTTGACCCCGCCAAATATTCCGAAAGATTTGGCGATCGCGAGTTGTGGATTCGGGCGATCGCCGTTAAAATTTGGCCTGTGCTGCCATTAATCAGTTATGCGATCGCGCCTCTTTTCCCCGGCTGCGGATGTGGCGATAAACATCCCCAAAGCCTCGCTTCTTCTGCCTTATCTCTTTCCCTTTTTCGATCCAGAGGTGAGAAATTGGTCTCTGACTGCTCGCTTGTTGCGCTGGCTAACCTTAGTGTGGCTGTTGGTGGGGTTAGTCGTCTTGTTTTCAGCCTCTTATCCCGTAGCGGATGCCGAATATGGAGACGGCTTGTATTACTTCAAGCGGCAACTGATTTGGATTTACCTGGGTTTACTCGGCTTTAACTTTTGCGCTCGCGTGCCGTTGCGCTCCGCGTTAAAAATGGCCAAAATTTTCATGCTGATTTGCTTGGGGTTAATCGTCATGACCTTAATTCCCGGTTGGGGGATGACGGTCAATGGTGCAACGCGTTGGGTGGCAATTGGCTCCTTTCCCCTCCAGCCGTCAGAATTGATCAAGCCGTTTTTGGTATTGCAAAGTGCAGTGGTGTTTGGTCGGTGGTCGCAACTGCGAAATCGCGATCGCCTATTGTGGCTAGGTTTGTTTGCGATGTTATTGGGCTGTATCTTACTACAACCCAACCTCAGCACCGCCGCCTTATGTGGCTTAACCCTCTGGCTGATTGCCTTAGCCGCCGGATTGCCGTTACTGTATCTCGGTGGTAGTGCCATGGGGGGTTTGCTCTTAGCCACGCTCAGTATTAGTCTGCGCGAGTACCAACAACGGCGGGTCACGTCCTTTCTCAATCCTTGGGCAGACCCCATGGGAGACGGCTATCAGTTGATTCAAAGTTTACTGGCTGTAGGGTCAGGGGAAACCTGGGGAGCCGGTTTTGGCTTGTCGCAACAAAAACTGTTTTACCTGCCCATTCAATACACAGACTTTATTTTTTCCGTCTTTGCCGAAGAATTTGGTTTTGCCGGGAGTGTTGCCCTACTGACCCTACTCGCGGTTTATGCCACGATCGCCTTAGTGGTTGCCCTTAAATCCGTCGATCCGGTGAAAAAATTAGTCGCAATAGGGGCAATGGTGTTATTGGTCGGACAATCTTTGATTAATATTGGAGTCGCAACCGGGGCGTTACCCACCACGGGTTTACCGTTACCCTTGTTTAGCTATGGGGGCAGTTCCGCGATCGCGAGTTTAGTCCTGGCCGGGTTATTAGTCCGGGCCGCCCGCGAAAGTAACGAAGCGCCTGTTGTCTCCTTGGGCGATCGCCCTCCTCAGCCGACTTCAGCACCCCGTAACACCCCCAGACCGCCCCTCAGACGAGTGAAATAGTTTATGACAGCAACAACCCTCTACGAGCAAATACAACAGTTTTACGACGCATCGAGCTTGCTGTGGGAGCAAGTTTGGGGCGAACACATGCACCACGGTTACTATGGCCCCAACGGCACTTACCAACGGGAGCGACGACAAGCCCAAATCGCCCTGATCGAAGAACTCCTCGCTTGGGCCGAAGTTGAGCCGCCCCAAAACATTCTCGATGTCGGTTGTGGCATTGGGGGCAGTACCCTACACCTGGCCGAAAAATATAACGCCCAGGCCACAGGCATCACCCTCAGCCCCGTACAAGCCACTAGAGCGCGAGAACGGGCCGAGATGATGAATCTAGACGCTAGGGTGCAGTTTGAAGTGGCCAACGCCCTAGAAATGCCCTTTGCCGATGATTCCTTTGACTTGGTGTGGTCTCTCGAAAGCGGCGAACACATGCCTGACAAAGAGAAGTTTATCAGGGAGTGCTATCGCGTTCTCAAGCCCGGCGGTAAACTGATTATTGCCACTTGGTGTCATCGTCCCACCGACTCGGTTGCTGGGGAACTCACTCGCGCCGAAAAACGCCACCTCGAAGAAATTTATCAGGTGTATTGTTTACCTTATGTACTCTCTTTGCCCGAATATGAGGCGATCGCGCGAGATTGCGGCATCAAAAACTTACGCAGTGCCGATTGGTCGGAAGCTGTTGCGCCGTTTTGGAATATTGTGATCGATTCTGCCCTCAATCCTGAAGCGATTCTGGGTTTATTGCGATCGGGTTGGAAAACGATCGCAGCCGCCCTCTCGTTAAATTTAATGAGTCGCGGCTACGACACCGGGTTAGTCCGCTTTGGTTTGTTGTGTGGCACGAAAGCCAGCAATTAACGGATTTGGGGTAATCTTACCAATAACCAACAACCAACAACCAACCTATAAAACTTGATGGGTATAGGTGTGTTGTTTCACATTATCTTCAGTGCGAACCAAATTTTCAGCATTTAACAGGCGTTTGCGTTCTACTGAATAGTTAAAGTCTTTTTTAACCGTTCCTAGAGGAATGTGATTTTGCGCCTCTGGGCGGCGTTTATAAGTGCGAGCCGCGGCCACTGACCGTTCGGTGAAATTTTCGCATAACTTCGCGTCCGCCGGAAACTCTGACGGAATTTTAACCGTCTCGGCTTTAAAGAAAGCAGCTAAAGGCTGACCCCAAGCTTGTTGATAAGAAGTGGGAATCCCCTTGAGTAAGGCTTCTAATGCTGAGGAGGGGATGGGTTCAATGGTCTGGACTTCTTGGACTTCTCCATCTTCGCGGATAAAGCAAGTGGCTAAACCGAAGACACAGTAATCATTACTGTTGATATCGGTCGCATTGGGGAATAAATTTGCCGTCGTCATAAACACACATGAGGTCAATTGGGTCAGGCTTGTTTTCAAACCTCGATTGTGTTGAATTGTATCAAGTTGTGCTGAGGTTCAGCCCGGCGCTGTCGTATCCTGTCATAGTTCTCAATATTTTGGTAACGAATTGTGGCGGACATTTGCGAAATTGTCCTGGTTTCTTTTGTATCTCTTAATCAGAGATTCACATCAAGGCAGAGGGAGCGAGGTTGAGAAGCCGGGACAAAAAAAGGAGTGACACAAACCCCTAACCCAAGCCTTCATAAAAAGCAGTAGGGTGAAATCATACAGTGTGGTGGAAAAAACGATGAAAACAACTAATTTTAAGCAAAATAATAGTAATCTGGACTATAGCAACAGCGATCGCCCCCAACAACTCCGAGCTTTAGCGTTAGAGCAATCCAATCGTGGCGAATACCAAGCCGCGATCGCGACGATCACCCAATTAATTACCAACAACCCCCAACAGGCTGTTGATTATAACAATCGCGGTTTAATTCATTACCAAAATCAAGAATACGAAGCAGCGTTAGCCGATTATAAGGTCGCGATCGCCCTCAATGAGCGTTTAGACAGCGCCTACAACAATCGCGCCAACTGTTATGCCGCTTTAGGTAACTTAGCCGCCGCGATCGCCGATTATCAAACCGCCTTAGATTTCAATCCCGGCAATATTCGCGCCTGGATCAATCAAGGCATTACCTATCGCCAAATGGGATTATACGACCTTGCCCTCGAAAACTTCGACTTGGCCCTATTATTTAGTGCCAGACTGCAAGGCCGCATTTACGGCGAACGGGGTCGAACCTATCACCTGCGGGGGGATTGGAACTGTGCGATCTCCGATTATCAAGCCGCGATCGCCCATCTTCCGGCTACCTTAGCCAGTCGTCGTTACCAAAAACGCATCGAAGCTTGGATCGAGCAACTGCTCAAGCCCCTGAGTGCTTAACCCCCTCGTTGCCAAGCGCCGTGACGTTGAGCATAATATTGTAAAATTGCTTCGACTTGAGCTTGCAGAGCTTGGGGATAAGACAACCAAAACCCCTCAATCTGACTGTGAAAATAATCAAACTCGGTGGCAGTTTGGGCAATGAACTCTACAGTTACCCCTTCAACTTGTCTTAAATGGGCCGCCACTTCTCGATACACGGCCAACGGTAACCCCGGACAGCTTAATCGCTGCGGTTGCGATCGCATCTCTGTTTCGGTCACGTTGGTATCTACTCCTTGGTTTTCTTGATCTTCTAACTGGGGGCGCGATCGCGATTAAAGGTAGAAGCCGATTCTGACCCTTCCATCCCTTCAGTCGTACCGCCTTCACCGACTCGTTTAGCCACTTCAATTCCCGCTTGTTCTAAGACCACCACCGGAGTCCGACCGCGATTCACTTCAATTCGCTTTACTAATACTCGGCCATTCGCCAAGAAATCGCCTTCGCGCACATAGCGAGATTGTTGACCCGGCGCTTCTACAATCGCATGGGGAAGCCCATTCACCTGAATCACCCCCGTCACATTCACCCCTTCAGCAATAGTGGGTTGGGGGAGCGGCGGTAAATCCGGCAGAAAATCTGGCCCTGTGGCAATGGGGTTGCCATCGGCATCCGTTTGACCGGGACGAGGAACCGGGGCACTATCCACAATCCGAGGGGGTTGGGGAATATTGGGCAGGGGTGGGACAGCTTGAATCGCTTGGCCGGGTGCTTGCGGTTCACCGTTACCTGTACCCCCTTGGGCGTTCCCTCCTGTACCGCCTGTACCGCCTGTACCGCCTGCCCCCCCGCCGCCGGGCGTAACTTGNCCATTGGCATCCAACTCAGGCGGCTCGGCGCTGATCGGTGTCGTAGGAATCGCCAAAAAAGGATCGGGGCGACTTTGCGCGATCGCTTGTAAACGTTCCTCTTGATTGGTCGCGGGAATCAAGCCTGCTGATGGAGCCGCCGGAACCGTAGCCCCTTCTTCGGTGGGTTCTTCAAAATTTTCGGGTTGCTCTTGAGGGGTGGGGGATTGGTCGGCTTGGGGGACAGGGGTCGGTTCGATTACTGCCGTGTCGTCTCCTCCTCCAACTCCCGGTAAGAAGGACAAAGCATCACAGCCGCCTGTCAATACTGCGGTTGCTCCCAAGATAGCGATGAAGGAAAGTTTACGCATGGCTGAAGGCTCCAAGGCTTTATAAAATATGCAATATCTTAGCAAGGTTCTGACCGAATCTCTAGGATGTTTTGAGCATCATTCCCAAACCGTTTAAGAGACGGACAGACGATTGATGGGTCGTGCTATTCGTTATTGTGCCATATTCTCGTTCGCGATCGCGCGATCGCTCTTCAAGTCAATCGTTCAGGCTGAGTGGATTCGAGCCGCCAAGCTCAAAACGCATTATCTCTTTCTTCCCTGTATAAAATGTATAAAGATGAAATTCAATTCAATCCGATTCAGCCAAAATACTGAGGTCGGACATTGGGAGAAGCCAAGCTATGCTACATCGATCGAAGACCTGGGGACTCGTTGCGCTCGGTGCGTTGAGTGGATGGGCGATCGCAGCGTTTCCTCTTGGGTCATCCGTCCAAGCCCAAGAAGAACCGAACGTCTCTACCATTTGCCAAAATAACTTACACGAACGGGATCGGAGTGGTTCGGGAATTTGTCGCGATATTGCCAGTGATGGTGAAGTTATTGGCTACTATCGGGGTCAAATTGTCAACGGTCTGCGCCAAGGCTACGGGGTTTATACTTTTACCGGAACGGGGGAAGGAGACAACCAAACCGAGTTTCGCGATCGCTACGAAGGTCAATTTCGTAATGATGTCTTTGAAGGTCAAGGCAAATTGATTTATCGCAACGATGACCGTTATGAAGGAGAGTTTCGCAATGGTTTACCCCATGGCCGCGGCGTTTATCTCTTTTCTCCGCCTGAAGGTAACGAACAAGCCACACCGGGCTATCGCAATCGCTATGAAGGCCAGTTACAAAATGGGCGTTTTCAGGGCTTAGGAACCCTACGTTATGCTCGCTGTGAAATGTACAGTGGGGAGCGTTTGCGCTGTGATAATTATCAAGGCCCCTTTGTTAATGGCGTTCCCCAAGGTCAAGGGGTGTTTACCTATTCCCGGTGTCAAGAACGAGGGGGAAACATAGTTTGCGATACCTTCCGGGGCAACTTTTTCGACGGTCAGCCTAATGGTAATGGTACGATTACTTTTGCCAATGGCGATCGCTGTCAAGGTTCCTTTAACGATGCTTCTTTGAGTGGTCGGGGAACTTGTACCTTTGCCAATGGCCGCCGTTATCAAGGGGAATTTCGACGGGGTTTACCTCACGGTCAGGGGATTATGAATTTTCCCGACGGCAGAACCTATCGCGGCGAATTTCAAGCCGGACAACCGACAGGATTCGGCGTTAGTCGTTAAAAATCTCACAAAATTGCAAAAAGTGAGCCATTGTCGCTCACTTTTTCTTTGATGGGCTTAAATTTAGGCTTTTATAATTCTTTGAGCATTAAATTTTTGAGAGAGCTAATCCCTTTTTTCATCCGCCGAGACACGGTAATCACGCTAATGTCGAGACGTTCGGCCACTTCTTTCTGGGTCAAATCGTGTAAAAAGACAAACTCTAAAACATCGCGGGTGCGTTCTTCGAGTTGTACCAACGCTTGTTGTAAGCGAATGCGGTCTTCTTGGGCTAACTGAAAGCTGCGATAATTGCCGTCGGGTACTAATTCCCCCAAGCTAACATTGTTATTTTCTTCATCCCCTACCGGGAGATCGAGGCTCAGGGGTTCGCGGTTTTGGTAAGCCAGTTGGACTTCTTGCCATTGCGCGAGGGAAACATTCAAAGCGTCGGCTACTTCTTGGGGAGTCGGTTGTCGATGCAGTTGCGATCGCAACTCCCGGACGACTCGCACCGATTGTTGGCGTAATTCTAACCAACGGCGAGGAATGCGGACGGGTACGCTTTTATCCCGTAAATAATGTTGAATTTCACCCCGAATATACGGCAGAGCAAAAGAACTAAACGCATAGCCCTTGCTTAAATCAAACCGTTCAATCGCCCGAATCAATCCCAAACATCCCACTTGTAACAAGTCATCGTAACTTTCATGGCATTGATTCACCCAATGATGGGCTTCAGTGCGAACCAAGCCAATATTAAGCTGTACCAATTGATTTCGCAGGGTTGCTTCTTGGGTTTGTTGGTATTGCTGGAGTAAAACCAGGTTTTTTTGTTTGAGTTCAGGCGTAAACGTTTTAGACATGGTGATATTAACCTGATGGGAAGCGGTCAGCTTGACAGTTACGATCCTAGCGATTGCTTTTTCATCTTACTGCGATCCGAGTCACAGAACATCCGAGATTTCCGTAACACCGGAACTTAGAAAGCATAAATGCCGTCGCGATCGCCCATTTTACTAAAAAAAGGGGCAAAGATCGCCCCTCAACTCAGTTATTGATTTTTAAGCAAAAAACGACTTATAGCGCTTCAGGTTCAATAATACCGTAGAAAATACCGCGAATTTTAATATCTTCCGGTTCATCCGCCCCTAAATCTGTATCAGATGGCTGGATACTCTCAAACACCCCGGCAATTTCTCCGGTTGCACTATCAACTTTAGTGACTTGTAAAGAAATTTCACCTTCCCCGGACAAAGTACGCTTGGTGTTAGCCCGTAAAAATTCTTCGCGATCGGCTTGAGAAGGCAGAGCTACTGCATTATCATAACCACTGGCTACGCCCCGACCTTTGGGATCGAGGAAAACCGCACCGCGATAAGAAGGCACTTTAAACGTTCCTTCAAAGTCCACCGACGCATTAATTGACTCTGCACTCGTTTCTGTCGCAGCAACTAAGTTTTTAACGGTGAACAAGAAAGGAAACTGCTCTCCCCCCGGAATTTGAACGGTAATGGGTTGGAAATCGATACCATCTTCTTCGGTAAACGTCAGCCTACCATCTTCTCCGACCTCAATTGTGCCGCGAATTTGGTCAAGGGTCGTTGTTGAACGAGTCAGAACACGACCTTTTACAAATTCTGCTTCTCTACGCTTGTTGAGGGCTTCTTCTTTGACAAAATATTCCTTGGGTTCAATACACAAGTCCGTCAGCAGGTATTTTTCACCCGCTTTTACCGGAATTGAACCCCGTGTCGTTTCAGACAACTGGGGGCAGATATTTGCCAAGCCTGTGTTTACAACTTGTTCGTAAGTCAGTCCTTCTGGACTGGTTGCATTCGCCGTCCCATCACTACAAGCTGTTAAAAAACTTAAGCATAGGGCGAGAAAGGCAACGAGTACAGCACGATACCTCATGGTCAACCTCTTGTTTGTCAATCTCATCTTTAAAAAAGTGTTTCAGACAGTCACTGACTCCACACCGAAAAGGCTGCGATCGCGTTTTCGAGTATCCGGGCAAATCTCCTTTCAACCCCTGCCACAGCTTCCCATGCTCTCGTTTGGGTCGCAACAGCCTCACGGTTTTTGTGTCAATCACTGGGTTTGAAAAAATGCCGATCCGATCGCAGCAATCAATTGACTGTTCAGTGGGAATCGGTCAAGCTTTCATAGAGCATTGTACACGGGCGCGTCGCCAATCTATCGTGCTTCTTCTTCAGAACTGAGTCGTAAAAATCGCCTTCAACTTGCTAAAGTCCAGACAGCATGGGCGTTATAGGGAATTTTTGCCATGAGTTATTAGTATCTTACAGACTAGGGAGTAGTTGTCGCCTTATCGTCAAAGGACAAAGGACAAAGAACTAACGACCCATGACAAATGATTAATGACAAAGGACAATTAAAAATTAATTTACGCCAAAACGTTATGACAGAACATCAAGGGGCCGATCTCGACCAGCTACGGGAAAAAATGCAAGAGATTCATCGCTCTGTGTTGTCCTTAGCCGAACATCATCGAGACGATAGTATTGCCCTATTGGTTTTACTCCGCGCCCTCGAAAGCTTGCATCGTGCCATTCGAGCCGAAATTTTCCAAGACTCTTTGCCGAATACCCGCCACGAACTTTACAATCTGTTGCGGGATATCGAAGAAACTGGAGGTTGGCCCTATATCGAACGGATGCGCTTAAAAGCCTTGCTCGAACGCTGGCAAAGGGAAGAAAGCAACGAGGGCTAAACTATCCCAGGGATTGTGCTAATTTGGCCTAAGATTCTATGTGCGATCGCGAAGATTAAGGATGGTGTGTGATGGGATTTGCCGTGGCTCCAATTAAGTTTGGTACGGATGGATGGCGGGGTGTGATTGGTGCGGATTTTACCTTTGAGCGAGTGGTTTTACTAGCTCCTTGGGCCGCCAAGGTATTAGAAACTAATTACGGTCAAGCCGGGACAAAATCGCGGGTGATTGTCGGGTACGACCGCCGCTTTATGGCCGAGGATTTTGCCCAAGTGGCCGCAGAGGCAATTCAGGCTGTGGGTTTTGATGTGTTGTTGTCCCAAAGTTATGCCCCGACTCCGGCATTTAGTTGGGCGGCCAAGGCGCACAATGCGGTGGGGGCGATTGTGTTAACTGCTAGTCATAACCCGGCGAGATATCTGGGGTTAAAGGTCAAAGGGGCGTTTGGGGGGTCGGTAGCGCCGGAAATTACCCAACAAATTGAAGCGCTGATTCCCCAAGGTCAAGTCGCACCGACTACACCCGGTACATTGGAGTTATTCGATCCTTGGGAGTCTTATTGTCAGGGGTTGCAAGCCCTGGTGGATGTGACGAAGATTCGCGGGGCGATCGCGTCGGGGAAAGCCAGAGTTTTTGCGGATGCGATGCACGGAGCCGCCGCAACGGGCTTAGAACGGCTTTTAGGCATTGAAATTGAAGAACTCAATGGCGATCGCGACCCGTTGTTTAATGGCGGCGCACCAGAACCCTTAGAAAAGAATGTGGGGGAGTTTCTCAGTACCATTCGTCAAGCGGCAACGGAAAACCCAGAACAGTTACGCATTGGTTTGGTGTTTGATGGGGATTGCGATCGCATTGCGGCTTCTGACGGTCAGGGAAATTTCCTCAGTTCTCAACTTTTAATCCCGATTTTGATCGAACATCTCGCCCAACGTCGCGGTAAAACCGGGGAAGTGGTCAAAACGGTGAGTGGTTCGGATTTAATTCCGAAAGTGGCTGATTTGTACGGGTTGAGCCTTTACCAAACCCCCATCGGTTACAAATATATTGGCGATCGGATGTTGAAAAGCCATGTCTTGTTAGGGGGAGAAGAATCGGGGGGTATTGGCTACGGCCATCATATTCCCGAACGGGATGCCCTGCTGTCGGCGTTGTATGTCCTCGAAGCGGCGATCGAGTCGGGTCAAGATTTGAGTCAGCTTTATCAATCCCTGCAAAAACGCACCGACTTTTATTCGGAATACGACCGCATCGATTTACCGTTACCGAATATGCAAGCTCGTCAGAAGTTGTTAGATTCTCTGACGCAAAATCCGATTCAAGCAGTGGCGGGTCAAAAGGTGGTGGATTGTTTGACGGTCGATGGTTATAAATTCCGCTTGGCGGACAATCGCTGGTTGTTGATTCGCTTTAGCGGGACTGAACCCGTGTTGCGTTTATATTGCGAAGCGGCTACGAGCGATCGCGTCCAAGAAACCCTAGAATGGGCGCGAAATTGGGCGAATTCAGTCTAATCTCAAAGTTAAAATGAAAAAGCTAATTGTGGCAACGGGCAATCCCGGCAAACTAACCGAAATGCAAGGTTATCTCGCTGATTGCGATCTTCAGCTAGAACTCAAACCCCCAGAAATCGAAATCGAGGAAACCGGGACAACGTTTCTCGAAAATGCGGGTTTGAAAGCCTCTCAAGTGGCCAAGTTAACCGGGGAATGGGCGATCGCGGATGATTCCGGTTTAGCCGTAGATGCCTTAAATGGCGCTCCAGGGCTGTATTCGTCTCGTTATGGTAAAACAGACCCAGAACGCATCCAACGGGTGTTAAACGAACTCGGAGACACCGCCCAGCGCACCGCCCAGTTTGTCTGCGCCCTCGCGATCGCCTCTCCGGGGGGCGCGATCGCCTATCAAACTGAAGGAATCTGTCCGGGGGAAATTCTCACCACCCCCCAAGGGGAAGGGGGTTTTGGCTACGATCCGATTTTCTATGTCCGGGAATATCAACAAACGTTTGCTCAAATGTCCCCCCAACTCAAACATGAGATCAGCCATCGAGGGCGGGCGTTTGCGGCATTGTTGCCCCAGTTGAAAATTAGCAATTAAACCTTGAGCGATAAATTTTGGGTCTAAAACCTCGCCCTGTCTTGTCGCGGGACAAGGGGCGGGGACAGGCGCACTTGAGGGTAGGGAGTGCCAAAGCACAGACATTCCCGAACTCAGCTCTGCCGATCGCACTCGCGCGAAACGTTGAATTCGCTTTTTGAGGCTAAAACCTAAATATAGTATGGCTTTTAGACTTTCGAGAGTCTGCCATCTAGCCAGAAGTTTCTGACCCCTTTCTGGGGCAAAATCCCACCTCCCCCCCCGATTGCCGATTGCCGATTGCCCACTGCCCCTGATTAGGCTGATAACTGATAACTGACAACTGTTAACTGAACTAAACCGCCTCCATATTTTTCTCGCCAGTGCGGATTCTGATGATGTTATCCACGGGATTGATGAAAATCTTACCATCGCCAATTTCGCCGGTACGAGCGGCGGTAATGATTTTGTCAACCACCATATCAACTTGGCTGTCTTCGACGACGATCTCTATTTTCAGTTTTTGCAGAAACTCGACAGTGTATTCAGAACCGCGATAACGCTCGGTCTGACCTTTTTGACGACCAAAACCGCGTACCTCTGAAACCGTCATGCCGACAATTCCGGCATTGACTAGAGCGATTTTGACTTCATCGAGCTTAAACGGACGGATAATAGCTTCTACCTTTTTCAAGGGTTCAACTCCTCAACTAAATCTTCTATTCGTTATTTATTTATAAAGCGAGCCTGTCACTTTTTAGCACCCGAAATCAAGAAATTTTGTAAAAGTGGGTACATTTTTCTGGTGGCTGAAGCGTTCGTTGTCCTGTGAACTCGGGGTGTGAACTGACCTTGTTAAAATTATGTCCTGTGGTGAAGAATCGAGCAATGCACCGACTGACTAGGCCTTTGAACTTTATCAGAATTCCGTTGAGTGGGGTTGTAATTTTGCCCTTGGTCTTGGGAATCGCGATCGCGGTAGTGCTAACGGGGGGATTATCGCTTTATCATCATCAACAAATGATGACGAAGACGATCGCGTACCTCAGCCAAGATTTAAGCGATCGCTTTGAACAGCGATTAGACTATTATCTCGATCTACCCCATCGGGCTAACCAAGTGACCCAGAGTGTTCTTCAGCAGCAAGACTTATGGAATCCAGAGGACATGGGGGCGATGCAACGGCATTTTTTGGGGCAGATGCGCGGCGTTTTCCCGGAATTGATGTTTTTAGGGGGAGGTGGGGAAAAGGGGGAGTTCTCCGGGGTTTACCGCACTCCAGAACAAACTTTAGAAGTGCGGCGTACTGATGCCACGACTCATTGGGTTAATGTGGCCAAAGCGGTGGATACTCGCGCTCAGGTGCAACAACAACTTGACGTTAATCCTGATTATGACCCCAGAGAGCGGCCTTGGTATCAAGAGGCGATCGCGGCCGATCGGCCGATATGGAGTAAGCCGTATTGGAATTACGGCACCAACTCAGAACCGATCATTTCAGCAACCACTCCTTTTTACGATGCCACAGGAGAGTTACAAGGGGTGTTGGTTGCGGATGTGAGTTTGGCGAAGTTGAGCGCTATTTTGACCGAGTTGGCTGTCGATCCCGATAGTTATGCCATTTTGTTAAATCGGGAGGGCCAGTTGCTGGCTCAGTCACAACCTGCTGTTTCGGGGTTGTTCAGAGAGGAAATCCGTCAACTAGAAGCGGCTTTTGGCTCTTTGAACGCAATTCAAGTTCCGCAACAGTTATGGTTTGACTTTAATCACTCGCCATATTTGCTCGGTATTACCCCGATTCAAGACGATCGCGGCTTGGATTGGTTAATGGTGTTGGCAACGCCTTCTCGGAGTTTAAAAGGTTATTTGCCTAACAATAACTTTGTGATTTTAGGATTTTGCGCGATCGCGTTGGGGTTGGGAGCGAGCTTGGCTTTGTTAGCCAGTCGCTTGATTGTACGTCCGATTGGGCGTTTGAGTCGCGCTAGTCAGGCGATCGCGGCGGGTTTTATACACCCCCAACTCCCTCCTTCTCCGATTCGGGAATTAGATGCGGTGATCGGGTCTTTTGCTGCCATGATAGGGCAGCTTCAACAATCGCAAGATAACCTTGAAACGACGATCGAACAGCGTACCCAACAACTCCAACAAGAAATTCGCGATCGCCAAACCACCGAAGCCCAGTTGCGGGAAAATCAACGGGTGCTTTCAACCTTGATGAGCAATTTACCGGGAATGGCTTATCGCAATCGCTATGATAAGAATTGGACAATGGAGGTGGTGAGTGAAGGATGCAAACAGTTAACCGGTTATTGTCCTGAAGATTTACTGGACAATCAAATCATTTCTTTTGAAATTTTGACCCATCCTGAAGATCGGGCTTGGGTTCGCAGTCACATCAATCGAGCCGTTCAGCAAGACAAGCAGTTTCAGTTGGTTTATCGTATTATCACGGCTTCGGGTCAAGCCAAGTGGATTTGGGAAAAAGGCCAGGGCATTTTTGACGAAGCGGGAAACCCCATTGCTCTTGAAGGCTTTATAACGGATATTGACGAGCGCAAAAAAACAGAAGATGCTCTCAGAAAGTCTCAAGCCAAGCTGAAACAAGCAAAAGAAGCCGCAGAAAGCGCTAACCAGGCGAAAAGCACCTTTTTGGCGAAAATGAGCCATGAGCTACGCACGCCCCTCAATGGCATTTTAGGCTATACCCAAATTCTGCGGCGATCGCCTGCCCTCACTGCCGACGATCGCCAGGGTTTGGATGTCATTCATCAATGCGGCTCGTATTTATTAACGTTAATCAATGATATTTTGACGTTATCAAAGATTGGCGCTTGTAAGCTCGATTTAAATCCAGAAAGCCACGATTTGCACCAGCTTTTAGCCTATGTTTTTGATTTATCTCGTCTCAAAGGGCAAAATAAGCCTATCGAGTTAGTTTATGACGTAGATGCGGATTTACCCAACCCGGTTACGCTCGATCGCAAACGCTTACAACAGGTGTTGTTGAATTTACTCGACAATGCCATTAAATTTACAGATACTGGACAAGTCGCCTTACGGGTTAAGCGGTTAACTCCAGAGGAAAAGGGTCAAGCAACAATCCGCTTTCAAGTTGAGGATACGGGTAAAGGGTTGACTGCCGAACAATTAACCAAAATCTTTTTACCTTTTGAACAAGTCGGGGATTGGCGCGATCGCGAACAGGGGGTAGGCTTGGGTTTAGAAATTACTCAACAGTTGGTAGAGTTAATGGGTGGCACTTTGAGGGTGGATAGTCGCCCTAACCGTGGCAGTGTCTTTCACTTTGATTTAACTTTAGCTCGATCTCAGCAACCCCCTGCGAGGGAGCAAAACCCCGTTTCCCCGGCGTTGGGCTTGCAAGGAGATAAACGCAAAATTACCTTACTCACGGGCGATCGCGAATCTCAAACATTATTCAGCAGTTGGTTACAGCAGTTAGGCTTGGAAACTCAAACAGGGCTTAGTCTTGCCGATGATTTAGACTCGGCTTTGGCTTTTCAAGCGGATTTGATGATCGTCGAAGGGGCATTAATCGCCACCGAAATCTCAGCCCTCTTGACTTATCAACAACATTATCCTCAAACCCTGGTTTGGATTTGGGGAGACTGCCCCTTCTCCAGTCGCGATCGCCTCTCGAACTGTTATTATTTCCCTCAAGCTTTGTCCTTATACGAATTGTTGCATCAACTCCAACAGCATCTACACCTTCGTTGGAGCGAATTTGAGGGGACAGAGGCGATCGCGGTTCGGGAATTATCGTCCCAGTCCCCTGACTTGAGCCATCTCCCCCCGAAAACTCAATTGCAAGAATGGTTAGACTTAGCCAAACGAGGGCGCATTCTCGCTCTCGAAGAAACTGTCCAAAGCTTTAATCAAGAAAACCCCAGTTATACCGCCTTTACAAAGCCGTTGCTGCAATGGTGTCAAAACTTCCAACTTGCCCCCATCAAACAACTTCTCAACCATGTCCTTGCCTCTGATTCTGATTGTGGATGATAACCCGACTAATCTCAAAGTTTTAGCCAGTGCATTGAAAGATGAAGGCTTTGAACTCGCGATCGCCACGGATGGAACAGAAGCCCTCGAACAAATTGCCGCAGAACAACCCGAATTAATTTTACTCGATGTGATGATGCCAGAGCTGGACGGCTTTGAAACCTGTCGCCGTCTTAAAGCCAATCCCCTCACCGAAGACATCCCCGTGATTTTTATGACGGCTTTGACCGATACAGTCGATAAAGTCAAAGGACTGTCAATGGGTGCTGTAGACTACATTAGTAAACCCTTTGACGCGATTGATGTTATCGCCCGCATTCGCGTCCATTTACGACTGCAATCGGCTCAAAAGCGTTTACTCGCTCAAGAAAAATTAGCATCTTTAGGGACATTAGCCGCCGGAATTGCCCACGAATTAAGAAATCCGCTTAATTTTGTGACCAATTATGCTGAAATTGCCCAAACAACCCTTACACAATTGTTAGCAGACCTTGACCAAGGCTCAGTTGCGAATTTATATCAAGTTCTCCAAGAGCTTGAGGGTGATGTCACCGCGATTTATCGCCACAGTCAACGAGCCGAACAAACCATTCACAGTATGACGCAACTGGCCCGTCGCGACGGCACTGCCCCTTGGGAAACGAGGGATTTAGAAGCTGTCCTCGATCGCGGTATTCAGTTGGCCTATCAAAGTTTTCGGACTCGTTACAGTGGCTTTTCTATGCAGATTAGCGCCGATTTTGACCCGGCTGTGCGATCGGTTTCGTTGGTCACTCCAGATTTTAACCGGGCTTTAATTGCATTAGTCGATAATGCTTGCTATGCCCTTTACCGCAAACAGCAACAAGTACCTGGATTTGAACCCCATTTACAAATTCAAACTCGTTTGACTCCTCGGACGATTGACATTTACTTGCGAGACAATGGCAGTGGTGTTAATGCTAAAGTGAGTCACTCTTTATTCAATCCCTTTGTGACGACGAAACCCCCCAGTGAAGGCACAGGGTTGGGGTTGTCTTTGGCTCATAATATTATCGTCGATCAGCATGGGGGAGAATTGACATTCACAAGCGAAGTCGGACAATATACGGAGTTTAAGATCGCCCTGCTATGTCAGCCACACCTATAAAAATTCTTGTGGTGGATGATGAAATTGAGTTGAAGCGTTTGATTGAAAGACGTTTTGGCCTTCCCATTCAAGCCGGAAAATTTGAGTTTATCTTTGCCCTGAATGGTCGGGATGCTTTGCAAATCTTACAAACTCAAACCGCAGTAGATATCGTGCTGACGGATTTGAATATGCCGGATATGGATGGTTTGTCCTTGTTGGCGGCTCTTCCCACGATTAATCCCACGTTAAAGGCGGTGGTGGTGTCGGCTTATGGGGATATGACCAATATTCGCGCGGCCATGAATTTAGGAGCGTTTGATTTTTTGACCAAGCCGATTGATTTTCGGGATTTAACCCAAGTTTTACATAAAACTGCGGCTTTGGTGCAGCGAGAGCGAGAGCAACAAGAAAAACTGGCCAGCGCGATCGCGAACTGGCAATATTTAGCTCATTACGACCCCTTAACCGACTTACCCAACCAAAATGCTATTTTAGCCCGGATTCAAGACGCGTTCTTGTCTAATCAAACCTTTGCGGTGTTGTTTGTACAGTTGAATCGCCTCAAAACCATTGAGTACAGCTTTGGGGATGCGGTGGCTGAAGAATTTTTATGCCAAACTGTCAAACATCTCAAACGCTATCTCGATCCAGAGGATTTTTTAGCGCGAATTTGGAAAGATGAATTAGCTGTGCTGGCTTTGGGGGTTGATAATATCACCACGGCTCAAGTCAAAGCCCGAAACCTCCAAACTGGACTCCAAAATACTTGGCGCGATCGCTACTTCGGCAGTTCTAGCTGTAGTGTAGGGATTGTTTTATCCGAATTAAACTATCGCCGGGCCCAAGATTATCTGCGGGCCGCCGATACGGCCATGTATTACGCCAAATCTCAAGCTAATTCCTGTAACTACGCCATTTTTGACCCCCAAATGCAAGTTAAATTGAGTCAACGCTTGCAGCTAGAATCCGAACTCGAAGAAGCCATCGAAAATCAAGACTTTCGCCTTGAATATCAACCCATTTTTTCTTTAATTGATGGCGCGATCGCGGGGTTTGAAGCCTTGGTGCGTTGGTATCATCCCCTCAAAGGTGTCATTCCCCCCGACCAGTTTATCCCCATTGCTGAAGACACCGGGTTAATTATTCCTTTGGGTGCTTGGATCCTGGAGGAAACTTGCGAGCAAATCCAGCAATGGCAAACTCAAAACTGTTTCCCAGCTTCTGGGTATGTCAGCGTTAATTTATCGGGGGTACAACTCCAAAATCCCGATTTATTGCCCTATATCGATACTTTGCTGGCGCAGTATGGCATTTCGGGGACTTGCTTGAAGCTCGAAATTACCGAAAGCGTGTTGATGGAAAACACCACCACTTCAACCGATTTGTTGCGATCGCTCAAAGAACGGCAAATTCAACTTTCTATCGATGATTTTGGCACAGGATATTCTTCTTTGGCTTATTTACAATCTCTGCCCCTCGATACCCTCAAAGTAGACCGTTCTTTTACTCAAAACATGAGTCGCAATCGTAAAAGCCTCAACATTGTCAAAACGATTGTACTCCTCGCTCGCAGTCTCGGCTTAGAGGCGATCGCCGAAGGAGTCGAAACGCGAGAGGACATCACCCTCTTACAAGCCCTAGACTGCGAATTTGGTCAAGGTTACTACTTCGCTCGACCCCTCCCCCCCGAAACGGCCACTCAAATCGTCACCCCCCAAGATTTCCCGCGCAAGCAGGTGTAGCAATTACCAATGACCAATGACCAATGACCAATGGTGACAAGATAAACGGATTGCATTCGTAGGGGCTGGGTTTCCCTGCCCAATCTTATACTTTAGTGACGCGATCGCAGTCCCATTACCCCGCCCACGGATTAAAATCCGGGGCTAATGTGGGTAAAGTCCGCCCCAAGCGAACTAGAATAACCTAAATTCGGGATTAAGACGATTTTTGAATCTTTTTGACGAGAGCAATAGTTTCGTAGGGTGGGCATCGCCACCCCTGTCAAGGTGTGATTTTCTGACCAGAGAATCAGCCTCAAAGCCGCTTTTTTGGGGTCATTTACGCTCACATTATTAAAACTTGGTAACAGATAGCACACCTGTTGCACAGTTCTTTTCTTCCCCCTCCTCCCCCTCTCAAACCCGTAAAACTCAAGCGAAGTCTAGCACCTTGACTCCGGCTGGGTGGGCATCGCCGTTGTCACGCCACAAAGTTGAGATTGGACGGGGAAACCCCGCCCCTACGCTCTAGGATATTTTGGGTTAGAAAACAAGCCCCTCTCGGAGTGGGAGAGGGGTTGGGGTGAGGGCAAACCTCAAATCAAAACGTCCTAACTGTTTTGCTTGCTGCTATAGTTCTCGATAATGCCACCTCCTAACACGGTGTCACCGTCATACAACACCGCCGCTTGACCGGGAGTAATGCCAAACTGGGGTTCGTCGAAAATGAGCTTGATGCGGCCATGGTCTAACGGAATTACCTGAGTGGGAACCGGACGGGAACGATAACGCACCCGGACTTCGGCTTGAATCGGGGCTTGGGGTTCCGGGATAGATACCCAATTCATCCGATTCACCGTGCAGTAAGGTTGCGTGGCTTCTTCACGACGACCCACTACCACCCGATTCATTACTGGGTCGAGTTTCATCACATACAACGGGTCTGGGGCAGAAACCCCCAAGCCTTTGCGCTGGCCGATGGTGTAGTGATGGATTCCGGTGTGTTGACCCAATACTTTCCCCGTCGCGTCTACGATGTCGCCTTCTTTGGTGTTGATATATTGATCCAAAAACGACTGCATCGAGCCATGAGCTTCAACTAGGCATAAATCCTGACTTTCGGGCTTATCGGCGGTTGAGAGGTTGTATTGGGCGGCGATGCGTCGGGTTTCGTCTTTGGTGATTTCCCCTAACGGAAAGATTGTTCCTGCGAGCAAATTTTGGGGGAGGTCATAGAGGAAATAGGACTGGTCTTTGCGGGGGTCTACCGCTTTTAATAATTGGTAGCGATCGCGCCCTTCATCATACTGAATCCGCGCATAATGTCCCGTGGCGATCTTGTCAGTTCCTAAGTTTTCTCGCGCATACTGAAGCATCGGGCCAAACTTCACCGCCCGATTACATTGAGAACAAGGCAAGGGAGTCACTCCCGCTTCATAGCCTGAAACCAGATAATCGACGATATTAGTTTGGAACAACTCCCGCGTATCGACAATATGATGAGGGAGATTGAGTTGTTCGCAGATTTTAGCCGCGTCAACCATCCCTTCCGAACAGCATTGACCTTTACCCTTCATCAGCCAAAGGGTAAGACCAATTACTTCATATCCTTGATGGTGTAGGGTGGCCGCAGCAACGGAACTGTCTACGCCCCCTGAGAGTCCGACAACGACTTTGTTCATGAGCCTAAAGGCGAATTATTTTTACTTTAAAAAACTACAAGCTTTTCGTTCTAATTTCTTATGATAGATTGACGATTAAAGTTTTGCCGTCAGGGGATGCTCGGTTTTGGTGGGGGTTTCCCTATTGGCTCACAAAAATTTAAAATTTGGAGAAAATGATGTTAGCAAAAAGTTCTCTCGGCGCGATCGCGATTTTGGGCTTGAGTGCCACGGTTGCTGCGGCTCAGGTTTTCCCCCCGGCTAATCCTGGAAGCGGCTCTGTGCGGTCTTATCCGTCCCGTGACAACAGTATTCCCCTACCTCCGAACCCTTCAATTATTCCTTCTGAGGATTTTACCCCAAATTCTATTCCGGCTTTTACGCCACCTCCTTCTACGGCTTTTCCCCAACAGGTTTATCGCGTCGAAGTGATGGGCAATGACCCGTTTTTGCTGTCTCAAGTCCAAAGTGTTGCCCCGGATGCCTTTGCGCGACAAAGGGATGGCAAAATTCAGGTGGGGTCATTTACGGAGCGCTACAACGCCCAACGCCAAGCGGAAACTCTGGCGAGTCTGGGGATTCGTGCGAATGTCGTGACGGCTAATGTTGATATGTATGGCGGTAATTCCCAAGGGTTTGGGACTCCTTTCAATAACAATAATAATCAGGCTAGTAAGATGCCGCCGAACGTTATCGGTTCGACTCAACGGGGGACGATGAACTCAGGCCGCTTTTTTGTGGTGATTCCGGGGGGAGATACTAATCAGCTAGACCGCATGGCGCAACAAGCATTAGCATTAGGGGTACAACCGAACATTATTCAAGAACAGTCTGAACCTTTGGGTTTACATTTAGCGGTAGGCCCGTTTGCTTCTCGTTCTGAAGCTGAAGTTTGGAATACTCGCTTACGCTCAAATGGGATGGATGCGCGTCTAGATTTTCGCTAAAGGTAGATTTTTGCGGAAATTTTTTTGATTTCCTTTTGCGGATGCCAAGCGTTACAACAAATAACAAGGGATAAATGACGAATGACTAATAACAAACCATGACTTGGCAAGAAATTTCAATTTCGGGTAATTGGGTGTTGCTGCCCCGACAACCCTACGGTATTATTCATTTTCTGGGAGGGGCATTTGTGGGAACTGCGCCTCAAGTGAGTTATCGGTCGTTGCTCGAATGGTTGGCCGAAAGGGGCTATGTGGCGATCGCGACTCCTTTTATTAATACTTTCGATCATGGCGCGATCGCTCGCGAGGTTCTCAATCAGTTTGAGTCGGTTTGCGATCGCTTGCAAGCCCAAAACTATCTCGGTAGCGATTATTTACCCATTTACGGCATTGGTCACAGTATGGGCTGTAAGCTACATTTGCTGATCGGCAGTGCTTTTCAAGTGCAACGGGCAGGTAATATTTTTATGGCGTACAATAATTACCCGGCTATGCGGGCTGTGCCGTTTCTCGAACAACTCCAAGGCAATCCAGCGTTTCAGGGCAATCCGGCGCTTAATGTAGAGTTTGTACCATCTCCTGACGAAACTCAAGCGATTATTGCCAAAGAGTACGAAATTCGCCGCAATCTCTTGATTCAGTTTACCAATGATGATATCGATCAAACGCCGAGCTTGAAGGCGATTTTACAACAGCGCTTTCCCAGTTTGACGGCGGTACGCACTTTACCGGGTAATCATCTCACGCCTTTGAGCCAAGAAGTAAAATGGCAAACGGGAGATATATTTTCGCCAATTGATGCGATCGCGCAATGGTTTAAACAGGAATCAACTCGCGATTTGAATAAACTGAAACAAGAAGTTCTGCGCTGGCTCAATCCCACCTTGGGTTTCTAAAAGGAAAGTCTCAGCTCTAAAGCGTGTATTAATCCCTAGAAAGCGGCGAGTATTATATTACACTAGAGATTGTGCTGGTGCCGGAGTATAGAAGTAATGACGATTTATGTTGGCAACTTGTCCTATGATGTAACAGAAGAGGACGTTAAAGAAGTTTTTGCCGAATACGGAGAAGTCACTCGTGTTAGCTTGCCTCGTGAAGCTGACGCAGACCGAATTAGAGGTTTTGGCTTCGTAGACCTCAAAAGCAGTGACAATGAAGATTCTGCTATTGAGGAATTGGACGGAGCCGAATGGATGGGGCGCACATTGCGCGTTAACAAAGCGCGTCCTCGCAACACTAACAAGCGTTGGGAAGATAGCTCTAGCTAGTTCGCTCCTAAGTTAAGTATTGATTGATTGCTAATCAGAGGTAAAGTTCGGATCGCTATTTCGAGATGTTAAGCCTCTGATTTTTTTGCGGCGATCGCGGCTATTTTTCAAGAAACGATGCTGACTTGAGCGCGGTGGAGCAATTTACCGCGATGCAAATAACCGGCGTAACGAACTCGCACTTTTTGACCGGGTTGAGCCACCCCTTGCAGGAGTTGATGCCATTGCGGATTGTAGTCGATTTCTTCCCCGACGGTGGCGATCGCTTCGACTCCCCATTCTTGTAATAATTGTTCGATGGGCTTCATTAACGGCAAGATACGACTTGCGGGTAAGTCGGGATTTTTACGAATGGCGTTGGCTACAGCAGACCATTGAATTAACCAGGTTTCTAGGGTTTGTAAGCTGGCTGTTTCAAAGGCTTGTTGCAGTTGGTCTTGTTGGGGGCGATCGCCTTCTGGTTGTGAAGCCGCACTTGTATCCTCAGTTGGCAAGACAGGCTGTAGCGAAAAAGCGGCGATGAAGTCGGTTAACGACCATTGCAGTCCTTCAGCCAGCTTCAACAAAACTTCTAAGCGCATTTGCTCAACTTTACCGTCTCGTAGTTGCCTTAGCTGCCACTCTGATACAGCAACGGTTTCGCGAAATTGCCGCAAACTGGTAAAACCCAATTGTTGCAGCCGTTGTTGTAAAACAGTGGTGAGGCGATCGCGATTTGTTACAGTCATAATCCGATAGACCAATACGGAAAAACCCGCCAGACGATGCGGGTCTAAGTTATTCTAGAGGAAAATTTGCGGTAGTCTACAACATACTTCGCAGCATCCAAGCGGCTTTTTCGTGGATGCTCATGCGTTCGGCTAAAAGGTCTACCGTAGACTCGTCCGAGGCTTTCTCAGCAGCCGGGAAAGCAGCGCGAGCAGTACGCACGACGGCTTCGTTGGCTTCGACTAATAAGCGGATCATGTCCGTGGCTTCGGGGACACCGCGAGTTTCTTCAATGGAACTGAGTTCGCCATATTCGCTATAACTTCCCGGTGCGCGATATCCTAGAGTACGGATACGTTCGGCGATCTGGTCTACCGCCAGCGCGAGTTCCATATACTGTTGCTCGAACAAAGTATGCAACGATTGAAACATCGGCCCGGTAACGTTCCAGTGGAAGTTGTGGGTTTTGAGATATAGCGTGTAGGTATCGGCTAATAACTTCGATAAGCCTTCGACAATCGTTTTGCGATCGCCTTCGGGAATGCCAATATTAACAGGTGCTTGCATGGTTGATTCTCCTTGAGTTGCCATGAGATTAATTACTGTGTCTACTATTAAAAGGTTAAGTGACTTTACGCTAAATGGCGCTGTAACACCGATTTAGGAGCGCGTCGGACGCGACAAGGGATTGTTCCTTTTTTCAGGCGCTGGTGGGCTTCAAAACGATGACACCCAGAAAAGCCGTAATATTCTCCGTCCACTTCGAGAACGTCAATCGGTTCTCGCAAGCCTTCTTGAGCAATGGATTCCATTAAAGCTTGCACCTTTTGGGGATCGGTTTGTCGCGGTAGAGGACGGCGAATGCGATCGAGGGGTATATCTTTAACAATCAACATGGTTTTGTCTCCCTTCTTCTAAATCATACTCGTTATGACTTCGAGTTGTAAAGGGGGGAGATCGGTTATCAGCCTCTAAGGGGCAATCGGCAATCGGCAGTGGGTGTGTAGGGGCGGGGTTTCCCCGTCCAAATTGACGTTATTGGGCGCAATCGCGCTCATCCCATTGTCCTAACCCTAAAGGATTGGGCGAGGAGACCTGTTCCCCGATACAGGGGTTTTCTGCCCGAAATCCTGGTTTTGGGCTTAACTTGTCACCAATGACCAATTAAGGGATTTGGGGAAACGGTACAAACAACCAATAACCAACAACCAACAACTAAATTGCCAAAGTAAAATAAAACGTCGTGCCACAGTTCACTTGAGACTCAGCCCAAATGCGACCGTGGTGGCGTTCGATGATGCGGTGAACAATGGCTAAACCCACGCCTGTCCCTTCAAACTCGCTTTTGGAGTGCAAGCGGCCAAAGGCACTAAAAAGCTTATCAGCGTGGTTCATGTCAAAGCCTGCGCCGTTGTCGCGCACGAAGTAAACCCGCTCGTTGTCTGGGTTTTCGTAGTAGCCAAATTCAATGGTGGTGTGGGTTTTTTTGCTGGTGTATTTCCAAGAATTGCCGATTAGGTTTTCGAGGACGATTTTGAGTAAGCCTTCATTCCCTAGGGCGATCGCGCCGTGGGTAATTTTAGATTCGATGGCACGTCCGGGCTGATTGCGCTGAAATTCGGTAAGGATATTCGAGGCGATCGCGCTCAAGTCTACATCGCTCAATTCTAAATCGCTGCGATGCACCTGAGACAGTTGCAGCAAATCCCGAATCAAGGCTTCCATGCGCTGAGATGATCTTTGGATTTGTAGCACATAATCCCGCGCAACATCATCGAAGTGTTCCCCATATTCTTCTTCGAGGGACTCCACAAAAAAGTTAATGTGCGACAAAGGCGTTCGCAAATCGTGGGAAACGTTGCGAGAAAAGGCTTCGAGGTCTTGGTTGGCGAGTTCTAGGGCAGTAGTACGCTGCTGTAATGAAGTATTTAACTGTTGAATTTGGAACTCAGCTTGTTTGCGTTCGGTAATGTCGCGACCGATATACACGAAGTCTCGCATATTTTCTTCAGTTTCAATCGCCGCACAAGAAAAGGAAACTGAAATAGCCTCTCCGGTTTTACGCTGACAATCTACCTCTGCTTGGGTTTGGGGTTGACCCTGCATGGCGTAGCGCAGAAACTTCTCATCGGTAATCAGATGGGAAATCGGCTGGCCGATCAGTTCGGCGGTACTGTAGCCAAATAAAGAGGCTGTGGCGGGATTAGTAGTTTTAATAATTCCGGTGGGAGTCGCGACAATCAAAGCATCTGCCATCGAAGCGATAATTTTGGCAATGTAATCTTTGGTGATAGTGAGCTTTTTGAGCAGGGTTTCGGCTTCGTTGACGCTGTGGAGCAGTTTGCGCTGAAAAATCAAGCGTTCGGTGGCATCGTTGAGCAGGATAATCAGGCGGGATTCGTTGTTGAGGGTGTGGTGAGGACGACTGACATATAAATCGAAATAGGAGGGGCGATCGCCTTCTCCTAAACGGGCAACTTCGTTAATCTCAAAACTGATCTGTTTGCCCTCTAAAATCGCCGCTAAGGTGTCTTCTACGCCAATCAGTTCGGGAAAGCCCAAACGCACATCTTGTCCTTCTACGGCGGTTTCGGGGGCATTGGCGAAGCGGTCGGCATCGCTGGAGGCTTCGAGAATCGTTAAATTGCGATCGACAATCAGATAATTTTGGCGAGCCGTGGGAGAGTTGGTACTGTCGTGACCCGGCCAAGTGTCAAGCAACAAATCGCCAATAAGTTGCTGCATAACTCCGGCGCGATCGAACATCTCATCGAGCCATTGGCTGGTTTCGGAGTCGAGTTGAACCGGATCGGGGGGATGGGCTAAATCCGCGAGTTGTTTTTTGACTTGGACGAAGGTTTGGCGGAGATGATGGCTGGCGATGTAGGGAAACTGTTTAATGGCGGCGGCTTGGGTGTAGGGAGAATGACGCAAGAGGCGATCGCGAGGGGTTTTAGCAATAGAGGTTTGGCGCTGAGGAGCGCGTTTTTCGAGGAGAGTCAGCCGCCAGGAAAGGGTTTGAGCATCGAAGGGGGCTAAGAAAAAATCGTCAATCCCGGCGTTTAAAAGGGTTTCTAAGGCAGAGGTGCGATCGCGAGTTCCCAAAGCCACAAACAGAGGAGGGGAAGATTGAGAATGAGAGGGCAATCGTTGATAAAATGACAAGCTTTCCGTCTCAAACGCAACTAAATTCAAAAAAATCAGATCGTAAGCTCGATTTTGATGATTTTGCTCGGCTTGAGATGGATTTGAGACAATTTCTACTTGATGACCCCGCGATCGTAGGAGCGAAGTCAATAACGACTCAGCAGTTGCTTGGTCGTCTATAATCACAACTTTCATAGATTTTTTGCTCCTAGTTAGCTCGTACAAGCCAACCCTTCGATACAAAGTAATCGTTTTGGTGTGATGCGCCCTGATATCTTCTCTATTTCCATCTTAAGGGGAATTAAGTTGGGTTCAACTCTAAAAGCATGACTTCCCATACTAAACGAGGACTGGCATAACCCCGTAATGCGCTTTGCGATCGCTCTAGAATTTTGAGGACTCGTTCTGATGGACCAAACTCATGCCACTGCCAATATTGATGCTGAAGATAATCAAGTAACCACAACTGGGTTTCGACATCCAAGGTTTTATCGATTTCTTGCGCTAGGGCTAGGCGTTGGGCAAGGTCTGGGGCGGGTTTTTCAAGGCGATCTAATAATTCCCCCGGAATGGCTTGTAACTGCTGCCAAGCTTGAATTGCCTGGCCAGGACTGCCTTGGGCGATCGCTAAAATTTTAGAATGTCGCGCCACCTCAGAATAACTTTTTTGCTGTAACACCGTTTGTAGGTGTTCGTGACTCAAGGGGTAAAAGGGAAGCTTCTGACAACGAGAAACCAAAGTAGACAGCAAAGCTTCGGCTTTGGGAGCCAGTAAGATAATCGTTGCCCGTCCTGGTTCTTCTAAGGTTTTTAACAGGGCATTGGCCGCCGCTTCGGGCATTGCTTGGGCTTCTTCAATAATGACAACGGCTCGCTGGGCTTCTAAAGGGGGGCGACTGAGAAAGGTGACAATTTCGCGAATTTGCTCAACGCGAATTTGCGGTTTTGCCCGTCGTTTCAAACCCGTTTCGGCAGCTTCGGCAGCAGTCAACCGTTTACCTTGATGGAGATAAGTTGGCTCGACCTTGAGAAAATCCGGGTGATTTCCGGCAATAATCCGCTTTTTAACCTTTTCTAGAGAAAGATTAGGGTTATGCGCCGATAAGAGCCGGGCGCTAAAACATTGCGCCGCCAATTGCTTACCA
>JGI12109J20283_10394242_pt1 | contig 31820 bp, 27 predicted proteins | sample ElkSlonscriptome_12_FD_20283 | JGI IMG/M metagenome (IMG submission 20283)
TCGGGTCCGAGACCCGCGTCGAGAAGTACGACCCGGTCCGGGTGCCGCTCCGCCACCGTCCGGTAGCCCTCGCGTACGGCTCGGTGGAAATCCAGAGCGGCCTGCTCCATGCGATCCGGCGCGTGTGTCTGTCGTTTTCGTCCGACAGCCGGATCCAGATCCAGGAGAAAGGTCAGGTCGGGATGGACTCCGGCCGTCGCGCGGTCGTTGAGGGCTTCGACGGCGTCGATCCCGAGCCCGCGCCCTGCGCCCTGATAGGCGGTCGAAGCATCCATGAAACGGTCGCAGAGCACCGTACGCCCCGCGACGAGTGCCGGTGTGATCAATTCGTGAACGATCTGCGCGCGAGCCGAGAGCATCAGGAAGAGTTCTGCCCAGGGACTGACGTCGCCGTGGGACGGATCGAGCACGACACTCCGCACCGCCTCGCCGAGCGACGTTCCACCCGGTTCACGCAGGCGGAGCACGTCGTGACCGGCATCGCGGAGCCGCCCTTCGAGCGCTCTGGCCAGAGTCGACTTTCCGGAACCCTCGACGCCCTCGAGCGTGATGAACAATCCCTCAGCCATCGATCGGTCCGTCGATGTTCTTCCACACGTGCGCGATGCGCTGGATCACCGTGAGCCAGGTCAGTCCAGCCAGCGCGAAGATCACGTAGCCCAGGGCGACTTCGCCTCCGACCAGCCCGATCACGAGCAGGACGACGCGTTCCGGGCGTTCGACCCACCCGACCTTGCACTCCTGACCGAGCGTCTCCGAGCGCGAGCGCGCATAGCTGGTCGTCAGCGAACCACCGAGAGCGATCAGGATCGCGGCCGGCATCCACTCGGGCCCGTAGGGCCGCGCCTGGTGATCGACCAGCAGCGCCAGGAACAAGGCCGTCTCGCTGAGCCGGTCGAAGGTCGAATCGAGGAAGGCGCCCAGCTTGCTCGCGATGCCGCGCCGACGCGCCAGGCTTCCGTCGAGCATGTCGAAAGCACTCGCGAAGAGGAACGCCGCGGCTCCCCACACGTGCTCGCCGAAGCCGACCACGGCGGCGGCGCCGAAATTCAGGAGCACTCCGAGGACCGTCAACGCGTTCGGGCTGATGCCGAGCGCGTCGAGCGCGGCGACCAGTGGCCCGAACCAGCCGCGAACCGTTCTCTCGACGACGGGTGTATTCACGAAACGGCACCTTCCATGACCAGAACGAGTTCCCCTTTCACGCCCTGACCGTAGCGCTCGAAGAGCTCGGCCGCCGTGCCCCGGCGGATCTCCTCGTGGCGCTTCGTCAGTTCGCGGCACACCGCCAGGCGCCTCTCGGGCACGACCTCGGCGAAGATCGGCAGCGATTTCGGCAGCCGATGGTTCGACTCGAGCACGACCACGGTGCGCTCCTCGGCGGAGAGTTCCTCGATCCGGCGGCGCAGTCCACCGGATTTGCGCGGCAACCAACCGTCGAAGACGAAGCGGTCGGTGGCGAAGCCGCTCAACACGACGGCCATGACGATCGCGTTCGGCCCGGGCACCATCGTGACGTCCAGACCTGCCTCGACGACCGCGCGTACGACACGGTGTCCCGGATCGGCCAGCCCCGGCGTTCCCGCGTCACTGACCAGCGCGACCTTCTTTCCGTCGCGCAGATGCTCGACGATCTCGTCGGCGCGCGCACGTTCGTTGTGATCGTGACAGCTACGCATCGGGACCCGCAGCGCGAGATGCTGCAGAAGGCGCCCCGTGTGACGTGTGTCCTCCGCGTAGACGATGTCGGCCGCTTCGAGCGCTTCACGCGCGCGACTGCTGACGTCGCCGAGATTCCCGATCGGCGTCGCGACGAGCGACAACTCGCTCATCCCGTCCAGTCCCGCGGGTAGAGGAAGTCCTTGTCGATCGTCCGTCCGCTCAACTTGATGATCACGGGCATCTTCCGCTTGTACTGGTTGCGCTTGATCATGCCGCGGATGCGCTCGATGAAGAGATCGTCGAATCCGAGTTCGCGCAGGCGCGGCGTGCGGTAGCGACGGTCGACGAGATGTGCCAGGAGGGCGTCGACCCGTTCGTAGGTGAAGCCGAGCTCGTTCTCGTCGGTCTGGCCCTCCCAGAGATCGGCGCTCGGAGGCTTGTCGATCACGACCGACGGGATCCCGAGATGTCGTGAGAGCTGGCGAACCTGGGTCTTGTAGAGATCGCCGATCGGATTGACCGCCGAGGCACTGTCTCCGAAGAGCGTGCTGTAGCCGAGGAGGATCTCGGTCTTGTTGCTCGTCCCGAGCACCATGGCGCTCTCGGCCGCACTCAGGTCGTAGAGGATGGTCATGCGCTCGCGCGCCATTTTGTTGCCCCGGCGTCCAGCGCTCGCGTCGGGGTCGCGCTCGAAGTAGGCATCGATCTGCGGACTGATGTCGAACTCGCGCAGCTCGATCGCCAGCGCCTCCGCCACGAGTCGGGCGTGGGCCAGGCTGTCGGGATTGCTGGTACGGTAGGGCATGGCGACCGCGATCACGTTCTCGCGACCGAAGGCGCGTTCGGCCAGGTAGGCGGTGAGCGCGCTGTCGAGTCCGCCGCTCAGGCCCAGGATCACGCGCTCGAAACCGGTGCGCGTCACTTCGCGGTACAGTCCGCGATCGATCACGTCGAGAACGGCGCCCTCCTGCAGCAGCAGGGCGTCGAGCAGGGCGTCGAATTGCTCTTCGCTCACGCCGAACCGTCCGGGTCGTCGAGGATACGCTGCAGCTCACGTACGGTCACGTCGAGTCGTTCGTCACGCAGGACCGGGTTGCTCAGGCGCGCTTCGCGCACCCGCTCGGGATCGATGTCGGCGATGACCAGCGCTTCGTCGTAGAGAGGCGCCTCGGCGACGACGTCTCCATCGGGACCGAACACACAACTGTGCCCCCAGTACACCAGACCGTCCTCGCTGCCGATGCGATTGCAGAAGGCGATGTACGCCCCGTAGAGGCGCGCGTAGGTCCGCAGCGTGTCGAGCCAGATCTCCGCATTTCGCGGCAACTCGCCGCGGCGCAGGTCGCGCACGGGACTGGCTACCTGGATCGCCACCAGCTCGGCGCCCTGCAGGAGCGTGAGCGAAACGGCCGAAGGATGCCAGGCGTCCTCGCAGACCAGCATGCCGAGCCGTCCCAGCTTCGAATCGGCGCAGCGGACGTGGCGCCCCGCACCCACGAAACGCGCCTCGTCGAAGACTCCGTAGCTTGCGAGGTAGAGCTTGCGATGGACGTGCTTCACCGCGCCGTCCTCGATCAGGAACGACGCCATGTACTGTCCGTGGTCACGGCCTTCCTCGATCCCACCCACGACGAGGCTCATCGGCCCGGCCGCACGAGACAGTTCGGTGAAGACGACGTCGTCACGCGGCCGCGCGACCTCGTGCACCAGATCCTGCAACAGATAGCCCGTGAGCGACAGCTCGGGGAAGACCAGGAGGTCGGCCTGCTCGCGACGCGCGCGCTCGATCCACTCCAGATGGTTCTGGTGGTTCGCCGGCAGATCGCCCAGAACGGCGTCACACTGCGCCAATGCGATTCGCAGGGTCATCGAACCACCTCGAGGTTCCGGCCCGTGGGAGCCGATTTCAGGTACGACGCCAGAAGTCCGGCGTGAGCAGCACCAACACGGTATACAGCTCCAGTCGGCCCAACAACATGAGGAAGGCGAGCAGCCACTTCCCCACCGCCGGAAGATGGCCGAAGTTGTCGGTCGGCCCGACCGAACCGAGGCCCGGACCGATGTTGTTCAGGGTCGCTGCCACCGCACCGAATCCGGAGACCAGGTCCATGCCCATGAGGGTCATGCAGAACGTCGCCCCGATCGTGACGATCATCATGAGCAGGAAGAAGCCCAGGATGTTGGTCACGATGTCCGGCGGCACCGCGCGTTTGTTGAAGCGGATCACGTAGACGGCCTGCGGGTGGAGCATTTTCCGCAGCTCGTTCACGGCGTGCCGGGTGAGCAGGAGCAGACGGACGTTCTTCATGCCGCCGCCCGTGCTGCCCGCACAGCCACCAACGAACATCAGCGCCAACAGGACGAACTGGGCCATCTGGCTCCAGCCCTCGTAGTCCTCGGTCCCGAAACCCGTCGTCGTGGTGATCGACACGACCTGGAAGGCAGTTGCGCGCAGGTTGTCGAAAACGTCGAGTTCGGTCGCGCCGATGTTGGACATGAAGATCGCCGAGATCGTGACCACGATGACGGTCGTGTACACCTTGAACTCGCTGTCCGACCAATAGGTGCTCAATTTTCCGCGCGCCGCGGCGAAGTGCAGAGAGAAATTCACGCCGGCCAGGAACATGAACACGATCAGAACGATTTCGGCGGCCGGATTCGCAAATCCACCCACCGAAGCGTTGTGCGTGCTGAAGCCACCCGTGGCCAGAGTCGTGAAGGCGTGGCAGAGCGATTCGTACCAACTCATGCCCGTGAGCCGGAGCGCGAGGAAACACGCGGCCGAGAGCACGCAGTAGACGACCCAGAGCAACCGTGCAGTTTCCTTGATGCGCGGCGTGAGGCGATCCGGCGTCGGGCCGGGCGCCTCGGCCTTGAACAGCTGCATCCCGCCGACACCGAGCAGCGGCAGGATCGCGAGGCTCAGGACCACGATTCCCATGCCACCCAGCCACTGGATCATGCTGCGCCACAACAAGGGCCCCTTGTCGAGACCTTCGGCGACGACGACCTCGGCGCCGGTCACCGGATCGATCTCCACGACGTCGGTGATCACGGTCAGGATCGACGACCCCGTCGTCGTGAAACCACTGATCGATTCGAAAACGGCGTCGGTGAAGCTCGGAATCTGGCCGGAGGTCCAGAAAGGCATCGCCCCGAAGAGGCCGATCAGGAACCACCCCGCGCTGACGATGAGGAAGCCGTCACGCGTTTCGAGGTCCTGATGTGTGCGCGCGAGCCAGGCCACGCCGCCCCCGAGCACGATGCCCCCCACGATACAGACCCCGAACCATGGCGCCGCAGGTTCCCGATGGTAGAGCGATACGAGCAGGGGCAGGATCATCGCCATGGCGGTGGCGACGATCAGTAATCCCAACACGCGAATGACCGCGCGGACGTTCACGGGGTGCTCCTAACGGAACAACTTCTGCACCGCCCGCACCGATTTGGGCAGCGTGAAGACGAGGACCTTGTCCCCGGGATCGATGACGTCGGCGCCGCGAGGCACGACGACCTGGTAGGGCTTGATGATCGCGCCGATCAGCGCGTGGCGCGGGAAGCTGTCCAACGTCGCCAACGGTCTGCCCACGATCGGGCTGTTCTCGGTGGCCTCCATCTCGAGGACTTCGGCGTCGCTGTCCTTGAGGTCGGTCAGACTGAGAACGTTGCCGTGACGAAAGAAGCGCATGATCGCCCGTGCGGTCGACAGACGCGGACTGACGGCCGCGTCGATCCCGATGATCGACGCCAGCGGAACGTAGTTCGGGCGCTTGATCAGCGCGATGGTCTTCTTCGCGCCGTGATGACGGGCGAGCAGGCTCGACGTCAGATTCATCTCCTCGTCGTCGCTCACCGCGACGAAGGCGTCCATCTCGCCGACGTGCTCGGCGACGAGCAACTCCGCATCGGTCGCTTCTCCGTGCAGCACCAGACACTTGTCCAGACGATCGCCCGCCTTGCGCGCACGTTTCGCGTCGCGCTCGATGATCTTGACGTGCAGACCCTCGCGCGTCAGCCACTCCGACAGGGCGATCGCGATGCGGTTGGCCCCGGCGATCATCACGTTCTTCGGACGCGGCGTCGGCGGCGTGAGCATCTGCAGGGCCTCGCCGATCTTGCCCTGGCGCCCGACGAGGAAAACATGGTCCCCCTCTTCGAGGACGTCTTCACCACAGGGAATGATCGTCTTGTGCTTGCGCGTGATCGCGGCCACCAGTGCCCAGCGCGATCCGACCTCGGCCTGGATCTCCTGCAGACTCTTGTCGGCGACCACGGCCCCGGGCGCGATCCGCGCGCCGATGACCTGCACGCGACCGTCGGCGAAATCGTAGATGTCCGTCGCCGCCGGCTGCAGCAGGAGTTCGTGGATCTCGCGCACCGCCTCCTGGTCGGGATTGATCATCTGATCGATTCCCTCGAACCCGGAGTCCGAGACTCTGCGTGGTTCACCGGCGCGCTGGTAGTACTCCGGATTGCGAACGCGGGCGACCTTGGTCTTCACTCCGTAACGATCCGCCTGCAGGCACGCGAGAATGTTGATCTCGTCCTGGTTGGTGACGGCGATCAGGATGTCGGTGCGCTGGACGTCCGCGTCCTCGAGAGCCGCACAGGCAGCGCCGTTGCCCGCCTTGACCAGGGCGTCGACCAGCGACTTCGAACGCGCCTCTTCGGCGATCGTTTCGTCGGCTTCGATCAAGGTGACGTCGTGATTCTCCCCGGCGAGCCGCTGGGCCACGATCGACCCCACGGCGCCCGCGCCCACGATGATGATCTTCATCGGACACTCCCCGCGCTGCGCACCGCGTCCAGGGCGCGATCGAGTGACGCGTCGTTCAGATCCAGATGAGTGACGGCTCGGACGCGCTTCGGCCCGAAGGCGGAGACCAGAACACCCGCCGACGCCAGTTCGGCCGTGATCGCGTCGGAATTCCGCTCCCCGACGACGTCGAAGAGCACGATGTTCGATTCGGGCGGTCGCACGAGTTCGAGTTCGGGATGATCGAAACCCTCGGCCAGACGGCGGGCACGCACGTGGTCGTCGGCCAGGCGCCCGAGGTTGTGATCGAGTGCGTATTCGCACGCGGCAGCGAGCACCCCCACCTGACGCATTCCGCCTCCCCACTGCTTGCGCAACCGGTGTGCGCGACGGACGACGGCAGTCGGCCCACAGAGCATCGAGCCGACCGGCGCTCCGAGGCCTTTGCTGAAGCACACGCTCACCGTGTCAGCCACGGCGGCCAGGTCGGCCAGTGGACGACCCAGGGCGACGGAGGCGTTCCAGAGCCGCGCACCGTCGAGGTGTACGGCGAGTCCGCGGGCGCGGGCCCGGTCCGCGGTGTCGCGCTGGGTATCGGGATCGAGCACGCGTCCGCCGCAGCGGTTGTGCGTGTTCTCGAGCGCGACGATCGCCGGGACGGCACAGTGGACGTCGTCGGGGTTCAGGTGCGCCTCGACTGCCGCCCAGGGCATCGAACCATCTTCCGTGACCACACAACTCACGTGCAGACCGCTCAGGGCAGCGGGCGCGCCCCCTTCGTAGCGATGGACATGGCTGTCGAGGTGGCAGACGAGCTGGTCCCCCGGCTGGCTCCGCGCGCGGAGAGCCAACTGGTTTCCCATGGTGCCACTGGGGACGAAGAGCGCCGCTTCCTTGCCGAGCAGATCGGCAACCCGTTCCTGCAACGCGCACACGGTGGGGTCCTCGCCGAGCACGTCGTCACCCACGACGGCATCGGCCATCGCGGCGCGCATGCCATGGTCGGGGCGGGTGACGGTGTCGCTGCGGAGGTCGATGGAGGCCATGGGTCCAAGTGCGCGGCGTCAGCCCAGCGCGACCCGGTCCTTGAGCATCTTGCTGACCTTGAACACGGGGACCTTGCGCTCGGGTACGGGCACGGCCTCGCCCGTCCGCGGATTCCGCGCCATGCGTGCCTTGCGCTCCTTGACCTTGAACGTCCCGAAACCGCGGATCTCCAGATGACGCCCCTCTGCGAGAGCGTTTCCGATCTGTTCGAGGAAGAGTTCCACCGCCTCGCTGACCTCTTTCTTGGTGAGGCCGGTGCGGAGCGCGATGTCCTCGATGATGTCCTGTTTGGTCATTTCGGAGTCCTCGTGCGGCGCGTGTCGACTTACGGGACGCGAACCATGCGCCCATCACCAAACCCTTGTCAATGATTACGTTGCGACGACGCGCGCGATGTCGTGATGCAGTGTGCAAGGCCGGCAGATGCATCCCGCCCCGACGGAACCATCGGGACGCGCGGAACGCAATGCCGTGGTCGCGGGAAGTTCACGACCTCCTCCGCGGAAGTTGCGGAAATCCCCCGATCCGACACGTCTACAGGCGCTTTCGAGGCGAAACGGTCCGCTGGCGCGCGCCTTGCAGTGGGTAAAGACAGCGCCGTCCCCCGACTTCCGACCTCGCGGTCGGGAAGTCCACTGGAGGAACCAAGGACCATGAACGCGCGACCGGCCCTCAACCTCATCGCGATCACCATGCTCGCGGCCGGATCGATCGTTGGATGCGGACCCACGGAGGAAGACTCCCCGTCGTCCGTCGCCTTCGACACCCAGGCCCCGACCGTTCCCAGCGGCATCACCGCCGTACACCTCCAAGACGGCTCCACATTGCTCTCCTGGCGCGCCAACCGGACCGACCCGGATCTCGCGGGATACGTGGTCTACCGGTCGACGCAGGTCGAGAGCGGCTACCGCCTCGCACTGGACGAACCGGTACGCAGCAACTCCTGGATCGACGAGAACGTCTCCACGGATGGGCCCGTCTGGTACCGCATCGCCGCCCGCGACGCCAACGCGAACGAGAGCCCGCTTTCGCCCGCGGTCTCCGCCGGACGCCACGGAACGCTTCCGGCCGCGGCGAGCGTGATCACCGCCGCGCGCTGAGTTCGCGCCGAGCTGGTACGCATTTCGCACTCTGGGACCTCGACGCACCCTGCGCTCGCGCAGGCGGCACCGCGGAAGACAGCGCACACCACAGCGTGGAGCACGGTTCATGGTCGGACTCGGGATGGGACAGAGCCTGGAGAAGAATCTCCGGAAGATCGAATCCTTCCGGGAGAAGGGTCAGCTCGACCGTGCCCTGAAGCAGCTCCAGGACTGGGCCCGCAAGCACCCCGACACCCCCCACTACCAGTTCGAGGCGGCCATGGTCGCGTTCGACCTGGGCGACTGGGGAACCGGCGTGACGGCGCTCCGTGGCCTCGTGCGCGGTCTCCCCGAGACACGGGAAAAGGTGCTCGGAGCCTGCCGTGAACGCTTCGAGTCGAATGCTGCTCTCGCGCTCGGGGAATTCCTCATCGAACAGGCCCTCGCGGACGGTGAGGTCGGATCCGCCCTGGACCTGTTGTACGCACTCGCCGACGACGACCGCGCGATCTATCGCCGCAAACACGTCATGCGGCATCAGTCGCTGATCGCGACCGGCGGCTCGCCGGATGCGGCAGTTCTGACCAGCCACTGCCTGCAGTTCCTGCTCGGTTGTGCCGACGGCGACGGAGACTCGACCGCGACCGAAGCCGCCGCCCTCGCCGCGCGCGCCGACGCGAACTACACCGATCTCGAATCCCTGGTCGCCCGCGCGATCGACGCCCGGGGAGAGGTGCCCGGATTCGTCATGGCGCGCGCCCATCTACGCATGGCTGCCGGCGGCGTCGCCGAGGCCTGTGCCATGGCCGTCCGCGCGGCCCAGCTCGACACACGCCATCTCGACGACGCCGGGTCACTGGCCAAGGCGAAGGATCCCGCGGACGACACCCGTGGCCGCTGGCTTCTCTCGCGCGGAGACCTCGCCGTGCTCTCCAAGAACGGAGACGAGGCCGCCCGACTCTACCTGGAGAGCGCCGACGCCGACCCATCACTGCGCGATCAACTCCTCGAGCGCCTCGCACGAGCTTCGCAGGACACCACGATCCCGGCGCGCGGCGAGCTCCTGAAGCTCCAGCTGCGGCTGCTCGTGGTCCAGAAACGCTTCGACGAGATCCCGCCGCTGAGCCAGCAACTCCTCAGGGACGGCCACGCCACCGCCCAGGAGATGCGCGGCCTGCTCGGCGAAGGCCGCTCCGACGGTCTGCCGAACGAGATGCTCGTCGTGATGGCCGAGACCGCGCTCCGTGACGGCGACCTGCCGGCCGCCGCGGTCCACGCCCACGAGATCCCGGCCTCTGACCACACCGCCTTGAATCGCCTGCTCCGCTCGGTCGAGGACCTGCTCACCGATTGGCAGAGCGACGATCGCGTTCAGTTGGAAGCTCTCCACGCGGTGCTCCTGGCGCGGGTCAAGAACCACGAGAGTGCGAACGAGCGCCTCACCTCGATGTGGCGCGACTACCCCGAGCACGACGACATGCTGCTCGCGGTCACGGAGAAGTGCCTGGAATCGATCGACCCCCGTCCGCAACTCGCGGCCGCGGCACTGGGCGTGTTGATCGATGCCGGCAAGGAAGACCTCTTCGCTCCCACCGTCGCTCGCATGCTGCGCGCGGGTGCCGACCACGACTCGGGTGCGTCGAGCTCGATCTTCGACCAGGAGAACCTCTCGCTGGACTTCCAGTCCTCGGGCGAGGACGTCTCTTCGGATCTGGGTTCCGCCCTGGTCCACGTGCTCGAACAGGACGCCGCCCGTGCACCGCGTCTACTCGCCCTGCTCGACGCCCTCGATCCTTCCCTGGGGGTCAACCACCGCCTACGCCACGCGATGGCCTTGGCCGCGCTGTGGTCACGCGACTACGCGCGTGCGCTGCCCGAGCTGTCCGTCGTGGTCATGATGGCCGAGGACAGCTTCATCGAGCGGGTCGGCGCGCAGATCGATCGCGCGATCGAAGCCGATCCCGGGCAGCCGGACCTGCACATGACCCGCGCCGAGTTCTTCGCCGACGTCGGTGACGTCGAGAACGCATCGGAGCAACTCTCGTTGGCGTTGAACGCCGACCCGAGCCGCGCCGACGATCTCACGGCGCGCTTCGAGACTCTGATCGGCAAGGCCGCGCCCGACGAAGCGCCGGCCCTGTGGCATCGCTTCGCCGAATCTCTCTTCGCCGCCGGCCGCTTCGACCAGTTGGCCGAGGTCTGCCGCCGTGCCCTCGAGTCGTTGCCCCCGGATCGCACCGGACCCTTCCTGGAACTCCAGGCGCGCACGATGCTCGAAGAAGGACGACTGAGCGATGCGCTCCAGTTCGTCCAGAAGCACATGGTCGCCGGCCGCATCAGCAACGATCAGGCGCTGCAAATCCTCGAGGACACGCTGCGCGCGCATCCCGCGAGTTCGATCGGCCATCTCATGCTGGGGCAGGCGGCGACGCGCGCGAACGACATGGACCGCGCGATCGACGGCTATCTCGGCGCGGTGCGCCTCGACGAATCGCTCGCCGGACCGGTCGGCGAACAGATCCACAAGATCGCGTCGCGTCCCGGTACCCAGGGCAAGCACCTCGTCCGCGTCTCCCAGTTCCAATTGGAGCGCGGCGACCACGCTTCGGCGGCGGCTCTGCTCGACAAGGCCCTGCGCATGGATCCCGGACTGGCGGATCGCGTGCTCGGCGAAGTCCGCGAGATCGTCGACGCCACCGACGGCCCGACCGACGTGCTCGTGGTCGGGGCCCACGCCGCGCGTCTCTCCGGCGACGTGGAACGCGCCTGCGAGATCCTTCTCCGACTCGACGCGCGCGACCCCGGACGCTTCGAGATCGTCCTGGCCGAATACCGCAAACTACGTGAGGACTTTCCCGACCGGCTGTTGCCCGTCCTCTGCATGGCCCGCGTGCTCCTGCACCACGATGCGGCCGAAGCGGCGGCGCAGACCGTCGTCGACGCCAGCACAGACGAGAGCTACGCGCTCGACGACCGCGTCGAGATGCTCCACGAATTCCACGGCCGCCAGCCGAAGATCGCGAGCATGGCATTGGCCCTCGCGGCCCGGTTGGGTGAACAGGGTAACTTCGATGCCGCCGTCGACCGCTTGAAGGCCGCGATCGAACTCCACGACCTGGACATCGACGAGGGAGTCGAGGTCGCGCGCGCGACACTCGCACTGGAGCCGGAACATCCGCAGCTCCGCCTCCAGCTCCATGACCTGCTCGTGCGGGCGGGATCGGTCGACGAGGCCCTTCGCGTGCTTCCCGATCCCATCGCTCTGGCCGAGATCCAACAGCACGAGATCACGGAGCGCATGGGCGCCTACCGCGCGCGTGTCATTGCGTCGCCCGAACTGGCATCGGTCTTCGCACGTTCACTGCAACGTCAGGGCCGCCAGGACGAGGCGCTCGAAGTCCTCTGGGCCGCGAGCGAACGCACCGGTGCACGGTCCGAGCATCCGATCTGGACCGAACTCGCCGCCGCGCTGCACGCGGCCGGCGAGCGAGAGGCCAGCGGTCGCATCCTGTTGGAACAGGCGAAGGACGAAGAGGCCCGCCGGCAGGCACACCATCTCTACGGCGAGTGGTCGACGTCGCGTGTCGAAAGCGAACTGAACGCCCTCGCCGAACGTCACCGCGCGCGCCCGAACGCGGCCCATCTCGCCTTCCAGTACGCCGCACTCCTCCTCGAGGCCGATCGCCCCGAGGACGTTCCGGGAATCCTCGCGCCCGCGGCGGTCAACGACGAGTGGAAGGTGCAGCGCGCCGTTCTTCTCGGCCGCGCCTTCCTCGACCTGAACCAGGTCGACCGCGCCGAAGCCGTCCTACAGGACGCCGCGTGCCAGGCCGGTGCGAGTGACCAGGGACCCGACCTTCTCGTCCTGCTTTCCGAATGCCACGAACGTCTCGGCCGCCCGGCGGCCGCCACGGCGCGTCTGTCGCAATTGCTCGACGACGACGCCAACCATGTCAGCGCGAGCCGCAGGGTGCGCCGCACCTACGGACAATACATCGAGGACGTCGCCGGAACCCGCCGTGCGGTCCTCACCCGCGTGAGTTCTCTCTGAGGGCGATTGCCGACAGTCCAGGAGCAGTCATGACCGATCCGAAGCACGATACCGAGAGTCCCGACGCCGATGTGGCCATCGCGGCGCAGACGACCCTCGACGCCGCCAAGGCGGCGCAGGACGCGGTCGAACCCGAAGCGGGCGGCGGCGGGGAACAGATCCACCTGATCATGGGTGCACTCGAAAAGCTTGCCAGCGCCACCGACCAGATGGCGCAGCAACTCGGAGAACGTCTCGACGAAGTACGTGACGGCCTCTCCGGCGATCTCGGCGAGGCCCGAGAGAAATTCGACGAGGCCCAACGCGAAAGTCTGCAGAAGTTCACCGACGCGGCCGAGGCCGCCGGCAAGGCTCTGAACGACTCCGTCGCAGATGCCAAGCAGGATGGCGCGAGCCACGAGTCCAGCCTGCGCAAGGTGATCGCCGAAGGGCTCGACGACCTCGTCTCGCAGACCGAGAAGATGGTCCAGGCGAACGTCGGCAAGGTCGAGGACAAGCTCGACACCCGGGTCGAAGATCTCGAGAAGGCCATCCGTGAACAGTTCGCGGAGAACCGCGAGCAGATCCAGGACGCGATCGCGAGCCTGAACGACCAGATCAGCGAACACCTGCGCGCGAGCGCGGAGGCGCGCGACGAAGCTTTCCGGTCGATGGAGACGAAGCAGCAAGAGTCCTTCGCAAAGCTACGCGAGGAACAGGAAGAGAGCTTCGGTCGAATCGAGAAGGAACAGGCAGAACAGCGTGAAGCGCTGCTGGAACAGAGCGAACGCCTCGGTGAGCGAATCGATGCGCGAGCGCACGCGCTGCGCGATCACATCGACGAGGTGAACGAAGGACTCCGCGAAGAGGTCGGCTCGTTGCGCGAGAGCATTTCGGCGATGGCCTCGAACGTCGAGCGGCTGCTTTCGAACCTCGAGGAATCCCACGACACGGTCGTGCAGCGTATCGGCGAATCCCGAGACGAGATCCGCGAGGAGGTCCAGGGGACGCGTCGCGGCCTCACCGAGACCCTGGTCGACGCCCAGAAGGACATCAACCGCCAGGTCGATGGAGTACGCGATCACGTCGACGGCGCGCGCTCCGAAGTCCTGCGTGGACAGCGAGGAGTCGTGGCCGACCTGGCCGAGGGCCTCGGCCTGAGCCAGACGTCGGTCGAGAAGCGCTTCGACTCGGTCGAGTCGTCGTTGCAGGCCTGGCGTGACGACTCGCGCAGCCGCCTCGACAAGTGGACCGAAGAACAGAACGATCGCATGCGCGTGATCGAGCAGGAGAGCAAAGAGGTCGGCGAGCTCGGCCGCAAGCTCGAGCGCAACCACAGTGACATGATCGACCTGTTCGAACGCGAGAAGCAGCGCGCGAACGAACTCGAGGACGAGCGCCGTCGCGACCAGGCACGTCGCATCAACAACTCCGGCGTCTCGCGCTACCACTCCGCCGACTACGACGGCGCCCTGCGACTGTTCGAGCAGGCCGTCGAGCTCGACTCGACCTTCGCCGAGGCCTTCAACAATCTCGGCCTGTGCCTGACCGAACTCGAACGCCACGACGACGCGACCGTCGCCTTCGAGACCGCGATCGAGCTCAACCCCGACCTGGGCGCGAGCTACAACAACCTCGGATACGTCCTGTACCTGCAGGAGGCCTACGAGGCCGCGATCGAAATGTACAAGGAAGCGATCGGCCACGAACACGACACGAGTGCGGCCTACACGAACCTGGGCAACGCCTTCCAGAAGCTGCGCGAGACCGAAAAGGCCGTCGATGCCTGGCGTCGCGCGGTGGAGGTCGACCCGTCGAACGAGCGGGCGAAGCGTTACCTGGATCGGTTTGCGGGGGGAATCGAAACCGTCCCGAACGTCGAGGCGGAATCGAACGAGAGCAACGAAGACGTCGACGCCTGACGCCGCATCGCGGAATCAATTCGTTCGCTGCCCGTGCTCCATTCTTGCTTGGAGCGCGGGCAGCGTCGTTTTCAGGAAGCATGCGTTCAATGGTGGCCGAACGCACATCCTGCGGGTCAATACCGCCTCTTGACTTCACCCCAAGATCGCGTCGCGCCGTCGACCACGTCGATCTCGACCCACGTCCGGAAGCACTGGTCTCTGGTCACTTCGAAGAAGTCGTCGATCCACTCGACCCATTCGGTCCCGATTCCGTCGCGCAAGAAAGGTGCTCCTGATCCATACGAATAGGTAGGGTCGACGTAGGACGTTCCCGCCCACTCACCGTAAGGGAACGCGTGCGCGATCGGCTCGAGGGCGATCGACTGACCTTCGACCACGGGTATGCCGAGCGCGGACACGTCGAATCGCACCCAACCCTCGGCATGGTTTCCGGAGATCTGAACGCCGTCGCCGACGCGCCCGAGGACGACGCCCCCGGGCGCTCCGCTCGAGACGTTGCGGATGACGAGCTCGTCAGGAGCGGCCGCGGAATACTGAATGTCGACCGCGGCGAGCACGCCGGTGACGCCTACCCGAACCGTCTGGGCGGTACCATGTTCCAGAGCTGGACGTGAGAACTCGATCCAACTGTTGCGCGTTTCTTGGTGCGACTGGTCCAACACGATCACCGGGGCCGCGATCGCCGGCACCGCGATCAGGAATGACCACCGAAGAATTCGCGACACACGGATCCAAGATATCGACACGTCACGTGTCTCCCACGGCCGAGGGAACTGGCGGCGCCATGGTTGGGCCGTACTTCGAGCTCGCTGGGTGGACCCGGAGCCTAGCACACCGCCAACTCGTCGACCAAGATGGCCCCCCGGTGCATCGACGGCGGTTGGGTCGCATTGGTGGTGGGCATGCTACTGTTGACCGAAGATCCGCGTTCGAACCCCGCCGCAAGTCGCTCGAAAGGCCACTCCCATGCACCGCGCCCTGCTCTCGCTACTCGTCACGGTCTCATTCGCCGCCACTGCCAACGCACAGACCTTTCTGGACATGTCCGTGAACCCCGTCTCGGTCGGCTGGGACCTCATCGACGAGGGATCGGGCGCCACGAGCTCGGTATCGGGAGGCATTCTTCAGATCGACAGCCCGCTGACGGCCTTTCACGGGTACCGGGCTCCGATGGCGGACTGGGAAACTGCCGTGCTCACCGGGGAGTGGGTCGTCGAGGCCAGGATCCACCTCATCGAACAGGCGAACACGAACAATCCGGACCGCGGGGCGCTCCACATCGTGGCCGCCGACGCGATGCACTACTTTCCGCTCATCATCCACGAGGACAAGATCAGCTTCCTGCTCGGCGCAGGATCGGGTCCGTATAGCGGGACGTCGACGTATTCGATGGACACGACCGACGGCTTCCACACCTACCGCATGGAGATCTCGGGACCGCTGGTCGAAGTCTACGTCGACGGCGTGCTGGTGATGTCGCCGATCAACACCGGTTCGTCGTTGGGCCAGGTCTTTGCGTTCGGTGATCTGTTCTACGAGAACTCGTCGTCGTCGGAATGGGACTACGTGAGCTTCGAGGGGACTTCCGTCGTGTCGAGTGACGAGGCTTCGTGGTCCGAGTTGAAGCAGAGGTACGAGGGTTCGAATCGCTGAAGACATCGACCGGCGGGTCGGAACGACTCGGAATCCGACGGTGGGATTCGCCACCCTCCACCGCCGCCGTCCGACCACCCCTTCCGTCTCGAGGGCCCGATGCCGTAGAGTTTGAAGAGTCCCCTGCCAAAGGACCTTGGAATGCGCACGCTCACCTGCCTGCTGACACTGGTCTCGATCCTCAGCCTCTTCGAACCGTCGACCGCCGAAGCGGAGAGACAGCCGATCCCGGCGGGGTCGACCGCCGCCCTCGAGGTCGCGCGCACCGCGCCCACCGGAGGAGGGCCGGACACGCAGTTCAGTGGCAGTCCGCCGAACGTCGATGGGGACCTGGCGATCGCGAGTAACGGGGACGTCTACGTCGCCTTTCAGCGCGGCGGGACCGGCGACGATCGCTACCTCGAAGTCCGGCGCAGCACCGACGGCGGGAACAGCTTCCAGACCTGGGGACCGACGATCGGACAGGGCGACGACTTCTTGCAGGACAGCGTGCGATTGATCGTCGCCGAGGGCGCGGCCGATCGCATCTTCGTGCAGTACCGCAACTGGGCCGATGGCGTGAACACGAACAACGTGGCCTGGGCGTCTCTGGGCGCGCCACCGGCCAGCTGGAACGTGCGCCAGCCCTTCCAGGTCGGTGCGATCACCTTCGACTGGGGCGACATCGACAGCGATGCCGAGGGGTTCTCCGACTACTACCTCTACGCGGTCGCCAAAGGGCGCGACGGCAATGGGACCGACATCTGGTTCACGCGTTCGGTCGACCAAGGCGACACGTGGGAGACTCCCTATCGCATCGCCGACATCTCCGGGAACAGCAATCTCAAGTACTCCGACCCGTACGTATCCTATGGCTTCGGTGGCTACGTCCACGTCGGATGGTTCTACAGCGAGAACCTGCAAGACACCTTCGACGACCAGGTCCTCTATCGCCGCGCGAGCACCTTCGCCGACGGGGGAATCGCATCCTGGGGAAGCATCGTTCCGATCACCGGGGACGCCGACGGTCTCGACTCGCACATCCTCGACATCGAGGCCTCGACCACGGGCAACACGGTCATGATCGCGCTCACCCCCCAATACAACGAGAGCGAGGGATACCTGCGTCTTTCCACGGACGCGGGTGCGACGTGGCCGTCCGGTCAGGAGATCGACAGCGAATTCGAAACCGGCATGGACGTCGAGTTCCAGGCGTCCACCGGCGTGTTCCTCGTCTGCGGCGCCTCCCTACACGAGTTCAACCCGAGCGCCTGGTACGACCGGGCGTGGCGGCGAGTCACCCCGAGCGTGCCGATGGTACTCGGGCCGTTGGAGATCCTGTCGGACCAGTCGCAGCAGGGTGCTTTCAATTTCGTCACGCACCTCGCGATCAACCCCGCACGCACGCCGTCCGTCGCGATGCTCTGGAACGACTTCAGATCGAGCTTCGACCACTCCTTCGACGCCGAGTGGCGCGGCAATGCCGGTTTCCCGACGCCGCAGTGGGAGTTCCCCATCGGTGCGGGCGCGCACACGCCGCCCGCGATCGTCGAACTGGACGGCGACCCGGAGCTCGAGATCGTCTTCGCCGAGAGCAACGGCCTGGTGCACGTACTCGACCATCTCGGCAACGAGCAGCCGGGCTGGCCGCAGGCGACCGCGACGATCCCCGCGCGGGGCGCAGTGGCCGTGGGCGATCTGAACGGCGACGGCCAGATGGCGATCGTCGTCGGCGACGCCGCGGGGCTCATCCACGGCTTCGCTCCCGATGGCAGTCCTCTGCCGGGCTACCCGGTGGACACGGGAACGGGCGCGGCTGCACGCGTCGCGATCGGTGCCCTCGGCGGACCCTATCCGCGCAACGTCGTGGTCACGGCCGGTGTGCGACTGAAGGTCTACAACTACCGCGGCGTGGAGCTGTCGCCCTTCTGGCAGTTCACGAGCAGTTTCGAAGCCGCGGCGGCCATCGGCGACATCGACGCCGACGGTGTCGGCGAGATCGTCACGCTCAAGGGCAGCTTCATCCACGTGCACCGGCTCAGCAGCTCCGGCAACGTGATGTTCCGTAACTTCTTCGGCGAGGACTTCCGCGAGGCGCCGTCACTGGGCGACCTGGACCTCGACGGTGACCTCGAGATCGCGCTTCCGTCGGAATCGGGCAAGGTCTTCGTCATCCATCACGACGGTTCGGACATGGCCGGGAGTTGGCCCTATGTCGATCCCTCGGGCACGCCGACCAGTGCCGTGGCGATCGTGGACTGCCTCGGAAACTCCGAGCCCGAACTCGCATTCGCGAACGAGGCGGGAACCCTGCACGCCGTGTTCGCGGACGGGATCGAACAGCCGGCCTACCCGAAGCCCACGACGCCGGGTGACCTGCTCGTCGCAGGACCCGTGGTCGACCGCCTCGACCGCAGCTCGCCGAACCTGACGGTGGCCACCACCGGGGGCGAGGCCTGGACCTACCAGAACACGGGCGACGGTGTCGACGCATGGCCGTGGTCGGTGCCGGGCGCGGTGGAGGTGGCCGCGGCTTCGGGGGACATCGACCTCGACGGCTACGCCGAGTACGTGTTCGTGTCTTCGGGTGCCGTGGTCGCGATCGACGTGAGCAACGCTCCGCACCCGACGGCCTTCCGCCGCTGGCCGATGTACGGCTACGACCCGGCTCGCACGCAGTGCCTGGACTGTTCGGAGGACATCGCCACGGCGGTCCCGGACCCCGGCACCACGAGCGTTCGCTTCGCGGCGCCGTCGCCGAACCCCTCCGGGAGCGCGGTGAACTTCTCCATCGGATTGCCCGACCGCGCGGTCGTGGCCTTCGAAGTGTTCGATGCTCGCGGCCGCCGCGTGCGCCTCGTGCATCGAGCCGAGTTGTCGGCCGGAAAGCACGCGTTCAATTTCGACGGCAGAGACGATCGGGGGCGCGCCCTCGCAGCCGGTCAGTACTTCGCGCGGCTGACGGTGCGTGGCCCCGGCATCGACGTCGAACGTTCGCGGAAGTTCACGCTGCTGCGTTGAGGTTCGGGGGCCCGAGCGAGGCATGGCTCACTTCAGCTCGCGCGCTCCCATCGCGCCCGCAACAGGGGCAGTACCGTTTCCGGATCCAGCCCTTCCATCGTGCCGTCCGGACTCTGCAACGCGACCAGCTCCGGCGACGGCGGTTCCCATGAAGCCGCCGGCGTCGGCCCGAACATCGCCACCGCCGGCACGCCGACCGCACCGGCGACGTGCATGACGCCCGTGTCGTTCACCAGCGCCACTCGACTGCACTGCAAGGCCGCCCCGACCACACGCAACGAGACGCCGCGGAGAACAGGTCGCTCGTCACCGAGCGCCGCGAGCGTGGCGGCCGTCGCCGGACCGTCGGCCGGCCCCTCGATCAGGAAAACACGCGCGCCCCACGATTCGAGCGCATGGATCGCCGCCGCGAAGTTCTCCGGTGGCCATTGGTTCTCGACCTTTCCCGCGCCCGGATGCACGGCCGCCCAGGGCCCGGGTCCGGTCGACTCGAGAAAGCGCCGCGCCTGATCGACCGCCTCCTCGCCGGGCACCATCACCGGCAGTCGATGCGAACAGTCCATCCCGATCGCTTCCAATGGCCGCAGCCCGTGATCGATCGCATGCCCGACCACGTCGCGCTCGGTCGGCATCTCGAGCGAGTACAGCCAGTTCGAGAACGACCACCCGAAGGGCGCGCTGTCGCCCCCGATCAGGAAGCGCGCGCCGCTCAGGTGCGCGAGCGCGGCCGACGTCCCGCTGAAGCTCACCGTGTTCAGTACGAAGGCCACGTCGGCGTCGAAGGCACGCAGTCGACGGTGGAAGTCACGCAGCGCACTCAGGGACGAGCGCACGGCGACCTTGTCGAAGAGCAGGATCTCGTCGATGTCGGGATTGCCGCGCACGACGCCGTCGTTGATCGGCGCGGTGACCAACATCGTGCGCGCGCCGGGGAAGGTGGTCCGGATCGCGCGGAAGGCGGGCGTCGCGCAGAGCATGTCGCCCATCTGGTTGTGCTGGCGCACGATCAGGACGCGGCGCGGCCGCGAGGAGATGATCGTGGCGAGGTCGACCCGCTCGCGGCGGAGGAAGGGCCGCAGGACGACTTCCAGCGCGCGTTTCGTCAAACGGTCACGGCGACGATTGATCCGACCCAATGCCTTCCCGGTCCCTTCCTTCGATCGAGGACTCACTGTCCCTCGATTCCACCGCACGTTCGCTCTTCCCCGGATCCGAGCGTGCGCATTCGACGATCCGAGGGCAGAATGTGGCGGACTCGCCCATGCGGCAAGTTCGGGCTCCCAACCAGTCGAGGCCCTCATGCCCATCCGCTTTCGCCACGACCCCGAACGCGACCTCCTGATCCACGTAGGCGTGGGACGTGTCGGCATCGACGACATCGGAAACCTTCGCGCCGAGCGCCGTGCCGCGGGGATCCCGTCCAACGTCGGCAACACCCTCACGGACATGCGGCGGGCCGAATTCGACTTCGACATCCTCAGCCTCCGAGACCACGAGGAAGGCCTACCCGCCGACGAGTACGCCGGGAGCCGCCACGCCGAGGTCGTCGACGACCCTTGGCGCAAGGCGATCCTCTTGCTCTGGCGCGAATGGCTGCCCGACGGAATCCGGGTCGAGGTCTTCGAGGACGTCGACGAGGCCTACGCTTGGCTGGGCGTCGAGAAGCGCGAGGGCGATCTGGAATTCTGATCCCGGCCCGGGGATTGCACCGGCCCGCACGTCCTCACCCCGCTCCGCGGGGCTTCGTGCTCGTCCGACCGGGGTCACCTCGTGCCGCGCCGCATTCTGCTCAGCCTTCTCGTGTCCGTCGCGTTGGTCAGCGTGCCCGGCATCGCCTACGAGGCCTTCGAGAAAACGGCCGAGCGCGTCGGTCCCACGGGGTCGCTCCTGCACCTGTCCCTGACCGCGGAGCTCGTGACACCCTGGCGGCCCGCCACAGGGCTGTTCGTGGTCGACCGCACCCTGCACGAGCTCGAAGAGACCTGGACCTTCTGGTCCCTGGTGCGCGACCGGGGTCGGCCGAGCTCCTCAGCGACTGCCGTCGCGGCGTTCCTCGTCGGTCGGTAGTTCGTCGAAGAGCGCTTCGTAGCTGGCGTAGCGGCTCGGGGCGATCCGTCCGGCATCGACTGCCTCGCGGACCGCGCAGTCGGGCTCCTTGCGGTGCGCGCAGTCCCGGAACCGGCAATCGACGGCCGCGGCGGCGATCTCCGGGAAACCGTGTTCGAGCTGACCGCGCGACGCGCCCCACAGTCCGAATTCGCGCATTCCCGGGGTGTCGGCGACCCATCCTTCGCACGATGGGAGCCAGAACAGACGGCTCGAGGTCGTGGTGTGGCGCCCATGGCCGTGGCGCTCGCCCACGCTGCCAACCCGGAGTTCCAGGCCAGGCTGGACCGCGCTCATGAGACTGGACTTTCCCACGCCGCTCAAGCCGACCAGTGCGGAGATTCGTCCGCGCATGGCCTCTGCGAGCGCTTCCAGGCCGACTTCGTCCGTGACCGAGGTCACCAGGACGTCGATCCCGATCGCTTCGTAGGCCTCGACCCAGGGCCCGGGATCGGGCGCATCGTCGAGGTCGGACTTGTTGAGCACGACTCCACCCTCGACACCCTGGAGAGCCGCGGCGGCGAGGATGCGATCGACGAAGCGTGGATTCATCGGTGGCTGGGCCAGTGATGCCACGGCCCACAGCCGGTCGAGGTTGGCCACGACGACTTGTTCGAGCGGCCGGTGGGTGCCGCCGGAGGGCTGCGGGCGGCTCACCAGGTTCCGCCGATCATCGATCGAGGCGATCACGCCGACGCGTTCGTCGCCGGATACGGCCTCGAACCGAACCCGGTCCCCGATCACGACCGGACGCACGCGATCACGCCGTCCTTGGCGCAGCTTTCCCCGCAGCGAACAGTGCCAGAGTGCCGTCGTGTCGAGCGGATCGTCCCCTTCGGCGAGAACCTGGTTCCGGTTCGCCCCATGCTGGACGACCAGTCCGTGAAGCATTTCGCTCATTCGAATCTCGAAATCTGCATGCCTCGCCTCCGGAAAGGGCAACTTGCCCCGTTGTCCCTCTGCGGTCCCATTGCTAACCTTCTTTGGAGCAACGTGGAAGTCCATGTTTCCGCTTGTCCGGCACCAGAGGCGCGCGACCGATCCCCCCCGGCTCCCCGGCGGACTCGAACGATCCACGCCGATCCACCCGTTCGCAAACCCGGGACAAGGAATGACCGTAGACGAACTCGTCCAGCACTTGAGCGCGGAGCGCTTCGTTTCCGACTTCTCTGCCGCCTCCAAGGAAGAGGCTCTGGAGAAGCTCACCGAAGCCGTCGTGGCTGGATCGAACATGTCCGACCACGCGACGATCTTGCAGATGCTCCGCAACCGAGAACAACTCGGCAGCACGGCCCTCTCGCAGGGTGTCGCCTTTCCCCACGGCCGCTCTCTCGCGGTGACGAAGCTCACTCTCCTGGTGGCCCGCAGCAAGGCCGGGGTCGACTTCGAAAGCGAAGACGGAAAATCCACCCACCTCTTCTTCGTGATTCTGGCGCCGCCGCAGGACACGGGGAACTACTACCTGCAGGCGCTCGGGAAGATCGCCGAGCTCGTCCGCAAGTCCGAGGTCTGCAACGGACTGATGGAGGCCGAGGACTTCGACGCCCTCGCGACCGTACTCAAGGAGGCTGGCTGATGAGCGAGCCGACGAACCAGGCGCAGCTCCTGGTCGCCCTCCAGGATCTCGAGGACATGATCTCCGAGGCCGAGAACCCCGATCAGCGCGCCGTGCTCGAGGAGATGGGCTTTCCGGTCCAGGGAATCGACGAACTCCACGCCGCGCAGAAGAACCTCGAGGAACAGATCCAGCCCGGCGTCCTGGGCAAGTACCGTCGACTGCGCAAGCGCACGGGTAAAGCAGTCATGCCGGTCGTCGGCGGTGCCTGCACCGGGTGCTTCACGAACGTCCCGCACGTGTTCACGAGCTCGGTGAACAAGGGCAAGGTCATCGCCTGCGAGACCTGCGGCCGGATCCTGTACTGGCCCTAGGCCGACCGACCAGCTTCCTACCACCTCGCGCGGGTGGGAAGCCCGAGTCTCGACAGTCGCAACCTCAACGGGCAGAACAACTTTCCGCCCCGACGACAACGGCGGGTCCATTCGGACCCGTCGTTGCTGTGTGTAGTGTCGGGTCGGTGCCGACCGACTCGCCTGAACCACAGGAAGACTGCCCCAAGGAGGGACGATGTTCGGCAACAACAAGGAGACGAGCGGACCCATGACGAAGCCGAGCCCGATCACGGCGCCGCAGGCCAGTCGTAAGAACGCGGACGAAGCGATCACGGCTTACCTGGGCCCCGACGTCAACATCGAAGGCACGCTGAAGTTCGAGAACTCGGTCCTGATCGAGGGCAAGTTCAAGGGCAAGATCCAGAGCGAGAACGGGACGCTCGTCGTCGGCGAGAGCGCCGAGGTCGAGGCGGACATCACCGGCGGCGTCATCAACGTGCGCGGCAAGGTCACCGGAAGCGTGACCGCGAAGCAGCGCGTGCACCTGCAGGACCGCGGCGTGTTCAGCGGCGAGCTGACCACCCCGTCGCTGCAGATGGACGAGTCGGTGACCTTCGACGGCACCTGCAGCATGCCGAAGCAGGGCCAAACGACGAACACGAACCAGTCGAAGAAGGCCGAGGACAAGATCCTCGACGCCGTCGGCTCGGTGAAGAACTAGGAATCCACTCCCAAGGGTTCTCCGCGAGAGGGGCAAACCGCGGTCCCCGGGGCGAACGGGCTATCGCGGCACGATTCCACCAGGGTCTGTGGGGGACCCGGAGTCGTGGATCGAGTGGGGAAGGCGGGAACGGCCCGCGAGCCATCGCTCGCGGGTCGTTTCATCGCCGTCAGATCGATTCGACCTGCACCCGGGATCCTCGCGGGTCGATCGTGTGGATCTCGATCGGCATGTCCACGCCGGCGCGTTCGCGCGCCACACGCGCCGCCTCGGCGATGCCACCACAGCACGGCACGATCATCCGCGCGACCGTCACGCGGCGCGGTCGGGAGTTTTCGAAAATCGCGGTGAGGCGGTCGACGGCCTCCGCGAGATCGTCGAGCTTCGGACACGAAACGGCCACGGTACGATCACGCAGGTAGTCGCGGTGGAAATCGGGATAGGCGAAGGGCACACAGTCCGCGCACAGAACCATGTCGCTCTCGGCCAGGTAGGGTGCCTCGGGGTGCAGGAGACGGAGCTGCACGGGCCAGTGTCCCAGGTGACCGGGCACCGAGACGTCGTCTACGGGCAACGTGTGTCGCGCGAGAGTCCGCGCCGCGGAACCAGGGCATCCACCGGACGTCGAAGTAGCAGGGGCCGCGTGCTGGGCGCGCAGACGCGCCTTCACCGCATCGTCGTCGTAGGCTGCGGCTTCGCGAGTCTCCATGTGGATCGCCCCCTGCGGACACTCCCCGAGGCAGTCGCCCAGACCATCGCAGTAGCGGTCGGAAACCAGCCGCGCTTTGCCGTCGACGATCTCGATCGCGCTCTCGTGGCACGCCGTCACGCATTCCCCGCAGCCGTCGCAGAGCTCGTCGTCGATTCGGATGATCTTCCGGAGCATCGTGGTCTCCTCTCGGGGCCTCGCGATAAAATCGTACCTGATGATCCGATAATCTAGTCGTCCGTACCGATTCGTCAATTCGGATAATGAGATCCGACTTAGGGCCCGATCCCCGCTCCCGGGCACGGAAAACGGGCAGGACCACCGAGGATCCCGCCCGTTCGCGGTCCAGCACGTCGGTGCGCGCTAGAAGTCGTGCATCCCGTCGCCGGTGAAGGTCTTCGACTGGGCGACGACCTCCTCCATTTCCTCGACGATCCGGTTGGCCTCGCCGCCGTCGTCGTTGCCCTCGAGATCGCGCGAGCGCTCGCGCTCCTCGCGAAGGGCCTCGAACTCGGAAATCTCGTCGGCGGTCATGATCCCGTCTTCCTTCGTGAAGACGAAGCCGCCATCCACGAAGTCCACCGAGACCAGATCTCCGCGCTGGATCTGATTGCTACAGATCAGGTGGCTGATCGAAGTGACGATCTCGCTCTCGACCACTCGGCGCAGCGGACGCGCGCCGAACTGGGGATCCGTCCCCTGGCGCACCAGCTCGGCCTTGGCCTCTTGCTCGACCCGCAGCAGGAAGGGCTCGACGCAGTCGATGCTCCGGATGTGCAGGTTGGACACGAGGTTGTCCAGGATCGCGAACAGGTGGTCTTCCTTGAGCGTGTCGAAGGTCACCAGCTGGTCGAAGCGATTGATGAATTCGAACGGGAAGATCTTCTTGGCCTCGCGCATCGCCGAGGTGCGGAGATCGCGGTCCAGTCCCGTGTCGTCGGCCATCTCGGTGAAGCCGATCGATTCATTGCCGAGGTGCTCGCCCATCGCGCGACTGCCGACGTTGGTGGTCAGCACGATGATCGCACGCGTGAAGTCGACCTCGTCGTTGTTGCCCAGGACGAGTACGCCGTCTTCGAGGATACCGAGAAGCAGGTTCCAGAGCTTCGGATGGGCCTTCTCGATCTCGTCGAAGCAGACGAGCGAGACGTACTTGCCTTCCTCGGGGCTGAAACGGTTGAGGCGCGCGAGGTTCTCGTTGAACATCCCGCGGCCCTCCTCGATCGCCTGCTTGTGATGGCGTTCGAGGTTGTCCTGGCTCAGCAAGGGTTTGATCTCCCCACCGACGTAGCCCGGGGGGCTGCCGAGGAGCTTACTGAGGTTGTAGTGGGCGGAGTACTCCTGGCAGTTGATGCGCGTGAAGGCGCGTCGGTTCCCGAACAGGGATTCCGCCAGAGATCGCACCGTCTCCGTCTTGCCGACACCGGTCGGTCCCATGAGCATCATCGAAAGGATGGGGCTCTCGGGATCGCCAACGCCTGCAAGGACACGGCTGAAGGAATTCGTCACCTGCTCGATCGCCGTGGGCTGGCCGATCACCATGCGTTGCATGAGAGCCCGGAAACGCGTCAGCTGTTGGCTGCGCTGTCCCGGGTTCAATCGCACGGGCGGCGAGGGAGCAACGGGGAGAACGAGAGGCTGTGGCCTATTCATGTTCGAACCTCAGCAGGGCCATCGGTGAGCGCTGAACGCCCCCGAGCCGGGTGGGGAGCGATTCTCGATGCAGGCCCGGCCTCGAGCCGGGAGCTCCGAACGCTACCGTCACTGCAATGTATCGGCCGCGGGCTCTGACTCTTTACCCCGCAAAACGCCTCGAACCCACGTTTCCAGAAACAACACGGAATCGCACGACATCACGATCGACGACCCGGCATCGGTTTTCGGCTCGAACGGCACTGTTCCCGGGCGCCCCAACCGAGGCGGATCGCAGAATGCACTGCCGCGAACTTCCTCGAAGGGGACGATCGTTCCGGACCGCACGGAAGCACCTTCCCGTTCGGTCGCGTTCGCTCGGTTTGCGTGATCTAGAAGTGGCGCGCTTCGGTCGCCTGGATCGCCTTGATGATCTGTGCCGGGGTCTCGGCGGCGCGCAGGTCGCTGATCAGGTGGGGAATCCGCGCCAGCTTGGAGATCCGCGCGAGCACGCGCAGCTGCTGGCCGGGGAGCTCGCGGTTGCCCACGAGCAGGAAGATCAGGTCGACCGGCTCACCGTCGATCGCGTTCCACGAGACGGGCTCGGCCAGGCGCGCCACGACCACGTGCGTCCCGACGACGACCTCGCTGCGTGCGTGGGGAATGGCAATCCCGCCGCCGACTCCGGTGGTCTCGACTTCCTCGCGGGCGAGGATCTCATCGGCGAGGCGCGTCGCGTCGGTCGCGCCTCCCTGTTCCACCAATCGTTCCGCGCACAGGCGGAACACGTCCTCACGACGTCCGAGAGCCAGCCCGGCGAAGGCCAGTTCCGGTGACGTGAAATTGAGCAGCTTCATCGCCATCGTCGGTCACCATCCCGGGAGCGCCTCGAAAGCACTCCGTGGATCCGTAGAGATCCCAGGGGGTTGGCAGGGTCTCGGAGGAACCCGCAGACACCGGCCCCGAGGTGGGCGAAGCGTCTACTCGGATTCCTGCAGGAAGCGCACCACGTTGTCGGCGACGTCGCCGAAGGCCTTGGCGGCCGGACTGTCCGGATGCGATACAACGACCGGGCGGCCCCCGTCGCCACTCGTCACGACCCGTGGATCGATCGGAACGGCGCCCAGGAAAGGCACTCCGTAGCGCTCAGCCGTCGCCTGACCGCCCCCACGACCGAAGATGTCGTGGATCGTGTCGCAGTTCGGGCACACGAAGCCGCTCATGTTCTCCACCACACCGATGATCGGCGCGTGGGTCTGTTCGAACATCTGGATACCGCGCACGACGTCGATCAGGGCCACGTCCTGCGGTGTGGTCACCATCACGACCCCCGCCAGGGCCACCTGCTGAACCAACGTCAATTGGGCATCGCCGGTTCCCGGCGGCATGTCGACGACGAGGACGTCGAGTTCGCCCCAGTCGCAGTCGTTCAGGAACTGCTGGATCGCACCCATGACCATGGGCCCGCGCCAGATCAGCGCCTTCTCGGGCGGCACGAGGAATCCGATCGACAGGACCTTCAGCCCGTCCTTCTCGATCGGCTGGATCCGGCGCTCGTCGGTGATCACGGGCCGATCATGGATCCCGAGCATGGTCGGCATGCTCGGACCGTAGATGTCGGCGTCCATCAGGCCGACCTTCTGGCCCTTCGCGGCGAGCGCGAGCGCCAGGTTGGCCGCGGCCGTCGACTTGCCGACGCCGCCCTTCGCGCTGGCCACGGCCACCACGGACTTCACGCCTGGCAGCCCCTTCGGCGCGTTCGGATCCGCCGCGGCCGCCGGAGCCCCCTGATTCTTCTCGCGGAACGCGAGGTCGACGCGACCGACGTCGTCGAGGCCCTCGAGAGCTTCGGTGACGTCTCGACGGATGCGCTCGAGCACGCCGCCGTCGGTGATCGTATGTTCGATCACGACCGCGACGTCGTTGGCGTCGGAAACCTGGACGTCTTTGATCAGTCCGAAGGAGACGATGTTGCGCGAGAAGCCGGGGTACTTCACGCCCTCGAGCGCGTCCTGGACGATCTGCGGTGTGAGACGGGCCATGCCGGACCTCGGTGGCTGCGGAAGACGAAGAGCGCGAGCGTTGACGATGATCGGAGCGGCCGCTGATACTGCGAATTCGAATGGTGCTGCGGCCGCTCGCTTGCGCCAGACTAGGTCGGCACCCTTCGAACCGCAATCGGGGACCCGGTGAAGCCTTCGGAAACTCGAGACCCGGACGGGAAGACGACCTTGTCGGTCGTGCTCGTCGTGCGCGACGGGGCCGAAGTGATCGGGGACGCGCTACGCAGCACCGACGGTCTGGCCGACGAACTCGTGGTCCTCGACACCGGCAGCGAGGACGCGACGCTGGAGATCGTGCGTGCGCACGGGCGTGCATCCGTCCACGAATCGGTCTTCGACGGATTCGGCGCCGTGAAACAGCGCGCCCTGGAGCACTGCCACGGCGACTGGGTCTTGTCGCTCGACGCCGACGAGCGCATCAGCCCTGAGTTGGCGGCCGCCATCCACGCGATGCGCGAGGACGGTTCGCTCGAGGACCACGCCGGCTACAAGATCCGTCGTCGCAACTGGATCCAGGGACGCGCAATGACCACCATGGGACTGCAGAACGACGCTCCCCTGCGCCTGTTCCGCCGCGAGGGCGCTTCGTTCAACACCAATCTGGTGCACGAGGGCGTCGCCCTGCCCGAGGGTGCGACGATCGGCCGGCTCGACACGCCGCTCGAACACTTCACGATGGGCAGCATCGACCAGTACCTGCGCAAGCAGGACCACTACACCACTCTCGACCTCGAACAGAACCCGCGGCCGCACTCGACGACCCACCTGGTCTTCGTGTGGCCGACCACGTTCTGGCGATACTACGTGGGCCGACGGGGCTATCGCGACGGCTGGCAGGGTCTGTTGTGGGCGGGGCTCGCCGCGACGGGGCGCTTCATGCGTGACATGAAGTGCTGGATCGCGCACGAGGCGTCGGGCGACGAGAAGACCGCCGGACATCCGTCCGACGGTCCCGAGGTCGACCGACGCGGCTGAAAGTGCGGTCAGGTCTTCTCGAAGCTGGCGACTGCCTCGTCTTCGCTCTGGAAGGTCTCGAAGATCAGCTCGAGCTGCGTCACGTGCAGGATGTTGTCGATGCGATCGCTGACCTCGGCGATCTTCATCCGACCGCCCTGCTTCACGAGGCTCGTGTAGGCCGAGACCATCAGGCCCAGGCCAGTGCTGTTGATCCACTTGACCTTGCTCAGATTCAAAACGATGTCCACGGCGCCCTCGGTCACGAGCTCCTTGATCGAGTTGTTGAACAAGTCGAAGTCGTCACCGCCCATGATCTTGCCCGATAGGTCGAGGATGGTGACGTCGCCCTTCGCGCGCTTCTTGATCTTCACGGGTGGCTCCTGGCCAGGGTCGGGTCGATAGCGCGGACCGCCCGCGCGTGACAACCTGTCCAGGGTATCCATCAAGGGCACTCGTGACAACCACCTCTGATGGTTTCGGGGCGATTCGGCGGCCCGGGCGAGTCCCGGCAAGAACGCTTGCGCTCGGTCCCGACCTGTCGGAGCTTGCACCCCCATGGAACCGAAACGCGCACCGGAATCCGCCCCGCTCGACCGGTGGCGACCGCTCGACCTCATCGAGGCCGGACTCCGCCGCATCGGTCTGAACGACCACACTCTCCTGCTCATTCTGGCCGCGGCCGTGGGTCTGATCGCAGGCGGCGGCGTGGTACTCTTCCGACTGGGCTATGAGGCCCTCACCGCTCTGTTCGTACCCGGTGCGCACGGACACGACCTCGTGGAAGCTGTCCGGGACCGCCCCGCCGTCGCCCTGATCGGTGCCACGGCCCTTGGCGGGCTCGTGGTCGGCCTGATCCACCGCTTCGGACTTCGTGGGCACGGATTCCACGGTGTCGCCCAGGTCATCCATGCCGTGGCCTACCGCGAGGGCCGGATCCCCGCTCGCCACACGGCAGTCCGCTTCGTGACCAATGCCCTGTCGATCGCCGCGGGCGGCTCGGTCGGACCCGAGGGCCCGGTCATCGAGTTGGGCTCGGGCGTCGGCTCGACCGCCGCCCAGACCCTTCGTCTGTCGCCCGAGCGGATCCGGACCCTGGTCGGTTGCGGCGCCGCCGCCGGCCTGAGCGCCGCCTTCAACGCCCCGATCGCTGGAGCCTTCTTTGCACTCGAGCTCGTGCTGAAGGACTTCGCGGTCGTGACCTTCAGTCCGATCATCGTGGCCTCGGTCACCGCCACCGCGTTGAGCCGCATGGTCCTGGGCGACGCACCAGCCTTCGCGGTTCCGGCCTACGAGCCCGGCGCAATCACCGAGATGCCCTTCTACGTGGTCCTGGGCGTTCTGGCCGGTGTGCTCGGCACCCTGTTCACGCACGCACTCCGTCGTTCCGAACGCGTCGTCGCCACCTGGCCCGGACCGGCCTGGGTCAAACCCGCCGTCGGTGGCGCGGTTCTCGGAGGCGGACTCGTCCTGCTTCCCGACCTGTATGGCGTCGGCTACGAACCGATCAACGAGCTCCTCGGTGGTGAACTCGGTGTGGGCATGCTGTTGGTCCTGCTCCTGGCGAAGTTCCTCGCGACCAACGTCACGTTGGCCAGCGGATTCGCCGGCGGAATCTTCGCACCCATCCTGTTCATGGGCGGCGCCCTGGGCGGCGCGGTCGGCCAGGGAGTCCAAGCTCTGATCGGGAATTCCGCGGCGCCGACCGGGGCCTACGCACTGGTCGGCATGGCCGCGGTGATGGCCGCCGTGACCCATGCCCCGATCACCGCGATCCTACTGCTCTTCGAGATGACCGGCGGCTACGCCGTGATCCTTCCCCTCATGCTGGCTTGCATCGCTGCCGTCGCCGTGGCCCAGGCACTGTCACGCGACTCGGCCTTCACGCTGGGACTGCGCGAGCAGGGACTCGACGTCAACTACGGTCGCGAGAGCGCGATCCTGCGCAATTTCTACGTCGAGGACGTCATGCACGACGACGTGCCCGTGGTCGACGTGAGAACGCGTTTCGGTGAGCTCCTCGACGGCTTCCTCGAGAACGAGATCGATCGATGGTACGTGGTCGACGGAAATGAACAGCTCGTCGGGACGATCGATCTGCACGGGATCAAGAGCGTTCTTTCTCAACAGGGACTGCGCTGGGTCGTGATCGCCGCCGACGTGATGAAACCGGTCGACACGGCGGTGCTGCGACGCGAGAACCTCGAAGAAGCGATCGTCGCCTTCGGCTCGGCCGAAGACGAAGAAGTCCCGGTCTTACAGGGACCTGAAGACCGTCGCGTCGTCGGTCGTCTGTCGCGCGGTGACGTCCTCGACCTCTACAACCGCGAGATCCTGCGCAAGGACGTGCTCGGAGTGAAACTCGTCCAACGAGACGAGGGCGTGACCGACTTCGTGGACCTGCCGTCGGAATACGTCGTACGCTCGATCGCGCTCCAGGACGACTGGGTCGGTCGCACGCTCGCCGAACTGAAGTTGCGCGAACGCTCCGGAGTCCATGTGCTCGCGGTCAAACACCCCGGTCGTCGCCTTGCCGGACGCAACGAGCTCCCCGATCCCTACGCGCCACTGCAACGCCGGGACCGGCTGG
>JGI12109J20283_10391072_pt1 | contig 31816 bp, 28 predicted proteins | sample ElkSlonscriptome_12_FD_20283 | JGI IMG/M metagenome (IMG submission 20283)
TTTTGATCTGTTGGTTGCATGGGTAGCAGCGCGGGTGCGCTTCGCCTCCCCCTATCACAGACGGCTATCCACCCTTCGGATAATACCATCGACAATCGCCGTGATGCCGCCGCCACTGTTCGCATGGCGAGAAACCCCTCTGGTGGAGATTCACCCACACGCAAAGTGTCCCCAAGCCGTGGTGGGGCTGGCGCTACTTCGTGCCCGCAAACTCTTTGGAGCCATAGACAAATGGAGACAATTCGCACTCAGGTGGCGGTCGCAGGCGCAGGGCCTGTGGGCACGGTAGCGGCCTATTACCTTGCAAGTCAGGGTATTGATGTTGTGCTGCTGGAAGACGGTGCGGACTGCGCACTGGACCTGCGCGCATCGACCTTTCACCCGCCTACGCTGGAAATGCTGGAGCAGTTCGACATTACGCGGCGCCTGATCGAAAAGGGTCTGAAGGCGCCGGTCTACCATTTCCGTGAACGCCGCACGGGCGAAGTGATCGACTTTGATCTCACAGAAATCGCGGATGCGACGCGCCATCCCTATCGCATCCAGTGTGAGCAGTATCACCTGTCACGAATGCTATCGGAAGGCGTGCAGGAACAGGCCGGCGCCGAAGTCCTGTTCAATCACCGCGTCGCGGCGGTCGAGCAGAACAGTCAGGGCGTCACCATTCACGCCGAAACGCCTTATGCCATCAAAAGGATCGAAGCCGACTATCTGATCGGTGCGGACGGATCGAACAGCACTGTGCGCAAATGGCTCGGCACAGAATTTCACGGCTTTACCTATCCTGAGAAATTCCTGTGTTTCACCACTACCGAGCCGCTGGAAGACCACATCGACGGGCTGTGCCACGTCAATTACGTTTCTGATCCGGATGAATGGATGGTACTGCTGCGTGTGCCCTCTTTATGGCGGGTTCTGGTCCCCGCAGACATGGATACGCCTGACGAAGTGCTGAAGGAGGATGCGAAAAAGAACGAAGTGTTTGAGCGGCTGATCGGCAAGGGCGAACAGGTGCAGACACATCACCGCACGATCTATCGCGTGCACCAACGCGTCGCGAAAAGCTTCCTTTCCGGGCGCACGGCGTTGATCGGGGATGCCGCCCACCTGAACAACCCCATCGGCGGATTCGGCATGAATAGCGGCATTCACGATGCTTTCAATCTGGCGGAAAAGCTGTTGCAGATTTTCAAGCACGGGGCAGATGCCGATCAACAGCTTGATGCGTTTGAGCAGCAGCGTCGCACCACCACGCATGATTTCATACAGGCGCAGACGATCCGGAATATGGAATATCTAAAGGAAGGCGAAGGCCAGTTGCACTCACGTCGCAAAGCGGAAATGCAGGCCATCCGCGAAGACCCTGTGCGCCGCCGGGGCTTCCTGCTGCGCCAGTCCATGATCGATTGTGTAAGCAAGGATAGGAAGGCCGCCTGATGCCGATAAAGCCTCGTCCCGATCCCGATGCGCGAGGGTTCAAGCGTCTATTCGGCGTGCTTGGCCCATCCACCAACACAATCGTACAACCCGATTTTGATGACCTGCGCGTGCGCGGTGTGACCAACCATTACAGCCGGATCGTTGTCGATGATGCGCAGGCAATCTCTGACGAGACATTCATGGCGGGCACACTGGAAATCAGCCGCAACACCGTGGATGCGGTGCGCGGGGTGCTGACCTGCAATCCCGATTACCTCGTGATGGGAATGTCCGCTGTCACCTTTTACGGCGGGGCAGAAGGCGCGGAGAAATGGCGCGCCAATATTGAAAGCGAATCCGGGTTAAAACTGTGCACTGGCTCGCAATCGCTGATCGAGGCTTTCCACGCCTATGGCGGGATAAAGAGGATCGTCGTCCTCTCCCCCTATTACCCCAGCGCCAATGCGCATGTTGCGCACTTTATGGCGGATCACGGGATTGAGGTTGTGCGCGACACCTGCCTGCAATGCCCCAGCTGGACGGCCATCGCACAGGTCCCGACAGGCACCCTGCGCGACGAGATCAAACATCTCGACGGAGATGATGTCGATGCCATCGTGCAGGTGGGCACGAACCTTTCAATGACGCGGCTGGCGGCGGCAGCGGAGCTGTATCTGGGCAAGCCGGTAATCGCGATAAACACGGCGACCTATTGGAACGCGCTGCGCCAGAACGGCATCTTGGATCAGAAAACCGGCTTTGGCCGTCTGATGGAAGAATTCTAGGAATTTTGTATGTTTGAATATGATTATGTGCCGCTGCCCGAACGCGCTCCCCTGAAATGGCCGGGTGGTGCGAAAGTGGCGCTGATGATGACCATCAATCTGGAAACGTGGGATCTCGTCAAGGATACAGATCAGCCCTATTATGCCGGTGGTCCGGCGCTGTTGCCGAATGCTCTGGCCGGTCGCATTCCGGATTACCCCAACTATTCCTGGCGCGAGTATGGTCAGCGTGTGGGCGTATGGCGCATGTTTGACATGTTTGACGAGATGGGGGTGAAGCCCGCCTGCACGGTCAATGCGGTTACCTTTGAACGGCGCAAGGCCATGGCCGATGCCTGCCTTGAGCGCGGAGGGGAACTGATCGCGCACAACTACGAGCAGGGTGAACTGCTTACCGATTTCCACGACGATATTGATGCCGAACGCGACATCATCCGCCGCTCCGTCGAAATGTATGAGCAACATACAGGCCGAAAGCCGAAAGTGTGGCTCTCCTCATCGCTGCGTGGGACATTGAACACGCCGACCATCCTGGTGGAGGAAGGTTTCAAGGCCTATTGCGATATCATGAATGACGATCAGCCCTATATGATCCGCACCGATGCGGGACCGATTGTGGCGACGCCCTATTCCAACGTCATCAACGATTTCACGATCCTGACGCGCAACGCGCGCACGACCGATGAATATCGCGACCTGCTGATTGAAGAGCTGAGCGTGCTGCACAAGGAAGGCGAGGCGACCGGGCGGATCATGAATGTCGGCCTGCACCCGCATGTTTCTGGCCGGGCCTATACGATCCGCGCGCTGCGCGAATTTATCGAATACGCGCAAGGTCTGGGCGGCATCTGGTGGGCGACGCGTGAGGAAATCGCCGACTGGTATGCCGAGAATCATCAGGCGCACTTTCCCGGTCAACTCAGTCAGGCCAATTGAGCTGAGCGGTTGGGCACGCAGATCGACAAAATCTATGTGCGGATTGCGGAGGGGCAATTGCACCTTCACCGCCGATGGGAAGATAAGACGGGCGATCATGCCGGTCTCCCGCTGGTGATGCTTCATGCCTCGCCATCCTCCTCACGCTCCCTGATGCCGTTGATGGGGGCGCTGTCAGGCGAGCATGCGCTGTTCGCTTTCGATACGCCGTGCAATGGGCAATCGTGCTCGCCTCCGCAAGGCACACCAGAGATGGCGAATTTCGCCGACATGATCGCGCGGGGCAGCGATGCTCTGGGGCTGGAGCAAATCGCCCTGTATGGCACCCATACCGGCGCCCATATCGCGGTGGAGTGGGCTCTGGCCCGACCCGATCAGGTCCGCGCTCTGGTGCTGGACGGCATCGCCCTGCTTGATACAGCGACGCGCAGCGAATTCCTCGCTCGCTATGCTCCGCCACAGGCACCCGACGCAACCGGCGAACAGTTCCATTGGGCCTGGAACTTCATCCGCGACCAGATGCTGTTCTTCCCGCATTTCAAGAAGGATGCCGAGCATTTGCGCGCCGGAGGGACGCTTGATCCCGCGATCCTGCATGATCTGACGCTGGACGTGCTGAACAATCTTGAAACCTATCACCTGCCCTATGAGGCGGTCTTTCGCCATGCTGCGCGCGCTGCTTTGGCGGCGCTGAACGTGCCCACTTTGGTGCTGGGCGACAGTGAAAGCGCGCTGGACCCGGCGACCGCAGAAATCGCGCGGCTCGTGCCCGGTGCAACCGTTGCTGCCGATTGCGCGCGCCCCGCTGCCAAAGCTCGCGCAATCGAGACGTTTCTGAAGGAGCTAAGCCATGGATGAACCCGTCTTTCTTGTCGCCGGGGCGAGCTCTGGCATGGGCCGGCAGGCGGCGATCAGGCTTGGCGAGGGCAGCGGCCACGTCGTCCTTGCCGCGCGCCGGATCGACCGTTGCGAAGAAGCCGCCGAGGCTATCCGCGCGGGCGCAGGCTCTGCCAGCGCCATTGCCTTTGACGGGACAGATCCCGCCTCCTGCCAAAGCCTGATCGACCAGATCGAGAGAGATCACGGCAGGCTGGACGGCGCGTTCAACAATCTGGGCGATACACTTGGCGATGGGCCGCTGCATGACATGCCGCTGGAGCGGTGGCACAACACGCTCGCGGTGAACCTGTTCGCACCGTTCAATCTGATGCGGGCGCAAGTGCCCCTGATGCTCAAACGCGGAGTGGGCCGCATCGTCAATAACAGCTCCACCGGAGGACTTCGCGGGACCAAGGGGATGAGCGATTACAGCGCTGCCAAATGGGGCGTGATTGGCCTGACGAAATCCGCCGCTCTGGATTATGCGGGGCAAGGCCTGATCATCAACGCCATCGCACCGGGCATCATCGCGACCGAGAAATTCCGCGAATTCGAAGCACGGCTGCCCGATATTTTCGAAGGTCTGCGCACGGCAACACCGGCGCAAAGGTTCGGCGAGATGAGCGAGATTGCCGACCTCGTCAATTATCTGCTGCGCGATGCGCCAGCCTATCTGAATGGAGCTGTGCTGCCTATCGATGGTGGCCGAACCGCCTGATTACACGCGCTTAAACGATCGCGCAGACCGTTTGCAGGTTGAGGTAGTTCTCCATCGCCACCTGTCCACTGTCCCGGCCCCAGCCTGATTGCTTGATCCCGCCGATCGGCAGGGACGGATCATACATTGCGTGGCTGTTGATCCACACCGTGCCCGCTTGCATACGTTTAGTTGCGCGTGTCGCTGTCGAAAGGCTTTCCGTCCAGATACCTGCAGCCAGCCCGTAATCGCTGTCATTCGCGGCGTTGAGCACTTCATCCAGATCATCGAAGGGGGTAGCCACCACGACCGGTCCGAATATCTCCTCGCGCACGATGTCCATGTCGGGCTTCACGCCGGTGATGACCGTGGGCGTAACAAAGCTATGGTTGGGCCCGGTGGTCTCGCCCCCGACCAATACGCTCGCGCCCGCTTTTTTGCCGTCGGCGATGAAGTCGGCGACCTTGGCCGCGTGGCGTTGAGAGACGAGTGGTCCCATCTGAGTGCCAGGGTCCATCCCGTGGCCAAGCGTGATCGCCGTTGCCTGCTCCGTGACCCCTTCCAGGACGCGGTCAAACACGCTGCGATGCGCATAAAGCCGCGATCCCGCGATGCAGACCTGCCCGCCATTAAAGAAGATTGCATTGGCCGCGCCGCCAATGGCAGCATCCAGATCGGCATCACCCATCACGATGACGGGGGACTTCCCCCCCAATTCCAAGGTGACGCGTTTCAGATTGCCCTTGGCCGCGTCAAGAATCGCGCGGCCTGTCTGGGTCGAGCCGGTAAAGGCGATCTTGTTGACGCCCGGATGCGCGGCCAGCGCTGCGCCTGCCTCTGAGCCAAGCCCTGTCACAAGGTTGATCACGCCTTCGGGCAGCCCCGCTTCCATCATCAGTTCGACTAGCCGCACGGCGGTGAGCGAGGTGTCTTCGGCAGGTTTCAGCACAATGGTGCACCCCGCAGCCAGCGCGGGCGCCAGCTTCATGGCTGTCAGCACGAGCGGCGAGTTCCACGGCACAATCGCGCCCACCACGCCGACGGGCAGGTGCTGAGTATAGGCGAACACTTCTTTGCCTTCGGGCTGATAATTGATCGAAGTGGGAATGGTCGAACCCTCAATCTTGGTCGCCATGCCGCTGAAATAGCGGAATTGGTTCACCGCGCCCGGTATCTCGGCCCAGCGCCCGACATACAGCGCCTTGCCCTGATCCAGCGTTTCCAACTCGGCAAGCTCGTCGATATTCTCTTCCAGCTTATCCGCGATCGCCCACAGCACCTTGGAGCGCTCCATCGGCGTCAAGCCGGTCCATCGTCCGTCGTCAAAGGCGGTGCGCGCGGCGGCGACAGCGGCATCAACATCGGCAGCATTGCCGCGTGCCATCTGGCCGATGCATTCACCCGTCGCCGGATCAAGCGTCTCGAACGTCGCCGCGCTCGCGCTGTCGACCCATGCTCCGTTGATGAAATTCTTGTGAGCGTTGCGAGCCAGAAAGGCGGCGGTCGCGGGGCTGGGAGAGGCTGCGTTCGAGAAATCCATGATCTGCCACCTTGTGCTTTAGCGTCTTGCAAAGCTCTAAGGCGAGCACGCGCCACTTGGTCAAGCAGCGCGGAGCTTAATCACGTGTCGGATAATTCGATTGAAGTCCGAGGGTGCCGGGCTAGTCTTTAACGTGTTCGGAACGCGCGATTTCATGCAGCCAATCAGCATGGCGCGGAGCCTTTTTCGTCTCGTTCCATTCGTCCAGCATCATGGGCGCGACGCGGGTGAGTTCGGCATATTGATCAGCGGTGCCGATATCGGCAGCCAGTTCGACGCGGTGGCCATTGGGGTCAAAGAAATAGATCGATTTGAAGATGCCATGATGCGTCGGGCCGAGTACGTTGATGCCCTGCGCCTCGATATGGGCTTTTGCCTGCAACAATGCGTCCTCGGTCGGAACCCGGAATGCCAGATGCTGTACCCATTGCGGCGTGTTTTGATCGCGGCCCATATCGGGCTGATTGGGCAGCTCGAAAAAGGCGAGGATGTTGCCGTTACCCGCATCCAGAAACACATGCATGTACGGGTCATATGCGCCGGTGGAGGGCACGTGATCCTCGGCAAAGGCAGTGGTGTAGCCCATGCCGAGCACACGGCCATACCATTCAACCGTCTCTTTCGCGTCGCGGCAACGATAGGCGACGTGATGCACGCCTTCGAGCCTTACCGGGTGGTTGGTTTCCGCTGTCATGCGGCGTCCCCGCCCTCAACCTCCAACGCGCCACGCCGGATCTGGTCGCGCTCCATGCTCTCGAACAGCGCCTTGAAATTCCCCTCACCAAAGCCATCGTCGCCCTTGCGCTGAATGAATTCGAAGAACAGCGGGCCTACCTTTGCCTCGGCAAAAATCTGAAGCAGCAGCCGCGGCTGGCCTCCCTCAGTGGTGCCATCGAGAAGAATCCCGCGTGATTGTAGCTCGCCGACGTCCTCGCCATGACCAGGCAGACGCTCGTCGAGCATTTCGTAATAGGTTTCCGGCGGCGCAGTCATGAAAGGTACGCCCAGCTTTTTCAGGCGGTCCCAACATGCAGGCAGATCGTCACAGATCAGCGCAATATGCTGAATCCCCTCGCCATTATAGTGGCGCAGAAATTCCTCGATCTGGCCTTTGCCGCCCTCGCCCTCTTCATTCAGGGGGATGCGGATCTTGCCGTCAGGTGCGGTCAGAGCCTTTGATGTGAGGCCGGTATATTCGCCCTTGATATCGAAAAAGCGAATTTCCTGAAAGTTGAAGAGCCGCTCGTAATAGTCGGCCCAGTACTTCATGCGCCCGGTATAGACGTTGTGGGTCAGGTGATCGATCGTGTGGAAGCCGGCTCCCTCGGGATAGGGATCAACATCGGGCAGATAGTCAAAGTCGATGTCATAGATCGTCAGGCTCTTACCCTGCGCGCCGGCATAGCGGTCGACCAGATAGAGGATCGCGCCGCCAATCCCGCGAATGGCCGGAATGCGCAGTTCCATCGGGCCGGTCTCGACTTGCACCGGTTCCGCACCCTGTTCCAACAAATACTCATACGCCTTGACAGCATCACGCACGCGGAAAGCCATGCCGCAGGCGCTGGGGCCGTGTTCGCGCGCGAAATACCACGCAGCGCTTTTCGGCTCGTAATTCACCACCAGATTGATCCCGCCCTGACGCCACAGATGCACATTCTTGCTGCGGTGTTTTGCGACGAGAGTGAAGCCCATAGTTTCAAAGACAGGCTCCAGAACACCCTTTTCAGGCGCGCAGAATTCGACAAATTCAAACCCGTCGAGACCAGCCGGATTCTCGAACAGTTCGGACGGGTGGGGGGCGGCTGTCACTTGAGTTTGCGAGTTCATCTTGGGGCTTTCGCTATGAGTGCGAGCGGCAGATCGGGTTGCCGGTCGCAAAGTTACAAACTGGTTACTATTGAAACTATCTACACCCCGGCGAACAATTTGGCAATGCGTGAAATGCCTCACCCCACGGCCTCTCGCAGGAATGACTGCCATGAACCAAAGGGCGTTCAGACCACCCTTTGCTCATCCTTTTGAGTGCTGCTCGTGATTGCCATCACTGCCACTTGAGTGCAGTTTGCGTGGGGTGAGAGAAAGGACCAAAGTTCATGATCAAGACCAAAGGCATCAACCACATCGCGCTGGTCTGCCGCGACATGCGTGAGACTGTGCAGTTCTACACCGAGGTGCTGCACATGCCCTTGTTCAAGACGGTGCAATTGCCGGATGGCGGTCAGCACTTCTTCTTTGATTGCGGCGGAGGCAATGCGGTGGCTTTTTTCTGGTGGGAGGATGCTCCACCGGCAGCCCCCGGGATCGCGTCAGTCAGGAAGTTTCCCTTCGATGCAAAGACCGCGCATGGCTCCATGAATCATCTTGCCTTCGATATGGAAGAGGCGGAACTAGAGGCTGCGCTTGACCGGCTGGAGGAAGCGGGCGTGGAGCACACGCACCACGTCTTCAACCATGATGACAGCGCTGCTGGCTATGCCCGCGATATGCATGATGGCGTGTTTGTGCGGTCCGTCTATTTCACTGATCCCAACGGTATCCTGCTGGAATTTGCAGCAACGACGAAAGCTTTCGGGCCTGATGATGTCGCGCATGAACCCGCCAATGCCACCTCCCCCGCCGCTCAATCAGAGGACGCATAGACTATGCCGCGCCTTCGTGAAGTTCCGCTTTCGGAAGCCGATGAGAAAGTGGCAAAGCCGCTCTATCGCATGTTATTCGGGGAGCGGGATCCGGTCGCAGAGCCCGGGACAGCAACCGGCACCCCGGGCGACTGGTGGACGGTCTTTGCGACATCTCCCGACACGTTGAAACACGCAGCGCAGGGGTTTGCCTATTACCGGGATCCGGCACGCAAGCTGGACCCCGTCCTGCGCGAATTGGGCCAGACCTGGGCCGGATGGGCGATTGGCAGCCAGTTTGTGTTTTCCCAGCACTGCAAGAGCCTGCGCGGCCTCGCCTACCCCGAAGAGAAGATCGCGGCGCTGACCACTTGGCAAACGTCAAATATATACGACGCAAAGGAACGTCTGGTGCTCGCCTATGCGGATCGGCTCGTGACGCATCAGGGGCGGGTGCCAGATGCACTGTTCGATCAACTCAAGGCGGAGTTCAGCGACGAGGAAATCCTCGAGCTGACCTACACCACCGCGATGTACATGATGCACGCTGTGATCAGCCGGGCTCTGCGCACTGAATTTGACGACCACGATGATCCCATTACCGAAGTCGCCGCGCCCGAAGGGTTCGACGCGCTCGACTTCCTCGGTGGTAATCGCCGCGAATAAAGCTAGGCAACACGCCCGATATTGTGCCCGCGATCATCGCGAGACACGCTCAGCGTCAGGCCAAACGGCTCTCCGCCTTCGAATGCCGCCGACGTCGCCGCATGGCTGAGATCGGCATTGCCAGACACGCGCCCACCCGCTTCGTCACGCCCGAGGAACACCGCCTGATCACCCTTTTTGCCGCGATTGATCGTGTAAGTCTCGACCGTGGCGCGCTCGAAATCAGGAGCACCGGCAGACACGGCATTGGTGGCATCGGGCAGTTTCTCAAATCGCGCTTTGCCTGACCAGTCCGCCGGATCGGTCGAATAGATGCCGGTCGCATATTTGCTCATCCACCCGCCATTTGCGCCGACCAGAGCATAGCTGCCAGGGTCGCCGCGAACGCGCTGAACCGCTTCGGCTATGGCATGGGCCGAGTAATTGTTGCCCGCCCCGCCAAAAAAGGGGAGCCCACCCGTCAGTGTAAGCCCGCGCTCATCATCCACGCTCAGGCCGAAATGGTCGATCTGGTTGAAGACGGGGATCGCAAAGCAGGAATAGAAATCAAGGTAGGCCATGTCGGCCATGCCCTTCCCCGCGCGCAAGAGCGCGGCCTCTATACTGGCGATACTGGCCGGGTTGGCGGCAAGATCGGGGCGCTGCGAGAGCGGCAATTCGGTGGCGGCAGATACGGCGTGGATGTGCACCCATTTGTCTTTGGGCACACCCAGTTCGCGCGCCAGTTTTGCGCTGGCAATGATGATCGCGGCCGACTGGTTCACCTGATCGCGGGCTACGGTCATCCGGGCATAGGGTTCAGCGACAATGCGGTTTCGATCGGTGATGGTTGCCAGTTCTTCAGCGCTGCGTTCAACCTGCGCGGCTGAATGCGGATTGGCTGCCGCAATCTTTGTAAAGGGCGCAAAAAGCTCACCGATATCGCGGCGATAGTCCTCGACGCTTTTGCCGAGTTTGGCGCGGCGCGCATTCTCCGCCAGCGCATAAAGCGGAATCGCGCCAGTCGCGCCGTGGGCAAACAATTGTGGTTCCATCAGGCCGTCTACGCCAAAGCCCTGATCCTCAAATTCGCCTTCGACCTCTTCCGACCAGTCGGGCGTTTCGCCCTTCGCCGCAAGGGCCAAGACCGTCGAGATTGCTTCAGCGCCGACAATCGCTGCGCATTGGCTTTCACCCGCCGCAATCGCGCTTGCGAACTCTCCGACCAATTGCTGGTTCGTCTGGCCGCCCGTCGTCGTCAAGATCGCGCGGGCCGGATTGGCGCCGACGCGGTTTCCCATAGCACGCGGAATGTTGCTGGCCGTGCCGAAAGGCGGCTCTTTACCCGGACGCGACATCTCAAACGCGCGGATCGCGGCGAGCGTATCGATAGCTCCAGCCACCGATTCACTCGCCCCGCTATCGGCAATCGCCGCAGCCAAAGCCCGCCCGCCAAGATCCATGTAATTCAGCGCTTCATAACCGGGTTCACCAACCCGCTCCGAATGCTGCCCTACGCCGATAATGACGGGCGTGTTGTCAGCGATCTCAGTCAACGAAGCCGTCCACGCGCTCGACGATGATTGCCGGGGCCATGCCGCCCGCTGCGCACATCGTCACAAGTCCGGTCTTGAGGTCGCGGCGTTCCAGTTCATCAATGATTGTGCCGATCAGGATCGAACCGGTGGCGCCAATAGGGTGGCCCAAAGCGATGGAGCCGCCATTGACATTGACCTTGTCCCAATCAAGCTCAAGATCGCGTACGAACTTGGCCGCGACCACGGCAAACGCCTCATTGATTTCGAACAGGTCGATATCCTCAAGACTCATCTTCGCCTTCTCCAGAACCTTTCTGGCCGCCGGGACCGGCGCGTTCAGCATCAGCGTCGGATCATCGCCCATATTGGCTGTGGCAACGATGCGCGCGCGCGGCTTCAGGCCATGCTTTTGCGCATATTCCTTGCTCACCACCAGAACAGCCGCCGCGCCATCGACCACGCCCGAGGAATTGCCCGCATGATGAAAGTGCTGAATCTCCAGATCAGGGTACTTCTGATTGATCAGACTACGAAATGTCGTGCCATTCTTGTCCAGCGGCAAATCAGCAATCTTGGTAAAGGCGGGCTCCAGCTCGCCGAGTGTTTCCATCGTCGTTTGCGGACGCGGATATTCATCGCGGTCCAACAGCACTGTTCCGTCATCCAGCGTCACTGGCACCACCGACTTGTCAAACCGGCCCTCGCCAATCGCTTCGGCGGCGCGCTGTTGCGAACGGTAGCCCACTTCGTCCAGTTCCTCACGGGTAAAGCCTTCCATGGAGGCAATTGCATCGCCGCAAATGCCTTGGTGGCTTTGTGGGTGAACGCCTTGCAGACGATCATTATAGCTGCCCATCATCGGCGGCTTCAGCCCGGCCTGCATCTTCTCTTTGGCCATCGCACCGGTCAGGCTCATCATCTCCGTGCCGCCGGCGACAACGCAGTCTTCCATACCGCTCATCACCTGTGCAGCAGCAAGGCTGACCGAGGTGATGCCGCCTCCACAAAAGCGATCTAGCGTGGTGCCCGAAGACGTGATGTCATAGCCCGCATCCAGCGCGGCCATCCGGCCAAGGTCACCCGCCTGCATCCCGTCCTGAGTGGAAACCGACCAGATCACGTCATCGACCGTCGATGTATCCAGGCCATTGCGCTCGGCAATCGCTTTCATAACGGTTGCGGCAAGATGCTGCGGATGCTGCTCGGCAAGAGCGCCCTTGCCCTGCTTGCCAATACCGCGCGGGGTGCGGACCGCGTCGATGATGTATGCTTCGGCCATGTAGATTGATCCTCTCTCATTCTGCGAATTGTATGTTGACGCATTCGTAAAGCGCCTTCACCACTCACACAAGAATTCAGTTTCTAATGAAAATGCTAATTAGGAGAGAGAGCTAGCATGAGCGAGACACAAGAAGTCCTGACCCAGGTGCAGGACGGCGTACTGATCGTGACCATCAACCGGCCTGAGGCCAAGAACGCGATGACGAAGGCTGCGGCTGAAGCTATTGCGGCGGCGATGGACCGTCTCGACGCGGAAGATGAACTGCGCGTCGGCATCATCACCGGGGCTGGCGGGACGTTTTGTTCAGGCATGGACCTCAAAGGCTTCCTGCGCGGCGAAACTCCGTCAGTGGCAGGGCGCGGTTTCGGCGGCGTGGTTGAGGCACCTCCGGCCAAGCCGCTGATCGCAGCGGTCGAGGGTTATGCGCTTGCAGGCGGTCTCGAACTGATGATCGCGTGTGATCTTGTCGTTGCCTCAGCAGGCGCGAAATTCGGTATTCCCGAAGTGAAGCGCGGCCTTGTCGCGGCAGCCGGCGGCGTGATGATGCTGCCTGACCAGATCCCCGAGCGGATCGCTATGGAGCTGGCTCTGACCGGTGACTTTATTGATGCAGCCCGCGCCTATGAGCTGGGCCTGATCAACTCTGTGACGGGGGGATCGGCTCTGGACGGGGCGATGGCGCTCGCGGCCAAGATTGCGGCGAACGGGCCGCTTGCAGTCAAGGTGTCCAAGCAGATCGTGAAGGAATCGCGCGGTTGGGCAATGGAAGATCGCTACAAGAACCAGGCAAAGCTGATCGCTCCGGTCTTCGTGTCTGAAGATGCACGTGAAGGCGCCGCCGCCTTTGCCGAGAAACGTGCACCGAACTGGAAGGGCAAGTAATATGCCGGTTATTGATGTTCCCCAACCCGCCTTCATGGAAGAGGAAGAGATCGCGATCTTCGCCGATGCGGTCGGCAAATTCTATCAGGACAAGGCTCCGCAAAAGCGGATCGAGAAATGGCGCGAAGACGGCCAGGTTGAACGAGAGTTCTGGCACGAAGCCGGTGCTGCGGGCTTGCTAGGTGTTTCCGTGCCCGAGGAATATGGCGGCCACGGCGGCGACTTCCGCCATGACATGGTGGTGATTGACCAGCAGGCCAAAAACGGTGTCGAAGGTTTCGCCGCCAGCCTGCACAATACAATCATCCTGCCCTATCTGGTTCGTCACGGAACCGAGGAGCAGAAACAGAAGTATCTGCCCAAACTCGTCACGGGCGACTTGGTAAGCGCGATTGCAATGAGTGAGCCCGATGTCGGGTCGGATCTTCAAAGCATCACGACAACCGCGCTGAAAGACGGAAATGGGTATCGTCTCAATGGATCGAAGACTTGGATTTCGAACGGGCAGACCGCCGATTTCATTATCGTGGTTGCCAAGACGGACCCTGCCGAAGGGCACAAGGGCATTTCGCTCATGCTGCTTGAAACCGAGGGCGCAGAGGGCTTTCAACGCGGTAAGAAAATCGACAAGGTCGGCTTGGATGCGCAGGACACCTCGGAATTGTTCTTCGACAATGTCTTCATTCCGGGCGACAACATCCTTGGCGGGGTCGAAGGCAAGGGCTTTTACCAGCTGATGGGAGAGCTGCCGCAGGAACGCCTTGTTATCGCGATGGGTGCGATGACAGGCATTGAAAAGGCGCTTGATGTGACGGTGGAATATGTCAAGCAGCGCAAGGCTTTTGGCAAAACGGTCTGGGACTTCCAGAACACGCAATTCGTGCTCGCCGATCTGAAGGCGCGCGGGACAGCCGCGCGTGTCTTTGTCAATGATTGCATTGCCAAGCTGCTGAAAGGCGAACTGGATGTAGCGACCGCCAGTATGGCGAAATACTGGGTGACCGAGCTGCAAAGCGAGGTCGTTGACAAGTGCCTGCAATTCCATGGCGGCGCGGGCTACACCAATGATTACGCCATCGGCCGGATGTACCGCGACACTCGCATTGCGCGCATCTATGGCGGGTCAAACGAGATTATGAAAATGCTGATCGCACGTTCTATGTAACGCCGATGACACCCAAACAAAAAAGGGCGGCCCGGTTTCCCGAGCCGCCCTTTTTTGCGTCTGATGTTCTGATCAGAACTTGGCGCGGACAACTACACCGTATGTGCGCGGCTGGAGCGAGAAGGCTGAACGCGAGTTGGCCACACCGCTTCCACGCAAAGTGGTGTTGAAGGTAACCCCGCGAACGACATTGTCTGTCAAATTGTTGACAAAGCCTTCGATCGAATAGGCCCCGTCATTGAACCGCAGACCGGCGCGCAGATTGATGAACTCATTGCCATCCTGCACATCTGCGATGATCAGCGGAGCCGCTGCAATCGCCGCATCAAGACTACCATTTGCAGCAATTTCAGCTGCACCCGGTGGCACTATCCCCTGCGTCGAGGTGCGCTGATCGCCTTCGACGCGGAGCTGGCCCGAGGCAAAGAAGTCCATTCCGTTGCCGATCGGCTTGTCATAATTCGCGCCAAAGATGGCGACGAAACGCGGAGCGTTGGTCAGATCGAAACCGCAAAGCGAACGCACTTGAGATCTGGTTGAGTCCCCCGCACAATCGTCAGGGTATGACGCTTCGAGAATCGTCCCCGAAACATTGAAGGAGAGCGAGTCGGTCGGCTTGATCAGCGTCTCGATCTCAATACCGCGCGATTCGGCGATGGGGACGTTGAATGTTTCGAACGCTGTTCCCGTGAACTCGAGCACCTGAAAGTCCTGGAACTCCTCATAGAACAACGCGAGGTTGAAGGTCACAGCGTTGTCCAAGAACCGGCTCTTAAGGCCGACTTCAAACGCGTCGACTTCCTCGGAAAGAAAGGTTGGGCTGGCCCCACCGACCGCAGCGGTCGTATCAAGGTTGATGCCACCTGCCTTATACCCATGGGTAAAGCTGGCATAGATATTGACCGGAGCTGCAAAGCTATAACCCAGACGCAACGTGTAAATCAGCTCTTCATCGCTGAACGTGTCTTGGAAAGTCCGCACCAGAGGTAATGCAGCCGCTTGGGGAAGATCGGCGACATTGGCAAAGCCGAAACAGCCGATCCCGATGAATGGCGGAACCAGAGAGCCCGGGGCATCTGGCGTCAAACCACCGATCGTTCCAAGCGCATTAATGGTCGCGGGGCAGATCGTGTTGTTTGACGCAACCTGATTGAAGCCGCCGCTCTTTTCTTCCCACGAGTACCGTGCGCCCAGCGTGAATTCCAGACCATCGACAATCTCCAACGTGTTGTTGGTGAAGATCGAGTAGCTTTGAGCGCTCTGCTGGAAACGATTGCTGGTGACAGTGCCATTCGGATCGGCGCCTGTGAACGTCGCTAAAGGTGAAGGACCAAGGGCGCCTTGCAACAACGCGCCGAAGTTGGCATCATAATCGGATCCGAGCGAGAAGGTCGAAGTCTGATCGATCTGCTCGTCCGAGAAGAACCCACCGATCACATAATTCAGCCTGCCGCCGAAAGCTTCGCCCTGAAGGCGCAATTCCGCGGTGATCGTATCGAGGCCAAGATCAAGGCCCACATTGAAGATGTCGTTCGCCGTAAAGTCGGAATCGTAGTTTTCCAGCGAGTTGAATGTCCGGTAAGAACCAATGAAGATAAGGTCTGCGCTATCAGAAAGCGGGAATTCCAATTCGCCAGTGACACCGAAATTGTCGATGTCAGCTCTGGGTGCAAAGTTGGCCGAAACCACGCGATTGTCGAGCGCTTGGCGGAATTCGTCGGCTCCAAACGGATTATTCGAAACGAATGGCTGACCATTGCCCCCATTCGCTCCGAGCCCGACAGCCGCATAGGCGCCAGCAGGCACCAGCGGTGTCTGGTAAAGCTCAATCGCGCCGCAGCAGCTTGACGTGCTCTTCGAATAATCGACGATCAAACGGCCGCGCAGGCCGCTCTCCGTGTCCCAGCCGATCTGGCCACGAACAAGATACTGATCAACATCGTTGGTATCACCGATAACCGCGCCGGTGCTGTCCACCACATCAAGGAACCCATCGCGCTCGCGAAATGCACCGGTGACGCGCAGACCAAGGGTGTCTTCGACCAGCGGGACGTTCACCGCCCCCTGAAGGCTGATCTCGTTAAAGTTGCCATAGCCAGCATTTACGAAGCCTTCGACTTCGCTGAGATCAGGGCGTTTCGTGGTGATGTTGAGAGCGCCTGCCGAAGTGTTACGACCGAACAGCGTGCCTTGCGGCCCACGCAGAATTTCGACCCGCTCGATATCAACGAATTCATTGAGCGCAACGCCGGGTCGGGACTGATAGGCACCATCAATGAAGATACCGACGGCGCTTTCAAACCCGATATTGTTCGACGTCGTACCCACACCGCGAACACGTAGCACGACCGAGCCCGAGGCAATCTGCGCCTGGCTGGAGGTAAAGCTTGGCGCGACCGAGGTCACTTCCTGAATATTGTCAACGCCCTGCGCCTCGAGCTGGGCGGGCGACACGGCTGTCACAGCGATCGGAATATCCTGAACATCCTGCGCACGCCGGGTTGCCGTCACGATGATTACATCTTCGTTGGCATCGGGCGCCTCGATCCCGTCGGCATCTTGCGCAAATACAGGGGTGGTGAACGCACTGCAGGCCATCAAACCAGCAGCGTAGGCTGCAAACTTACGTGTCATAGGTTTCTCTCTCCACAAACGCCCGTTGCCTGTTTGGCAGGCTTTCAGGTGAATGTCGGAGACTATCAGGGGTTTGCCGCCTAGCAAGAGTCATAGGCCTGTTCTTGTAAGCGTGTAGCATAAATACCACAAACAGTGCTGCGGCGCAGCATTATTGCGCAAGTGCAACAATTCACCCGCCGACTGTCACAAGTCAGCACCCGCCCATTTCAAAACCCCGTTTCAAAACTCCAGTTTCAAAACCCGACGCGCACCCCTGCCCAGATAGTGCGCGGCACGCCCAGATCGATTGCTCCGCCAGAATTGCGGGTCACAATCTCTTCGTCGAACAGGTTCTCTGCCCGGACAACCAGTGACACTCCGTTGATCAGGGGCGCAGAGGCAAACAGATCAAGGGTTGTCGCAGGCGGCAAACGGTCGGTTCCCTGATCATCCTCAAACTGGGCGCTGATGTGGCGCAGCGTGCCTGAGAACCGCCACCCTTCTGACGGCTCCCATGCGAGGGTCGTCGAAGCGGAGAATTCCGGTGTTTGCGGTGGCCGATTGCCGTCCAGCGCGGCCGATGGTCCGTTCCCGGCGATGGTCGCGTCGGTGTAGGCGAGCGAGGCATCCAGACTGATTTCTCCCAAAATCACGACACCGCTCGCCTCAATACCCTGCGCCTCGACCGCTGGCAGGTTCTGGCGCTGGCGCAAATTGGGCGCAAGGGTCACATTAGCGATCGCATTCTCGACCCGGTTGTCAAAGGCGGTCAGCGACAGGGCGACATTGTCATTGGGATACCAATCAACGCCCAATTCAAAACCCTCAATCCGCTCATTCTCAAGCTCTGCATTGGCCTGTGTCACCACAGGGAAGACTACAAAGGGGCGATACAATTCGTTCAGGGTCGGCAGGCGTATGCCGGTATAGGCAGCCGCGCGCAATTCCAGCCGGCGCGAGGCATAGAACTGCGCGCCCGCGCGCCAGTTCACCGCCCAGTCCGAGCGGTCAGGCGCAATCGTCTCGCTCACCAACGCGCCGCCCGCATCCACCGCCCGGAAAAATCCGTCGGCAATGCGCGTGTGATCGGCGCGCAATCCTCCGGTCAGCAGCAATGGTCCGATCTGCCAGTCATCCTCGACGAACAGGCCCAGATTGGCCGTGTTGCCGCCCGCATTGCGGCGCTCGCGCAGGAGCCCTGAGAAGGCGCTGATCGCGTTTTCGAACAGCTCACCATCCGCGCGGCGATAATCCGCTCCGATGCGCAGATTGTGCGCTTCGCTGATCGGCGGTCGCACTTCCAGTTTCCCGCCAATACCGGTCGACGGGGTATTGCGTTGGTCGAGCACCGGCACAAACCGGGTCGAGCTGATAATAACATTGTTGAAATTGCGCGCCTGAACATAGCCGAGTGCGTCGAACTGCCACTTTCCACGGCCCACAAACCGAAGGCTCGCATCCTGCCCCTCGATCATCGAATCCGCGCCTTCAAAGCGCAAAGCGCGATGGTCCTCAAACAGACTGACGCGCGCCTGCACTTCGACATCCGTGCTGATCGGGGCGACGCCGCGCAGGCCAACTTGCCAACTGTCAAAACCAGCTCTGGCGCTGGCGGGCACACGCTGGACATCAGGCGTCGTGAAGAAGCCCTTCCCACGATCCCAGCGTCCGCTGGCGGTAACAAAGCCATCGCCCAGCTGTTGCGTGATTGCAGCGGTCGCCTCGGTTTCTGCGCGGTCATTGATCAACACGCTTCCAGTGAACGGCCCGAGCGTATCCGGCCCCGCACTTTGCAATTCAATCGTGCCCGCGAGCGCGCCTGCCCCAAACGGCCCGGACCCACCTCCGCGTGTCACCAGAATGCGATCCAGCGTATCGGGCTGAAGCGAGGATAGCGCGATGTAGCCGAAGAACGGATCCGCAATCGGCACACCATCGAGCAGCACCAGCGCGCGGCTCGTCGCGTTTCCCCCCAGCGCGCGCAGCGTCACACCCTGGGCGGTCGGATTGGAAGAGCGGCTGTCAGAGCGGCGAAACTGCTGAAATCCCGCCACATTTCGCAGAACATCTTCAATCCGGCCAGAGCTGCTGGATATAATCTGCTCGCGCGGGATGGTGGTGGTCGCGTAAACGCCGGTTGAAAGCGCCTGCTCCAGCCCTTCGCCAGAGACGACAATTTCGGGTTTGGACGGTTCGGCGTCCTCGCGCTCGTCTGCATCCTGCGCAATGGCGGGAGCCGAGATTACAAGCGGGATCAGAGCGGAGGAAAGATGGCGCAGTATGTTCATGGTCGGCGCGACTAGAGCCTTGCGATAGCCGCGTCACCCCCAAGCGAGATCGACCGAGCTCCAGCCCCCCCATCCACAAACTCAGTTGCAATTTGCAATCAAGACTCGCGTTCCGGCTCTCCAATCTATAAGTTCCCGTATCAGAGAGTTTGAGAGAGGCCAGAAGACTATGCTCGCGACACCCACCGCTGAAAACAAGGCTGATGAAAGACGGCCCGATTTTGATGTGCTGATCGTTGGCGCCGGTATCTCTGGCATCGGCATGGCAGCCCATATGGAAATGAAGGCTCCTCACCATACCTACACCATTGTGGAACGGCGCGAGAATCTGGGTGGTACGTGGGACCTGTTCCGCTATCCCGGCATTCGCTCGGACAGCGACATGCACACGCTCGGCTTTGATTTTGAGCCTTGGCGGCATGAAAAAAGCATCGCTGATGCGCCGGCAATCCTCGATTACCTCAACACCATCGTCGATGAACGCGGCATCCGCGAACACATTCGTTACGGCCATAAGGTCGTCAGCGCAGACTTCCGCGAAGACGAAGCGCGTTGGCACGTCGAAATGGAGCTGGAAGACGGCTCGACCACGCGGCTGACCGCCAACTTCGTCTATCTCGGCTCTGGCTATTACGATTATGACGAGCCTTATGACGCCGGTTTCGAACTTGGCGAATTCAAGGGGCAGGTGCTCCATCCGCAATTCTGGCCCGACGATCTGGACTACACGAACAAGCGGATTGTCGTGATCGGCTCAGGCGCGACCGCTGTGACGATTGTGCCCTCGATGGCAGAGAAGGCCGCGCATGTCACAATGCTCCAGCGCACGCCGACATGGATGTGGGCACGGCCTGCAAAAGACGCGATTGCCAACTTCCTGCGCAAGGTTATGCCCGATGGTCTCGCCTACCGCCTGACGCGGATGAAGAATATCAAGATGCAGGACCTCTCCTTCAAGATGGCCCGTGAAAAGCCGGAGAAGGTGAAAGCGCAACTAACCGGCGGGATTGAAAAGGCGCTGGGCGACAAGTTTGAACCAGAGACATTCGCCCCGCCCTATAATCCGTGGGACCAACGCGTATGCCTGGTGCCGGACGAGGATCTGTTCACCGCGATGAAAGCGGGCAAAGCCTCCATAGTTACCGGTCAGATCGAAGCCTTCGAAGCGAATGGCATCCGGCTGAAAACGGGCGAATTGCTCGAAGCGGACATCATCATCACCGCGACCGGCCTGAAGATGGCGATCGCGGGCAAGATCAACATGAGCTTGAATGGCGAGCCAGTGAATTTCGCGGAGCACTTCTATTACAAGGGCTGCATGTTCTCTAACCTGCCCAACCTTGCTGTGGTGTTCGGGTATCTCAATGCCAGCTGGACGTTGCGCGCTGATATCAACTCTGATTATGTCTGCCGTGTACTCAACCATATGCGCAAAACAGGCACCAATATCGCGGTGCCTATCCTGACACCCGAGGCCGAAGCGGCCATCGAGGAAGACGACGTGTTCGATTTCTCGAGCGGCTATATACAGCGTTCCAAGCATATCATGCCGAAAAACTCGATCAGCTATCCCTGGCGACTCAATCAGGAATACGTCATTGATCGAAAACAGATGGCGAACGATCCGGTCGATGATGACTTGCTGACTTTCCGCGTCGCCAAAGGCGCGGCCAGCGAACCTGCCGAAGAGTTGGAAGCGGCGGAGTAATTGTGCACGAAAAGAGCTTGGGACAATCACCATTTGGCCCTACCTGATTGTGCATGACCTCTTCCGATAAAATATGGACCGCAGGCCTCGTCATTATTGGCGATGAAATCCTGTCCGGCCGCACGCATGACAAGAATATTTCGCAGGTCGCAAGCTGGCTTCAGGTGCAGGGTATCCGCCTTGCCGAAGTGCGCGTTGTGCCTGACGTGGAAGACCGCATTGTCGAAGCGGTAAACGCTCTGCGCGCGGCCAATGATTACCTGTTCACGACCGGCGGCATTGGCCCCACGCATGATGATATCACCGTTGATGCCGTCGCGGCGGCGCTGGATGTGCCAGTTGTCATTCATCCCGAGGCACGCGCTTTGCTGGAGCGGTATTATACGGACAAGGGCGGCCTGACTGAAGGGCGTCTGCGCATGGCGCGTGTGCCTGAGGGCGCGGACTTGATCCCCAATCGCATGTCGGGCGCCCCGGGTATCCGACGCGGCAATGTCATCTTGATGGCGGGCGTCCCGCATATCACTGCGGGAATGCTCGATGCGCTTACCGGCAAGCTAGAAGGCGGGGCACCGCTGTTGACGGAAACCATCGGCAGCTGGGTCGCGGAGAGCGAGATCGCGAACCTGCTGCGCGAAACCGAGGTCGCGCATGACGGCTGCCAGATCGGGTCCTATCCGTTTTTCCGCGAGGGCCGCGTTGGCGCCAATTTCGTGATCCGCTCCACCAGCAAGGATGATCTTCAAAGCTGCGTCGATACTCTTTGTGACGGCCTCGCCACAAGCGGGTTTGATTTCACGCCGGGCGGCATCTGAGGCGGGTCCATGGCCGGGCGCAGCGCCGGTGACGCTTCGATAAGCCTTTACCTTTATTGGACGGCATCGCCATAAATACAGGCGTGGGATCGGCTTTTTAATGCATGAACTGATAACTCTGGCGCTGATCGGAGCGGTGTTCTTTCTCTGGACGCGGCTTGCCCGTGCCGAGAGGCGGTTGGAACAGCTGATCGAATGGGCGCGGGAGAACCGGGCAATTATCGAAGCGGGCCGGATCGAAGAGTCCGCACCCATTGCCCCAACCAATACCGAACCAGCTCTAAAAGAGCACCCACCGGAGGCAGAATCAACACCGGAGCCACAACCAGAGCCGGTGCCAGAAGCCGAGCCGAAGGCTGCAGCGCAGACAATCTCCGCCAGCCCGCTCGGCGAAAGCATGGTATACGCGGCATCAGACCAATCGTGGCAAACCGCTCAAAGCGAGACTAAAGAAGCCGCTCCGCCCGAAGAGGAGCCGACCTCTAGCAGCTTCGACTTTGAAGACATCTTTGGCCGACGCCTGCCGATCTGGGCGGGCGGGATCGCGCTGGCCATCGCGGGTATATTCTTGGTCCGTTACGCGATTGAGGCAGGGCTGTTCACACCGGTCTTCCGCGTCTTCGCCAGCTTTGCATTTGGCCTGGGCCTTATCGCGGGGGCAGAGGCCGCGTTCCGCTATGAAGACCGCGTCCGTGATCCGCGTGTGCGCCAAGCTCTTGCCGGGGCGGGCATCGCAACCTTGTTCGGAGCGTTCTACCTCGCGGGCACAGGTTATGGGTTGATCGGGCCGCCCCTTGCATTCGTGGGATTGGCTGCCGTGACGTCGGGGGCAATAGCTCTCTCCTTCAGGTTTGGCCTGTCCTGCGCAGTGCTGGGCCTTGTCGGCGGATTTGCCGCGCCTGTCATGGTGGACAGCGACAGCGCGAATGTTCCGCTGCTGGCGTTTTATCTCGCGCTGGTCACGGGCGGGCTGGCATGGACCGGACAAAAGCAGGGCCATCGCTGGCTGGGCTATGTCGCCATCGGCATAGGCCTTGGCTGGGGCGTCTTGATGCAACTGACCGGCCTTGGCGATACGAATGATCTGCTGGCGGTTGGCGGGTATCTGATTGTGCTGGGCACTGTGCTGCCTGCGTTTCTGTATGAACGCGAAGGGCCCGGCGTGCTCCAGATCATCGCGGGCGCCATCGCCACGTTGCAAATGGCACTGTTGGTTAGTGATGCCGGGTTCGCCCCGCTGACATGGGCGCTGTATCTGCTGATCGGAGCTGCTCTCGCGGCGCTGGGATCGCGGTTTGCGACTTTGCGCCCGGCCAGCGCGATTGCCGCCTTTATCGGAATTTGGCTGCTGGGCATCTGGACTGAGCCTTCCACCGCCGGCCTCCTTCTGGTTTCGGGGCTCATGGCGCTGATCTTCCTCGCGGTGCCGCTCGTGCATCAATGGCGTGGGGCGGCCGGGCTGATCGATATCGGGCAAGTGGCTCTGGGCGCGCTGGGCCTGGGTGCGGTGCTTGGCTATCAGTTCGCCATCGTGCCTTTGGATCGAGTTGTCGGCGATGCGACGCTGGCGGCATATCTTGCGGTGCTCGCAGTGTTCCCGATCGTGGGCTTTGTGCAGCTCTGGCGTGTGCCGCAAACCGAAGGACAGCCTGCGGGACCGGACCTGCGCCCCGCTTCGCTTCTGCTGGGCTCCGCCTACATCCTCGCATTTGCCTGCCTCCTGCTCATCACGCCGAACTGGCTGGCACCGGTGATCGCCGCAGCGCTGGCGGTTGTCGGCTGCGCTTTGCTCGCGTCGAGGGAGGCCACCGTTTTACGCGCAGCCGCCTGGACCGCGATTGCAGTTACCGGCTTGAGCCTGTTGATAACGCCCGATTTCGAAAGCGAAGCGCTGAGGCTCGCAGATATCGGGCTGGTCACAGAGCCGCTGCGCGCCGTGATCCGCTGGACCGCCCTGTTGCCCGCACTGATTGCCATGTCAGTGATCCGCGCACACGGTCCGTCCCGGTTGGCTGCTGACGGCATGGCCGCCGTGGTAGCATATGGCGCGCTTGCCCAATTGGTGCCTGGGCAGAGCCTTGCGTGGCTCACCGCTATCGGCGCCATTGCGGTCATCACGCTTAAGCCGGAGCGGTTTACGGGTTGGGCCGCCTTCTTCGCGATTGCGCTGGCTTGGTCGGCCATGCCGCTGATCATCTGGTTCGGCGGTGGTGCAATGGCATTGGCGGGCGATCCGTTCATGGCTGACGAGGTTGTAACCCCGCTCGATATGGCACTCCGCCTCGCGCCCGCTGGCCTCGTCGGCGTTGTAATCGCGCTGCGCATGAAGGACCGTTCGCCAGACATTCGCATGGGCATCGCGGCCATCCCTCTCACCTTTACGCTCATCGCTTTGCACAGCGGGTTCAAGCAGATCTTTGGCATCACCTCCCTGTTCCAGTTTGAACAACATGGCATGGCAGAACGGTCCATTTGGCAGGCACTGCTGCTGGCGGTCGGATACGCCATCAGCCAGGTCGAACATGCCCGCTTCTCAGCCCTCAGCCGCCGCGTCGCATCGGGCGCTCTAATCACAGCAAGCCTTGCGCACTTCACGTGGTTCACGCTGCTGCTGCATAATCCGCTGATCACAGCGCAGAATGTCGGGCCAACGCCGGTCGCGAACTGGTTACTGCTGGCTTATGGCACCGCAATTGCGACGGTGCTTGCGCTGCGACCTGAGCTTTCCCGGCTGTGGAAGCGCGCCAATCTCGCTTGCGACATTACGGTGATGGCTCTTGTCACGCTCCTTTCGGTTTCGCTTCTGCGACAGGCCTTTGCCGGGCCGATCCTGACCGCGACGATGATCGGTTCAACCGAGAGCCTGCTGCTCTCTTTGCTTGGTATTGCTCTTGCCCTCGGCTTCCTGTGGTGGGGCTCTCGCAGCGATCAGCGCAGCTGGCGCATCGGTTCGCTGGTCCTCATCCTGATCGCGGTGCTCAAGGTCTTCCTGATCGACGCTGCCGGGCTGGAAGGGCTGCTGCGCATTGCCAGCTTTATGGCGCTCGGCTTTAGCCTTATCGGGATCGGATGGGTGTATAGCCGCCAGTTAGCGAAGCGCCCGGCGAGCGAGCCGTCTGCCGCACTCGAATAGGAGCGCGACTAGAATAGGGGCGCGACTAGGAAGGCTCCGTTCGGTCCTTGCGCGTGCCTTCGCGGGCTTGCGCATCGCGCCGGTTCTTGTCCAGCCGCGCGAAGCGGGTGGCGAGTTTGCTCCGATTGGCAGGGCTGTCCTCATTACCGAATGCGAACCGCAGGCGGACCCAGAGATAGATCGCAGCCATAATCGCAATCACCACACCTGCCGCAACGCCCAGACGCAGGTCATAGCTCGCCGCCAGCGCAAACGCGCCCAATGCAGCGGCGAACACACCCCACTTGGGATCGAACATGGTGTCTCCTTCAAAATGGTCTGGCGAAAGGGATTGCAGCGCAAATACCGGGGACTGCTTAGCAACTGTATAAGACATGTGCGCTCCGGGGAGAAAAACAAGGAGTAATCAGATTATTGGCCGACTGTGACCGTTGTTCGTCGATAATACCCGTCCCGTTACACACGACCCGCCCCGGATAAGCGTTGAAACACGAAAAAGGGGTCGGAAGCGCGATGCCTCCAACCCCTTTTGCATATCAAAAAGACTGTAGGAAAGTGATCCCTAGGCCCAAGCCATCGGCCCGAGGGGGCCGCAAGGGCGCCGAAAGGACGATGGCACCCGTCGCGCGGTTAGCGCGAAAATGAGTGAGCGCGGATGCGCTCACTCACAAACAGATCACGCCCCTTCAACCTCGGTTGCGTCGATCTTGAGGCCCGGCCCCATCGTCGAAGTCAGCGAGATTTTCTGGACATACTTGCCCTTGGCACCCGTCGGCTTGGCCTTGACCACAGCTTGCGTGATTGCTTCGAAGTTCGCCTTCAGCGCGTCGTCAGAGAATGACAGCTTGCCGATGCCTGAGTGGATGATACCCATCTTTTCAACGCGGAATTCGACCTGTCCGCCCTTGGCGTCCTTAACGGCCTGCTCCACGTTCGGCGTGACCGTGCCCAGCTTCGGGTTCGGCATCAGGCCCTTGGGACCCAGCAGCTTACCCAGACGGCCAACAACGCCCATCATGTCCGGCGTGGCGATCACGCGGTCATAATCCAGGTTACCGGCCTGCATATCTTCCATCAGGTCTTCTGCGCCAACCTTGTCGGCTCCGGCGGCGGTGGCCTTGTCCGCGTTATCGCCGCGCGCAAACACAGCAACCTTCACGTCCTTGCCCGTGCCCGACGGCAGCGAGATCATGCCGCGCACCATCTGGTCTGCGTGACGCGGATCAACACCCAGGTTGATCGCGACTTCGACGGTTTCGTCGAACTTCGCCTTGTGCTCGCGCAGGGTCGAAATCGCCTCATCCACGGTGTAAAACTTTTCCGGGTTCAGTTCGGCAACGGCCTTCTGCTTTTTCGTCATTTTAGCCATTGGTTCAGCCCTCCACCACTTCGAGGCCCATCGAACGGCACGAGCCTTCGATGATTTTCATGGCCGCATCGACATCATTCGCGTTCAGATCTTTCATCTTTGCTTCGGCGATTTCCTTGACCTGGCTCTGCTTGATCGAGCCTGCCGAAATCTTGCCCGGTTCTTTCGAACCCGACTTCAGCTTGGCAGCCTTCTTGATCATGTAGCTCGCAGGCGGGCTCTTGAACGTGAAGGTGAATGAACGGTCCGCATAGACGGTGATCGTCGTCGGGATCGGGGCGCTCTTTTCAAGGTCCTGCGTTGCAGCGTTGAACGCCTTGCAGAATTCCATGATATTAACGCCGCGCTGACCCAGCGCCGGGCCGATCGGGGGGGACGGGTTTGCAGTGCCCGCAGGCACTTGCAGCTTGATATAGCCTTCGATTTTCTTGGCCACGAGGGCCTCCTTTCGCACTGTCACCTGCGCCGGTGGATCGCACCGGCAAGTACAGGATCATGTTAAGCGGTCGAGCAGCGAGCGCTCAAGCTCACCTCCCGCACGGATTCGCGTCTTTTTGACGAGAGGGCGCGCATTAGTGCGGCCCCCCGCAAAAAGCAACACGAGTCTGCCTGTAGAAACAGGCCGCGCATCGGACGGCAAACAGGGCAGGCGTCGCGTCTCCAACTCTATTTGACACCTCAAAATGGTCGAAAGGCGCGATATGCGGCGCAAACTCATGAATTTCATAAGGAATGCCTGTAGGAATAGGATTTGACAGTTTTCCAACTCGCTTTCGCTTGCCTTGCGGCAGATTTGCGCATTTTCTTCTAAATTTTCAGCGGGTTCTGACAGCTTTGCTGAGTGTAGGAAACAATTGTCTTTCAGTGCTCTGACTTGGCGCAAGCCCAAGAAGCTGCAAGTCAAAAGCCCTTGTTAACGCTTGGAAGTTATCGCAGGCGGGGAACGCACTCTGGACGCCAACATGTTGCACGTCGCAGTCCAGATCAAAGAACTCATCTCGAGTAACGTCACCAGCGCAGTTGAGGCCGCGTCCAACCCCGTCAAAATGCTGATGAACCTGCAGCGTGAAATCGAAGAAGCGATCAGCTCGCTCCAGCGCGAGCGCACCCTCGCCAGCCAGCGCAAGACGCGGCTTGGAGCGCAATTGACCCAGCAGGAACTGTTTGAGGCCAGCTGGAGCGACAAGGCCAAAACCGCGATGAACCATGACCGCGAAGACCTGGCCCGGCAGGCCCTGATGGCGCGTGAGGACTGCGCGGCTGCCATTACCAAGATCAAGGATGATATCGCGACCGCCGACGCGGATCTGTCCGAAATCGACAGCGCGATGGCAGAGCTTGAAGCGAAGCGCGAAGATATCCAGCGAGCAGGCGCGCCAGCAGAAAACCGCAGACGCCGCCCGCACGCCTGCGGGCACGCCGGGTGCCGCTGCGACCAAGGCTGACCGTTTTCGGGGCCGTATTTCTGAAATGGAAAAGCGCACCGCATTCGCAACCGAGGATTACTCCGGTGGCCGCGCCAATGCCTCAGTCGATCAGGAAATCGAGGAAATGCGCCGTGCAGGCCAGATCGACACCGAGCTGGCCGCGATGAAGACGCCTGCCAAGCAAGCTCCGGCCCAAAAGGCTCCGGCGAAGAAAACAACTGCCAAGAAGTAAGCCTTTCGCCCGGGCAATGCCCGGCGCTGAAACCAGTTTTCTGATCGGGGCGCGTGGGAGCAATCCTGCGCGCCCCGAATTGATCTGACACCCCAGTTTGATCCAGCGCAATGCTGGCACCCGCCTGCTCGGGCAGTCCTGTCGATGGGATCGACATGATTGTTCAACCCGAGTCTGAAAGGTCTGCCCAGTGCGTATTCTCTTTGTTCATCCGAATTATCGCTCTGGCGGAGCCGAGATTGCGGGCACGTGGCCCCCTGCATGGGTCGCCTATCTGACAGGCCCGCTAAAACGCGCCGGATTCGATGATATCCACTTCATCGATGCGATGACGGAGAATATCTCGGACGAGGAACTTCAGGCGCGAATGCTGGAGTTGCAGCCCGATGCCGTCGGCGTCACATCGATTACTCCGTCAATCTATGCCGCTGAGCGTGTGCTGGAAATTGCCGCCTACTCCGCCCCCAGCGCCGTGCGCGTGCTGGGCGGGGTCCATGCGACCTTCATGTACAAACAGGTGCTGTCAGAGGCCCCGCATATCGACGTGATCGTGCGCGGTGAAGGAGAGGAAATCGCGATCGAGCTGTTCACCGCGATCAAGCAAGGCCGGTTCAAACAGGACCGCCGCAATATCAAGGGGCTGGCCTATCGCGATGGCGACCAGATTATCGCGACACCCGCAGCAGACACGATCAAGGATATGTCCACTCTGAAACCGGATTGGGACATCCTGAACTGGGATCTGTACACCTATCTGCCGCTCAACACCAAAGTCGCCATTCCCAATCTGGCGCGCGGTTGCCCGTTCACCTGCTCGTTCTGTTCGCAGTGGAAATTCTGGCGCGATTACCGCATCCGCGATCCCAAGGATGTGGTCGACGAGATCGAGGATCTGCACGAAAACCACGGCGTCGGCTTCTTCATCCTTGCGGACGAGGAACCCAGCATCAATCGCAAGAAATTCATCGAGTTTTGTCAGGAGCTGATTGATCGCGGCCTGCCGGACAAGGTGAAATGGGGCATCAACACCCGCGTCACCGATATCTATCGCGACAAGGAATTGCTCAGCTTTTACCGGCGGGCCGGCCTCGTCCATGTCAGTCTGGGAACCGAGGCCGCTGCGCAGATGAAGCTCGACCGGTTCAACAAGGAGACCAAGGTCGAGGAAAACAAGGAGGCGATCCGCCTGCTGCGCGAGGCTGACATCTTTGTCGAAGCGCAATTCATCGTCGGGCTGGATAACGAAACGCCTGAAACGCTGGAAGAAACCTACAAGATGGCATGGGACTGGCAGCCGGACCTCGCCAACTGGGCGATGTACACGCCGTGGCCGTTCACCCCACTGTTTGAGGAGATTAGGGATCAGGTCGAGATCCACGATTTCTCCAAATACAATTTCGTCACGCCAATCATGAAGCCCGCCGCGATGGAGCGCGGGGAATTGCTGGACGGGGTGATGAAGAATTACCGCCGGTTCTACATGCAAAAGGCGTTGTTCCATTATCCATGGCGCGGCACCGGCTTTCGGCGGCGATACTTGCTCGGATGCCTCTATGCCTTCCTGAGAGCGGGCTTCCAGCGCACCTTCTATGATCTGGGCAAGGCCGGTTATTGGGGACCGCAGACGAAGAAGCAGCTCGACTGGCACATCGATGAAAGCCGCACCGCCGCAGAGGACGCAGCGACCGACTGGCAGACCAATGCCGACAAGGCGGCTCAGGCCAAGGCGCGCCGTGTCGCGGTGAAAAAGCAGATGCTCGAACGAGGGGAAGCGCGCAAAAAAGACCGGATCGATATTGATTGCCAAACCATCGACGAACCTGAAGGCGGCCAAGTCGATGCTCATTGAAGGCCATTTTCTTGGTGATCATGGCGCATCGAACGAAGCCCCTGCTCTGATCGGGCCGAACGCGGTGCTGCAATTGGTCCACGCGATGGATCGGCGGCTGGGCCACACACCTGCACAGATCATTTGCGAGGCGGCTGGACTTTCCACCCTGCCCGATGGCACCGCGATGATCCCGGAAAGCGACGCGCTGCATCTGCACGAAGTGCTTAACTGCCTTGCTCCAACAGAGGCGATGGGCATTGCCGTTCAGGCGGGGCGCGGGACGGCGGATTATATCATCGCCAACCGTATTCCGCGCGTGATCGCGGCGCTGCTGCGCGCCCTGCCCGCCAGCCTCGCTGCGCCGCTGCTGATGGCGGCGATCCGCAAACATGCATGGACATTCATCGGATCAGGCGAGTTCACGCCGCACACTGCTTGGCAATTCACGATTGACCGCAGCGGCTCCGGTGCTGCTGGCTCCGTGCCCGAGACGACCTTCGAGTGGTATGCCGCTGTGTTCGAGCGACTGTATCAAAGCCTGGTGGGGCCAGACTGTAAATGCTCCATGACCGACGCCAGCACAGCCTCACGAACGCAGCGCAGTTACCGCCTTTATGGAACGGCCGGGGCCTCTGACGCTTTATCCTCCGAAGCCGGAGCATTGCCGCAGGACAGCCGAATAGCCTTTGCCTCCAGATCATAAGTGAAGCGCGCACAATGGTCGACGGCCTCTCGCCCTACGCAGGTGAGCAGGTCCGGTTTGCCGCGGCGTTTTCTGCGAGTGACCAGAATCTGCCCGTTGCGAAAGCGCGGGTCATCTTCGGCTATTTCCTCCACCCTTTTGGACGTGCCATAATCCGCGAACCTCACAGCAAACCGGTTAATATTGAGCCGGCCCAGCTCAACCGGATAGGCAGTTCGCATTGTGCGAACCGAACGCCGAACCCCGAAGTCCAGCTACGCAAATCCATCCGATCCCGGTTCAAACCCGCCTTCCAGATGGGTCGCAAGAAAATTGGCGGTGGGCGCTGTGATCAGGTTCTCCGAGCGTTCAAGGACGAAGATCAGCGTCAGCTTCTTGTTGCCAACTTCAACCTGCGCCCCCAGCCGCGTGTTGCTGCGACCACCGGCCCGTTTGAGAGAGAAACTTTCCTCTATTTCCCCGCCATCGGGATCCTTGAGCTGAAAGGTGACGCGCTTGTAGGGCATGTGGTGCACGCCGATCGCGCCATCGGCCACGCTCGAAATGGGCTGGTCGGTCCATGCGACCTTAAGGAGCTGGGCACCAGCGCCGAAATCCAGCTCCTGCTTGCCTGAAACACCCCTGACCACAACTGGCCCATACCGCCACCCACGCTTGGCCGTGGACTCCAATTGCAATCGCTCTGCCACATCAGGATTTACGACCGGTTTGCCAAAGCCTTCCGCCGTCACCTCCAACCCGACCGGAACGCCACTCAGCCGGACCGTGATGATGTTATCTCCGGTCAGAAACAGCTCATCCGTTTAGGGGCCTTTTTGGCGAAGACCCTTCAGTTGCAGGCGCATCATTTGCAGGTGATGTCTGTGCCTGCACAGAGGCGGGCGACAAAGCCAAGGCCGACAAGCCGAGGGAGCCTGCCTTCAGGATGTACGCAATCAACACTCGCACCATGTGCATTGGTCTCCCACGCTTTGGCGGGGCAGAGAACACCTGCAGGCTGTTTTAAGGACAGAAAAAATTGGCGCCCCGGTTAGGAGGCGCCCCTTAGGCGCGGGGGGTAAGGATCCCGCGACGTGAGCAGCGTAGGCTCTCTTTACTGAGCAGCAGCCACGCGGGTCGCCCTCGCGCGGTCTTCAATCTTGGCGAGCACGTTCACGCGGACCTGAGTGCTCGCTTTGGCAATGCAGGCACGCTCGCCAACTTTCATCCCCAGCATGCGTGGGCCGGCATTAATGCCGCAAACCTTTGCCGCCGCAGCAGCAATCCGGCGGTCCAGCGCCTCGCGGCCAGCCTTCGTTTCAACAG
>JGI12109J20283_10087161_pt1 | contig 31760 bp, 35 predicted proteins | sample ElkSlonscriptome_12_FD_20283 | JGI IMG/M metagenome (IMG submission 20283)
AGCAAAGCTTGCACTCGGCGTCATTCATGATGTATTTATAATCCTCTTCGGTGATGGTGGGGTAAATCGGCACATTGATCATGCCTGCCATCAGAATTCCAAGGTCGAGGATATGCCATTCCGGTCGGTTATTCGAGATCAGGGCCACCATGTCGCCGGGCTTCAAGCCTTTTTCCAGGAGTGCAGCAGCCACATCTTCGGCTTGCTCAATGAAGCTTTGCGTGCTGGTAGGCACCCATTCGCCATTGATTTTCGCGGTTAATGAATCGCTCTTAGGGTAGTTATTGAGTTGGTGAAAGTGAAGGTCAAAGATTCTTTTTATCATACCGTCTATGGTTTAGGTGGTTAAATATATAAAGAAAAAGCGTGCTTCAGACCAGAAATGACGAAGCTTGAACAAAGTGGAGAAATGCACGTAAAAGTATAGGAATTCGAAATTTGTTTAATCATGCTTAATTTTCGGCCATTGGTTTAGGCAATTTGGGATTCCGAAGTTGCAGGAAATAAAGTGTTTGTATTAAGATGTCATCATCAAGCAGTATAGACGATAAAAAGAAGCTGTTTCAGCTTCCATTCAAGGAAGACGAACTGGAATATTGGGGTCCGCTTGACCACCATCTGAGCAATTCTTTTTTAACCATAGCCAATAACTTTTTTACGCGCTATCTTGGAGGCCAAGACATTAAGACGGTTAAAACAGTCTTTTCTGCCTTTGTGGAGCTGGTGCAAAATGTGGCTGAATACAACGAATCAAAGCTGGAAAACCATATTTACCCTTCGTACGTGAAGGTTGGTTTTCACGGTCACGAAGTGCACATCAAGACCGCAAATCAGTTGTTATCCAAGGATGTGGATTTGCTAAGGGAAAGACTTGAAGGCTTGGAAAGTGCCTCATCTGAAGAGCTCCAACAAAAGTACAAAGACGCCTTGATCAACAATAAGAGTTTAGGATTGATCATGATAAGCCGAATGGATAATACCACGCTGAATTGGGAGATCCATCAGCAAGAGAACCAATATTGGTTACAAGTAGCATTGAAGATAACCTATGGAAAAGCTTGAAATAGAACCATTCCTACAAACTCCTGAAATACACTTCGATCCAGAAACGGGCAAGATGCTTTTATCGGGAAAATCATATCCGGCAGACGCCATCGATTTTTACAGACCGATCATTGAGTGGAGTAGAAAATATTCAGAGAAACCTGCAAAGCACACTGAATTCACCTGCGAGATCGAGTATTTGAACTCTGCCTCACAAAAACAACTGGTAGAGCTGATCCTTGCTTTTAAGCCCATTCATGCCAATGGCGAAAGCTTTGTGGTCAATTGGAAGTATGAAGAAGGCGACGACGACATTCTTTCAGTAGGGGAGTTGATCGAACATGAACTAGAGATCCCTTTTAAATACGAAGAAATGTAAGGCGGCTTCAGCCTATTTTTCGTAGACCTTTTCACCCGCCAGATAAGTGGCTTTTACCTTTGAATTCAATATTTCATCGGCCTTGGCTTTCATAAGGTCTGTATCTAAGATCACAAAGTCGGCAAACTTCCCTTTTTCCAAAGAACCTTTTTCATCTTCTTCAAAATTGGCAATGGCATTCCAGATGGTCATTCCCTTTAGGGCTTCTTCCCTGCTAAGGGCATTCTCCATTTGAAATCCACCTTCGGGAAATCCATTTTCATCCTGCCTGAACACAGCAGCGTAAAAAGTTCGGATCGGGTCAATGCCTTCTACCGGAAAATCCGTACCCAGAGCAATCAGGCCATTCTGATCAAGTAAGTCTTTGTAGGCATAAGCCCCTTTTGCTCTTTCTTCACCCAGGCGGTCATTGAGCCAATACATGTCTGAAGTGGCGTGGGTGGGCTGAACAGAAGGGATCACATTGTACTCTTTGAACAACTGAAGATCTGAAGGTGATACCACCTGAGCGTGTTCGATGCGCCATCTTTTATCGTTTGAGCCGCCCAGCACATTGGCGTATATGCCTAACATCAACTCATTGGCTTTGTCGCCAATACAATGGGTGTTCATTTGGAAACCGGCCTGGTGTAAGTTGCTCGCTGCTGCGGCGAGAGAAGCGCTATCTGTCACCATTAAGCCCCGGTTGTCAGTGTCGTCATGGTAATGCGCTTTAAGTAATGCGCCTCTTGAGCCTAAAGCTCCATCTGCATAATACTTGAAAGCACGAATGTGCAGTCTATCACTCTTGAAAATGCCTTGCTTTAAATACCTTTCTTTGTTCTGTGCACTGGGGCTTAACATTGCGTAAATCCGCATTTTCAAGTCTTTGCTCTGATGCATTTGCTTGATCATTTCGGTGGTTTCATAAGCCATACCGGCATCCACTAATCCGGTCAAACCCACTGAGAAGCATTCTTTTTCTGCAATTTCCAATGCGGTTTTTCTTCGTTCTTCAGAAATTGAGGGTAAGGCGGCTGCCACAGTCTCAACCGCTGCATCAATAAGGATTCCGGTCAGGGCTCCTGCTTCCTTCCTGAACACACCGCCTTCCACAGAAGTGTTGAGGTCTATTTTTGCCAGCTCTAAGGCCTGGCTGTTTGCAATGGCTGCGTGGCCATCGATGCGTGTCAGGATCACCGGACGATCGGGGAAGAGGCTATCCAAAGCCTTCTTATGCGGAAACTCTTTGATATCCCAGTCGTTTTGATCCCATCCACGGCCTTCGATCCAGCCCTCCGGATGTGTTTCAGCAAAAGCTTGACACCTTTCCAGCACTTCTTCCCAAGATTCACTGCCAATCAAGTCTACCTCGTAGAATCCCAAGCCATAGCCCAAAAAATGACAATGGCCATCAATGAATCCCGGATAAACTGATAATAGCTTGGCATCTACTTTTTCCGTTGCCATGTATTTGTTCAAGATCTGTCTTTCCGCCCCAACTTCGAGAATCATTCCATCCTTGATGGCCATAGCTTCAGCGATCGAAAAAACACTGTCTACCGTATATATTTTGGCATTGTGCACGATCAGGTCGGCTTTGATTAAATTCTGACAGGAGAGGAAGCTGATTGCCAAGACGGCAAGGAGCACGAATCTGGATGTAATGGGTCTCATTTTTTACTAAGTTGATGAAATCGAGAGGTCTCCACAAAGGTAGACAAGAGCAAAAGATAAAAGGGGATCAAAACACTTCGATATCTTAAGATTGCTCCCAATACCGGAATACTGCTTCCGATCACAAGGCTTGCGATCAACACAAAACTAGCCAGCATAAAGACCATTGTCCAGTCGAACTGGCTTTTCTTTCTGTACCTGATCAAAAGAAAAGGGATTAAAAGGTAAGTTAAACTCTCAAGGGCAGTGATCCAACTAAAATAGCCGCCTTGCCAATAGAAAATAGGTCTGATCCATACATTGTACACAAAGACCGGAATGTGGAGAATAAAGTCCCCCAGATCATCCATGGATTCAATTTCGAAATAGCTGTTGGCTGAGGTTTCTGTGGCCAAGCTCGTAAAGCGAGCGAGTTGATGGTTGACGCTATTGAGGAAGAACTCATGACCAAAGACTAAGATCGCCGAAGTAAAGAGGCCACAGCATATTAAATTGGTCCTGGTCTTGACAACTCCACGAAGAGTGTAAGCCAGAAGAGCCGGTAGAGCGCAGACCAAGAGGTAGGTTTTTATCCAAAAAGACAGGGCAAGGCCAATCAGAAAAACGGCCATGTGACTCCATTTGCGCTTTGGGCCCTTAAGCTTTTGCAAACCATAAACCAAAAACCCAAAGCTGAAAAAGAAGACGCTTTCTTTTAAGATCCCGGAACTCCATAAGCAGGTGGAAGGCGGAATAAAAAGAATGATCAGTAACCATTTGGCGGGAAGCATAGAGAGCGACTGCATGAAATGCAATAAAGCCACCAGACCGAGGAAGGCAAGCAAAGAGAAAAAGATGAGGTGAAAAAAATAGGAATCGGCAGATACCTTTAGCAGCAAAAGGTTGATGCTGATCATTAAGCGATTATCATTGGGCAGGATGAGGTCTGCTTGATCCCAATGTTGGGTATTCTCTAAAAGTTTGTTGGTTGTCTGGCTTCGGTCTTTTTGGGTATCAAAGAGTTCCGGGAAATGGGTGATGTTCCACTCGCCCTGTTCGGCGATGCTTAGGGCGTCATCGTAATACTTGAATACATCCGCAGAGGAGCGATCAGTATAATGGTAGCTGTAGATCAAATAGATAGTGATTCCCCCCGCGAGTTTGAAGAGAAAGGCTAGCGCCAATAGTTTGGGGGTGATCTGCTTTACCTTGAAAAATGGGAGAGTATAGATCCCCATTAATATGAAGCTGATCAAAAGCAAGCAAACGAAGACCTCCCAAAGCATGAGGATAAAGATAATTAATGAACCCAAGCCAGCTATTTTTATTCTCGCGGAGCCTTTGGACGCCAGTGAAAAGCTGTACTTTTGCGCCTCTAATAAAAGCCTGATCATCCTATGTCGACAACCTCTGAGCAAAGCGCAGCTGACCTAAAAACTGCCCTTGAATTGGGGCTTACAGAAGAAGAATTCGTCAAGATCGAAGAGATCCTTGGTAGAGCACCAAATTTTACTGAGCTCAGCATCTACTCTGTAATGTGGTCTGAACATTGTTCTTACAAAAATTCCATCCTTTGGTTAAAGAAATTACCTAAAGAAGGACCGCATATGCTGGCGGCGGCCGGTGAAGAAAATGCCGGACTAGTAGACATTGGCGACGGATTGGCCTGTGCCTTTAAGATCGAATCTCATAATCATCCCTCTGCTTTGGAGCCATACCAAGGTGCAGCTACCGGCGTAGGCGGCATAAATCGCGACATCTTTACCATGGGTGCCCGACCAGTGGCTCAATTGAATTCACTGCGTTTTGGAGACCTTGACTTGGACCGTACCAAATGGTTGTTGAAAGGCGTAGTAAAAGGTATAGGGAACTATGGTAACTCCTTTGGAATACCGGTAGTGGGCGGAGAAGTTTTCTTCGACGAATGCTACAGCACCAACCCCTTGGTCAATGCCATGTCGGCCGGAGTGATGGATGCAGATAAAATGATTTCAGCCACCTCTTACGGAGTAGGCAATCCGGTTTACATTGTAGGGTCATCTACCGGGAAAGACGGTATTCATGGAGCTGCTTTTGCCTCAAAAGACATTACCGAAGACTCTATGGACGATCTTCCGGCAGTGCAAGTGGGCGATCCTTTTCAAGAAAAGCTTCTGTTAGAGGCCAGCATCGAATTGGCCGATACCGATATCATCATTGGTATGCAAGATATGGGTGCAGCCGGAATTACCTGTTCCACTTCCGAGATGTCGGCTAAGGGTGAACACGGCATGCGAATCGATCTCGACATGGTGCCCACTCGTCAAGAGGGCATGCATCCCTTTGAGATCCTGCTTTCTGAATCTCAAGAACGCATGTTGGTGGTGGTTAAAAAAGGAAAAGAAGCCGAATTAGAGCGCATTTTTGAAAAATGGGATCTGAACTGCAAACAGATCGGAGAAGTGACCGAAGGTGGCATGCTGGAGTATTACTCTGAAGGTAAGCTGGTCGCTAAAGTGCCTGCAGATTCGTTGGTACTCGGCGGCGGGGCACCGGTTTACGAGCGCGAGTACAAGGAGGCCGATTATTATCAATTGAATAAGGCATTTGACATCAATTCCATCGCTCAGCCGGATTATCAAGCGGTGGCTAAACACCTCTATACTCATCCCAACATTGCTTCTAAGAAATGGGTGTATGAGCAGTATGATAGTATGGTAGGTACCGTGAATATGAGTACGAATCGTCCCACTGATGCCGGCCTGGTGAATCTAAAGGGCAGTAAGAAAGCACTGGCATTTACCGTGGACTGCAATGCCAGATACGTCTATGCCGATCCGGAAGAGGGTTGCGCGATCGCCGTAGCTGAAGCGGCCAGAAACATTGTTTGCTCAGGAGGCGAGCCATCGGCAATAACCAACTGCCTGAACTTCGGTAACCCCTATAATCCAGAAGTATATTGGCAATTCGTAGGTGCCATCAAGGGCATGAAAAAAGCCTGCGAAAAATTCAAAACCCCGGTTACCGGAGGAAATGTGAGTTTTTACAATCAAAGTACTCAAAACGGCAAAGATGTACCGGTATTTCCTACCCCAACCATCGGCATGATGGGAATCGTTAACGATAAGCAGCACGTGACCACCCTGGCCTTTCAGCAGGAAGGAGATGCGATCTATCTGATCGGCAAGTCGGTAGATGATATTTCCTCTTCAGAGTACCTTTATTCCTTTTGTGGAGTGAAGCATTCCCCGGCGCCTTATTTTGACCTGGATGAGGAATATGAATTGCAACAGGCGCTCAAAGAACTGATCAGCCGGGGGCAGATTCATTCAGCGCACGACTGCGCCGACGGAGGTTTGTTTATCAGCTTGCTTGAGTCTGCCATGCCCAAGGATTTAGGATTTGAGGTCACTACAGATGATCGTATTCGGAAAGATGCCTTTCTCTTCGGAGAAGCCCAGTCAAGGGTGGTGATATCCGTAAACGAATCCAAACAAGCTCAGGTGGAAGAGGCATTGCAGCAGCGTCACGTTCCCTTCTTCAAGTTGGGAAAAGTGGGTGGAAAGCACATGAGAATCGATGGAGAGGATTTTGGCACCGTGGCCGATGTGAAACGGGCCAATGAAGAGGCGCTTGAAAATCGGCTGAAAGCTTAAGTCTAAAGTTTCTTTTTGATCTCTTTCAGATCGAGCAATTCTCTTTGCAGAATTCGGATCATGGACTCGAGGTCTTTGATCCGGCTATCGAGCTTTTCCTTTTTATTCTTTTCCTTTAGATCCAGATAGTCTTGTTTACCTTCACTAAAGAACCAATATAGATCTGTTTCTAATGCGTTGCAAAGTGAAAAAAGGGTTTTGGTGTGAATGTGGTCATGGCTTTCCAGGTTGTATACATTCTGCCTGGTCATGCCAATGATATCGCTTAACTCCTGAACCGACATACCCAACTCTTCGCGGCGCATTTTTATTTTGGCTCCAATGTTCATGGATAGTGTGGTTTTGGTTCTGGATGAGCAATAACCTATTTGTAACATGGAATTTCTACTTCTGTTCGCAGGGTCCAATAAATGACTGTGAATTTGCTTAACTTAAATAGTCGATTGCATAAAAATGGAAAAGAAGCTCAATATCAAGTCCCTGTCAGTGGAAGATCGTCCGCGGGAAAAGTGCTTATCCAAAGGCCATCAGGAGTTGAGTGTAGCAGAGCTGATCGCCATCTTGATCGGTTCAGGAAGCCGAAACGAAAGTGCTTTAGACCTTGCCAAAAGGATCTTAGTGGCTGTAGAACACGACCTCGGCGCTTTGGCTAACTTAAGTCATGAAGACCTATGCAGCTTTAAAGGCATTGGTGATGCCAAAGCCATTAGTATTGCTGCAGCTTTGGAATTGGGTAAACGCAGGAGGGTATCTCCTCACAAGGACAAGAAAGTGATCAGCTCTTCTCAGTCTGCTTTTGAGTTGATCGCTGCCCAGCTAATGGACCTTCCCCATGAGGAGTTTTGGATCATTTTATTGAATAGGGCGAATCGACTGATTGAGATCAAGAATGTGAGCAAAGGTGGAGTTAGCGGTACGGTGGCCGACGCCAAGTTGATCTTTAAGGCCGCTTTGGCTAAGCTGGCCAGTTCCATCATCTTGTGCCATAATCATCCTTCAGGCAATTTAAAGCCTTCAAGAGCCGATTTGCAACTCACTGAAAAGCTTGTTAAAGGAGGGAAGAACCTGGACATTGCCGTCCTGGATCATCTTATCGTTGGAAATAACTCCTATTTTAGCTTCGCCGATGAAGCCCTGATTTGATGCTCTTAGTTTATACGAAAAAAGTAAATCCACGTATTCGTTATCTGTTCAAAGTGGCCCTACGCCACTATTTTGGTATTGATGACTATCGTCTAACCGAAGATCCAGATCAGTATAAAGCGCATGAGGGACCAAAATTCTCTTATGCTGCAGCACGACTGGACAAAGGCTTGCATTTTCATGCCGGCGGACTGCTGGAGCAGAGAGGGGTGCAAGAACAACAGATCGAGACCGGCACTCACCAGGATTTGATCACCCTTTTTCATCACCGTAAAACGGCAAGCTTACCTTATGACCCTTTTTCTGCCGCATTCTTCATGCTTTCGCGATATGAGGAGTATTTACCCCATCGGCGCGATCAATTTGATCGCTTCAAGGCAGAAGACAGCCTGTCCGAAAAACTCAATTTTCTTCAAGTCGCAGTAGTGGATCGATGGCTTCTCCAGGTCAAGCAGGTCTTATCTGAGGCTTTTCCGGCACTTAAGTTTAAAAAACGTCAGTATCACTATCAACTCACCTTCGACATTGACAATGCTTACGCTTATAAAGAAAAGGGCTTGGTGAGGAATTTCGGAGCCATGGTGCGCAATTTATCGAAGGGAGATCTGCAAGAAGCCGGACTACAGCTGATGGTATTGGCCCGAAAAAAGAAAGACCCTTTTGACAGCTACAACTACTTGAAGAATATTCAGAAAAAGTATCAGATCAGACCGATCTATTTCTTTTTATTGGCGGATTATGGGCTCAACGATAAGAATATATTTCATCAAAATAGACATTTCCAATCCTTGATCAAGTCCATCGCCGACTATGCCGAGGTAGCGATACATCCTTCTTATGGATCAAATTATAAACCGAATAAACTGCGTATTGAAATCGATCGATTGGAGCGCATCAGCAAACGTGACATTCACAAGAGTCGGCAGCACTTTTTAAAGCTTCATTTGCCAAATACCTACAGGAACCTGGTTGAGGCTGATATCCATGAAGATTATACCATGGGCTATGCCTCAAGATTAGGATTCAGAGCCGGGGCTGCTTTTTCATATCCATTTTACGATCTGGACGGGGAAGTGGAATTGAAACTGTTGATCAAGCCGTTCATGGTGATGGACGCCACCTTAAAATATTACATGAAAAGGTCGGGAGAATCAGCTTTTGAATTGATCAAGCCCATAATTGACGAATGCAAGGCGGTGGATGGCGAGTTCATCAGCTTATGGCATAACGAAAGTTTAGGCGACCGACCGGAGTGGAAGGGCTGGAAAGCGCTCTTTGAGCGCATGAATGAATATGCTTTAGACCGTTAATCCTTTTGAAAAGGATAATTTTACACCATAATCTAGACCCATGGCCAACGTACACATCCTCAATGAGCAAACTCCATCTGTATTCAATCATATTCTCGCCGAGATCAGGGATGAAGAGATTCAGAAGGACCGTATGCGATTTCGTAGAAACTTGGAAAGGTGCGGAGAGATACTGGCCTATGAGATCTCTCGCGAACTCCCTTTCGAACAAGAAGAAGTTCGCACTCCCTTAGGTTTGTCAGAAGATTATAGACTAAAAACCCAACCCGTACTGATCACTATTTTACGCGCCGGATTGCCTCTTCATCAAGGCTTATTGAACGTCTTTGATCATGCAGAAAATGGGTACATCTCTGCCTTTAGAAAGCATCATAAGGACGGTAGTTTTGACATAGAAATGGAATACCTGGCCTGCCCGAATATTGAAGGCAAGGATATCATAATCTCTGACCCCATGCTAGCCAGTGGATCCTCAATGGTACTGGCCTATAAAGCATTATTTGAAAAGGGAAAGGCCCGTCATTGCCACATCGTCTCTTTGATCGCCAGTACCGAAGGGGTAGAGTACGTAAAAAGTCATGTAGGTAAGAATACCTCTATCTGGCTAGGGGCAGTAGATCAGGAGATGACTGCCCAATCGTATATCGTTCCAGGATTGGGAGATGCGGGCGATCTGGCCTTCGGGGCGAAAGATTGAGATGGTTGAATTTTTTAAAATCAGTGGATTGATCGTTTTCAGCGCCCTGAAGTTCTTTTTGGCGCCTGCTGCGGTCTTATATGCCGGCTTTGAGCTTTGGCAAACCATCCTGATTACCTCCCTTGGAGGAGCAGGTGGATTCGTGCTGTTCTATCTATTTGGTTTTGTGCTTTACAAGAAATACGTACAACTTTTCCCACCCAAGCGCAAGCGTATTTTTACACCGCGTAAAAGGAAGATGGTGAAGTACAAGAAGAAATATGGTTTCTGGGGGTTGGCACTGCTAACCCCGGTTTTATTTGGTATTCCTTTAGGTGCGTTGATCGCGGCGGCATTTTTTCCCGACCGAAGAAAAACCATTGTGGTCTTTGTAAGTTCCATTGTGGTATGGAGCGTGTTAATTAGCGTGCAATGCGCTTTTTTGAAGAGTAAATGGTAAAGTACAATCACATATTCTTTGATCTGGATCGTACCATCTGGGATTTTGAAAAGAATTCAGAAGTGACCATTGCGGAGTTGTTGGGCCATTTCGGCATGACGCAGAAGGGCAAGATCACTGAAGACGGCTTCATCAAGACCTACAAGCGGATCAACCAGAGCTTATGGATGGATTATCGAGCAGGCAAGGTCGATAAGCAGACCCTAAGATCCAAAAGGTTTCATCTCAGCCTGATGGAATTCGGAATCGATCAGCCCGAGCTGGCGCTTGAATTCAACGATGCCTATGTGAAGCAATGTTCAAGCAAAACAAATTTATTACCCCATTCGAAAGAGGTCTTGCGCTATTTGTCAAAGGCGTACGTTCTACACATCATTACCAACGGATTTAAAGAAGCCCAGCATGTAAAGTTGGAGAAAAGCGGCATTCGCCCTTTCTTCAAGGAAGTGATTGTAGGTGATGAGGTGGGCATCAATAAACCGGACCCCAGGATCTTTCATCATGCCTTTAACAGTTCTGCCGCAGGGCCTGAAGAGAGTGTAATGATCGGAGATGATTTTGAAGCCGATATTATAGGCGCTAAAGAAGTTGGGATGGATCAGATATTCTTGAAAGTAGGGCAAGGCAATACAGAGCCTGCTGTTGCGACCTATACGGTATCAAATTTGGAAGAATTAAAGCAGATCTTGTAGAAATGGAGATGGAAGAAGGGTTAAAAGCGGAAAGGCAATCTGCAAACTGGTTTTCAAAAGATAAACCGAATTATATATTTGGTCCCTGCAGCGCCGAAAGCCTGGATCAATTGCAAATTACCGCCAAGCAGATTGCCGCACATTATCCAAATGCCATATTTAGAGCCGGAGTTTGGAAGCCGAGAACCAGGCCAAACTCATTTGAAGGGGTTGGAGAAAAAGCCCTCGAATGGCTGCGCAAAGTGGGTATGCAATACGGTCTGAGAACGGCCACTGAAGTAGCCCACCCCTCACACGTAGAAGCAAGCTTAAAAGCAGGTATCGATATCCTATGGATAGGCGCCAGAACTACTGCAAGCCCTTTCTCTGTGCAGGCACTTGCCGACGAACTGAAGGGGACTGATATCCCGGTTTACATAAAGAATCCACTTCATCCAGACCTTTCATTGTGGATCGGAGCCCTTGAGCGTTTTCGGTCCATAGGCCACGAAAAAGTGGGTGCCATCCATAGGGGTTTCTATTTGGCAGACAATAAGCACTTTAGGAATTATCCCCATTGGGACTTGGCTGTGCAGTTGAAAGCAAAGTACCCCGAAATTCCGCTCATTTCTGACATCAGCCATATGGCAGGAAAGCCGGGCTTATTGCCACAATTGGCTCAGAAAGCGATGAATCTGGATATGGATGGACTACTGATCGAAACGCATCATGATCCCAGCGAGGCCTTAAGTGATGCCGAGCAGCAGATCACGCCAACCCAACTCAAATCCTTGATCGACGGGATTACTTTTAAAACGGTTGATTCTGAAGATCTGGAATTTCGAAATAAACTTGACCTGCTGCGTGCCAAGATCGATAAAATTGATGAAGAGCTGGTCGATAAGCTCGCAGAGCGCATGGGCATTGCTGAGAAAATTGGGATTTATAAGAAGGAGAATCAGGTCACTATTCTGCAATTGGAAAGGTGGCAGCAGATCATGAATCAAGTAAAGTCGCATGCCGAACTAATGGGGCTGAGTGATGACTTCTTGGAAAAACTCTACAATGCCATCCACGACGAGTCGATTCGGATCCAAACGGACAGCCAGGAATAGCTTGCTAACTGAAGCGCGCAATGACGCTTTTTCCGCCCGTCACCTTTTGATCCACCGCTACTTCCACTTTGGCATCCAAAGGCAGCATGAGGTCTACTCTTGAACCAAATTTGATGAATCCACACTCAGCACCTTGCGATACCTGTTCTTCTTGTTTACCGTAAAAGACAATTCTTCTTGCTAAGGCACCGGCAATTTGGCGAAAAAGCACAGACCGCTTTTTTTCGTCTTCTACCACAATAGTAGTCCTTTCATTGTCGGTAGAAGATTTGGGGTGCCACGCCACCAGGTATTTTCCGGGATGATATTGATAATATTTAAGTTGCCCGCTTATCGGGTATCGATTGTTGTGCACATTGAGGGGTGACATGAAGATCGAGATCTGTCTGCGTTTCTCGTTCAGGTATTCGGTTTCATCTACCTCTTCGATCACCACTACTTTTCCATCACAGGGGGAAAGGATCACATTGTCGTCTTGTTGGATTTCACGACTGGGCGAACGAAAAAATTGAATGACCATGATCAGTAGGAAGGCGGCAATCGCGATTGCTAGAGGTAAAGCAAAGCTGAAGTTACTCAAGCCGTAATACGCGATAGCGATTAGTGCTGCAGAGAACAGGGTGATCAACAATAATGTGGGATAGCCTTCCTTATGAAATTTCATGGCTTGTTTTTGCTAAGCAAGTATAAAGATAATTCCTTGCCTTTGAACTGCTCATGGATTTAAAAGACTCATTATTCGCAAGAAGAAATAGACCATGGGTGCGGAAATGAAAATTCCGTCGAAGCGGTCTAATACTCCGCCATGGCCCGGAAGCAGCTTGCCTGAATCTTTGATATTCAGGCTTCTTTTGAATAGCGACTCTACGAGATCTCCCCAAGAGCCGAAGAGGATGATGATCATGCCCATGCACATCCACATCCACCAGGCATATAATGGAAAGAGTAATGCATTCAAATAGGAAACTATCAGTCCGAAGACCACCCCGCCGAGGGTGCCTTCCCACGTCTTTTTAGGCGATATTCTGGGGAAAAGTTTGCGCTTTCCCAGTTTTCTACCCACCAAATAGGCGCCGGTGTCGTTTGCCCACAGCACAAAAAAGTAGGCCATCAGGGGTTCAAAATGGTAGCTTTCTCCGAAGCGATATGGGCTGAAAAAAGCCAGTTCGTGTAAAAGGGTGATGGGCACGGCAATGTAAATGATGCCCAGAATCGTGAAGGCAATATTGGGAATGGGTTGTGGTCTGTTGCGATACAGCTCCAAGACGAAGATCATAAAGATGATGGGAATCAAAAAGTAAAAGCTGGTCAGTTGCAGATCAGCTTGGGTAACCAAGGCTGAAATAGTAAAGAACCCCAGGCCTCCCAAAATCCCAAATAATTTAAGGGGCTTGATATCTGTGGGTCTGAAGAAATTGTAGAATTCTCTTTGACAAAGCCAGATCATGACAAAGAAAAGGATAGCGGCGGCAAAATTGCTCTGCATGATCGCACCGAGCAGCACGATTACGAACAGAACTGAGGTTAGAACCCTTTCGGTGAAGTTATTCACAGCTGATTTTTCTCAATTAAGCGTTTAGCCTTGATTACGGCGTCGGGCTGCACGTACACTTCAATTTCGCCATTGGAAAGGTGAATGTGCATCGAGTCCGTCTTATTGATCACAAAGGTCTTGATGGATTCAGACTCTAAAAGATCCTTTACGATCTCAATCAAATGGATCGCCTGAGTTCCGTAGATTTTCACCCAATTGTGAGACATGGGCTAAAGATAGCAGAAATCTAGCTCTTTTTGTCGCTCGTGGCTTTGCTTTCTTCACCACTCTTCTTCGCCTCAGTCGGAGTCTCCTCAGTGGATTTATCTCCGGCAGGTTTTGCTTTCTTCACTTCACTTTTGTCGGCACTGTCCGCCTTTACTTCTCCATTGGATTTTTTTTCAGCGGCTTTTGACTTTGGCTTCTTTACCGAGCCGTTCTTCTTTTCGTCCTTTTGATTTTCCTCCAGTAACACTTCTGATCTACTCTTATCATTATAAGCCCTTTTGCCGAAGATCTTTTCCAGGTCATCCTTGAAGATCACCTCTTTTTCAAGCAATTTCTCGGCCAATTGGGTAAGCTCATCTTCGTGTTCTTTTAAAATTTTCTTGGTGCGTGCGTAGGCAGCTTCAACCATTTTGCTCACCTCCTCGTCGATCATTTGCCCGGTTTTTTCGCTGTAGGGCTTTTGGAAGTTGTAATCGCTTTGTCCGCTCGAATCGTAGAACGAGATGTTGCCCACTTTATCATTCAGGCCGTACATTGAAACCATAGCATAAGCCTGCTTAGTGATCTTTTCCAGGTCACTGAGGGCACCGGTTGATACTTTACCGAAAATAATGTCTTCAGCAGCTCTTCCTCCAAGGGCGGCGCACATTTCGTCGAGCATTTGCTCTTTGGTAGTGATCTGTCTTTCTTCAGGAAGATACCATGCGGCTCCCAATGATCTTCCTCGAGGCACAATGGTCACTTTAACTAGTGGAGAAGCATAACGTGTTAGCCAGCTTACTGCGGCATGGCCGGCTTCATGGAAAGCAATCACTTTTTTCTCTTCTGCAGTAATGATCTTGTTCTTTTTCTCCAGGCCTCCAATTACCCGGTCTACCGCATCTAAAAAGTCTTGTTGACCAATTTTTTTCTTCTTTTTCCGGGCGGCGATCAAAGCCGCTTCATTACAAATGTTGGCAATGTCGGCTCCTGAAAAACCGGGAGTCTGTTTACCCAAGAAATTAATATCCACCGTATCATCGATTTTCAGCGGCTTCACGTGCACTTTAAAGATCTCGATTCGCTCTTTCAAATCGGGCAGATCCACAGAGATCTGCCGATCAAATCTTCCCGGACGTAACAAGGCTCTATCCAATACTTCTGCCCGGTTGGTTGCCGCCAGCAGGATCACTCCGCTGTTGGTGCCGAAGCCATCCATCTCTGTTAGCAGTTGGTTCAGTGTATTTTCTCGCTCATCATTACCTCCTTGGGCCATTCCTTTTCCTCTGGCTCTACCGATCGCATCGATCTCGTCGATGAAGACAATCGCCGGGGCTTTTTCTTTGGCTTGCTTGAACAGGTCCCTTACTCGAGAAGCACCTACTCCGACAAACATTTCTACAAAATCAGAACCGGAAAGACTAAAGAATGGAACCTGCGCTTCACCGGCCACTGCTTTGGCCAAAAGGGTTTTTCCAGTTCCCGGAGGACCAACCAACAGGGCTCCTTTAGGGATTTTTGCTCCCAATTCAGTATAGCGTTTCGGATTTTTAAGGAATTCCACGATCTCTTCGATCTCAACTTTCGCTTCTTCCAAACCTGCTACATCGTTAAAAGAGATATTTACATTCTTTTCTTTATCGAATAGAGTGGCTTTGGATTTGCCAATATTGAAGATTTGTGCACCGGGCCCACCTGCACCACCCGACATTCTCTTCATGATGAAGATCCAAAAACCAATTAATAGGGCGATTGGAAGCAACCAGCCGATCAATTCGCCGGCCCAATTACTTCTGCTTTCATATTCTGGGTAGATGCGTTGATCCTTCGACATGTCTTCCTGAACTCGGTTGAGGTCAGCGTTGAACTGGTCGATAGTTCCGATCTTCAAATAATACTGCGGCCCTCGGCCCACAGAGCCGAAACCTTCTTCACGCACTCCTTTATGCTTCTCTTGTTGAAGTGCATTTTGCTTAATGTAGATCTCAGCCATCGACTCATTGCCGGTGGTCACTACTACCAAGCGCTCTACTTCACCCGGCTTTAGCATATCTTCTACGAAAGTGCTCCAGGTCACCTTCTTTTCCCCTCCTCCGAGTGAGAATAAATTCAATCCAATCAATAAAGCACCTACGATCGCATAGATCCAATAAAAATTGAATGACTTTTTCGGTCCCTTGGGATTCTTACCATTGTTTGAAGGTGAGTTTCCGCTGCTTTTCTTCTGTGTATTTCTACTCTTTGTTGCCATTCTTAATTATCTGCTGATATTTCTGTCATTTTTGCGTCGGCCCATAGTCCTTCTAAGTCAAAATGAGATCGCGTCTCCCGATCAAATATGTGGGCCACCACATCTACGTAATCCAACAACACCCATTCAAGATTTGTTGTTCCCTCAGTGTGCCAAGGTTTTTCGCCGATCTTTTTACGCACTGTGTCTTCGATGGAGTCTTTAATGGCATCGATCTGGGTAGAAGAGTTTGCTTCACAGATCACAAAGTAATCGGTGATAGCCCCGTCCAGACCCTTTAAATTAAGTTGAACGATATTTTCTCCTTTTTTCTCTTTGATCCCTTCCACGATCAAGGCTGTCAATTCGTCGGATTTAAGCTGCTTTTTATTTTTAACCATTCTTAATTTTGGCGGTAATCTACAAAAGTACAGATTTCGATAGGGTTCTTATCCATTATTAATCCTACCTTTCAAGCTATTGGTATGCTGCTTAAAGATTTTACTTTCGATGTGATTCATTTTGATGAATTACCTTCAACCAATATTCATGCCCAAGAAATACTTAGGCGGGGGAAGTTAAGACACGGAGAGGTGATCTGTACGGAATACCAAAGCCAGGGAAAGGGACAGATGTCGGCAGCATGGGAGTCTAAGCCCAGTGAGAACCTACTTATTAGCATTTGTCTGCGTCTTAATTGGCCAGTCGGTCAGCTCTTTCAATTGACCAAGTGCGCTTCTTTGGCGCTGATCGATTTGCTTGACAAATTGGCAGTGGATCAGGCGCGTATTAAATGGCCCAATGACATTCTGATAGGCAATAAGAAGGTGGGTGGCATTTTAATAGAAAATTCAATCCATGGTCAGCAGGCCGAGCACACCATTTTTGGGATAGGCTTGAATGTAAATCAAAAGGACTTTGAAGACTACCACCGTGCGGCAAGTTCGTTAAGTATGGCACTGGGCAGAAATCTAGACCGAGCGCAATTGTTGTCTGAATTGCTCAAAAGCGTCAAGAATAGATTAAATGATCTGTCAGATCAGCGGCGAATGGACCAAGACTACTTGAACCGATTATACGGCAAGCATCAATTGATGCATTATGCTAGCAAGGGTCAAAAATTTAAGGCCGAATTAGTAGGGGTTGATCCAATGGGTAAACTAATCTTGCAACAGGAAGGAACTCAGGCTCTTTATGACCTTAAAGAAATTCAGTTTCTTGATTAAAGCTTGAGTTCGGCCGCTTTGTCCACCAACATGTTAAAGAAATTCTTTAACGGCTTTTCTACCATCATCTTCATAAAGGGGTTGATATCGCCCTCAAACTTGATCTGAGTGCTGGTTTCCGACTCCGAAATGGGTTCTAGCTTGATGGTTAAGTTAAAGTTGAAGGGCACTTTCCCAAATGAACTCAATTTGATCCAATCCGCTTTCTGGATTTCTTCTCTTTTTAAGCCAATTCTGGCCATACCTTTAATGGTGAATTCACACTGTTCTTCCGATGATTCCCATTTTTCGATCTTATCTGAGGGCATCAACTGCTCAAAATGATTCATGTCAATAAGGAAGTCAAAAAGCTGTGCTGCAGAATTCTTGCTTACCTTTTTTTCAGTCTCTATATGCGTCATAGTCTTTTATTTCCAGTGTTCAGGATCTTTTTTCCAACGTTTTAATGAAGCTACATCTTCCTCGGCGATGAAGCCTTTTTCTAAAGCCTCTTCAATGAGGTGGTCGTAATCCGATAAACAGATCAGCTTGCATTGATATTTTTCAAAGTTAGCTTTTGCCTGATCAAAACCATAAGTGAAGATGGCTACCATGCCTTGCACTTCTAAGTTTGCCTCACGCAGGGCTTCAACCGCTTTCAAGCTGCTCATGCCGGTGGATACCAGGTCCTCGATGACCACAACCTTTTGCTTTGCTTCATACACCCCTTCGATTTTATTTTGCAGTCCGTGTCCCTTGCTCGAAGAACGCACGTAGATAAATGGCAAGTTCAATTCCTGGGCAACCAAGGCTCCCTGAGCAATTCCTCCTGTGGCTACGCCGGCGATCACTTCTGTATTTGCGAATTCTTCTCTGATCAAGGCCGCATATTGTTGCCTGATGTAGGTGCGAATTTCCGGATAAGAGAGGGTTTTTCGATTATCGCAGTAAATGGGAGATTTCCAGCCAGAAGCCCAAGAGAATGGCTCTTGTTTATTTAATTTAATGGCTTTAATTTGCAATAGGGATTCGGCAACCTTTCGAGCCGATTCGGAGCTAATTTTCATCCTGACAAATGTATAAAGTTTTTATCAACGAGCACTTGGTCACAGTAGGTGAAATGGCAGTCCCAAAACCCAATTCCGGGGCTGTGTTAAATCTGAACGAGCCCAACGAATCTGATATTTTAGTGCTGGTCGATTATTTATTACGCACAAAGGAAGTCACCGAAGTGGGTTTCTTCGCCAAGGATGCCTCAGCTTTATGGGTGCGATTCCGATCTGCTTTCACGGTGATCAAAGCAGCAGGGGGAGTAATAAAAGACCAAAAGGGCAGGATGCTAATGATCCGAAGATTCAATAAATGGGATCTGCCAAAAGGCAAGATGGAAGGCGGCGAAAGCCCCACTGAGGCTGCGATCAGAGAGGTGGAGGAAGAATGTGGGGTGATGGACTTAGTCATCTCTAAAGAACTAGGGCCCACTTATCATATTTATCAGATGGGAGAAGTGATTGTACTAAAGGAAACTCATTGGTTTGCCATGCAGGCAAAGCATGGGCAAAAGCTAGTACCTCAGACCGAGGAAGGGATCACTGAAGTGCGCTGGATCGATCAGCATGAACTGCCCAATGTGAGGAAAGATACCTATGCCAGTCTGCTTGAGTTAATCCGTTAATTTGCAGTTGCTTTTGAGTTGATTAAAATTTTCTCCGGCCTCACCCTTATTGGCGTTTGCGCGATAAGCCTCGTAATACTTCTTCGCCATTTTGCATTCATTCAGCTGCAAATAAGCCTTAGTAAGCAGTTTAGAGGTAGCTGCATTTGTGGGATCTATCTTGAATGATTTTCGAAGCAGTTCTGCGGAATTTTTTAGGTATGCAGGAAGCTCTTCATTTCGGTAGGCTGCCTGGTAATTGCTCGCAAGCGCATTGAGAAGCGTGGTGTTCTTTGCCTCTTTTTGCAAGCCTTCTAAATAGTAATGCTTCGCCATTTCATAATCATCGAAGCGATGATAAAGATCTCCGTAGCCAAGGTAAATGTTTGAGTAGGTGCTATCTAGGATGTAAGCTTGGTTAAGATGATACACCGCATTTTTGGGGTCATTCTTTAAGTAATTATGAGCCTTTTCGACCAGTTTTACCGCAGCTTGTTTTCTAGAGCCATTTTCTTCTACAGCTTTATTGATGAACGCTTCCTCAGCGGTCAATTGCTCTTCCGACTTGGTCGTTAATCCGTATTTAGGCAGGATTCGCTTGTTGAACTTTGCCTCACGTTGATAGTCTTCGTAATTGATCTTTTGAGCCTTGATCACAAATGAACAAAGAAAAAGACTGAAAGTGGCTACAAGGTATTTCATGAATTGGAAGTGTATGAATTTGAAAAAGAAAAAGTACAAAAAAGTTCCAATTAGTTGGAAACCAAACCCTAGCTTTTATTTTGCCCACGGAGGTCCTAAAAGGATGATCTTCTGATATATCGGGCAATTCGGATCATGCGCAGCCGGTAAATAAGCGCTACTCCTTAAAAACTCATTGCAGATCTCACCGCCGGTAAACTTAAAATGCTTCTTGAAGAGTTTTACCCAGTCAGCTAGTTCAAGACCATTATGCTGGTCCAGAAATCCTTCGAAACTTCCATATTCTTTCTGTAATTCTAGAATACTCTGAGCATTGTAAATGGCTGCCTTGATCTTTAGCCTATTGCGTATTATTCCTGGATCAGCCAGGAGTCTGTTAATATCAGATTCTTGAAAGGCCGCTACCTTTTCAATATTGAAATTTGCATACGCTTTTTTAAGTTGGCTTTTTTTCTTCAGAATGGTGAGCCACGATAAGCCCGCCTGATTGATCTCGAGAATCAGCCTGCCGAACAATTCATCATCATCGTGGATCGGAAAACCATATTCTCGATCGTGGTAAAGCCGGTGTGGATGATCTTCTTTCAGGCTCAGTGCCAGCTTGCAGTAAGGATGCTGAATGTGATTCATTCAATCGGGGGAGCTGTCGGTCCTTTTGAATTTAAACGGTCACCCAATTCAGCTTATGCGTCCGTTTTGCAGGTATTTAATCCAAAGGGTGCATAAAGCGGACAAAAACTTATAAATGAAGTCAGTAGAAAAACGGCTGCAAGCACAAGCAGAATTATGCCTAAGGTACCGGTGATTATCTCCATAAAATAAAGCGCAGCAATTACCGCCGCAAGGATTGATCGTATGATTCTGTCGGCAGATCCCATGTTTTTTTTCATCACAATTGGTTTAGTTAAAAAATTGAATCAGTAATACCAGCATACTGATTATGGCGATGCATAGCATGCATACAGCTATAAATTTAAACACTTTTTGTTTCATCTCCATGCGGTTGCTGAGAGCCCGGCTTTTTCCTTCCTTTATTCGCAAATAAAAAGAGGGCAGCAACAAAAATGAGGGCTAGCATGAGGTCGATGCCAGAGTTTTTCAACCAAACCACAAAGGACGCCAAGTTCTTGCCGGCCCATAAGTAGTAGATCACCCCTATAATTATTCCTATTATTCCGCTAATCAAATAGTTTCTTCCCAGTTTCACTGACCGAAGGTTGCGCAGCAATGCAGAAGAGGCGAAAGCTGTAGCTACCACCACTACTAAAGTGCTGATCAAACTCAGGCTGGAGGCGCTCAAGTCTACATTCAATAGCAGCAAGATCATCAATTCAGCTAATGCAATCAGGATCAATGCGAAAATTCTCATGCGCTACTTTTTAGGAAAGGAGATTGCGTTACTTATTTAAATTTAGAAAATACTGATCCGAAGCCTTTAGGCAAAAATCACCGATACTTTTCAGCGCTGCTTGGTATTCATCTGAAAGCAGATTAATGGGTAAGATCGCACCTTTCCATTCTGAAGATTTCCATTGCCAGTCCTCGCCCTGCTTAAAATTGGCGTAATTGAAATTAAAGCCTTCAGGGTAAGCCGACAAATAAAAATAAGCCTCTCCAACCATTTCGTCTTTCATGGCCAAGCCGTAGCCAATGCTCAGTTTTTCATTGATCTTGATCAGGGTTGCGGTATCAAAATGATGCGGCCAAATGCGTATCTCAAGCTGGGTTGCCAAACTTTTTTGCAGATTTAAACAGCTGTAGTTGGCCAAGGCTCGGTAGTAAGTCCAGTGCGTTCGTTCCGCTTCGCTCAAGGGCTCGATAGGGTGCTTTCCCAGCCCGTAGTCGGGAATTTCGTAATGCATTGGGGCCCTCCAATCTTCCTGAGCCAACCCCAGATCCTTTATTCCATGATCGACCTGTTCTTCTACTTCCTGAATACTCTTGCCCGCGCTTCCTACCAACCAAAGGCTGTTTTGGGTTTGATCCAACATCTCGAAACTGAGATCTACTAAATTGAGATTCAGGCGATATTGATCATCATTCTTCTGTATGGTACGCCCTAAAATTCGCTGATTCCAAGGGTCATAGGCCAAGTTGGTATGGCTGTCGTCCTCCTTCTTTTCAATAAATGATCGGTTTACTTTGGCCAAGATTTGAGAGAGGTAATGTAATTTTTGGTCGGCTTTGTGGTATTGTGCTGTGTTCAATGGTTGAGACTTATTTCTTGCTTGAAAATTAATTGATATTGCGTATCACCCTATTAATTTCTCTAATTTTCTTTTCATTTCAACGCAATTGGCAAGGACAGATGAAAGTCGTGAGATCCATTTTCCTTTATCTTTTTACCTTATGCTTTTGCTTTCAAAGTTACTTTCCTCTAAGCGCTCAAGTCTCAGAGCTCGCTAAACGAAAAGGTGCTATCGATCATGATACCAATTACATTGAAACCTTCCCCGACCACATCACTAGCAGAATTTATCTATCTCGGAAATTCACCGGGATAAGGATGGAGGCCCAACCAGACGATCGAGCACTCGATTATCAGCCCAATACTACCGTAAACCTAGGTATTGGAGCCACGGTGAAGGGGTTCACGCTGAATCTGGCTTATGGCTTTGATTTTCTCAACCAAAACGAAAGTCGGGGACTTACCCGTTACCTCGACCTTCAGTCCCACTTCTACGGGCGAACATATGCCGCTGATCTTTTTGGTCAATTTTACTTTGGAATGTACCTGGCCAATTCAGAAGCTACCTTGAACTTCTTGCCCGATTCTTTTTACTTGAGGCCTGATCTGTCGGTGATTTTGCTCGGGGGAAGTTATTATCGGGTGCATTCTCCAGAGAAGTTTTCTTATGCCGCCTCGCTGGTTCAAAATGAATGGCAAAAGAAATCGGCAGGTTCTTTTCTTTGGGGAGGAAAGGTTTTGCTGATGGGCGCGGTCTCTGATTCGTCATTGATTCCTACTTTTTCCAGCGATAGCGTCTTTGATGCTTTTGCGGAGGCCAATCGCCTTTCCAGCTTTCAATTTGGGCCAGGAGTGGGTTACGCCCACACCTTCGTAGTGGATCAGCATTGGTTCTTTACTTTTTCGCTAGAGCTTAACATTATGATAGGTCCCACCCAGTACTCAGGTCCTGAATTGGTAGAGCGATCTGAGTGGCAAGTCAATCCTGCAGCCGATTTAAAATTTGCCCTGGGATACAATTCGCTGCGCAGCTATTTTGGCGTATTGTACGTCCAGAACAATGCCCAGGTGCAAAGCTTTGATGAAAGCGTCTCGGCCATATTCAGCGTAGGAAATGTCCGGCTTAATTATGTCAAGCGCTTTAAGATGGGGCCAAAGCTGAAGAAGACCGTCAATAAAATGCCCTTCTAGTGTTCTTCTTCATCCTCGGTCAATCCGAAAATGGCCACATTGTCTATGCCCAATTTTTCCCTCACCAAGTCATTCCAGCTCATAAGTGCGGAACGATCTTTGCCCTTCATTACCGTTGAAAAATAAGCTTTGGAGATTTCTTTAAATTCTTGATTAATATCCTCATAGGTTGCTTTGGCTTTTTCCACCTTATTCACGCCCCTCAATGCTTGGTGTAATTTTCGATTTTGAATTTCGGCCAGATCGAAATAGATGTTCAGAAATACCGTAGTCGTTTTGTCGTGTTCTGCGTAAAAATAGCTCTCAAAGGGGTCAAAGATGGCGGCTGTAGATATGTAAAGGCTATCGTCCCAATCATATAGGTCCATAAACAGTTGCACTTCAAGGTGATAGCCATCTATCGGAATATCGATCTCCTCAGCATGGCAGTTTTCTTTTTGTTTGGCAAGGGCAATGGGATCTTGCTTCACCCTTTCCATATTCCGCATGCGTATCCGATTCCCTCTCCAGATCACGTAGGGGTGCTCAAAGAAGGATCTTCTGTTCATCTTGCTATATACCACATCATTAGCCAGTAAGGTTGAGTCTGAATTGAAAAAAGACTCCACTTTTCCCTCTTCATCTTTGAATAAAAACGGCTTATGACTCCAGAAATAAAGATTTTGAGGCAAGGCATTGATCTTTCGGTAGTCATTGCTCATGCCTTCCGGGAAGTAGATATAGGGTAAATTGAATTCTTCTTCGTATTGGAAAGCGTATAAAAGTGATTTGGTCTTGATATTGCTCATTGCTCCATTGGCCCTGCGGTAAACCATCTCATAGTTAAAATCGATTTCTCTGGGGTACATGAAGTCGCCTTTTTTCGTAAAGGTCTTTCGTATGAACAGGTCTATTTTTTCAATTTTAGCATCCGGAAAAAGGGGAACGAAAGGGTGCATGTAAGTATCCGCTGCCTGCATCTCTATTTTCTGAATGTTCGCCGACGCTGAATCGATCCAAACGCTTCCTTCAAAATGTCTTCTCGGATTTTCTTTCGGCCTGAAATCAATTTGATAGACCACGCCATTCTGTTCGTTTTTGAACCGATTACTATAGGTCAGCTTAAAGGTCTTTTTTAGTTTGCGCTTTGACTTGCCCAAAGGACTTTCAGGGAAATAATCGCTTTGTGAAAGCAACGCATGCATCATTACCGCTCGGGAGCTGGCCATGTTGATGAAGTATTGTGATTCAAACGATTGCAATCCGATGCGACCGTTCTTCAATGCCAAGCTTTCAAGATCATACCCTTTGAATTGTCCGTTGTAGTATGCTTCGATCATTTCTGTGGTCTTGCCTTCAATAGCCGATTCCAAAAAAAGGTAGCTTTTGGCTTTTTCGGTGTAAGGAGACTTGCTCGTTCTACTGCGACTCAAGAGTGCGTATAGAAAATCGCTTTCTTCGGTGATTTCCACGGTCCCAATCGCAATGCTGCGGGGATCCAACCTCAAGAGCACTTTACTGTTGACATCCCGGATTGGTGCATGAGAGGTCCGATAGCCCACATAACTTACCGTTAAAGTGTCTCCGGCCCTGGCCGTAATGCTAAAACCTCCGTTTTGGTTGGTGGTGCTGATCACTGAAGGGCGGTTTTTGATGACCACGTGGCCAAAGGGCAGGCCCTGGCCGTTGGATGCGTCGATCACTTTGCCCTCAACCACCGCATCTTGAGCTTGACCGAAGTGAGGAAAAAGCCAGGCAAAGCAGGCGAGCAGCAAGTAAAGTCTAAATGTGACAGCAGTCTGTGGCATCCAAGGCATCATTCACCCCGAGGAGTTAATCGATCAAGGAGGAGAGTTTGTTTTCTACTTGATGTGGTGGAGGGGCATAACGCTGCACAAGCTTACCATTTTTGTCGATCAAGTAATAAAGAGGTACTGTACGTACTTCATATTGTTCACGCAGAAGGTAATCCTTTCCCCCGTACAAAAAGGGCCAGTCGTAACCATAGTCTTGCTTTACCTTTGCATTTAAGCTTGCGTCTTCATCGATGTTGATACTAATGAAGTGAACTGAATTCGCGTACTTCTCTTTTAAAGCCTGCATCAACCTCAATTCTTTCAAGCTGATCAGCGACCAATTCGCCCAAAAGCCCAGATAGACGGGCTTGCCTTTCAGCGCCGCCAGGTCCACCACTTCTCCTTTGGTGTTTTTTAAACTGAATGCTGGTGCGTCTGCGCTTTCCGTCATTCTTTTCAATTGCGCTAACACCATACCGGCTTGTTTTTGAATCGCTTCGCTGGATCCGTTAGCAGTCAATGCGGCGAGTAACTTCAAATTTGATTTTTGATTGATGCGTTTAGTGTGATACACCTCAAATAGCCCATTGATCAGATAAAGCTCAGCCAAGGCATCATTCTGGAAACCTTTTAGGCTTTTGATCAACTGAAGGCTTTTTTTGAGGTCTTCATCCATCATCAATGCCTCCATTAGTGGCTTGGCTGATTTTCGAATCAATAACTGTTCAAAATCTTCTTTGTAAAGCTGGCGGAAGAAATTCATATACTCTTTGTGCTTGATCAGCACCGTTTGTTGCTTGAGGTATTTCGTTTCCAAGTCGTTCTGATCGCCGCGGTTAATGTCTTCCAGATTGGCCAAGGCATATTTTACATAGTTCTTCAAATAGGGAGGCGACTGGTAGACCGACTTTTCTGTCTGGTCTTTGATGAATGCCGCTACTTCTTGGTCCGCTTCATTGACAATGAAGCGCTCGTAATGGGTAGAAAAGAAATCTTGATAGTCAGAATTAAAGACCTTGATCTTCTGGTTAAGTTCGTTTTCTCTGGGAAAGGTAAAGCGCAGATCAAGGAACTTTTCAAACGCCCTTCTTGAATTATTTTCAATGCTGTAACTGAGGAAGAGGTTATATACTTGTCCGGCTTCAGCGAACAGACTGGTCTGCTTATCTTCTACCATCAGGATCAAGTGGGTCACTTCATCTACCTCGATCTTGAGCTGAAACTGCCCGTCTTCAATTTGGCTGCTGGCAATGAATTTCTTTTTAAAACTAATGTAATCCTCGTAGAAACCTACTCTGATGGTTGCTCCTTCAAAACCATCAATTTTGCCTTGGATCAGGGTCTCTTCAGCGCTGAGGTTACTGGTAAATAAGCCGAATATAAAAGCAATGAGGAATGCGTTGATCTTCATTTGATCTGGATGTTCTTTGGCAAGAATTGAGCAACTTCCCCGCCAAGTCTGAATATCTCACGCACAATTGTCGAATTTATTGCAGAATACTTTGGATCGGTAAATAAAAAATAGGTTTCGATTTCGTCGTTCAGCTCGCGATTCATTTGTGCAATCGAACGCTCAAATTCAAAGTCGGCGTGATTTCTCAAGCCCCGAAGCAAGTATTTAGCGCCCACCTCTTCGCAGTATTCCACGGTAAGCTTTTCGTAGATGTCTACGCTGACCTTGTCAATGCCCTTAAAAGTGTCTTCGATCCAGCGTTCTCTTTGCTTAAGGTCGAACATGTAGTTCTTCTGAGAATTGTTTCCAATGGCGACAATGATCTCGTCAAAAAGTGGCAAGGCTCTTTTCACCACCGACTCGTGCCCAAGGGTGATCGGATCAAAGGATCCAGGAAAAACGGCAATATTCTTCATTCGCTTTGCTGAAAGAAAGTAAAGTTAACATTTCCAAACTTTCTGCTTAGGGCTACCGACTTTTCCTCCTCAAATTTTTGATCTTTCCCATGCTCTAGGATAAAGTAGCCACCAGCCTTAAGGAGTTTCTTCTCGCAGACCAGCTTCCATAAATCCAGTCCCCGGGTATAGCTGTAAGGCGGATCGGCAAAGATCAGGTCAAATTCAGCGGTACATTTGCTCAAGAACTTTTCTGCATCGCTCACTACCGGCTCCAGCTGTTCGATCTCCAATTCGTGGCTGATCTTTTTAATGTAGTGAATGCATTTTCGGTTTTGATCTACGGAAATCACTTGCACGGCGCCTCGTGAGGCAAACTCTAAGCTCATATTGCCCGTTCCGGCAAAAAGATCCAGAATGCGTCCACCTTCCATTTCGTAACGGTGCTTCAGGATGTTGAATAAGCCTTCCTTGGCGAAATCGGTAGTGGGTCTAACGGGAAGTTGTTTAGGAGGATTGAATCTTCTTCCTTTGTATTTCCCGGAGACTATGCGCATAGGTATAAGTTGAATAGGTTGGCGTACTGATGTCTTGGCAGCTGATCCAAGGGCTTGGAGTAATTGATCGCCTTGCTTCTTTCCACGATCTGCGGACTACGCACATAATTGTGGATCAAGTCGATCAAATGAGAGCTTTCTTCAAATTCCCCTTGAATGAAGAGTGGAATGCGATCTCTATTGATCTTCAACTGCTCCATAACGTACAACAAATAATAGATGAAATCTTCTGTACTCTGGTAGGTAAAACTGTTTACCAGTTGAAGCTTTTCGTTCGCAAAATAACACACATCAAATCGATCCGATCCGATATGGATGTGCATACTCTCTTTGCCAATAGCCCGCAAACTGATGGCCTCCAGGCATGGAGTGAGGTAATGATGAAATTGGATCTTGCCAAAGGTGCCACTTAAGTAACGGTACAAATTCGTGGGAAAGGCATACACCAACTGCGACTTCACTCCTGAAACCTCCTCTGAAAGAAAAGTGAATTCGAGCGGATCGTGCAATTGGTGGTTAAGCTCAATATAATCCTGTTTTTTAGAGGATTGGAACAAAGGAGAAGGGACCAAGGTGTAAAGAGAGCTTACCAAAGCCAGCGAAACCGATTTGAAGTCGGTGGATTGGTACTCGTTTAGAAGAAGCTCGGAAATATGTGCACCAAGCTGATGCCAGTTCTCGTTGGTCTCGATCTGCCATGCTTCCAAGCCCACGATCCTTTTTTGATTTGGGTCAAAAAAAGCAAATTGAATTTCGGATTTTGAGACTTGGATGAAAAGAGAAAGCTCACCGATCTTGTTGCGGTAGCTTTCGTCGAGAAGTTGCTTGATAGGAGATAGGTTGGCAGACATCTAAAAAATGTCTTACCAATTTCCTGACGTAATGGGCTCAGTAAGCGAACCTACCTTAAGCACATCGTCCAGTTCTACATTTTCATTCTTGGTGGGCAAGCCTTTATATACATCTGCGAAGCTTGCTGAGGCTTCAAAAACATTGACGTTCACTTTATTCTTTTCGATCACATCAGCTTGCATTTTAAAGGTTTTTCCGTCGCTAAAGGGAATATACTTTAAGGAATCCACATTTACCGCTTCGCCTTCAAATATGCTTATGGCAGGCACCAAATTGGTATCTCTGATCACGATCCCCTGAGCCACTGCTTCTGCTTCTGTTAGGGTGTCGGGAACAATGCCGATCGCTTTTACGATGCGTAGCGAATCTGAATTAAGGAAATATTCAAGCTCAGCGAAATTGGAGGCATATTTACCTTTCTGGCTTTTAAATTCTTTCTGCGCGGTGACGATCTTAAGCAGACGCTCTTGAACTACTTCCCGTCTGTCTTGAGCCATCTTCTTAAATTCGATCTTCTTATTTACTCCATCATAGATAAAGTAGGCCAGCACCAAGGATGCAATGGCTAGAACGATATTAATGACAATTTTCATCAAGCTTGATTTTTGGTTTCTTCTGCTCACAAATCTACTATATTTTTTATCTTCATTAAAGCAGTAAATGCGTGTGCTTAAGGTTAAATTTGAATTTAGACTTCGCTTTTCATGAGCTCCAATTTTCTTCGTGCTTTTTACTCCCATCTCCCTGATCAGCCAACCGCAGATCAGCAGGACCTGGCTGAGCGAATGGAACGATTTTTATTTGGGGCGTTTGAACGACCTGCTTTCATTGTAAGAGGTTATGCAGGAACTGGGAAAACTACTTCTGTAGCTGCCCTGGTAAAAAGTCTTCCTCAGTTCAAGATCAAAACTGTTTTGTTGGCGCCAACCGGTAGGGCGGCCAAGGTGATGTCTTCTTTTTCGGCTAAAATGGCATTGACCATTCACAAGAAGATCTACCAAAGCCAGAAGTTGAGTGACGGCAGTATTCAGATGAAACTGGCTAATAATCGGCACAAGAACACCGTGTTTATTGTCGATGAGGCTTCCATGATCTCTGGCGATCGAAGCGGTGTGGGCCGAAATCTTTTAGAGGACCTCATTGATTACGTGTTCCAGGGGGCAAATTGCAGAATGATCTTTATTGGCGACGTGGCCCAATTACCCCCCGTAGGCAGCGAATTGTCTCCCGCTCTGGATCCTAAGCCTTTGAAGTATTTCTATCATCTTCAACTAAAAGGGGTGGAGTTAAAACAGGTCTTGCGCCAGGCACACGAGTCGGGAATCTTGTTCAATGCCAGTAGGTTGAGGGAGCAGGTTCAGCATGAATACCCCGAGATCAAATTCTACCTGGAAGGTTTTGAAGATATTCATCGCATTCAAGGCGAGGCGCTAGAAGAGGTCTTGGAGAAGTGTTATCGGTATAATGGAGTAGATGAGAGCATTGTGGTTTGCCGGTCCAATAAAAGGGCAAATCTTTTTAATCAGCAGATCAGGGTACGCATCAAAGGCCTCGATGAGCGCCTGGCAAGCGGCGATTACGTAATGGTAGTAAAGAATAATTACCATTGGTTAGAAGCTGACTCTCCTATTGGCTTTATCGCCAATGGCGATATCGGAGAGATCCTCAGTATAGGTAACTGGGAAGAGCGGTATGGCTTCACCTTCGTGGATGTGCAGTTTCGATTAGTGGATTATCCTAACCAACCTCCCTTGGAGGTAAAGGTGATGTTGGATGTACTCGAAGCTGATGGGCCCGCTTTGACCTCTGACAAACAAAGGGGTTTATTTGAGTCAGTAGCTGAAGACTATGCACACCTGAGCAGCAAAAGGGAACGGATGGAAGGAATTAAAAGCGATCCCTATTTCAATGCGCTGCAGATCAAATTTGCCTACGCCGTCACTGCGCATAAATCGCAAGGGGGGCAATGGAAAAATGTGATCGTTGATCAGGGCTACCTCACTGAAGAAATGATCGACCAGCAATATGCCAGATGGCTATATACCGCAATTAGCCGGGCGAGTGAACAGCTTTACTTGCTCAACTTTAGTGAGCACTTTTTTAGTCCTTAAGTTCACTTTCGATCTGTATATCTCCTTCCAGCGTGCGGTGCACCGGACATTTAACCGCAATTTCCAGTAAACGTTTCCGCTGACCATCATCTAGTTCACCTTCCAGTCGGATACGCTTGTAGAAATGGTCGATCTTGGCACCTTCTTCACAGTCGACCTTGTGTTTTTTTTCGTGTTTGATCTCCACAATTACCTCTTCGAGGTTCCATTCCTTCCTCTTGGCATACATCTGTATCGTCATGCTGGTGCATGACGCCAGCGCAGCGGCGAGCAGGTTGTAAGGACTTGGACCCAGGTCACTACCGCCAACTGAAGTGGGTTCATCTGCCAAAAGATGATGATTACCGCTTCTGATCGGAGTACTGAAACCTTGATCGGTGGTAATCGAACGTACGAAGCCTTCTTCCAGCTGTTCCTCCTTATTTTCTTGTTTCTTAGCCGCTTTTCCCATCTGCTCCTTGATCCAATAGGCAATCATTTTTCCGGCATAAGAAGAGTGACGCTTCTCGGTCAACAAATGATCTGCTCCGTCTAAACTCAAAAAGTTTTTCGGATGCATGGCGGCGGTATAGATCTTAGCGGCATTCTTGATGCTTACGATGCTATCTTGCGGGGAATGCATCACCATGATCGGTTTCCTTAGCTCAGGAATGGTCTTTTTAGGATCTTGATCATTCAGGTCGTCAATAAATTCCTTGGACACATTGAATGGCCTACCTCCAATACTTACTTCTGCTTTTCCGTTTTGCTTGATTTGATCGATCTGATCTTTGAACAATTTGCTCACATGAATAGGGTCGTAAGGTGCGGCAATACTAACTACCGCTTTCACTGCTTCGATCTTGGCCGCAGTAGCTAATACCGCAGCGCCTCCCAGGGAATGCCCAATCATATATTGGTCTATGGGATAGCGTTTGCTCAACCATTCTGAAGCAGAGCTTAGATCGCTGACGTTAGAACTGAAGTCAGTTTCCGAAAAATCTCCTTCACTTTCACCCAATCCGGTAAAGTCGAAGAGCAATACGCCTAATCCTTCAGCGCTTAATGCCCTACTGATGTTGCGGACTGCCGTAAAGTCCTTGTTGCAGGTAAAGCAATGCGCAAAGATCACAAAAGCTATAGGTTGATCCTCTAGTGGTAGATCTATTCTAGCACTGAGTTTTTCGCCTTTGTGATTCTCAAATTTGACCTTGCTCGACTTCATTTTTTATGCTAGTAAGTTAGTTTGTTTTCTCTGAATTGGAAAGTGCTCCAGCTGTCAAAAATAAATTGAATTGATTTAAAACCCATTTGGTATATTGCTGTTAGCTTTATTGAATTATAAAATCAAATCCAAAATGAGCAAGATAACGTTTAAAGGAGATCCGGTCGAATTGAGCGGAAGTACTCCTCAAGTAGGTGATCAAATCGACGACTTTACTTTTGTTAAAACAGACCTTTCTGAAGGCAGCCTTTCAGACTTTGAAGGAAAGAAAAAAGTGCTGATGGTGCTTCCAAGTTTGGATACCGGCATTTGCCAGATGGAAACTAGGGCGTTCAATAAGAAGTTAGACGGACAGGGAAATACCGTGGGTCTTGTGATCTCTAAGGATTTACCCATGGCCATGCAGCGCTTTTGCGCAGCTGAAGGAATTGAAA
>JGI12109J20283_11766415_pt1 | contig 31737 bp, 27 predicted proteins | sample ElkSlonscriptome_12_FD_20283 | JGI IMG/M metagenome (IMG submission 20283)
TGGTCATGGGGCTACGGCCCCGGAGCGGGAGTCCCGGCTTCAGCCGGTTCCGGCCACACACCGGCTGAAGCCGGGACTCCTGGGGCGCTGTCCGGTGTCTCAGGGCACCCCGCATGCCGTGTGACCGACGCGAATCATCTTTTCAGACAGTCTCTAATTACACCATTTACGCGGTAGGCATGCATATCAGCTCTGTATTTCGCTGAAGGCGGTCTTCGCCTACGGCAGCGTGGTACACAACTATTCATTTTCATGAAATTGTCGGCTTATGCGCTGCCAACCAGTTTCCCGCACTTCACAACGAAATGTACCAACAACACGGCCCATCCAGCGCAGTAGATAGCATAAACTCTCAACAAGAAGGTATAATCCTATATGTATTGATGTCGATTTTTGCATATGATAGCGTACAACTTGGCGAGGCAGGAGAGTGCAAAAAAAGAAACACATCTCTGATACAGTAAGCAAAGCCATACGAAATGATACTATACCACCTCGTATTAACGGGCGAATTAACAAAGGGGTGTAGTCCACCAGGGCTACCATGCGGTTTAACCATAAATGAACCATACCGCTCCATTTTTCCGAAGGAGTAAATGCACGGAATGTTGCATACATCACACGTATGTATCCTTCGCTTATACCACGTAGCCACGACTGTTTCAGTAAACTGCGCAGGCAAGTACGACCAGCGTGATAGACAATAGCGTCGGGCATACTATGCAGAGCGTAGCCTGCCATAATACAACGCAGACTCAAGTCAGTATCTTCGCTACTTGGAAATGGTAGGAATTCTCGAAATCCACCTACTTGCAAAAATACCGTACGACGATAAGAAGCGTTGGCTGTGTCGAGAAACTCGGGAGCTTCTGCATCGTTGCTGCGATGCTGCTCTTGCACAGCAGCTAAACGGTTTAACCAGTGTTCGCTTGCCTGGTTACGCACTGGCCCACCAATAGCTGCTCGGTATTGATTATACGGGTTATTATAGCCGGCATCCAGTGCGGCTAACCAACCTGGTTCAGGCAGACAGTCATCGTCAGTAAAGACCAGCACCTCTCCATGGGCTATCTGTGCTCCTGCATTACGTGCGGCAGCAGGACCGGCATTACGTTGACTAATAAAGCGTAAGCTTCCTGCAAACGCGAGTTGCTGAAGATATTTGCCTGTACTATCAGTAGAACCATCATCAACCACAATTAGTTCATAACGGTGTGAAGGATAGCTTTGGAGAAGCACACATCTTATCGTCTGCTCCAGTGCATCTCGTCGGTTGTATGTAGGAATTATAACACTAAAGAAAAGGTCTCTTTTCATGTTGACTTGCTTTTTCCTTTATGTACTTCCCTGAAGGCAGTCTTCATCCGCCGCAACATGGTACGTTTATGTCTTGTTCACACAACATTGGCACAGAGTGCAAGCGTTGTGTGAACAAAGATGTAGTCTTCTGCGGTGCCGGAGGCAAATCATCCTTCTGAGTTTGTGACCGCGTAACTCGTGGTCTTGAGAACTATACCAGAAAGATGGAGTATTCGTGCAAACCACCGGAATAAATAAGCGAACGGTAAATCTAGCTACTGGTCAGTTGACCAGGCGGCACTCTAGCCCCATGGCCGGTACGTTTTTGCGGGTTAGCGCCTATAATATGGGTGTGTGGCAGTCTAGTAGTTCACATTGACCTCCGCACAAAGGCCGCTTCAGCAGCGGCCTTTGTGTTATCCAAAATTCGACAATTCAGTCGCTTAATCGTTCCACGCAGAACACCGGTTTACCGTTTTCTCTCCCCATCATCTCCATTCAATCTGGTTATGCGGCACTCAAAGGGTTCTGGCCCGTTCCAGAAACCTTTGGGCTTATACTTGCCATCAGGTTGCTCGGCCGATCCGGTGATCAGTCCCGCGTCTGGTGGCAAGATTGCTTTGCACTCCAGCAAACCCCATTTCCATATATACTATGGCTTGTAGTATATATAAAACACTACTATTCTTTGGTATACTTGCTAGTGAAAATCTGTCGGCGCTTCTCGTGGCGCGGGAGATTGCCGTTGTACGCCCGAATATCAGCGCATCTGCTCTGAGCAGGTGCTGTGCCTGTTGACCAGGGTGACACCAGAGCAGCACTATGGAGGTATACCATGACCAGCGACGTTGAGACGATCCAGACCCTGCGCGCTGAGAATGCCCGTTTGCAACAACGAATCACCGAACTCGAGCAGCAGGCCGGGCCCACGCCGGCTCCCACGCCGGCAACGGATCTGCTCCCTATATTGCACGGGGTTATCGCGCAGATTCCGGCGACACTGGTTGTGCAGGATCTTCAGGGGCACACGCTGCTCACAAACCGGCATGCCGTCGCGCAATATGCTGCTCCAACGGCAGTTAACGGCAGCAGGGATAGGGAACATTTTCCGGCAGAGGTGCAGGCGATCTGGCACACCGCCGCGCAGCAGGTCAGCACAACAGGACAGCCGGTTGAACTAGAGGCAACGGTTGGAGACGGGAGTGAAGCACGCAACTTTCGGGTGTTCGGGTTCCCCCTGTACGATGCCAGTGAAACTCTGATTGCGACGGGTGGTCTGGTGACGGAAATCACCAGGCAGCGGCAGACGGAGGAGCAACTGCGGCTGGCGCAGTTCTGCCTGGATCACTGCGGCGACAGCGTCTACTGGGTTGATCCCGCCGGTCATCACCGCTATGTCAATGATACCGCGTGTCAACGGTTGGGCTACTCGCATGCAGAACTGCTGACCAAACGGGTTGTCGATATTGATTTGGAGATGACCGAGGAGACATGGGAAGTGGCCTGGAAAGCGACCCGCAAGTATGGCGCGCTCACCTTCGAGTCGCTGTATAGCAGCAAGGCAGAACACCTATTGCCGGTCGAAATTGCCGCCAATTATCTGGAATTTGACGAGAAAGCCTTTCTCTGCATCTTTGCGCGAGATATTAGCGGACGCAAACAAATGGCGGACGAGTTGCGCACCTTTCAGGCGCTGGTCGAGAATGCTCCCGATGCGATTGCTGTCACTGATATGGATGGGGAGGTGACCTATGCGAACCCGGCCTACCACGCGCTGTATGGGTACGGCGATGCAACTATCGGGATGCACCTTGGCGCAACGGTCGCACCCGAGGCCGAGTCATGTGCATCCGAAGGGATGCAGACGGTACGCAAAACCGGCATCTGGTACGGCGAGAGCATCAACCAGCGGCACGACGGCAGCCACTTTCCCGTCCAGTCATCAATGTTTGCGCTCTGGGATGAGCGGGGAGCGACCCAGGCGATTGCGGTAATTCACCGTGATATGACCACGGTGAAACAGTCGGAGGATGCACGGGCCGAGCTGCAGCAGCAGATCATCGACGCACAGCAGGCCGCCCTGCGCGAACTCTCAACACCGCTTATCCCAATTACTGATCGGATTGTTATGATGCCGCTTATCGGCGTGGTTGACTCCCAACGTGTGCAGCAGGTGTTGGAGGCGCTGCTGGAAGGGGTAGCGCGCTACCAGGCCCGCATACTGATCCTGGACATCACCGGGATGCAAATGATAGACACACAAGTTGCCGGCGCGATTATCCGTGTCGCGCATGCCGTCCGACTGCTGGGGGCACAGGTACTACTGACCGGCATCGGACCGGAGATTGCGCAGACAATTGTGCATCTGGGGATTGACCTGAGCGGGATCGACACACGCGGCAGTTTGCAGGCCGGGATTGCGCATGCCCTGAACGCAAAATAAAAGCATCAGATATAGCCTGTAGTCTCCCTCTAGCCGGGCCGTCAATCCTCTGGGTTCGGCGCATCCGGCGCAGTATCTGCGGATGGTTGCGGCGCCACCACCGCCTGTTGCAGGGTCAACAATTCATCATGGGTACGCCGGATCTGCTCTGCGGTAGTATTGATCCGGTTCGTTGCCGCAGCCAGGGCGCGCAGGTCGCCGACAGTGACCGCTATCTGCGTCTCATCGGATACATCCGGTTGTTCCGGTAGGAGATGTTGGAGCATCTGGCGCGTTGACTGGAGCGGTGCATGCAGATCATGCACCGCTTCTGCCAGCAGGTTCATCAGCTTTTTTACCTGGTCTTTCAAAGTCGCGCTGTGCAACGCCAGTGACACATTATGCGCAACCAATTCCAGCAGATTAAGATGAGACGGATCAAACAGGCGCGAGTGGGTTGTCGTTACAGTCAACACGCCGAGTACCTGGCCGGCCCAGACGACCGGCACGGCCATGGCGCAACGGGAGGGAGCCTCGAATGACTTGAGCGACATTGACAACCAGCGCTGATCGGTCTCGGTCTCATCAATAATAAGTGGACGGCGTTCGCGGAAGACCAACCCGGCCAACCCGGTATCACGGACCTCGCGGGCGCGCTCAAGCGAAGCAATGGTGCCATTGCTCAACACCAGTTGGGGCACATCAGGCTGATCTTCCGGCACAATCAGCAGGCTGGCACGGTCGCCCCCAACCATCTCAGGTACATGCGTGGTCAGCAGCAGCGCCACATGCAGCGGATCGGTTACACCGCCAACAATCTGGCGCTTAAAAATGAGCAGTTGTTCCAGGGTGTCGGCATTGGCGCGGGCCTGCTGGTGATACTGCTCGATCTGTCCATGTAGCGAAGACTGTTCCAGCACCACACTGACAATTTGACTAATCATGAATGCGATGGTACGATCTTCGGCATCAAATGCCTGTTTGCGCTGCATCCGCAGACGCCCGATCGGACGGCCACCGAGCGTAATCGGTAGTGCCAGCGTTCGGGCATCATCATACTGTACCGGGCCAACCCCGGCCGGAATTGCGATCTCCAGATCGTCGGTTTGCAGGAGATCGCCGGCAATCTCCTGAAGCGACGGGATCGGATCGCGCTCGCAAGCCGCCTCAAAAAACAGCCCAAGATTTGCCAGCGCATGCCGGAGCCGGTTGCCACCGTCCTGACCAGCATGCGGGTGCTGGATGTGCTCATTATCAGCGTTATCTAACTGGTTTGACGGGTTATCTGCGCCCATGGGTATCCTCAGATGATCTTTTACTATTCTGACATTCTATATTACTCGTAATACGACTGATCCGCAAGGGCAGATTGGTACATTATGGAAAACAATTTTCCTGGCCCGGTACAAAGTGACACGGTATCACGTTCCATGTCCCATGACGAAAGTCCTGGTTTTCCTCATTCTACAGGCATAGGGTTATTGCACGCGTGCGAGTGATAGTGTATAATCAGGCCAGTTTCACGGTGGGTTGTCATTAAAGCTCGACAGCAATACATTCCATTCGCATTCCAGCCAGTGAGTCACCGCTGTTAAATCAATTTTATCATGCGAAATCCAGAAGAGGCTGCTTGTGATCAGGCATTTTTCCTCTGCCTCATCCGATTCCGATCATACGACACACGAACTGTTGCATGATCTTTTGCTTTCGCAGGTACCCGAAGCCAGTGAAACACTACGACCTGTAGCATTACGCTCAACCAATGCCCAACGCCGCCTGGCACTCAGGCCGTTTCTCCTGCGTACCTGGGTTGATCATGCTCTCCGTCATACGGAACGGCTGCTGACGGTTGTGCTACTCATTTTTGTTGCCTACTGGTTGCTCAACGGGTATGGGCGTGACTGGCTGCATCAGTCCCGGCAGCAACCCGCGCTTGCCGCAATCCCGGCACCGCCGGTATCGGTATCCGGGCCGCATGCATCGCTGGCCTTACCGCTATCTGCGCCGGATGTTCTGGCCCGTGGGTTGAGCGGCGCAGATCGACCCGCGCTGCCGTTTACAACACTGGAGATGGAACAGACATCGGCCGCGCCGGACTATCTTGCACCGCAGATCGTGGCCGCCCCCGATGAACCGGCTGATCTACGTCCGCAACGCCTGGTTATACCAACCATCGGTGTCGATACATCTGTTGTTGAGGTATTTGTCCAGGATGGAGCCTGGCAGGTGGCCGACTATGCTGCCGGCTACCATCATGGGACGGCGCTACCGGGCAAAACGGGCAATACCGTTATGGCAGGGCATGCGGGTATTCGCGGCAGTGTATTTCGTGACCTGGGGCAACTCCAACTTGGTGATAGAATTCTGGTTGAAGCAGGTGGCTGGCAGTATGGCTACCAGATACGCGCAGTCAAACGTGTCGGGCCGATGCGGGTGGAAGTTATGGCGCCCACCCCTACCGCTGTGCTGACGCTGATTACCTGCACGGCCTGGGACACCCAACGTCTGATCGTTGTTGCCGATCTTGTGGAATCGCGTCCGCTCACCTGAAGCGAGGAATAGCACATGCAGTCTTTCTTTCGGCGTCGAAAACCCACGCCAGGGCGAGGGCGTGGACCTGTCCGCTGGACTCTCTGGGAAGTGATGCTGCTCACGTTGAGCATTTTGATGATTATCTTCCCACTCTACGCCGAGGCGTATCGCTGGGTCAACCCGACACCGGCACCGGCGCAGGAGCTTGCCACCGATACGCCCCCGGATACGGCGGAAGAACCTGCCGCCGATCCCACGCAACCGGCAGATGCAGCCCCTGGTGATGATCCGCCTCCCGCAGAGGAGCCGGTGGTTGCACCAACCGCCGCCCCTCCAGAGGAACCAGTGGTCGAGCCAACCGCAGTTCCGGCAGAGGAACCGGCCGATACACCCGTGGAACAACCGACGGTTGAACCGACCGCAGAACCTGCTCCCGTGAATGAGCCGTCACCCGAAGACGACCCATCGCTGCAGCAGCGGGTTCCTACAGATACGCCCCAGCCACCGGTTACATCAACGACTGGGCCCTCGGTGACAAGCGGGCCGACCAATACCACCGGGCCGACCAACACAATGGAACCCACAGTGACGATTGGGCCGACCAATACGGCCACGCCGGAGGGTCCGACCGCAACCACTGATCCAAACGAACCGACCAGTACGGCCACACCGGAGGGCCCGACCGATACGGCCACGCCGGAAGGCCCGACCAATACGGCCACGCCGGAGGATTCGACTATTACACCCACGCTGATTGGGCCAACCGATACCCCGGAGCCGGAAGGCCCGCTAGTTGTAACCAAACTGGCCGGAGCCTCTACCGTCAGTCCGGGGCAGGAGTTCAGTTACAGCGTGCTGCTGCTGACTTCCAGTACAAGTCCTATCAGCGTTGAAATGACGGACCAGATCAATAGCAACCTTTCGGTCCAGAATGCAACCGCGATCAATGGCTCGTGTACAACTGCGCAGACGGTTGTATGTACTGTGACCATTCAGGATGGTTCGCCCTCCACCGTGACGATCCGGGTACGGGTGAGTGAGTCTGCTCCAGCAGGCCCAATCACCAATGTTGCCATCGCAACTGGTGGTGGCAATAACGAACAGTCCGCCGAGATTACGGTGAATGTGCGCGAGGGTAGCCCGATTGTGCCGACAAGCACACCGCTGAATGGCGCGACTACGACAACACCTATCGAGCCGACGGACACCCCTGGTCCGAATACGCCGGTTCCGCCGACCAATACCAATACCCCTCCCGGTCCGGATGACACGGCTGTTCCGCCCTCCAACACATCCCCGCCGGCACCACCCGATGATGGAGATGATGACGACGACGGCGGTGGTAACGGCGGCAGCGATGATGGTGACGGCGGTGGTAATGGCGGCAGTGGCGGCGGCGGTGGTAGCAGTAGCGGCGGCGGCGATGAGGAGCCGACGCTGATCGCACCACCACCACCACCCGAAACGGGCACTGGTCCGCTCGTGCCACCGCCTGCACCAACACAGCCTGGACCGGCTTCCGGCCTGCCACCGGCGCCGCCGCAGCCACCGGCACAGCAGCAACCACCGGCACAGCAGCAACCACCGGCACAGCAGCAACCACCGGCACAGCAGCAACCACCGGCACAGCAGCAGCCACCGGCACAGCAGCAGCCGGCGGAAGAACAGGTTCCGGGAGACGCGGCGACCGAGGAAGCTGTGGCAACTGCAGCCGCCACAGGTGAACCGGTAGCGGCCAATGGTGAAGTCTTCTTCCGCATGTCAAGCGACTGGGGCAGCACCTTTGCGGGCGATGAGGTGCAGTACACGATTGTGCTGCGTAATATCAACCCGCCGGCCAACGACGGCTCGAATGATCTGAATGATGTTACCATTCAGAGTACCTTCCCGCCGAACCTGGAGGTGCAGGGCGCGTTGACCGATCGCGGGCAAGACCCGAATGTGGCAGGTAACACTATCGAGTTTACACTGTCGGAACTCAAACCCAGCGAAACGGTTGAAATCACCATCGACACCCGGATTAAACCGGGCGTAGAGCGAGGCACCTTGATTGTTACTCAGGCACGGGCAAACTATGATGATCTGGAGCAACTCATCTACTCAAACATTGTCACAGTCCTGGTAGTAGATAATCTGCAAGCTGCGACAACGACTTCCACGCCACGCGCTACAGCGCAGGCAACCACGACAATCACACCGACCGGTACCGGCGTTGCCGGTGGACCACGCGCGGGCAACCCCACCGTAACGGGGACACCGGTCGCATACCCGGCACCAACCGGCGCTACACCAACCGGCAGCCCGCTGGTGGATACGACAGCCGAGCCAACCGCGACCGAGGCAGTGGCTGGCGGCACAACCGAGGCAGAAGCCGATGCCGAGGCACCACTCCCGGCAACCAGTACGGGGGTGCCAATGGCTGGTATTCTCCTCTTCGGCCTGACCCTGTTCGTTCGGCAGATCCGGTTGCACCGCGAACGCGAACGGATTTGACATCAAGTCACAGGCCAATTCGGATAGACAAACCAAACCGCCGCAGCGCTGTGATGATCAGCGCTGCGGCGGTTTGGTTAACGGTATGTAACAGGCGCTGCAGCTATGTCATGCCACCTTCTCTCCAGTGGTGGATGGCACAGACTGCGCATCCGCCTGAGGGTCAGATCTCGTCGAGCGGCCGGGAGGAAGGCGGACGCATTCCCATGTCATCGGGCATAGCCCGCAGCATCGTCTGAAGCATCTCAGTGCTGACGGGGCCTTCACTTACGACCGACCAGATCAGCACAGCGCGCAGTTCGCGCAGATCACGCGCCAGAACACGCATCATCTCACTAAACTGAACAGCATACCAGTCTTCACGGCGGATGGTGCTGTCGAAATTCTCCTGGAGACGGCTCAGGGTTACGGTCTGGCGATGCAGGAGTTGCTCAGTCTGCGCCAGGCAATGCTCGATCTGATCGAGTCGGTCATCAGTAGGGGGTTGGTGCTGCATAGTAGTCTATCCTGTCCGTATGAGGTACGAAAGATCGACGGGTTTCCCCGATTGAGTGTAGCACGAGAGTGCGGAGCACGCAAGGGTACTTTTGGTACAGTTTGACTGCAACATGATCAAAGAAATCTGGTACAATCGTGCCGGTAGAACTCAGGGTCAGGAGTACCAGTCAGGTCGCTGTGCAACCATTCACGCGCACTGCTCATACAATCACCGCTCACTGACCGGATAACCAGAGGATCGCCGATCACAAGGAGGACCGCATGAAGCCTGGTCGGTCGTTGTGTCACCTGCTGTTGCTCGTTCTGCTACTGCCGGGGGTTGGTGGGATACTACCGGTGCAACCGGTTGCTGCTACCGAGCGCGATACCATTACCGTCGCGGAAGTTCCCCAGGCTGCCCCAATTCCCATCGAAGTCGTGGCGCCCTTCCTGGGCGCGTATAGCCCCAATACGACTATCGCCTGGGACAACTACACGCTCTGGTTTCTCCGCCCGCCGTTTCAATCACAATTGCTGCCCAATGGTGACGGCACTTACACCTTTGCTCACGGCTGGCTGTCCGGGACACTGATGCAGTTTGTGCCGAATGAGAGCGGCGGCACCAGTGTTGTGCTACTCTCCTCGGACGGGGTCTGGCGTGAGTTTGCCCGCTCCGGTGAAATCTATCCCGATCTTTCCCCAGAACTGCGGCGCTCGCTGGAACTACTGCTCGATCAGAAGGTTGCCGACTCCAGTATTCCCGGCGCGGCGCTGTATGTCAACATCCCCGGGCAGGGCATGTGGCTCGGCGCGCGGGGCCTGGCCGATCAGGGCCGGGGTATTCCGATGGTTCCGCTTGATCGCTTCCGCATCGCCAGTGTCACCAAAACCTTTGTGGCAACGGTTGTCCTCCAGTTGATGCAGGAGGGCTGGCTGACCCTTGATGACACGGTTGAACGCTGGCTGCCGGGGATGGTGCCGAACGGGAATCGCATGAATATTCGCCACCTGCTGAATCATACCAGCGGACTGTATGACTACCTGGATAATGGGTTTGTCAATCGGGCAGTGGCAAATCCGGGGCGCATCTGGCGGCCGGAAGAGATGGTGGCAGCGGCAGTAGCACATCGGCCCTACTTTGCGCCGGGTGAGCCGGGGCGCTGGCGCTACTCGAACACAAACTACATCTTGCTGGGGATGATCGTCGAGCGGACCACCGGCAACCCACTGGCCTACGAAGTACGGCAGCGCATTATTAACCCGCTGGGCCTCCAGAATACATTCTTTGATCCGGAGGAGATCAACGCGGCCGGGGTGACACGCGGCTATGTAGGTCGCCGCGACTACACCGACATCAATATGTCCTTTGTCTGGGCTGCCGGGGGCATGGTTTCAACGGCGGAAGATCTGGGGCGTTTTATCAAAGCGCTGTCCGAGGGGGCACTGCTGGGACCGGAGGCGCTTGCCACGATGCACTCGTTTATCGATGTGCAAGGCGCGTGGGGCTCGAAAGATCTGGTCTATGGCATGGGGTTGATGCAGAGTGTGCTGCATATCGAGACGAACGATCCTTATTACCATGGGGTTGTGCGCGGGCATACCGGCGCATTGACCGGCTATCGCACGGCGATGTGGTATCTGCCAAACAGCGGCATTACCATCGTTGCCAATGTCAATCAGATGTATGCTGACCCGAACGACATTCTCGGTGACGCGCTGGATATCATTCTCGCGCACCAGTAATGAGAAGCATGCACCAGTCGTGAGGCGCTGATGGCGGCATCGTGTACCGCATCAGCGCCTCTACGCGGCATTACATCCACGTACCGATGTCTCCGCGCCGACAACATCCCTGTCATCCTTTGCCTTACCGGAGTGAACTTGCTATAATGCAAGCGGTATTGGAGCGGTTCGCACAGTAGTACCGCCCATACTGCCATCCTGCTGATACGTGACCACCGACCACCCATAGTTGAAACTGCTGCTATGAAACAACGGCGCGATCTCCTCATTCTGCTGGTCCTTTTTGCCGCACTCGTAGGTTTTACCATCCTGGGACCGGGCCGCTCACAAGACGATGGCTTGCGTAACAAAACGACAACCCACTCGAGTGGGGCGGGGGGGACCATGGCCCTGCTGCGCTGGACGCGGGCACTGGGCTATGATGCACGCCGACTTCAATATACCGATTTTGCATTGGACGAGCAGGCCGCCGCGCTCTTTATCCTTAATCCCACGGAACGCATTAGCCGACAACATGCCCTGACGGTCCTGGAATGGGTCAAAGCCGGGGGCACACTGATCTTAGCCGATGATCGGGCAAGTTTTTTTAGCGAGACGGAAGAGATTCTGGCCGAACTGGAACTGACCCTCCGCGTTTATGATGAAGCGGCTGAAGCGGCGGCGGGGGGTATCTTCGAGGCCGCTATCGAGCGCGCACCGGTGTTGCAGCCGATCCTGAATGCGCCACCACTGCAAGAAGTTCTGGTGCAGACCAACCAGTTTATCGAGATTGAGCGGGAAGATGTGGCGCAATTGATCGGTCTGGGCGATGCACCGATACTGGTTGGTGTCCGGCACGGCCAGGGCTATATCTATGTCAGTTCGGCGACCTACCCCTTCACCAACGCCGGGCTTGACGATGAGCGGAATGCTGATCTGGTGCTCAATCTGCTGCGACGCGTTCCGGATGGAGGGCGCATCCTGTTTGATGAGTATCATCACGGCTTCTTTACACCACCCTCACTGCGCTCGGTGGTTTTGAGCAATCCCTGGGGTTGGGCACTGGTCTATGCGCTGGCGGTGCTGGTGGCCTACTTGATCCTGACGGGACGCCGCTTTGGGCAACCGGTTCCGTTACGTGAAGAGGTCACGCTACGGAGCAGCGCCGAGTATGTCGAGAGTATGGCCGATCTGTTTCAGCGCGGCGGCAAGCGCAACTTTGTCCGCCGGCACTACTACATGGCCTTTAAGCGCCGGTTGGCACGGCCCTACGGCATTAACCCTAACCTCGACGACGAAGCCTTTGTGTCCGAGTTGTCCCGCCAGCGCGATGTTGATGCGACGGTCTTGCGGGGGCTACTGGATCGTCTGCGCCAGTCGCAGATCGGTGAGGAAGCGCTGCTGCGTGCGATTGCCGAGACAGATGGGGTTGAGGTGAAGCGGAAAGCGTAAGGCGCGAGGCAGGGGCGCAGTCGTCGGCACTGCGAAGTATTACTACACATTACGGAAAACAGAATCTATGCGTGCATCGCTGCAACCAATGTTGGATCTGCTCGACGAGGGACTGCGTCTTTACCGACGCGGTTTTGTGGGCTTTGTGCTACTTGCGGCGCTCTGGCTGGTACCGGTTGCCATCGGGATCGGTTTGTCGATAGCGGCGATCCGGTTCTGGGGGGAAAATGCGTTACTGCTCTTGCTGCTGGGATGGATGCTGCTCCTGGTGCCGCTTGTGGGCTACCTGATCGGTGGTCTCAGCCGGGCCACGCTTGCGATTCAGCAGGAGCAACCTATCCGGGTAGCCCAGGCACTGGCAATCCCGCCCTTGCGCGTGGCGGGGATGGGCTGCTACAGTATTGTACTCTACATCATCACAAATATCCTCTTCTCAATCGTTTCAATAGCCTGCTTTTGTCCCCTCTATTTTGTTATGTTTGCGGGCTTCAGCGGGATCGGTGCATTTGCATCCGAAGCAGGCAATGTTGGCAGCATACTGGCGGTGATTGTGCGTGTGCTCCTCGTGCTGGTTATAATCCTGTTCTATGGTGCGAGCCTGGTGCTCAGCGGGGCAACGTATAGCGTGCTGGTCTACGGCATGCAGCCGTTTGTGCTGGAAAGCAATACAGCAGGTGAGACAATTCAGCGCAGTATTGATCTGCTTACGTACCGGTTTGGCACAAACCTTCTGGCATTTGTGCTCACCAGCGCGATTTTCGGGGCGCTGACGGTTGCAGTAACGATTGCTATCGGAGTGTTACTACCGCTGCCGCTGTTCATCGCACTGGGGGAGGAGTCGCTGGTGGCACAGGGTGTAAGCGCCAGCGCATGGCTGTTGGGATTAATCGTCGTTATACCGCCAGTGCCTATCTGGATGGTGCTGCTCTACCAGCGCAATGTTGTGGCGCGCTATGGCACGGATCTGGCCGAGCGCATCGGCGCGGTAACCCGGCAACCGGCAGTCGGTAGTGAGCCTGACATCTGACAATGAGTTATCGAGAGGGATACATGCATGATTGTTCAAGAGGTAACAGAGCGGATTCGGGCTGAGGCCGGCAAGGTACTGGTGGGACAGGAAGAACCGTTTACGTTTATTCTGGTGGCGCTCTTGACCGGCGGACATGTGTTGCTGGAGGGTGTCCCCGGCACTGCCAAAACCTTGATGGCAAAGACGCTGGCCCAACTGGTCCAGGCCGATTTTAAGCGCGTCCAGTTTACGCCCGACCTGATGCCTTCCGATGTGATTGGCACGCAGGTCTACGAGATGGGCTCAGGCCAGTTCCGGCTACGCAAGGGGCCGATCTTTACCCAGGTGCTGCTGGGAGACGAGATCAACCGCGCCCCCGCCAAAACTCAGAGCGCCCTGTTGGAGGCGATGGAAGAACACCAGGTGACTATCGAAGGGCAGCGCATCGCTCTGCCGGAGCCCTTCTTTGTGCTGGCAACCCAGAACCCGGTCGAGTACGAGGGCACCTACCCGTTGCCGGAGGCACAACTGGATCGCTTCCTCTTCAAGGTGCTAATCGACTACGCCCCACCAGAGGTAGAGATGGAGGTGCTGCGGCGCTACAACCAGGGCTTCGACGCGCATCACCTGGAGCAGGCCCGGTTGCAGCCGGTCATTACGCCGCAGATGCTGAAGGAGTGCCGCGCCGCCATTCGGGAGATCCAGGTAGACGACGGCATTATCAAATATATCTCCGACATTGTGCAGGAGAGTCGCCGGAGCCTGGATCTGGTACTGGGCGGTTCAATGCGCGCCAGTATTGCGCTGCTGCTCGCCGGCAAAACTTTTGCCGCGATGCAGGGCCGCCAGTATGTCAGTCCCGACGATATCAAATTCCTGGTGCGCCCGGTCTACCGCCACCGCATTATTCTCAAGCCGGAAGCCGAGATCGAGGGGCTAACCGCCGATACGGTGATGGGGCGCATCCTGGCGCGGGTCGAAGTTCCCCGGTAGCGGACGCCGCCCGCGCCTATGAACGTTCCATGTTCCATCCGGACATCCGCTGCACCGGCGTCCCGACTTGAGCCAGATCAGGCTTGCCTGGTAGTATGCCGCTGCTCCGCCAAGCATCCCACCGGCTCAAGCCGGGACTCCCGGACATTCATATCCGGACTGTTTGCTCAAACCTCAGCAGCGCGTCCCTCCCGGAAACAACGCGGACGCGCAGAAGCGCATCCCTACCAGAACATTCCGATACACTAATGTTCGCCCCGACGCACAGCCAACTGGCGATCCAGCATAATCAAAGCTGCCCCCTGACCACCGGTCATCTTGAGCAGTTCGACAATCTCAGTGGCGCTCTTCTCCTCCTCAACCTGCTCCTCGATAAACCAGTGCAGCATCACCTGCGTAGGATAATCATTCTCGCGGGTTGCCAACTCATAGAGCCGGTTGATCAGTGCGGTTACGGCCTGTTCATTCTCCAGCGCCTTCTGAAAGACATCGAGAGGAGAATCAAAATCGGTGGGCGGCTGGGCAATCCCCTGGATAATCACCCGACCACCCCGATCATTGATAAATTCAAAAAACTTCATCGCGTGGGCAGCTTCTTCCTGGTACTGCACGCGCATCCAGTGGGCAAACCCCGAGAGGTTGAGCGTCTCACAGTAGGCAGCCATCGACAGGTAGAGATGCGCGGAAGCAAGTTCGTACTTGATCTGGTCATTGAGTGCATCTTGCAGCGTCTGACTTAGCGTCATGCGGTATACTCCCTTTCTGATTATAGCGAGAACCTGCGCTTCCCGATTCACACCGACCTATTCAGGATGCAGCAGGAATCCCATTGTTTCCCCAAGTACCTGCCCATCAACGGGCTCCTCCACAATGGCAATTGTCCAGTCGCTGGCGTAGGGCACCGCCTGGAGATCAATCATCGGCAGGGCGCTGACAATCACAATCGGAATGTTGGCGGTGGCATCCTCGGCGCGCAACGTCTGGATCACCTCCTCTTCCGGCGTCCCCAGGCCGGGCAGCGACACCACAAAGAGTTGCGGCATATCGCTTCCCAATTCGTTGGGAGATTGTGTCGTAACAGCATAGGCCTCGGTCGGGATCAGCGCCGCCAGGCGATCACGAACGGCGGCATCGGTGGCAACGACGGTAATCGGCGTAGTCATAAGCAATCACTCCTCAACTTCCACTGACGGTGCTCCCGATTCTAGCACAGGCAGCGCTACTGCGCCAGTGCATTTAGCTTATGCATGGTCTCCCGGAGTGTCGCATAGAGTCCATGATACGTCTGATAGCAGGCGTCATAGTAGGACTGCCGGGTAGCATCGGGCGATGTATGGGTAAGCGTCTTCACGGCGGTATCACAGGCGGCCGCAACGTCGGCAAAGATGCCGGTACCCACGCCGGCCAGCAGCGCGGCACCATAGGCCGGGCCTTCTTCGACGGCCGGGACTGCTACTGCAGTCCCATAGATATCGGCCTGCATCTGTCGCCAGAGCGGACTACGGCCCCCGCCACCGGTCACATGGATCTGATTGGTCGGTATGCCCAGCTCGCGCATAATCTCCAGGCTGTCACGCAGAGAGTAGACCACGCCTTCCATAATGGCGCGGACCAGGTGCGCGCGCTTGTGGCGCATTGTCAACCCAATAAAGCCCCCCCGTGCCAGCGGATCCATGTGTGGCGTGCGCTCCCCCGACAGGTAGGGCAGAAAGAGCAATCCCTCCGCGCCCGGCGGAACCTGGGCGGCCTCGGCGGTCAACTCATCGAAGCCGGGTGCCCCCGATTGCGGACCTGCTTCGGGCATCGATCCGACAATCGCGGCAAGCTGACTGCCGATAGCCGACACGCCCAGCAGATCACGCAACCAGCGAAACGATCCCCCGGCCGCCAGGGTGACACCCATCAGATGGTACTTGCCCGGCACGGCATGGCAGAAAGTATGCAGCCGTCCGCGCGGGTCAAGCGTCAGGTTATCACAGTGGGCAAAGAGTACGCCGCTGGTCCCCAGGCTGCTGCTGAGCATACCCTCGCGGATCACCCCCGTTCCCACCGCAGCGGCGGCATTGTCGCCACCCCCGGCAATAATCGGCAGTCCGGCCGGCAGTCCCAACATGGCGGCAACATCCGGCAGCAAATGGCCGGTGATCTCCGGACCCTCGTACACCTGCGGGAACCAGTCGCGCGGCAGATGCAGCCGCTCCAGGATTTCATCGCTCCAGTCCCGGGTATGCAGATCGAGCAGCAGCGTCCCGGCGGCATCGCTGGCATCGGTAGCAAAATCGCCACTAAGCAGATAGCGAATGTAGTCTTTGGGCAACAGAACGCGCCGTACCCGCGCATACTGTTCCGGCTCGTGGTTGCGCAACCAGAGGATCTTGGGAGCCTGGAAGCCGGTCAGGGCCGGGTTGCCAGCGATCTCCGACAGTCGGGTTTCGCCCACACGGTAGGTAATCTCGGCACACTCGGCGGCGGTACGCTGGTCGTTCCAGAGCAGGGCCGGCCGGATCACCGCGCCCTGGGCATCGAGGAAGACCGAGCCATGCATCTGGCCGGTTAACCCCAGGCCGGCAATCGCGCTCGTGTCGATACCCGCCTGCGCCACCACAGCACGCAGGGCCGCCTGGCTGCCGCGCCACCAGTCGGCGGGATCTTGCTCACTCCAGAGGGGCTGCGGCGTGAAGATAGGATACTCCGCTGTGGCCGCGGCCGGCACCTCCCCGCTTGCATCCGTGAGCAAGGCTTTTGCACCGGTTGTACCAACATCAAGACCAAGCAGGTAGGCCATGGTTTCCTCGCTTAGGCGCACCGAGAACTAAGAGACTGTCTGAAAAGATGATTTACGTCGGTCACACGGCATGCGGGGTGCCCGGCGACACCGGACAGCGCCCCAGGAGTCCCGGCGTCAGCCGGTTCCGGCCACACACCGGCTGACGCCGGGACTCCCGCGCCGGGGCCGTCGCCCCATGACCAACCCGTTTCAGACAGTCTCTCAGAACCGAGAACTCAGAACCGAGAACTCAGAACCGAGAACTCAGACATACGAAATGATTGCGGGGGCAGAAAATACTGGTTTAATCATAGCGCTGATCGCGGTTGTTTGTCAATAACAGGAGTTACGCGGTGGATCTTCAAACCGGACGTTTCATCCGATGAAAGCCGGTTTCGCCTGCGGCAGCGTGGTACGTTCTGTTTCTTGTTCACGAAACATTGGCTCTCCGAGCCAATGTTTCGTGAACAAGATCTGGTAACGTCCGCCCTGCCGGCGGCGAAACCGGCCGATTGTCCAGGCAGATGCCTGGTTTGGAACCGACCGCGTAACTCGTGTCAATAATGGCAAAATTGGTGCGTCGTAGCACATGCCGGCAGCATTGGCTTGCATTACTACCAGTATGCGGGGGTGTCTCCCCAGAAACAGCCTCCGTCGCGCCCAGCGCGTTCAACAACCGCTCCCACTCGAGGTCCAGATCATCCGGCGCAGCAAAATCAACATAGACCAGGTAGCGAATCCGCAGCGGTATCTCGCACACTTCTTTGCGCAGGGGCACTAATCGTTGCGACTGGTTGGAGGGATCGAGGGTCTGAAGGACCAGGTTTTCAAACTCGGCCCAGGTGCTCTGCATGTAGGCCGGGGACAGCACCAGCAGCGTTTTGCGGCTGTTCAGCAGCGCCCGCTCGATCTCGGTGATAATCGGCGCGCCAACGGCGAAGTCGCGGTAGTCGATGCAGGCGCGCAAACCCTGCGCCTCCAGGCGTGGCAGCAACTCCTGGCGCACCCAGGGCCGGTCCTGGGAACTGTAGGAGATAAAGACATCGTAGGTACACGGGCGCTGATCATTCATCCGGGTGTCTCTTTCATAGTTCGCTACTCTCCCCCGGCTATACCTGCGGTCGCATGCCATCCGTGTAAAGCCGTCTGCATCGCCGGGTCAGCAGCATACTGATCATAGATGTTACGGAGATCAGGCAGTAGTGCGGCGAGATCCTCCAGCGTTTGCACCCGCTGTCGGGCATCGATTAGTTGCCGTGCCTCCAGGAAGCGCAACCATGCCGGGATAAGCTCAACGGTTGCCAGCACCTTGTAGTGCTGCGGATTGATAAAGTTGAGCAATTGTGCCAGAAAGCGATCAAATGTCTCCCGGTCGGGACAGAGCAGATTGGCGGGCTTCGGCGGTTTTGGTTTGGGCGGGGACTGCTTTTTCTTTGCGGAACCCATGAACATATCCAGCATGCTCTCCTGTGGCTCCAACTCACCCGCATGCCGCTCTGCGACGTAGCGGTAGATCTGCTGACGCGCAAGCTCACCTCTGGTGTACGAAACATGCTCCTCACGACGCAGATAGCCCAGGAATTCAACGGTGAGATGAAACAGGTTCGCATACGCAGGATCGCGTGCCGATTCAGATAGAGATGTTTCATCTTCATCTTCATCTTCGTCATAAAAAGCATCACGCGCTTTGTGTTGCGGGGGGGGTAACTCAAAGTCATCCATAGACCAGGTCGGCCAGGTCCGGCCGGTCAGATGCGCCATATAGGATTCCAGGCGCTGCCGATCAACCTCGAGATAGCGATCAAGCTGCTCAATGAGTGCCGGATCACCGGCATCAGATGCGGGATGCTGCTCCAGGTAGTCAAAGATTATGCAATCTGCCGCCCACTGGATAAACTCGTCAATGGCCCAGGGCAACAGATTTTCTGAATGTTTGACTTCCGGCCAGACAATTCGCATAGCGTCGTTCAACACGGCAACCTGGCCGTGGTAAGCCAGCCGATCACGGGTTTCGCTAAATTCGTCAAAATGATCATCCACGCCGGCTGCTAACTGTCGCGCCAGATCGGGCACAGCCGCATGGCGGTCCAGCGCCAGCGCGTTGGTCAACCGCCAGTCCAGATAGATATGCGCATCATGATCATAGACATCCGGCAGGCGCGTACGCAGCATATCTACCAGGCCCTCGAAGCGATCCCGCTCAGACGGGCCACGCGTAACGCTTTCGTAGTAAATAATATTCAACATCTCGAAGGCCATCTCAGCATCCATGAGTTGCGGCTCGTCCAGTGTCTGCTGAAAGAGCGCGATCTGCCCTGCATAGTCGCGGGATTGAAATTCTTCCCAGCGCCGGTTAAACGCTTCAACATACGGGTCAGGTGCGGGTGGATCGGGCACAGGCACTGAAGGCAATGGTGGTAGTGCAACGGGGCGTTCATCAAGCATGTCCACTACTTCCTGGGAAGCCTGTGCCCGTTGCTCGCGCGCCTGTTTCGCGGTTGCCTGGTCTTTTTGCAAACAACACTTTTTGTACTTCTTGCCACTGCCACAGGGACAGGGATCATTTCTGCCAATTTTGCTCATGCTGGTTTCGCTTTCGCATACGTATACAAATTGCTCGGGAATAGTGGTACAGCTTAACGCATAATTGTGCTGATTTCAAGTAAAATCACCACAATTATGTCAATTCCTTACAAAACTCCCGCATTGCCTCTACAAAGGCCGCCGGCTGCTCCTCGTGGGGCATGTGACCGCTGTCGGGGATGACAACCAGTCGGGCATCGGGCAACTCCTCCGCCAGGCGGACGCTCTCGCTCGTCGGGACGGTGCGGTCATGTTCGCCGCTGATGACCAGTACCGGCACGCGCACGTCCGCCAGTTGATCCCCCGGACGTACCGCATGGCTTGCCAGGGTCAACTCCCAGAGCGCACGGTCCCAATGTTCCATTTGCAGCGTCTGCCGATAGTCGGCCAGCAGCTCCGGCGTCACCCGCGATTTGTCGTACCAGAAGCTGCGGATGGCCGTGTCGTGCAGCAGCGGGATCATCAGGCGCAACGGCAGCGGACCCAGCGGTCCCGTGCCGCGCAGCAGCCTGCGCAGCCAACCGGGGAATTCCATGACGGCATAGCCGCTGTAGACCATCGCGTCTTCCAGCACCAGCGCCGACACGCGCTCCGGATGCCGCTGGGCAGCGAGCAACGCCACCGTCCCCCCGGCGGAGTGGCCCACCAGCACAGCCTGATCAAGCTCCAGCCGATCAAGCAGGGCAATCGTCAGGTCGGCCTGAGCAATAGGGCCGTAGGGATTTGGACCATCCTTGCCGGGCGCGGGACGGGCGGTCAGGCCGAAGGCCGGGCGATCAAAGGCAATAACGGTAGCAAGCTCGGCCAGCGGCGGTGTCACTGCGCGCCAGGAGCGCAGGCTCAGGAAACTGCCATGCAGCAGCACCAGCGCGGGGCGGCCCTGTCCGGCGCGAGTGTAGTGGACCTGCAGGCCGCCAACATTAACAAACCGGCTGTCGGGCAGGGGTGACGGGCGGCGCTCCAGCGCCGCCGTATCGGGGCCATCGTTCTGCGTTCGGCGAAAATAGCGTTTCCAGGGCATGCGGCATACCTCAGATATTCATAATGCGAGTCATTCATCGGGTGAATACCAGATTATAACGGCTGACCGGCGAATATTGCAATTAAGCATATGGAGCACACGAAGTGGGTAGTCAGCGCACGGAGTCGGGGCGATCTTACAGGTTGCGCAATACCTATTTCATATTGACAGAGCAGTACGTTTAATCTAAAATAGAAACAGTGTGAACACACTGGCTTATGTTCAGGAAGTTCATACCATGATGTATGATATTGCTTACACTCAAGAAGCTTTTGAGGATTTACAATGGTTTCGCAAACATGAACAAAGTATGATTATTGATGGTATTGAACAACAATTGCGCTATGAGCCAACAGTTGAAACAAGAAACCGTAAACGAATGTCTTTCAATGAAATTGCAGAGTGGGAGTTACGCCTTGGTAACTTTCGAGTATTATACAATACTGACGAACAAGTTCGAATAGTTGAAATTCAGCGTATTGGAGAGAAGCGCAGGAATGCGTTTTTCTTCAAAGGAAGGAAAACTGACGTATGATCACCTGGAACTATCGCGTCTTTCGTGAGGATAGTGGGGATTTTGTGATCCGCGAGGTCTTCTACACAGAAGATGGCTCCATTCTTGGTTGCACAGCTAATGCGGTGGAGCCATTTGGCCACACACTGGAAGAGTTAGCGACGAGTATTGCTGATTTCCAAGCGGCGCTGACATTGCCGGTTTTAAACCTCACTGATATGCCACAAACAGCAATACCGTCCAAGAGGAACTCCAGCGGACAAACCCTATCTAGTGCGGAGATGCGCACCAGACTGGGGTTAAGTAGCAGTTCTTCGGTAAATAAAGAGGCGTCCTGATGAGCATGGATGCAGATACCCCACCGGGCTACTACATAAAATAGCGAGGTATCCGCGGAGGTGGATGAGCGCGGGCCAACTGGCTTGCCCAACCTGATTGCTGATGACCATCAGGAACCTGACCATTCAACGTGACAGCCGGTTCTGCTGTATGCGTTCAAATTGGTACGATGGTTCCTCCTCATTTGTTTCCAACACCACTGATAACCCTATCAAGTAGTAACGCCTCCATGCTATACTCCTGTAGGCACCCTTTCTGCAAATAGGGCGAGAGAGAACAAAGAAACATAGAACCGAGTGCATCGGGCGCAGCGCGATGGGACAATCGGTTGGTTCTCTGTCCTGTGCATGTTCGTTATGTAAAATTGTTCACGCATCACGCATCACTGAAACATACAGAGGAGGAAAGCTTGAGTGAGTTATCTACGATGACCCTGGGCGCAGTTCAGGGGTACCGCCGCGCGGAGCGTTCGCTCATTCTGGAATGCGGCGGGCCACAGGTGGCGATCACCGTGCTCTCACCAGGGATAATCCGGGTACGGTTGGCAACCACAGGAGAGTTCATACCGCGCCGCTCCTGGGCGGCGGCCCGCCCCGATGAGGATTTCGCCGAGACGCCCTTCGAGATAGAGGAGACCGAGCAGCAGATCCGCCTGCGCACCGAGATTGTCACGGTGCAGATCGAGCGCAAGTCCTGCCGGATCGCCTTTGCGCATGGCGCGGGCGAGATCTTTTGTGCTGACGAAGACGGCATGCGCTGGGGGGATATTCCGCATAACGACGCGATGGCTTACTCGCTGGGAGCGGACAGTGTGGCCTGCATCAAGCGCATCGCCGAAGGTGAGCATTTCTACGGCTTTGGTGAGCGCACCGGTATGCTGGATAAACTGGGACAGCGCCTGACCAACTGGACCGTCGATCCGCCGATGGGCCATGGGCCGGGGACCGACCCGCTCTACATGGCGATCCCGGTCTGCATGCTGGTGCGGCCGGGCCTGGCCTATGGCGTCTTCTTCAACAACACCTGGCACAGCCGCTTTGACATCGGGCGCGAGCGACCAGGCACCTGGATGCTGGAGGCCGCCGGGGGCGAACTGGACTACTACCTGCTGTATGGCCCCACCCCGGCCGAGGTGCTGGCCCAGGTCGGCGAACTGCTGGGACGCATGCCACTGCCGCCGCGCTGGGCACTGGGCTACCACCAGAGCCGCTGGAGCTACGAGACCGAAGCCGATATGCGCGCGCTGGCCGCCGATTTTCGCAACCGCGACATCCCCTGCGATGTAATCCACTTCGATATTGACTACATGGCCGGCTACCGCGTCTTCACCTGGGATGCACAGCGCTTCCCCGACCCGCCCGGACTGCTGGCCGACCTGCGGCGCGATCACTTCCATGCGGTGGCGATTATCGATCCCGGCGTCAAAGCCGACCCCGACTACCAGGTCTATCAAGATGGACTGGAGCGGGATATGTTTGTGCGCAAGGCCAATGGCGAAGTTTTCCATGGCTATGTCTGGCCGGATGACGCGGTCTTTAGCGATTATACCCGCCCGGACGTACGGCAGTGGTGGGGCGATCAGCAAAAGGTGTTGCTCGACCAGGGCATCAGCGGCATCTGGAATGATATGAACGAGCCGACATCGTTTGAACGCCCCTTCAGCGAGGGCTTTAGTCCGGCGGGGACAATTGATCTGGACGCGGTGCAAGGCCCGGCGGACGAGCAAACGATCCACGCGGAGGTGCATAATCTGTATGGCTCAGGCATGGCGCAGGCATGCTACGAGGGGGTGCGGCGGCACCTGGGCGGTGAGCGGCCGTTTGTGCTGACTCGCTCGGCCTACGCCGGCATCCAGCGCTGGAGTGCCGGCTGGATGGGGGATAATCTCTCCTGGTGGGAACATCTCGAAATGTCCATGCCGCAGTTGATGAATATGGGACTCTCCGGTGTGCCGTTTGTCGGAGTGGATATCGGGGGCTTTTTTGGGAATGCGACGGGCGAGATGTTTGCACGCTGGATGCAACTCGGCGCGTTCTACCCCTTCTGCCGGGGGCATACTGCGCTACGCACCGAGCGCCATGAGCCCTGGGTGTTTGGTCCAAAAGTAGAACGGATCTGCCGGGACTATCTCAAGTTGCGTTACCGACTGCTGCCCTATCTCTACACGCTCTTCTGGGAGGCGTCACAGCAGGGCGCGCCACTGCTGCGTCCGCTCTTTTACCACTTCCCGGATGATCCGAAGACCTACCAGTTGCATGATCAGATGATGGTGGGGCCGGCGCTGCTGACCGCGCCGATCTATCAACCGGGCCGCGAGCATCGCGCCGTCTACCTGCCCGCCGGAGAGTGGTACGACTGGTGGACGGATGAGGTCATCACTGGGCCGACGCATCTGCTGGCGCATGCGCCGCTGGAACGGATGCCGCTCTATGTGCGCGCGGGGGCGATCATCCCCAGCGGGCCGGAGATGAACTACACCGCTGAGAAGCCGCTTGATCCGCTAACGCTGGATCTCTACCCCGGTGAGGGCACCTTTACGCTCTACGAGGACGATGGTCGGACATTTGCCCACGAGCAGGGTGAGTTCTGCACCACCAGCTTGCGCCTGAGTCGCAACGGTGCGGCACAAAACCCGGAAACCGCGCTGCACGGCCATGCCCCACACCTGACGCTTGAGATCGGCGCGCGGAAAGGCAACTTTACGCCATCACCGCGCCAACTGCAGTTGCGGGTGCATGCGGTAGATCATCAGGCCGCCGCCGTCCATCCCGATGCGCAGTACGACGCCGACCGGCGTATCCTGACCCTGCAACTTGCCGACGATGGCAGCGCGCACCGCCTGGAGTTCAAGCTGTAGGAAGAACAGGGAGCGCAACCGCAGAACACAGAATGCAGCCGCACGGTCAGCGGTGGATGTAGGTGCGGCTTGCTCAACTTTTAGAAATTCGTCCGAATATGGAGTATTCTGGAGTCCCGGCTTTAGCCGATTGAATACCTGCCTCCGCAGCAGCATACTGCCAGGAACGCCCGATCCGGCTGAAGCCGGGACTCCGGTCCAGCGCATGTCCGGATTTAATCTTCAAACTTTATGCAGCCGCACGCCTACGCCACCAGTTGTAGTAGGATTTTCCTGATAGGGACGCGCTTCTGCGCGTCCGGGCGTCCCGCCCGATCAATCCGTCAGCAGCACCTCGTCCACCGGGCGGCGCGGGGTGGGCTGTGCTACCTCCGGCCCGTAACCCATGCGCAAAATGATCTGGGGAAAACCGGGGCGCTCCAGCAGGGCTTGTAGACGAGGACGCAGCGCGGCAACCTCGACCGGCTGGTTGAGGTACGAGGCCCGAATATCGCGGGTGTGGGCCAGCAGCAGCAACCGCTCCAACGCCTGTCCACATGCCAGCCAGTCGGACGGTGTATCCGCGTCCGTTCCCAACACGGCCAGCACGGGTGAGCCGGTGGCAAGTTGGCGATCACGGGCCGCAATGCCCTTCCCCCAATCGAAGGTCCGAATCACAAATGGCATGACATTCGAGATCAGATCGCCCATTCCGTGCGCATAGCCCGGCATACCATCGCGGCTGCGGGTGCGATTGGGGTGGATCCAGGCGGCCAGTTCGCGCCGGAACTGCGGGTCATTCCCCTGAATACGATCACCTTCGGCAATCAGGTCGGCGAGAGCATTGCGCGTATCGTTGTCCGCTACAATCTGCAGCCAGGCACCTTCCGCAGCAACGGTTTGCTGCAGGTCAGCCAGAACTGCCGCCGGTACGGCGCGTTCCGCAAAGGGCTGTCGATTTGTCCGGCGGGTGGGAATCGCGGCAAACAGCGCTTGCTCATCGGCAGTGGCGGGCGAGCCGGGGCTCCGGCGGATGCGCGCCAGCAGATCGGGGTTGCCCGGGTCAGGCAGGATCTCAACCTGATCGGTATAGCCAAAATGACGCAGGGCCAGCCGCAGGTTAAACAGCGCCGCACCGCAACTTATTACCAACTCACGGTCGTCCGGATCAACCACCGGCAGTGCGCGCGTGCGGTCGGCATAGATCTCCACGCTGTCGTTGCTGACCCGGAAAAGCCAGGGCTGCGTATTGTGCCCCGAGGGAGCCGGCACCGCATAGGTCAGCAAAAACCGCTGTTGTTCGGCAGCACTGCCCTGCGCCGGATAATCGTCCGTGGTGACGGTCCAGGGAGCCATTCGCTGATCAGGCATACAATTACCTCCTTTTCGCTGCAATTCGCATGCACCTGCAGCGTTTTTTCTTCCCACACTCTGGTGGATTTACCTGCAGCGTACCATGGTCGGCCAGCCATTGCAACATGGGCAGCGAACAGCGAGCAAGGTTCGTGTGCATTCGTACTATTCGGAGTGCGGAATAGTAACGTCGGCAGGGTGATATGCATCTAACCTGATAACAGCATGCGGAAGCATGCTACACTGGTCACATGACCAGGGGACAATCTCGGCACATGCCGGTAGCCCTGCCGGGCAAATATGGTGTACGATGAAGAACATCCCATAGTATGGGTATTGCACATCATTCCTGGAATGTACCGATATGAGAGGAAATAATAATGGCTAAACGGTTAGTCGTCATCGGCGGAGTGGCCGCCGGGATGAGTGCTGCGTCCAAGGCACGCCGCACCGATAAAGATATGGAGATCATCGTCTATGAGCAGACGGGCAATGTTAGCTATGGCTCCTGTGGGTTGCCCTACTTTGTGAAAGGCGAGATCCCGCGAATCGAAGATGTGATTGTCCGCCGGCCCGCAGATTTTGCGAAGCAGAATATCCAGGCGCTGGTCCGGCATCAAGTTTTGCGGATCGACCCGGTTGAACATACGGTGCTGGTGCATAACCTGGAGACGGGCGAAGAGTTCCGCGACGAGTGGGATCGGCTGATTATCTCGGCCGGTGGTGGCGCAACCAGACCGCCCCTGCCCGGGCTCAACCTCAACGGCATCTTCACCCTGCGCAATGTTGAGGACGCGGTCGCCGTCCGCGCGTGGATCGACCAGCAGCAGCCCCGCCATGCTGTAATCGTCGGGGGTGGCTATATCGGCCTGGAGATGGCCGAGGCGCTGGCCGAGCATGGCATCCAGGTGACGGTTGTCGAGATGCTGCCCCAGGTGATGGCAAACATGGACGCGGATATGGCCGCACACATCCAGTCCGAGTTAGAGCGGCAGAATGTCGATCTGCGGCTAGAGTGCGCGGTGAAGTCGTTCGAGGGCGACGAGCGTGTGCGCGCAGTGGTGGCCGGGGGCGATACGATTCCCGCCGACATTGTAATCTTTAGCGTTGGAATAAAACCCAATGCCTCGCTGGCAACCGAGGCGGGGATTGCGGTGGGGCAGACCGGCGCAATCGCCGTTGATGATCACCAGCGCACCAGCATGGAGCATGTCTGGGCGGCGGGCGATGTGGCCGAGGCACTGGATCTGGTGACGGGTAAGCCGACCTATGTGCCGCTGGGCACGACGGCCAACAAGCAGGGCCGGGTGGCGGGTGAGAATGCGGCCGGCGGCGATGCTTCCTTCAGCGGCATTGTCAGCACAGCCGTTGTCAAGGTCTTTGATGCCCACGCTGCCCGTACCGGTCTCTCGGAACGGCAGGCCCGCGCCAACGGCTTCGATGTCGAAACGGTGACAGCGCAGGGCAGTGCCCGTGCGCACTATATGCCCCACCATCCACCCATCCATGTCAAACTGGTGTTCGAGCGCGGCTCGCAGCGCTTGCTCGGCGGACAGATGGTCGGGACGGAGGGCGTCGCCAAGCGCATTGATGTGATTGCCGCCGCGCTGCACGCAAAGTGGACCACCTATGACCTGGCAAAACTCGATCTGAGCTATGCGCCACCGTTTGCCCCGGTCTGGGATCCGATCCTGGTAGCGGCGAATCTGGCAAATCGCTGAGGCTACACAGGTTTTGAGGTATGAGTGTTGAGGTTTGAGTTAGAGACTGTCTGAAAAGATGATGCGCGTCGGTCCCACGGCATGCGGGGTGCCCTGCGACACCGGACAGCGCCCCAGGCGTCCCGGCTTCAGCCGGTTCCGGCCACACACCGGCTGACGCCGGGATTCCCGCTCCGGGGCCGTCGCCCATGACCAAAGCCTTTTCAGACAGTCTCTTAGAACAGGTTGACAGGTACCAGGTGGCCGGTCAGCGTAGCAACAAAGGGCCCACCTACCGAACCTGATAAGCAGTAACAAATCCCGGCTCAACATAATTCAAAACTCATCCCTCAACATTACAAACCTCCCGCACCGGCAGCGTGAACCAGAAGCGGGTACCGCGCCTCGCCGCACTGCTGACGCCAATTGTGCCGCCGTGGGCCTCCACCAACTGCTTTGCAATCGCCAGGCCCAACCCCGAGCCGCTCTGGTCGCGGGAGCGGGAGGTGTCCGCCCGCCAGAACCGTCCGAAGACGTGCGGCAACTCCTCGGCAGGAATGCCCGGCCCGGTATCGGTAACTTCGATCATGATGCTCCGAGGTCCGTGGTCCGCAGTCCCTGATTCGGATGGTGTTCCTACTCTGGCGGTGAGGTCGATCCGGCCGCCGGTCGGGGTGTGGCGCAGCGCGTTGCCCAGCAGGTTATGCAGCACCTGCTTAAACCGCTCCGGATCGATCTGTACCGGCGGCAAGGCATCCGGGAGGGTTACATGAAGCGTGATACCCTTCTGTGCGGCCGGTTCGCGCAAGAGTGCTGCCATCCGCTCAACCAGCGGCGCAATGTCGGTCAGGTGGAGGTCCAGGCGCAACTGACCGGATTCGGCCAGCGTTAGATCGCGCAGATCGCTGATCAACCGGCCCAGCAGTAGTGTTTCGTCGTAGAGCGTAGCAACCTCGGCCTTCTCCAGCGGATAGACATCATCCAGGATGGCCCGCAGGTTGCCCTGCAGCACACTCAGCGGCGTGCGTAGCTCGTGGGCGATATCGGCGATCATGTTGCGGCGTACCTGCTCGGCCTGCTGGAGGCCGGCCGCCATCGCATTGAAGGCATGCGCCAGCTTTGCCACCTCATCGGTTCCGGCGGCGGGGACGCGCTGCTCAAAGTGGCCCTGCGAAACATGGCGCGCCGCCGTTACCAGCCGCCCCAGCGGAGACGTCACGCTCCGTGCAATCGTTACCCCCAGCAGCAGCCCCAGCAACCCGGCAATCAACCCTGCCTGCCAGAGCGCCCCATTCACCTGCTGCAGAAACGCCTGCGCCGGTGGTGGCAGATCGGCATGGTCGGGTGTACGCACAACCAGGTAGCCGACGGTCTGGTGTTGCACCCGGATCGGCAACGCATTGTCCAGCGGATCGCCCGCCGGCATAGCCGGGCCACCCCCACCGGCATAAACCACCTGCCCGCCCGGATCAATCAGCAAGAGATGGCTACCCTGCCGTCCCGGCCCCATCCCCGGTCCCGGCCCCTGACGGCGACCCGTTCCCGGTCCCATCCCCGGAACATGGGCTGTTTCAAGCAGTGTTGCGACCCCCTCCCAACTACCCTGCTGCGCGTAGTAGGCAGCCAGTTGTTCCAGCAGCGCCGACTCCTGCACCTGATTCTGCGCAAAGAAGCGACGAAACTGGGTGGTTGTCTGCCGGTTGGCAAACAACGCGATAATCAGCACCGTTATCGTTGTAATCAGGGCAAATCCCAATGCTAACTGGATCCAGAGCCGGTTCATACATCACCGCTCATCCGATAGCCCACACCATACACCGTTTGAATATAGGTCGGGCGCGCCGGGTCGGGCTCAATCTTTTTGCGCAGATTTTTGATATGACTGTCCACCGTGCGTTCCATGCCCTCGTAGGCATACCCCAGCCCCTTCTCGATCAGTTCCAGGCGGGTGAAGGCATGGCCGGGATTCTCCATCAGCAGGCGTAGCAGATCAAACTCGGTCGGTGTTACTTCAAGCGGCTGACCATCAAGCATGACGGTATGGCTGTCCAGGTCCATGCGCAGACTACCAATCTGGATTACATGGGGCGGCGTTGGTCCCCCCGCAACCCGCCGCAGCACAGCGCGTACGCGGGCAACAACTTCGCGTGGATTGAAGGGCTTGGTGATATAGTCGTCCGCGCCGAGTTCTAACCCGACAATTCGGTCGGTATCTTCAACCCGCGCCGTCAACATAATAATAGGTATGCGTGCCAGGTTTTCATCGCCGCGTACAACCCGCGTAATATCCCAACCATCACGATCCGGCAGCATCAGATCAAGAATGATCAGATCGGGACGTTCGGTGCGGATGATGCGGAGCGCCGTCGAGCCATCCGCAGCCGTCAGCACCTGATACCCCGCTTGCTCCAGGTAGGACCGGACCAACCGAACGATCTGGTGATCATCATCGGTGACAAGAATGCGTTGAGCCATAGCAGTGTTCCATCTCTCCAACAAACTTCTCTGCTCTCAACTGTACCACAAAACATTACCAAACCTCGTCACTCCGAACAGGGTGAAGAATTTCGGTTGCCCAACAAGGTTAAAAGTCTGCATACCGCGAGCGCACGACGGCCCGAGCTGATCGCAGTCATCGCTTCCAGTTCGATCTGGCTTATTCCGCGGAGCATTCCTGTCGCTCGATATCAGCAACAAGCTGTGCATGTTCGGCAACGTTAGCCTGATTCTGCTCTTTATGCTGCTCCGGCATAATACCCCGCTTGCAGTCTGGTTCTGGAGTGAGATCTTTCTGGTTGTCGATGGTTTTCATATTCCAGGCCGGCTCGTTGCCCAGAGATTCGCGCAGTTTGGCTGGTAACATTCACTTTCAAATCCATAGTAGCTGACATTAACGCGGGCTCCCGTCTAAAAGACTGTCTGAAAAGGATTGGTCATGGGGCGACGGCCCCGAAGTGGGAGTCCCGGCTTCAGCCGGTGTGTGGCCGAACCCGGCGGAAGCCGGGACTCCTGGGGCGTTGTCCGGTGTCGCAGGGCACCCCGCATGCCGTGGGACCGACGCGCATCATCTTTTCAGACAGTCTCTAAGAACCCGCGTTATTCCGGGCGCGGCAGTGTGCGGAAGGAGATTACGCGCGGCCATGCATTCACCAGAAAGGCAATCGTCGCACCCAGATACAACAACCCCGCCAGAACCGGCATAACCCCGATCCAGCCGGTGCCCACCAGTACCCGCGCCAGATCATACAACGCCGCCAGCAGCACGCCGCCATTGAGCATTCCATAACAGAGCCAGACCAGCCGAACATCACCCCGCGTACCACGCGCATCAAGGCGCGGAAAGATCCAGAATGCCGTGCCATAGGCCAGTTGCACCGTCCACCCCACCAACAGCATATGCACATGGGCCTGCCGGAGCGTCAACAACCAGGGCGACAGCGGCACTCCTTGATGCCACAACAGCAACCCACCGAGCGTAAACCCCACCCCTAACCAGATCAACGCCGTACGAATCATCACCTGACTCAACCGTGGCATACCGCTGCTCCTGATCTAAAAACTTCAATCCGATGCCTTATCCCTTACGAGAACGGATCTTGACACGCGGCCAGATTGCGATAACAAAGACCCAGATTGCCGACACTTGCAGTAGCGCTGAGAGTGCCAGCGTCCAGCCCCACCCACCTACCCAGATATGCAGCGGCTCAAAAAAGGCGCGCAGGAGCAACCCGACATTGAGCGTGCCATAGGTAAACCAGCCCAGGCGCTCATCACCACGCGGTTGTTCTTTGGAGTACACCGGAAACATCCAGAGCGCCACACCGCAGATAAGCTGCGTTGCCCAGCCGACCATCAGCAGATGGTAGAACACCGGCAGCAGCACACCAATGCGGTTATGCAGTTGTAGTCCCTGGTTGATCAGCACCAACCCACCAACCAGAAAAGCAATCAGTAAATAGATCAACGCCGTACGAATGAAGTAGCGCGCCTGGATATACATAATGGTTGCCCTCCTCACTTTGCCCGGATCAGACAATCGGTGCAGCAATATCTGTGCCGGAAGCACCTGGCATAATAATAAATGTATTTTTTTCTAAGACATGGTTCAGGTTTACTTTACAGGTTTCGATCACGCTGCCAGGGGCACCGCGCATGGCGCTGGCTCTTGTCCCGTGGTGGCGGGTGCTGGGGGGTACCCCAACGCCACCAGCCAATCGGTGGGCGC
>JGI12109J20283_10250239_pt1 | contig 31680 bp, 32 predicted proteins | sample ElkSlonscriptome_12_FD_20283 | JGI IMG/M metagenome (IMG submission 20283)
TGCTCCAGCCGTTCGCGCTGGCGGGCCAGATCGGCAAGGCGCGTCTCAGCCGCCTCCAGCTTTTCAGATAGTGCCGCCATGCGGTGGCCGTGGGCGCTCGCATCATCGCGCCTGTCGGCAACCTCTTCGCGCGCTTCGGAAAGTTTGCTCGCAATCTCGGCCTGTTCGCGCTCGGCTGTCTTTGCAGCGTCTGCCGCTTCGGCCACCTTAGCCTCGGCGCCTGCAGCGGCGGCCTGCGCCTCCTTTGCGGCGTGCGCCGCTTCGCGCCAGCGGGCAAACAGCAGGCGCGCCTCGGCGGTGTTGATCTGATCGGTCAGCGTTGTGTAGCGCTCGGCTTGTTTGGCCTGACGCTTGAGCGAGGCCATTTGCGTATCGAGCCCCGCCATCAGGTCTTCCAGCCGCGCAAGATTGGCCTCGGTTGAGCGCAACTTGCTCTCGGCATCCCTGCGCCGCACGTGCAAGCCCGCTATCCCGGCCGCCTCTTCCAGCATCATGCGACGCTGGGCGGGTTTGGCGGCGATCACCTGCGCGATCTTGCCCTGGCTTACCAGAGCGGGCGAATGCGCGCCTGTCGCCGCATCGGCAAAGGTGAGCGCTACGTCCTTGGCGCGCACATCGGTGCCGTTCACGCGGTAGGCGCTGCCTGCGCCGCGTTCAATCCGGCGGGTGACGACAAGCTCTTCGCCCGCATCATCCTCGGCATGCAGCACCACTTCGGCAAAGGCGCGTTCGGGCCGGGTGGAGGTACCGGCGAAAATCACGTCCTCCATGCCGCCAGAGCGCATGGATTTCGCCGAGGTTTCCCCCATGACCCAGCGGATCGCTTCGAGAAGGTTCGATTTGCCGCAGCCATTGGGGCCGACAACACCGGTAAGGCCAGGCTCAATGCGCAGTTCGGCAGGCTCTACAAAGCTTTTGAATCCGCTGAGTTTGAGCCTGCTGATCTGCATGTGCGAGGGTCCGTTCGCCCTTATTCCTGGCGCGCGCCGGCGCGCTGGAGGATGGGCTCGATCCCCGGCCACTGGTTTTCATCCAGCTTGGCGTCGTTCAGCGTGAATGTGGGCGTGCCGGTTACGCCGACTTCTTCCGCCTTGGCCGATGCGCCTTTGTCCATCGCTTCGATCTTTTCGATATCGGCAAGGCAGCTGCGCGCCTGATCAGCCGGAAGCCCGCGCGCAGCGAAGAAATCGATCAACCCTGTCGCCTCACCCAGAGCGACAAAGCGCTCCTCGCGCGGCAATTGGCCGGCGGCTTCGATGGCTTGCTCATTGTTTTGAGCGCCCTGCATCACCGTTTGCAGATTGCGCCAGACTTCATCTGAAAGCGGCTGCACGCGTTCCTTGGGGCCGCATTGAACCAGCGAGGCGATAATCACATCGACAAAGTTCAAGAACACTTCGCGCTGCTCAAAGCTGACAACGCCTGTTTTGATATATTCCTTGAGCGGCTCTTTGCCCTGAACGGCGAAATTCGCGCAGGCCCCGCAGGTGTGCGAGGCGTATTCGGTCAGTTTCAAAGGCGCATCGGGATTGCCGACGATCACGCCCAAACCATCTTCGGTGCGCGTTGCCACCTCAGTCCAGGAGCTGGTGCCTTCGGGCGCTTCGATTGCGGGGATCGGTTCACCGCTGGTGCCGCCTTCCACTGCGCTGTCACCGCCGCTGCATGCCGCCAGAGCAAAAGGCGCGGCGAGGGTAAGCGCGAACAGAAGCGGGCGAGATTTACTGGTGCGAGAAGTGCCGGTGCGAGAATTCATTCAAAAACGTCCCTTGATAGGTCAGCAAGGTTTGCAGCAAGCGCCCCTTGCGTAAAGTGGTTGGAATGCGTGGCTGTGCAAAATATGTGCGATTTTTGTGGCTAAACCGGTGGGTCGGGTGTTGCGGGCCTTTTCCTAGCCGCCAAAGCGGCCATTGGTCACGCTTTGCTGGGAGGCGGGGCGGAAACGCTCTTGCAACACGGTGGAAAGCGCTGGCCAGTCATGCGTATCCTTGAGGGTCTTGCCGTCAAGCGCGAAAGTGGGGGTGCCGGTAATGCCAAATTCGGCGCGGTCCGCCTTGTCTGCGGCCATGATCGCCTGCGCGCTTGCATCATCGGCAAGGCAGGTGTTGATCCTAGCGAGGCTCATGCCCTGCTGCGCCAGCTTGTCATCCAGATCGAGCGCGCGCGCCGCGCTCAGCCGCGCCGCCGCATCGCCGCGCGCCCAGGCTGCCTGCTGCGATTGCGGCGCGTTGATGGCTTTTTGCAGCCAGTCATCCTGCGAATAGAGATACATCCGGTGACGGTTCTTGAAATTCTGTGTGTCGCCGCATTGCACCAGCAAGGTGACAACCAGATCGAGGTAATTGCGGATCACCGGGCGCACTTCGACAGCCACTTGGCCGGGGCCGATTGCGACAACATCCAGCGTGCCATCCGCCTGACGCGCAAAATCGGCGCAGTGGCCGCAGGTATAGCTGATGAATTCGATCAGTTCCGCCTCGGCATCCGCTTTGCCGATGCGGTGGCCGCGCGTCGTTTTGGTGATCACGTTGACATATTCCTGCGTTGGCAGGTCTTCGCCAAATGCGCTGCCCGGATTGGACAGGTCCTGCGCAGCGCCCGGCACGGCGGGCAGCACGGCAAGGGGCATTGCGATGGCAAATGTGGCGCAAGCGCCGATGAGAAGGGAACGAATGGGGCTCACGTGTCAGTCTCGTCCTTGTTATTCTTGCTGGCCATTGTGTTCTCCATACTGCGCGCCAGCGATTCGAGCACGGTGCGAAGTTCCGGATCGCCGATATCGCGCAGGCTATCACCCAATTCCATCGGAATGGGCTTGAGGGACGGCGGCGCTTTGGCGGGGGCATTGGGTGCAGGCGGCTTAACCGCGCCTTGACGCAGCTTGATGCGTGAGATGGCGCGGTAGCCAAAGAAGCGGTTAACCCGCTCCATGATCTCGGGCACCACTTGCTGGATCAGCGGTGCGTGCGCGGGCGTGACGATCAGTTGCATGATGCCTTCGGATTTTTCGCCGGGGGGAAAGCGGATGCTTTCAGGCGCGCAGACGCGGGCGTGCTGGGGGCCGACGATTTCGGGCCAGCGGGTAACAACGCTGCTTTGCACAAAGCCGAAACGGCGAAAGGCGGTGCGCCCGATTTCGGGCATGAGATCGCCGATCACCCTTGCGCTGCCGCCGCGCGGGCGGGAATAGGGCTTGGCGCTCTTGGCGCGCGTGCCTTTCGCGCCGCTGCGTTTCTTCGTGGAACCTTTGGGCTTGTCGCTTTCCATATCGCCTTGTGCCATGCCATAGCTGCCGTGTGACTGCCAGCGCTCTGCCCGAAATATCCCGTCTCTTGCTCGATTGGTATGATCGCCATGCGCGCCGATTGCCGTGGCGCAATCCGCCAGGCGCGCCGCCTCCCGCCGGTCCGCACTGGCCCTATCGCGTGTGGCTGTCCGAGGTGATGCTACAGCAAACAACCGTTGGCGCGGTTAAACCGTATTTCGAAGCCTTCACCAGCCGCTGGCCCGGCGTGGATGATCTGGCCGCCGCATCCGATGAAGACATCATGGCCGCCTGGGCGGGCCTTGGCTATTATTCGCGCGCCCGCAATCTGGCGAAATGCGCGCGCGTCGTGTCAGAGCGCGGCGGCTTTCCGGAAACGGAGGCGGAATTGCGCGAGCTTCCCGGCCTTGGCGCCTACGCCGCCGCGGCGATTGCCGCGATTGCGTTTGGCGAGCGGGCCGTTGTGGTTGATGCCAATGTCGAGCGGGTGGTCGCCCGCCTGTTCGCCATCGAAGAGCCGCTGCCGCGCGCGCGCATCGCAATCCGCGCTGCAACAGAAAGGATCACGCCCGATGCGCGCGCCGGCGATTTTGCGCAGGCGATGATGGATCTGGGATCTGGCCCGTGCACCTCGCGCGCCCCGCGCTGCCTGCTGTGCCCGCTGCGGCAGGTGTGCAAGGCATACGCCAACGGCGATCCGGAGCGCCTGCCGGTAAAACCCGCCAAAAAGGTCAAGCCCAAGCGTACAGGGTGCGCTTTCTGGATTGAGCGCGGCGCGGGTGACGCGGCGCAGGTCTGGCTGGTCACCCGCCCGGCTTCCGGGATGTTGGGCGGGATGCGTGCCCTTCCCGATGACGGCTGGAGCGCCCGCGCCGATGGCTCGGCCACACCGCCGATTTCGGGCGATTGGGAGAACTTCGGCACAGTGCGCCACACCTTCACGCACGCCCACCTGACGCTGCACGTGCAGCAATTGCGCACATCCGGGCAGCCGGAGGGCGAAGGGGAATGGTGGCCGATCAGCGATCTCGATCAGGCCGGCCTGCCTACTCTCTATGCCAAAGCCGCCACGCTGGCGCTGGCGGCGAGGGATTAGGCAAGCCCGCCGAATACCGACAGGCGCAGGATGATGAGCACGAACACAATGATGCAGAAATTGCGCCCGCTATCGCTTGCGGATAGCGCGCCGATCCCGATGCCGATCGCGCAAACCGGCAGCAACAACCACAACAGGATGCCGACCACGGGGATCAACAGTGGAATACCGATAATCAGGCACACAAGGCCAATCAGCCAGGAAAGAATATTGAGCATGTGTATTATGTAGTTAATACAGGGGCAATTGGCAAGACCCGGCTATGGCGCGTTTTGGTTTAAGTGCCACACAAACACCGCATTGACGCTCCATCCGTTCTGCCCCAAACCGCGCACAAAACATCACGCTATTATTGAAAGAGACCGCCACGATGGCCTTCACCGATACCGCCGCTGCGCTGGCAAGCCCCACCATCACCCGCCGATCGCTGTTTCGCTCCGGCGCCTTTCTTGCGGGCGGGGCGGCGCTTTCGGGCCTGCCATTTGGCCGCGCTCTGTTTGCGCATGATGTGGCCGAGGCCTGGCCCAATGTCGCCGCTTTGGCTGAACGCTATGTGAGCGAGAAGAAGGTTGCAAACATGTTCGCAACCTTTGGCTGGGGGCAGGAAGATCACGCGCACCATGTGGGCGGGGGAACGCTGGCGCTCGACAGCACCATGCAGGTGGATGAGGATGTGCTCTATCGCATCTATTCGATGACCAAGCCGATCACCGGCATGGCCACGATGATGCTGATCGATGATGGCCTGCTTAGCCTCGATATGCCGCTTTATGACGTGCTGCCAGCGTTCAAGGACATGGAGGTTCTGGTCGATCCGGAAGGGCCTTTGGAGAACACGGAAAAGGCGGCCCGTCCGATTACGATCCGCCAGCTTCTCACCCACACATCGGGGCTGGGCTATGCCATCATCAGCAAGGGGCCACTGCTCAAAGCCTATCAGGACAAGGCAATTGTTGGAGGGCGGGTCAGCCGTTTGCCGATCCCCGGTTTCCCGCAGGTCGAGCCGCCGCCAAGCCTCGCCGCCTGGGCCGATAACCTCGCCACGATCCCGCTCATGTATCAGCCCGCGACCACGTGGAGCTATTCGTGCAGCCTCGATCTGCTTGGCCGCGTGATCGAAGTCGCCTCGGGGCTCAGCTTCCCCGAATTTCTGCGCGCCCGCCTGTTTGATCCGCTGGACATGCAGAGCACCTATTTCGAAGTGCCCGACAGCGACGTTCGCCGCCTCACCACCAATTACGGTGTCGTGAACGGCGCGAGCCTGCCCATCGATTTTGGCAAGACATCCGTCTTTACCGATATGCCGACCTGCCCGATGGGCGGCGCCGATCTGGTTTCGACGCCCAGAGATTATGACCGGTTTCTGCGCATGCTGCTGGGCTATGGCAAACTTGGAAATGAGCGGATTATGGGAGAACCGGCGGTGCGGGTGGGCACCTCCGATCTTATCCCCGAAACGGTCGATAAAACGGGCAGCTGGATGGCCAATGAAGGCCACGGCGCTGGCGGGCGTTCGGTCAACGGCACGTTTGGCTGGGGCGGGGCGGCTGGCACGCTGGCCGCAGTGGATTACAAGTCGGGGCTGCGCGCTGCGCTGTGGACGCAATATATGCCTTCCGATGCCTATCCGATCCGCGATGAATATCTCGCCGCGCTCGAAGCCGATCTCAAAGGCATGAAGGGTTCGTAACGCGCACCCATGCTGACACCGGAACAGGCCCCTATCGCATTTGCCGGTTCACCGATGGACCGCGCGGACAATATTCGCAGCGATCCAGCCGCGCTTGGCAATCTGATGAACTGGCGCGCGCGGGTGATGAACCTTGACGGGCTGCTGCCGGAGTTTGACGATGAGGGGCGGCTGCTGTGGCACACACTGGCCGATGTTGACCCTGATGCAGAGCTCGTTTTTCTTGGCCTGATGGAGGACAAGGCGCATTTCGCCGCCGTGCCGCCCAAGGGATCATCCGCGCCTGCAATGCCGCGGGCCTGGCAGGTGATGCAGATGCTTCAGCCTGAAGACCTGGCGATTTATGGCGGGGCCAAATCGCTGGTCGATTGGCATGCGCGCCACCAATTCTGCGCCAATTGCGGCGCGCCGACAAAGCTGGTCAAAGGCGGCTGGCAGCGCGATTGCTCGCCGAAAAATGAGGGGGGCTGCGGTGCGCAGCATTTCCCGCGAACCGATCCTGTCACCATCATGCTGATCGAGCACGGGGACGCGCTTTTGCTGGGCCGCCAGCCGCGCTTTCCCCCGCGCATGTATTCCGCGCTTGCGGGCTTTGTGGAGCCGGGCGAGACGATCGAGGAAGCGGTGAAACGCGAAGTTTTCGAAGAGGTAGGGATTAAAGCGCACAGCGTGCGGTATCTCTCCAGCCAGCCCTGGCCGTTTCCCAGCCAGCTGATGATTGGTTGCACCAGCATTGCCGGGACAACCGAAATCACTATCGACAAGACCGAGCTTGACGATGCCCGCTGGTTCACCCGCGCCGAGTTGGAAGATGCGCGGGCTGCCGGGCCTGATGGCAATGAATTGCTGATCTTCCCGCAGCGTTTTGCGATTGCCCACACACTCATCACATGGTGGCTGGATCAATGAGCGAGAGACTGACAATCGACATCTATTCCGATGTCGTGTGCCCGTGGTGCGTGATCGGATATGGCCAGCTGACCACAGCGCTTGCCGAACTGGAAGGCGAGATCGAGGCACAGCTGCGCTGGCGCCCGTTTGAACTCAATCCCGACATGGCGCCCGCCGGTGAGCCGATGGAGGCGCATTTGCAGCGCAAATATGGCCGCTCGGCGCAGGAAGGCGAAAAAATGCGCGGGCAGATGAAAGCGATTGCCGAGGAGGCCGGTGTTTCGATTGCCTATGAGGGAGACGGCGAGCCGCCAGCGGCGATGATGTGGAACACGCGCGATTGCCACATATTGTTGACGCTGGCGCTGGAAGAGATGGGGCCGGGTGCGCAGACGGCGCTGAAGCTTGCTTTGTTCAAAGCGCATTTCAACCAGCGTCTGCCCCTTAATGACCGCGAAGTGCTGTTGGATATTGCCGCCGACATCGGGATTCATCGCGGGGCTGCAAAGGCCGCGCTTGACGATGAGGAGCTGCAAAACCGGGTCACCGCCGAAGAAGCGCGGGCATGGGACCAGAACATCACTGGCGTGCCAGCGATGATCATCGAGGGCAAATTCATGATCCCCGGAGCGCAGGCACCCGAAACCTATGTGAACGCTCTGCGTAGAGTGGTGGAGAAGACCCGCGCGGCCACCTAAGCGGGTCCCGCAATGGTCGGTATTGGGGCCGGGATAAGGGCCAGGATAAGACCGGGCCGCAAAACAGAGGGTAACATGCAAAGCATCATCGTTTTTCTGGTCGTTTCCGTGATCGCATTCGGCTTTGGCATCGCTGCCGGATCACAAAGCGTGCCCTTTGCCGGCGTCTCGTCCTTTTTCCTGTGCACCATCGTGGCGATGGCCATCAATTGGCTGGTGTTCATCCCGAGCGCCATCGCCAAGTCTGACAAGTTCTACGATACGACCGGCGCGATCACCTATTTCACCGTCACGATGCTGGCCACGTGGTTTGCCTACACGCATCACGGCTCTTTCGACACGCGCGGGATCGTACTGGCGGCGATGGTGGTGCTGTGGTGTGTGCGGCTGGGGACATTTCTGTTCATCCGTATTCACGCAATGGGCGGCTCGGACTCGCGCTTTGAAAAGATCAAGGTAAGCCCGGCGCGTTTCCTTGTTGCGTGGACGCTGCAAGGGTTGTGGGTGGTTCTCACCGCAAGCGCCGCTCTCGCTGCGATCACTGCGGATGCGCGGGAGCCGATTGGCATCTTCTTCTGGGCGGGTTCGGCAATCTGGCTGCTTGGCTTTGTGTGGGAAACGGTGGCCGATGCGCAAAAGAGCGCGTTCAAGAATGATCCCGACAATAAAGGCGAGTTCATCAATGTCGGGCTGTGGCGCTGGTCTCGCCATCCCAACTATTTTGGCGAAATCACCTTATGGACAGGCGTGCTGATTATCGCTGTGCCGGTCCTGGAAGGGCTTGCATGGCTGGCTGTGATCTCCCCTGTTTTCGTGTTTATCCTGCTGACCAAGATTTCCGGCATCAACTTGCAGATGAAACAGGGACTTGAGCGTTGGGGCGATGATCCGGCATATCGCGAATATCTCGCCAACACACCTGCGCTTATCCCCGCGCCGCCTTCCAGCAAATAACGCCGGCGAGGCAGCGCGCGGCACGCGGCAGCGCCAGGTTTAGGACTTTGAGGCCGATGCGGCGCTCGCCGTTTTATCACCCTTGCGGCTATCGTCAGCGGGATTGTCGCTGCCTGTCACAGGTTCACGATTATCAGGATCGGTCGCGCGGTGCAGTTCGTCGCGCTTTCCCACGCGCACATTGACATTGCCGCCCGACGAAGAACTTTGCGAGGGCTTTTCCTCTTCCTTCATTTCGTCGATCAGCTTGTTATCGGAATGGGCTTTTTGACGTTCTGGCATGTTTTTCTCCTTTCCCGACCAATGGGAAAGGCGCGGCCAAAGTTCCAAATTCACACCAGACCCAGCTTCTCCAGCTTGGCTGCCAGCTTGCCGGGCAGGGCATCGCCGATATCCTCGCCGGGGGCGAGATCACGCGGAGGCTCGCCTTTCAGATAGCGCCAGCCCTGGTGCGCGCGCTTGGGGCGGGGGTGGACGCGGATGAGTTCGGGTTCCAGCTCGATGCGCCAGCGCCCGCTGTCCTCTTCCTGTGTGAACCCTGTGATGACCGAGCGCGCGACGATCGCGTGCTGATGGATCCAGTAAAGCGATCCGCCGATGCACTGCTCCCACTTGGTGGGGCGGTATTTGGTGGTAAGAAACGGGCTGCGGCGCCCGGCATACCAGCGTTCGATATCGGAATAGCTTTTGGCGCCGAAGGCGATTTTTGTAAGGTGCAGGGGCATAGATGGTAAAGATGGCGCGAGACGCCCCGCACCTCAACCCCCCGCACCTACATAGCCACCAGTCCGCTCACCACGGCGAGGCCGAGAAAGGCAAAAAATCCCATCGAATCGGTGATCATGGAAACAAACACGCTGGAGGCAAGCGCCGGATCCTGACCCAGCCGCTCAAACAGCACGGGCACCAGAACGCCGGCAAGCCCTGCCACAGCGATGTTGATTATCATGGCAAGCGCGATCACCGCGCCCATCATCGGCTCGTAAATCAGCCCGGTGGCAATCCCGATCAGCACTGCAATCGTTGCGCCGTTCAACAGCGCGACGCGCAATTCGCGCCACACGATTGCCCATGTATTGGCCCGTGTCAGCTGGTTGGTGGCGATTGCGCGCACGGCGACGGCCATGGTCTGCGTGCCCGCATTGCCTCCGATGCTGGCGACAATGGGCATCAGCACGGCCAGCGCGACAAGCGCTTCGATGGCTGCGCCGAAAAAGGCGATGATCGCGCTCGCCACAATCGCCGTGCCCAGATTGGCAATCAGCCAGCGCACGCGCGCGCCAAAGGCTTCGCGGATCGGTTCGTTGATGTCGCCATCGCCCGCACCCGAAAGCAGCAGCGCATCCTCGCCCGCTTCCTCGGAGATGATGTGGACGATATCATCCACTGTCATCTGCCCCACAAGCCGCCCGCTTTCATCGATGACGGCGGCTGAGATCAGCGCATATTTCTGGAACATCAACGCGGCTTCTTCCTGATCCATCGTCACCGGGATCAGCGTCTGATCGCGCTTCATCAGATCGGTCAGCCGCACGGTGCGCGGAGATGTAAGGATCCAGTTGAGCGCGCAGGTGCCCACCGGATGAAATTGCGCATCGACCACGAAGACTTCGAAGAAATCATGCTCAAGATCGCCCGAATCGCGCAGGAAATCAATAAGATCGCCCACGCGCATATGTTCGGGCGCGGCCATCACATGGCGGTTCATCAGGCGCCCGGCGGTTTCCTCGGGATAGGCAAGCGCTGAATTGACCGCAGCCTGCGTCTCCGGCTCCAGCTCGGCGATGATCGCGCGGCGTTCAGGCTCGTCGAGATCTTCGAGCAGCTGCACCGCATCATCGGTTTCAAGCTGCTCGGTGATGATGGCGACGGCTTCGGGAGGCAGCGCCTCCATCATCTCCTCGCGCACGAAATCGTTAAGCTCGGCCACCACTTCAGAGCTCATCAGATCGGTGATCGAAGCGGCGAGCGTCGCGCGCTCATCCTTGCCGACCAGCTCGATCAGGTCAGCAATATCAGCGGGGTGCAGCGGTTCAACCAGTTCGTAAACCGCGCCTTTGTCGCCAGCCTCCAGCGCCTCGCGCACATTGGCGATATAGCGGGGCTTCAGTCGGTTTTCGGTATCGTGGCGCTCGTCATCCACGCGGTCATCGGGGCGCACCTCGTCATCGCCGGTGGCCAGCAGTGTTTCATCATCAAGAGCGGCGGGATCGACCATACAGGCGCGGGTTTACGTTGCGGCGCGGCAAAAGCAAGCAGGGGAGCGCGCAATTGATCACTGAGACGGCCAGCAGACGATCACTGCTGGTGACAGGCCAACCCAAAGTGTTTAGGCGAGCGGGCAAATCAGACAGGAGATGTATGAAATGGCCGAAAAACTCACTTTCACCCTCGACACCGGCGATGGCGATGCCAAGGACGTGGTTATCAAATTGCGCCCCGATCTTGCGCCCGGCCACGTGGAACGGATCACTGAACTTGCAAGCGAAGGCTTTTATGATGGTGTGGTGTTCCACCGCGTGATCAATGGCTTCATGGCGCAAGGTGGCGATCCCACCGGTACTGGCATGGGTGGCAGCGACCGGCCTGATCTCAAAGCCGAATTCAACGATGAACCGCATGTCGAAGGCGTATGCTCAATGGCCCGCGCAGGCCATCCGGACAGCGCCAATTCGCAGTTTTTCATCTGCCTCGATGATGCGCGCTTCCTTGACAAGCAATACACTGTGTGGGGCGAAGTCGATAGCGGGATGGAGCATGTTCACGCGCTGCCCAAGGGCGAACCGCCGGCTCAGCCGGGCAAAATCGTGAAAGCGAGCGTCGCCTGACCATTTGCGCGATGTCCCCGCATCATCGCGCAACCAGAGCTGCTGAATGATGGCAAACATGGCGATGACGATGGCGCTGGCTTTTGGCCTCGGCTTTGTCATCGCTTTTGCCATGCGTCGCCTGATGCCGGCGAGGTCCCGGATGCGAATCGGGGTATTGGTGCTGCTTCCGCTGATGGCGCTGCTGGGCGTGTTTCTTGTCTTCACACGCGGCATTCCCCACGCTGACGAGTGGATTTGGATGGGCGTGGGGCTGGCCTATTTCTGGCCATGGCATCTTGCCTTTGTGAGCGGCGGACTGGCGGAGATATTGCTGCGCCGCGCCGCGCGCGTGCGGTCGCGCAGATAGGCCGCTTTCAGCCCCGCTCGCGCACAATCCGCTCAAGCGTTTTGGTCACCGGCACATGAAACGGCAGCCGCGTATTCGTGTGGTGCCAGGCTCCGGGCACGGTCACATCCACCGCGATATCGGGGCGCGAGTTCATCGCGCCGAAACCGTCGAGATCGCCCATCACATCGATCACCGTTTCAACCTGCGTGGGCATGGCGATGCGCGCGCCGAAGGTGACAATGGGCACACCCCTCGCGATCGCTTCGAACCGCTCGCTATCCTTCGTGCGCAGAGCATAAAGAGCCTCTGAAATCACCAGATTGCCCTTGGAATGGCCGACGAGCCAATCGACCTCCACACCGCCGCTCTCAGCCCCGCCAATCAGCGCGACCAGCGCTTTCACGTCCTTGCTGAAGCGGGCAAGCTGGAAGCCCTGGCCCGGATCGATGCTTGCCATGCTGGGGCCAAACAGAAAAGGGTTCATCGCGCGCATCGCGTCCATCGTGCGGTCCACCGAATTGACGCCGTGGCGCATCGCGTTGAGCCCGCCAAACAGGAAATAGCCGCCCATTGCCTCGCTCGCGATATCGGTAATGCCCTGGCCGGACACCACGCCGAGCACCGGGCCTCGCAGCGCATCGGCGGCATTCCGGGCGAGCGCGGCTGCGCCCAGCGCCGAGGAGCCGACGCCCGCAATGGTGATTGCGCGGTAACGGGGGGCAAGATTGTCGCATTGCGAGAGGCTGTCCCACACCCGCAGAGATGGCTCCCACGATGGGCCGACTTCAAGGATCATCCCTTCATCCTTGCCCGGATGGCGCAGCTGTGCGCGTTCGGCGCGCGATAGCACCCCGATATCGTAAAACATCGCATCCAGCGCGGTGTTGTCAGTGCCGGGAATGCCGGGGACACCGGGGAGGGCGGGAAGGAAAGGGAAGCTGGCCATGGTCATGAAGCGCATCGTGTATCGCCCTTGCGCGCCAAATGCACCTTCTCCTTTTGGGGGATGGACGGGCGCGCCATTGAACCGTTTGCCCCTTGGCGCTAAAGGCGCGGGCCTTATGAACAAGCAAACCCCTCCCAAGACCTACCGCGTCAAGAGCTTCGGCTGCCAGATGAATGTCTATGATGGCGAGCGCATGGGCGAACTTCTCGCCGAAAAAGGCATTACGCCCGCGCCCGAGGGGGAGGAAGCGGATCTGGTTGTGCTCAACACCTGCCATATCCGCGAAAAAGCGGCCGAAAAGGTGTATTCGGACATTGGCCGGCTGAAAAAGCCCGATGGAACCAAGCCGATGATCGCGGTTGCCGGATGCGTGGCGCAGGCCGAGGGTGAGGAAATCATGGCGCGCGCCCCCGCGGTGAGCATGGTGGTGGGCCCGCAAGCCTATCACCGCCTGCCTGACATGCTGGACCGCGCCGTTGAGGGCGAGCGGGCAACGGATACCGACATGCCGGCCATTGCAAAGTTCGATAGCCTGCCCAAACGCAAGCGGCGCTCACCCACCGCTTTCCTCACCGTTCAGGAGGGATGCGACAAGTTCTGCACCTATTGCGTGGTGCCCTATACGCGCGGCGCTGAAATTTCCCGGCCTTACAGTGACTTGATCGATGAGGCTCGCAGACTGGTTGATGCCGGTGCGCGCGAAATCACGCTGCTGGGTCAAAACGTCAACGCTTGGGCGGGCGAGGATGCGAAGGGCCGGCGCGCGGGGCTGGGCGAGCTGATCCATGCTATCGCTGCAATCGACGGGTTGGAGCGCATTCGCTACACCACCAGCCATCCCAATGACATGGACGATGCGCTGATCGAGGCGCATGGCACGTGCGACAAGCTGATGCCGTATCTGCATCTGCCCGTGCAATCGGGCAATGATCGTGTGCTGAAGGCAATGAACCGCGCGCACACGGCACAAAGCTATCTCGCGCTACTTGAGCGCTTTCGCGCGGTGCGGCCCGATATCGCGCTGTCCGGCGATTTCATTGTCGGCTTTCCGGGTGAAACCGATGCCGAGTTCGAAGACACGCTGAGCCTGATCGATGAGGTGCGCTATTCGCAGGCCTTCAGCTTCAAATATTCCCCGCGCCCCGGCACTCCGGCGGCAACGATGGATGGGCAAGTGCCGCGCGAGGTGATGGATGAACGCCTTCAGCGCCTGCAAGCCCGCCTGAACCGCGATCAGATCGCCTTCAACGAGGCGAGCCTTGGCAAGACCTGCACTGTGCTTGTCGAGCGCAAGGGCAAGTATCCCGGCCAATGGCTGGGCAAATCGCCCTGGCTGCAAAGCGTCTGGTTTGAAGGGGTAAGCGAGATCGGCGATATGGTCGAGGCAGAGCTGGTCGAAGCCCGTCCCAATTCGATGCGCGGGCGTGTTTTGGATCAGGTGACAGCCTGAAGGCGCGCATGACGCCTGCGTTACTTTCCACCGCCATGTGACTATTCACGGCTTGCTTTGCACAGCGCTTGGCTTACCTTTCTGGTATCGAGACAGGGAAACCCAGCTGAAAAGGGACATATGGGCCGAGGACCGACACGCAAGATTGATCCGGCAGTGCTGCCCGATGCGATCAATTCATCAGGCGCCACACGCAGCGAGGCAAGTCAGGCGAAAGCCGAAGTCACGTTCGAGAACCAGTCTTTGCTGGGCGCGCTGTTCGGCCAGTTCGATGCCAATCTGGTGCAGGTGGAAAACCGCCTTTCGGTGATGATCCATGCACGCGGACACCAGATCGTGATCGAAGGCGCGCCTGACAACGTCGCGCGCGCGCGCGAAACACTCAACACCATGTATGATCGCCTGGCCATGGGGCAGGATCTGGATGCGGGCGCGATTGAGTCGCTCATCGCGATGTCTAACGAGCCGACGCTCGAAGGCATTGTCAAAAAAGACAAGAGCGCGCCGCCGATTATGATCCGCACGCGCAAGAAAACAATCGTGCCGCGCTCTGCCACGCAGACCGATTACATGCGCGCTCTGGTGCGCGATGATATCGTGTTCGCGCTTGGCCCGGCGGGCACGGGGAAGACATATATTGCGGTGGCGCAGGCCGTCAGCCAGCTGATCACCGGCAGCGTGCAGCGTCTGATCCTTTCGCGCCCGGCGGTGGAAGCGGGCGAGAAACTGGGCTTTTTGCCCGGCGATATGAAAGACAAGGTCGATCCCTATCTGCGCCCGCTCTACGATGCGCTCAACGATTGCATGCCGCCAGAACAAGTGCAGCGCCGGATCGACAATGGCGAGATTGAGATCGCGCCGATCGCCTTCATGCGCGGGCGCACGCTTTCCGATGCGTTTGTGATCCTCGACGAGGCGCAAAACACCACGCGTGAACAGATGAAGATGTTTCTCACCCGCTTTGGCCAGAATAGCCGCATGGTCGTCTGCGGCGATCCGCGCCAGGTTGATATTCCGGGCGGTGACCAGATGAGCGGGCTTGCCGATGCGGTAAGCAAGCTGGAGGGCACCGAAGGCTTCGGCACCATCCGCTTCACCGCCGCCGACGTGGTGCGCCACCCCATCGTGGGTCGCATTGTCGAGGCGTATGAGGGCAAGGGCGAGTAGGAGGCGCATTTGGACCGATCGCGCCAAAAGCGGACTGTCGGCTTGCGACCCCTTAGCAGTCAGATCGAGCGAGCAGTATAGAAGGTTTTAGCGCGCATCATCGAGCGTGCGACGCAGATGCTGGAGCAACGAGAGGAGGGCGTCTTGGTCGATACCTGCGAGTCCGGTCGTGATGCGTTCGAACAGCACGGCAGTCGCTTCGACCGCGCGCGACCTTGCCTCGCGTCCGGCATGGGTGATGAGCACACGTTTGGTGCGCCCGTCGTGAAGGTCCGCGACAATGTCCACAAAGCCGGCACGCTGAAGTTTTTCCAGCGTGGCGGACATGCTCGGTTTCGCGACCTGAAAAGCCGCGGCGAGTTCGCTGGGAGTCTTGTTGTCGCCGAGCCGCACGAAATGGTTCAGCACCCCGAACATTGCGGTGTTGAGGGGATGAGGGAGCACCTGCCGGAAGGCGGTGGTCGCCAGCTGATCGATGATCCCGATCTCGTTGAAGATCCGGTAGGTGACCGGATCACCGGTCAAATTAGCCATCGACGAGCTTCGCGGTGAGGGGCCACCGGGGGCTGGCAGGGACCTCGGGACCGTAGCCAAGCCGTGCGAACATCTGGACGGTGGCGCCGTCTGGCGCGAGCCTATCATGCAATACGCGATAGGCATCGGTCATTTCGGGAAACTCCTGCAAGGCATGGCTCCACGGGTGGACAGCCAGGCCACGCGCTCCGGCGGCAAGGTTGAGCCTGACCCACGCCTCGCCGGCGGCCAGCTGCTCCGCCCTCGAATTGCCGGGCGTGGTCAGCCAGATCCAAGCGGGCGTCGCCTTGGCCATCGCGCGATACATCTCGATCCCGGACTGGTAGGCCGTGCTGCCGGGCGTGTCGAGGGTCGTCGGGGTGACGATACCGGCAGCATGAGCGGCGGCGAGGAACGTCCCACCCATGTCGATCCCGTCAGGCTGGGCAACGATTGCGGCGTTGCCAAAGCGCATAAGATCAATGCTTTCGCGCCGCGTAGCAGGCGTTTCCTGCTCGATCCGCCATGCCCGCCATGCAAGAGCGGTCAAAGCTGCGTGTTCGGCCTCGTTGCGCGCATGGCCGAAGCCCACGCCGCCGCGCAGCGCTGCGCGCAGTCCGTCGATTTCGGCATCGGGAACAGGGCGGTCGCGGAACGGCTCCTTGGTGGAGCGGCGATCGCGAATTCTCCCGAACAGCGGGTCCCGCGCAGGACGGTTGGGCACCAGCCGGACTTGCGCGATCCTCCCACCGGAAAGGCGCGGCGCGTCCTCTCCATCCGGAAAGGCAGTCATTTCGGCAGAGAAGCCGAGCTCCGCCGCAGCCTGTCGAAGCAGCTCGATCATGCAGCCGAACCCGATGACGATCTGCCTGTCGAACGGATCGGTTGCGGGCAGGCGTCGTTCGAGATCGCAGAGAATGTCGATCGTGTCCGCTCCGACCAGCGCGAACTGCCAAGGCTGGCGGTTGTGCGGGTTCGGCGCGAGGATCGCATAGGACAGCGCCGCGAGGCGAGGATCGGCGAAATTCTTGCCGGCCGCCAACCACGGCGCGGAGGCTTTCGCAAGCCACGGGGGCGACAGGGCAATCCAGCCTCCCGCCGAGATTACGACTGCGGACACGCCGCCGGCGACGAGAAGTTTGCGTCGTGAAACAACCATCGGATTCTCCAATTAGTTAGCTAACTAAGATCTTTAATGATGGTTATGTCATTTAGCAATAGGGTATGGAGGGGGATCGAGCCGGATGTCTCTCGCAAAAAAAAACACGGGCAGCGATCTTGCCGCCCGTCCGAGGGGCTGCTGTTTGATCGCCCGAGCCTTGCCAAATGCCAGCGGGGAGTTGCAGATCCGGCGTAGGAGAGGCGGAAGGCAGAATTTCAGCTTCCCACCCAAAAATAAGTCATTTCGCGTCGGCGAGCGCTCTTCCCCAAGCAGACTGTCGCAAACCCCGTCCTTGGCGGTGAAAAGGCAGTGCGTGTCGGCGTGTCGGTTGGATCATCCATCTATGGGCCGTGCCGAATTCTCAAACGAACCGGCTGACTTCTCTGGCGGGCGCGCATGGTGAATGTGGTGCCTTGTCGGAAAACAGGTCTGATCCGGCGAACACGCTAAGTGTTAGCGTTCGAATAGACCGCTTTCCTACGTGTCGAACGCGCGGCTATAGGATGGCGCATGGCTTTCGCTTTTCGCCTTTTTGCAAACCCTTCCCAGGTCCGCTGGCAGGCAGTGCTGCACGGTGGGCGGTTTTTACCTTCAGGACCGTGTAACATGCGGTCCATGTCTTGGCTAAGTGCCTGGAAACGCGTGGCCCGTCATGGAACTTGAGATCGACATCGAAGGCTGGCCTGAAGGCGGGTGGGAGGCGCTCGCCGGGCGCTGCGCTGAAGCGGTTGCTGACGTTGCGCCTGAGCTTGGCAATGCGCGCCTGTGCGTCAGCGTGCTGTTCACCTCTGACAACGAGGTTCACGCGCTCAACCGCGAATGGCGCGATCGCGACAAGCCCACCAATGTGCTTAGCTTCCCGATGCTGGCGCGCGGCGAGCTTCTCGAGCTTGGCGAAGAGGGGCCACCGGTGCTGCTGGGCGATATCGCTCTCGCTTTCGGGACCTGCGCGCGCGAGGCCAAAGCCAAGGGCGTGACACTGGAGGCGCATGCGGCGCATCTGGTGATCCATGGTCTGCTGCATCTGGCGGGCTACGACCATGTAGACAGCGATCAGCAAGCCGATGCGATGGAGGCATTGGAGATTCGCGCTCTTGCCAAGATGGGGGTGCGCAACCCATATGAACGCATCGACAACGAAGCGCCCGAGTGATGGCGCGCGAAGGAGACACCGGGAAGCCAATGCCCGATACCTCATCCCCCGCCGGAGACGCGGAGAGTAGCAGCGGGCTTCTGGCGAAGCTGGGGCCCGCATTGCGCAAAGCGCTTGGCCTTGGCGATCCCGATCGCAGCCTGCGCGAACAGCTCGAAGAAGCGATCGACGAGCACGAGGACGAGAACGAAGACGAGGATCTGCAAGAAAGCAGCAATGGCAAGGGTGACCTGTCGCCTGTTGAGCGGCAGATGCTGCGCAATCTGCTGCACTTCTCCGAACACGATGCTGACGATGTGGCGGTGCCGCGCGGCGAGATCGTGGCGGTGGATGCAAAGGTTAGCTGGGAAGAGCTGGTCGAGGCATTCTCCGAACATGGTCATTCGCGCATGCCGGTCTACCGCGATACGCTCGATACCGTGATCGGGATGATCCACATCCGGGATGTGTTCAGCTATCTGGCCAGCGGCAAGCCGCCTCCGCGGGACTGGACCGTGCTGATGCGCCAGCCGCTCTATGTGCCACAAGTGCGCGGAGCGCTTGATGTGCTGGCAGATATGCGCGCTCGCAGAGTGCATCTGGCCATCGTGCTCGACGAGTTCTCGGGAACAGACGGGATCATCACAATCGAAGATCTGGTTGAAGAGATCGTTGGCGAGATCGAGGATGAGCACGACGAGACGCCTGAAGACCTGATCGTGGCGATTGGCGATGGCATGTGGGATTGTGATGCGCGCGCTGAGCTGGAGGATGTGGCCGAGACCGTCGATCCGCGCCTGGCCGAGGTTGAGGAAGCGGTGGACACGCTGGGTGGCCTCGCTTTCGTGCTGGCGCAGGCGGTTCCGCAGGTGGGCACTATTGTGGAACATCCAAGCGGCTGGCGAATTGAAGTGACCGAAGGCGACGAAACGCATGTGAAGCGGCTGCGCCTGCATCGGCCGGAACCCGGTGAAATTGAGAATGGTATGCAATAAACGCATCGTTGACGCGTTTTTTTAGTGTTTCCTTCGATTTTTTGCATCCAAATCGCATCACAAGCGTATCTTCTGCAAAGTCAGGAGAGTTCATGCCATCCCGTCGTTTGCCTCCCTTGCGCGCGCTCGAGGCGTTTATGCGCACCGTTCGTCTGGGTTCTGCCCGCGCTGCGGCCGAAGAGATCGGCCTCAGTCCGTCTGCGCTCTCGCGCCGTATTACCAATCTGGAAGAATTCGTTGGCAAGAAACTGTTCACGCGGGCGCGCCAGTCGATGCAGCTCACTGATGAGGGGCAGGCGTTCTACGAGGCGGTGAACCCGCATCTCGAAGCGCTCGCGCGGGCGGTTGAAAGCCAGTCGGACAACATCTCACTTTTGCGCTTGCGTCTTGGCGTGCTTCCCATGTTTGGAACCCAGCGCCTGTTCCCGCGCCTTGGCGAATTGCGCAAACGCCACCCGCTGCTGCATATCGACATCGATACCGCTCCCCATCTGGAGGATCGGGTTGGTGATACTCTTGATGCGGCAATCATTCTGTCGCGCGGACCCAATACGAACCTTCACGCAGTGCGGCTGGATCACAATCTGGTTCACGCGATCTGCTCCAAGGATGTCGCGCGTGTGGTCACAGATGATCTGCACTCGGAACATCTCGATGCAGATCGCCTCGTGAAACAGACATTCCTCATCCATAACGAATTGCCCGAGAGCTTTCGCGCATGGAAGCAGGCCTATAGGCTTGACGACATGGAGCCGGCAGCGATTGATCATTACGATTCAGGCCAATTGATGCTCGAGGCGGCAGCGCAAGGTCTGGGTATTGCAATCATGCACGATGATCACTTACGCCGCGCTGCCGATACCCGCCTTGCCAATCTCGGCGCGCTCGAGGTTGAAAGCCCGTACAGCTATTGGTTTGTGTGCAAGCCGACCGCGCTTGAGTCGCGGCCCGTGCGACTGTTCCACGACTGGCTGGTTCGCGCCTCGCTGTGACGGGGAAGCATGGCCGGCAGTGTCGCCATGGAACCGGCCTTCCAGACGGCAACCGTGATCAGGGTATATCGACGGGGACCTTTTGCGGCGGGGCCTCGTAACGCACCGGTGCCACTGAATGGCTGAAATCACGCAGCGGCGTTCCCAGCGTATCGCAAAGCGCCTCTTCAATCCGGCGCCGTGCTTCGGCACTAATGGCCTTGCGACCGCGGAAATCCGAAGGGCTGAACGGTTCAAGAAAGGTCAGTCTCACCTTGAAAGAGCCCTTGCGCGAAAGCACGCGCTTCGCGTTGTTTAGCCCGCCTTCCTCGCCAATCCAGCCGATCCATTTCGCAACAGGGCCATAATCGATCAGCACAGGCTGCACGAGAACGCCCGGCGGGGGCGGCTCTAGCACAGAGAGCATGCTGGTTTTGAACGGCAGCAGCGATTGCCCGTCTGTGGTGGTGCCTTCGGGAAAAACGGTGACGGACCAGTTATCGGCCAAAGCCTCTTTCAGCGCGTTCACCTGTTCGGCAACCCCCATGCGATGTTCGCGTTTCACGAACACGGTGCGGTTCAGCGAGGCGAGCCAGCCCACGATAGGCGATTGCTCCAGTTCGGCCTTGGCCACAAACGCTGTGCCGCAAGCGCCCGCTAGCGACAGGATATCGAGCCATGAAACATGATTGGCGACATAGAAGACGTCTCGTTTCAGGTGCGTGCCGACCGTTTCGACCCGCGCCCCGCAAACCCGCGCGGCAAACCGCAGGAAATACATGGGGAAGGGCGAGCCATAGGCAAAGATGCGGAACAGATAGTGCAGGGGCACAAAGATGATCAGCAGGGTGATCAGCCCCAGCACACGCCAGGCAATCCGCATCCAGCCAACAACTGATATCGGGGTCATCTCGCCCCGCGCAGCGGCGACGCGCTGTGCCCATGCCTTTTTGTCAGGTGCGCTCATACAAAGGCTCCAAGGTGTGGGCGGCTGCGAGAGACGCGGCGCATCAGTCCTCGCGGCTCAAACGGACGCCATATAGCTCCATGCGGTGATCGACGAGGCGATAGCCGAGTTTTTCGGCAATCTGGCGCTGCAATTGTTCAACCTCGGGATCGACAAACTCCACGACCTTTCCCGTTTCGACATCAATCAAATGATCGTGGTGCGCCTCTGGCACTGGCTCATAACGGGATCGACCATCGCCGAAATCGTGGCGATCGAGAATGCCGGCCTCTTCGAAAAGGCGAACGGTGCGATAGACGGTGGCGATAGAGATCTTGGGATCGACGGCAGATGCGCGGCTGTGAAGCAGTTCGACATCGGGGTGATCGTCGCTTTCGGACAGCACTTTGGCGATGACCCGCCTTTGCTCGGTAATGCGCAAGCCCTTTTCGGCGCACAATTGCTCAAGGTCGATTTTCTGGGTCAAGAACGGCTTCCCCCGCATAATGGAGCGCTGCTGGGCTGTACGGCTTTAGCCTTGCGCCCGGCGCCCGAATGAATAGCTACCACACTGCCTTACCCAGAGCGGGTGCCTTGCTCAAGCGCGATAGACAAACAAACCGCCGCGCTGCACAATGGCGGGGCGGCGGCTGTTTGAATTTCGTGAGGTATTGTCGTCGATTTTGTGTAATTGGCACCGTTGGTCAGGCAGCCTTGCGACGCGGTCTTCCGCTGCCCGGCTTGCGGCCAAGGCCGATCTTCTTGGCAAGATCACGGCGCTTTTCGGCATAGTTGGGCGCAACCATCGGATAATCCGCAGGCAGGTTCCAGCGCGCCCGGTATTCTTCGGGCGTCATGTCGTAATTGGTGCGCAGATACCGCTTGAGCATTTTCAGCTTTTTGCCATCTTCGAGGCACACGATGTAATCAGGCTTTATTGAAGCGCGCACGGATACCGCGGGTTCCGGGCGTACTTCCGCTTCCTCGGGAGCATTACCAAGGCCGGAAAGCGCACCAAAGACATTGGTGATCAATTGCGGCACATCTTCAACTGCGACATCATTGTTGCTCAAGTGAGCAGCCACGATGTCACTCGTGAGTGTGATTAGTGTCTCTTTCAATTCCAGATCGTTGTCTTGCATAAGTCCCTCATTTTGTTTTTTACTCCGGATATGACTTCCGGTTGTTGTCCCATGCACTATAGAATAGGGGCTTGCAAGCTATCTGGGTAGTATTACCCGATTTTGGATCGGGCGAGCAAATAAACCTGACCTAGATGGTGCGTGCAAAAGTAATTGCGTCAATTCTCTCGCCATTGCTGGTGCGATAATATTGGCGCCGCTCTCCAACAGGCTTAAATCCTACCTTCCGGTAAAGATGTATTGCCGGATTGCCTCGACGCATTTCGAGAAAGATCGTCGCGGCGCTGCGAGCCGAGGCCGCTTCGAGAAGGTGATCGATCAAGGCCTGGCCAAGGCCACGGGCACGATGCTGCGGCAAGACGGCAATCAGCAGCAATTCTTCTTCATCAGCGGCGTTGCGCGAAAGAACAAAGCCAGCTGTTTCATCAGGAGTGCTGCCATCCCCGCAATTACCGATCAGCGCCCCGTTTTTGTCGACCAGCAAAGCGTGGGTGCTCGGCATGAGCAGGGCATCGTTCACCTGTCGGCGGTTCCATGCCTCTCGATAGGTTGGGTCAAAAGCGGTTTCCATCACCCGCATGATGCCCTCGAGCATGGCGCTTTGCTGCAAGGCGCTGCGGCCAGTCACGGGGCAGTCCGCGCAGTGTTTGCCGGGATTTGAACTTTCGCATCGGGTGCCCGTCCGTAGATGGGCGATGCAGCGGGAGCGAGCAGGCTTTCCGGCACGAGCAGAGCCGATGCGGCATCGGGAAGCAGATCCATCGCGATGGTTTGATTCGATGCGGCGGCAGGCGCCTCTTCGAGGCCCTCTTCGAGCAATTCCTGTGCACGATTGCCTGCAACCAGCGTCTCGTGGCCATGATGCACTGCGCCAGCAGGTGTCAGCGATAGAGCGTCTGCTTGCGGCAAGCCTTGTGCATCAAACCATTGCACGAACCACTCTCCATGCCCGCCATTGGTGCACACGGTAACCGGGCGCGCTTCATGGCGGGCCTGCGCCATCGCTGCAATCAGGGCCAGCGTGGGGTAGCCGAGAACGGGCACCTGCCATGCAACGCCGAGCGCGCGTGCCGTGGCCAGTCCGATGCGAACTCCGGTGAAGCTGCCGGGCCCAAGCGATACGAGGATCCGGTCAGCGCGGCCCTTTTCAGGCAAACGGGCGATCATGGGGACCAATTCTTCCGCATGCCCGCGGCCCAGCACACGGTGATCGTGGGCAAGCAAGCGGTCGCCCTCGAACAGGGCGATCGAGCAAGCGGACTGTGCCGTGTCTATCGCAAGCGTGCGCATCGCATCAGCACTGCCTCAGCCGTTGTGGTGGAGCAAGGGGGAGATCCGCACATGATCGTGATGAGGTTCAGACCACTGTGTTGAAACGATCGAAATCCGGGCGCGGTGACCGCTCAAAAATGCTTTCGGGATCGCCATAGCCCACCGAGCAAATGAAATTGACGCGGTGGCGCGGATTGTCTGCGAAGAAGGTTTCGTTGACCTTGTCCGCATCAAATCCCGACATCGGTCCGCAATCCAGTCCAAGCGCTCGTGCAGCGAGGATCAGATAGGCCCCTTGCAGTGAGGAATTGCGAAAAGCACCCTCTTTGCGCCCCTCTTCATCGCCTTCGAACCAGCTTTTGGCGTCTGTATGGGGGAACAGCCAGGGAAGCTCTTCGTGAAAATCGATATCGTAGCCGATGAGAGCTGTGACAGGGGCAGCGAGCACTTTATCGTGATTGCCTTCCATCACGCATTCGCCAAGTTTCGCCTTCGCGTCTTCGGACTTGACCCACACCAGGCGCACAGGCTGCATGTTGGCTGACGTTGGCGCCATTTTGAGCAAATCCCAGATCGCGTGAAGCTGTTCATCCGAAACGGGCTTGTCCAACCAGCCGTTATATGTGCGCGCTTCGTTGAAAAGCTGCGCGAGAGCGGCGTCCGAAAGGACGTTGTCGTGAAACTGCTGCGTCATGTTCATCCTTGAAGAGTTGAAATTCAGGCTGCTCGAACTTCAACGACTTGCGGGACATAATGTTTCAACAGGCTTTCAATCCCCTGCTTGAGCGTAGCGGTGCTGGAAGGACAGCCGGCGCACGCACCCTGCAAAGTGAGGTACACCACGCCATCCTGAAATCCGCGATACGCGATATCGCCGCCATCGCCTGCAACGGCCGGGCGGACGCGGGTCTCCAGCAATTCGTTGATGTTGGCGATGATTTCTGCGTCTTCCTCACGATCTTCGACCACGGGCGTGTCCGTTTCGGCGGGAACATGAATGCCATCGGCATTGCCCCCTGCAAATAACGGCGCCTCGGATACGAAGTGATCAAGCAGGATGGCAGTAACCTCGGGCTTGAGTGCGCTCCAATCCGCTCCGGGAGCGGCCGTTACGGTCACGAAATCGTAGCCGAAAAACACGTTTACCGCTTCGCCGGTATCAAAAATGGCCTGCGCCAGGGGACTTGCCTCAGCCGCTTCGGGGGAGGCAAATTCGCGCGTGCCGGTGGGCATGACGGTGCGCCCCGGCATGAATTTGAGGCTGGCCGGGTTCGGGGTGGTTTCGGTTTCTATGAACATGGTCTTTAATATAGGCGCAGCGCCTTCAAGCGGCAAGCGTGCGCCGCATATCGCGATACGCACTTTGCGCAAGACGTTCACTATCCCTTCACTTGCTCACGTTCTATAGGGCGTTGCCATGACAATATTTGCCCGGGGCCTGATCGCCCTTTTCTTTTGTGCCGCGCCGCTTGCGCTGGCTTTTCCCTCATTCGCCCAGGTCGCTCAGGTCACCGAGGCACCGGCCGCGCAAGATGCGCCCGCCGAAGCCACCGCGATCCCTGCACCCACAGCGCTGCAAAACGCCGATGAAACGCCGTGGCTTTACCAAGGCAGCGATGTCCCGGTGGATCGCGAATGGCTGTTTGGCGAGATGGATAACGGCCTGCGCTATGCCGTGCGCAGGAACGGCGTGCCGCCCGGTCAGGTTTCGATCCGCGTCGCTGTTGACGCAGGCTCGCTGCATGAGCGTGATTTCGAGCAGGGCTATGCTCACCTGCTGGAACACCTGCTGTTTCGGGAAAGCAAATATCTGGGTCAGGCCGAAGCCATTGCTGCATGGCAGCGCCTTGGTGTGACCTTTGGCGCGGATGCCAACGCCTTCACTGCGCCCACGCAAACAGTGTACAAGATCGATCTGCCCAACGCAGACCGCGCAAAGCTGACGCAAAGCTTCCAGTACATCTCCGGCATGGTTCGCGAGCCGGTGATCAACGATGCCAACGTCGCTGCCGAATTGCCGATTGTCCTTGCCGAAAAACGCGAACGCGGCGGCGCATCCCTGCGGGTGGCAGACCTTACCCGAGAGACGTTCTTTGCCGGCCAGCGCCTGTCGCAGCGCAGCCCCATCGGCACCGAGGAAACTCTGAAGGCGGCAGATGGCGCGAAAGTCGCCGAATTCCATCGCCGCTGGTATCGCCCTGAAAACACGATTGTGATTGTTGCCGGCGATGATGATCCGCAAGCGCTCGCGGGCCTTGTGGAGCAATGGTTTGGCGATTGGGAGGCTGAAGGCGAGGTTGCAAATGCTCCCGATTTTGGCGATCCTGTTGCCCCTGATGGCACGATTGCTGCGGCTGGCACAGGCTGGCCGATTGGCGAGCTTGCCGTGGCCGTCGAACCCGATCTGCCGCGTAATCTGACTTATGCTGTCATGCGGCCATGGCGCAAAGTGCAGGATACCATTGTTTACAATGAAGGCCTGTTGCTGGATTCGCTTGCGACAGCGATCATCAACCGCCGCCTCGAATCGCGCGCGCGCGGCGGCGGCAGCTTCCTGTATGCGCAGGTTTCGCAAGACGATATTTCCCGCTCTGCCGATGCAACCTTTGTGAGTTTTGCTCCGCTGACTGACGATTGGGAGGCCGCGCTCGCAGATGTGCGCGCCGTGATCGCTGATGCCATCGCCAATCCGCCGACCCAGGAAGAGGTTGACCGTGAAGCCGCCGAGTTCGCGGTTGTCTTTGAAAACCAGGTTGAACAGGAAAGCGTGCAGGCGGGATCGAAGCTGGCGGACAACATCGTCAACGCGGTGGATATCCGTGAAACCGTCGCCGCTCCCGAAGTGGTGCGCGATGTGTTTGCCGGGATGCAAGACCGACTTACCCCTGAAGAGGTGCTGACACGCACCAAGGCCCTTTTTGAAGGCGATGTGGTGCGGTCTGTCTATGTTACCCCGCAGACAGGCGAAGCAGAGGCTGAAACGCTGCGGCTGGCGCTGGCGCGCGAGATTGCGTCCGATTCAAGCGCGCGTCTGGCGGCTCAATCCATCGAGTTTGAAGATCTGCCGCCCATCGGTGAACCCGGCACCATTGTGGAGCGCAAACCGCTTGGCATTCTCGAGGTTGAACAGGTCAACTTCGATAATGGCGTTCGCGCCCTTGTCTGGGCCAGCGATGCCGAACCCGGGCGCGTTTCGGTAAAGGTGCGCTTTGGCGCAGGCTATCGCGCATTCGATGCAGACACGGCCGTTTACGCAAGCCTGGGTGAAGCGGCGCTGGTCGGTTCTGGGCTGGCTGATCTGGGGCAGAACGAGCTTGATCGATTGGCAAGCGGGCGCAAGCTGGGCTTCAGTTTCGGAATTGGTGATGCAGCTTTCACTTTCGCGGCGCAAACCCGATCAAGCGATATCGCGGATCAATTATACCTGTTCGCGGCCAAGCTTGCCATGCCGCGCTGGGACGCTGATCCGGTAATCCGCGCCAAAGCCGCGCTTGAACTTGCCTACAACACTTATGCCACCAGCCCTGGCGGAATTCTCAATCGCGATCTGGAATATCTGGTGAGTGACCGCGATCCGCGCTTTGCAACGCCTGATCCGCAAATGCTGAGCGAGGCGACGCCCGAAGGTTTTCGCGCTGTGTGGGAGCCACTTCTGGATCAGGGGCCGATCGAAGTGCTCGTTTTCGGCGAGTTCGACAAAGAGGCGGTGATCGCCAAACTGGCCGAAACGTTCGGAGCGCTTCGCCCGCGCGATCCCATCCCTGCTGCTGTTGCAGCGCGCGTCCCCGATTTCCCTGATCCGCAGCCTTTGCCAACAGTGCTAAGGCATCGCGGTGACGATAACCAGGCGGCGGCTGTCGTCGTATTTGAAACCGGTGGCGGGCTTAAGTCTTTGCGGGAATCGCGGCAGATCAAAATTCTGACGCAAATTTTCAACAACCGGCTTTTGGATGCTCTTCGCGAAGAAGCGGGGGCCAGCTATTCGCCGCAGGTCTTTTCCCAATGGCCAAGCGAGCTTCCTCGCGGGGGGACAATCACCGCCATTGCGCAGGTGCAGCCCGAATTGCTGCCGATTTTCTTCTCCGAAGCAGACCGGATCGCCAAGGAACTCGCCGCCAGCCCGCCAAGCCAGGACGAGATTGACCGGGTGACCGGCCCGCTGGGCCAACAGATCAGGCGCGCGTCGACCGGAAATCTGTTTTGGCTCTATAATCTTGAAGGGGCGACCCGCGAGCCTGAGCGGGTAGAATTGCTGCGCTATCTGCTGGGCGATTCCTCGCGTACCAATCCGCAGATCATGCAGTTTCTGGCCAATCGCTATTTCGCGCAGCGTGCACCGCTGCGCCTTGCTATCATTCCCGAAGGACAGGAATTGGCTAAAGTCGCGCCGCTTGCCCCGCCGCAGCCCAGAGCCCCCGCCGGCCCCATCGGCCCGGCTCAGGGACCGGTTGAAGCGCCCGGCGCGGCTACGGCAGAAAGCGGGCGCTAGCTTGCCGTTGCGTTCACGCACACAATCTGCGCGTTGCAGACTGCCAATTGTCTTTACAATTCGCGCGGTGCGCGTGTAGCGGCGCTCTCCAAATTGGCCGCACGATCTGATACGACCACGCGGTATTTGAAAATACTTTGAAAACACCTTGCAAAGATTGAATGAATTATGGCCCGCAACTGGACCCCTGACAGCTGGAAGAATTTTGAAGCAAAGCATCTTCCCGTTTATGATGATGCAGCGGAGCTCGGCGAGGCTGAGGCCACTTTGTCTGCCTATCCGCCGCTGGTCTTTGCCGGTGAAGCGCGCGCGCTAAAGGCTGACCTTGCCGAAGTGGCAGAAGGCCGGGCCTTCTTGCTTCAGGGCGGGGACTGTGCGGAAAGTTTTGCCGAATTCCACCCTAACAACATCCGCGATACGTTCCGCGTTCTTTTGCAGATGGCCGTGGTGATGACCTTTGCCAGCAAGCGGCCCGTTGTGAAGGTGGGCCGCATGGCGGGCCAGTTTGCCAAGCCCCGCTCCTCGCCGACCGAGACAATCGGCGACGTGACACTGCCGAGTTATCTTGGTGACAATATCAACGGGATCGAATTTGATCCGGCCCAGCGCCGCAACGATCCCGCGCGCATGGTGCGCGCCTACAGCCAGGCGGCCGCAACGCTAAATCTGCTGCGCGCCTTTGCGGGCGGCGGCTATGCCAATCTGCGTCAGGTCCATCAGTGGACGCTCGATTTCATGGGACGCACGCCGTGGACCGAAAAGTTTGCCGAAACGGCAGATCGGATCGGCGAAGCGCTGGATTTCATGGAAGCCTGCGGCATTGATCCGGCCACCGTCCCCCAGCTTCAGGGCACGAGTTTCTACACCAGCCACGAAGGTCTTTTGCTGCCCTACGAGCAATCGCTCACGCGGCAGGATTCGCTGACGGGGGACTGGTATGCGACCTCGGCGCACATGCTATGGATCGGCGATCGCACCCGGTTTGATGGCAGCGCGCATATCGAATTTGCGCGCGGTATCGGCAATCCCCTCGGCATGAAATGCGGGCCCAGCCTTGAGCCGGATGCGCTGATCCGCCTGCTTGATGAACTCAATCCAGCAAGAGAGGCGGGGCGCATCACGCTGATCTCGCGCTTTGGCCACGACAAGGTGGAAGAGGGCCTTCCAAAGCTGGTGCGCGCGGTCAAACGCGAGGGACACAAAGTGGTGTGGAGCTGCGATCCGATGCACGGCAATGTCGTCAAATCCGAAAGCGGCTTCAAGACGCGGCCGTTTGACCGCATCCTCACCGAGGCGCGCGGCTTTTTTGCGGTGCACCGCGCCGAGGGCACACACCCGGGCGGTATCCATATCGAAATGACAGGGCAGGACGTAACCGAATGTGTTGGCGGCGCTGTGGCCATCACCGATGATCGGCTGGGCGACCGGTACCACACCCATTGCGATCCGCGCCTCAACGCAGAGCAATCGCTCGAGCTGGCTTTTGTGCTGGCGGAAATGCTCAACGGCGCTGCAACTGAGCGTCAGGCAGATGCGGCCTGAGCCCGCGTTTGATGAATAAGTAGATCGCCATAGGGCGCCGTGCGCGAGTGCTATAGCCCTTGAAGTTAAAGTGGCGGGCATGGTTAGGACCGGCCCATTTGTTGATCTGCCAGCGCATCTTGCGGCTGCGGCAACCGGCGATGCGATGTCGGTGGCTGGCGCAGCGTCAGGCGACCATACCCTGCTGCTTGTTGCAGCTATGCTTGCTGTGGTTGCACTGGCATCGATTGTCGGCGTGATAGCCGCGCGAAGGCAGGCGCGTGACGCATCGCGCAGCGCCCGCAACCGCGCCCGCTCGGTGCATGAGCTGCTGCAAACGGTGCGCATGGCTGAAAGCGTCGCCAGTCTGGGGGTCTGGCAATACGACCCGGCAACCGGCACGCAGCAATGGTCGCAAGGGATGCGCAGCCTGTTCGGGATTGAACATGATGGTGCCTTTGTCGAAGGCGATGCGGAAACGCTGCTCTATGCCAACGACATCAATCTTGTCGGCGATGTGATGCGCCGGGCATCCGAGCGAGAGCCCTATGCCATCACCTACGATTTCCACGGGATTGACGGTGCCCCGCGAATGTTGAGCGTGAAGGTGTGTAATCTGTTTGGCGAACGCGCAGAGGTGGTGCGGATCATTGCCGTGGTGCGCGATCTGACGGATCAGATGCGCCGCGAACGGGATCTAGAAGCAAGCTACGCAGTCGCCCTGCAAGAGGCGCAATCAGCCCGCAGACTGGCAGAAACCGATGCGCTCACAGGTCTTGCCAACCGCCGCCGTGTGATGGCGGAGCTTGATCGACTGATCCTTGAGGCGCGCGACGGATCGCTGCCTTTGGTGCTGATCGTGTTTGACCTGGATCGCTTCAAGCTTGTCAACGATACGTACGGCCATCTTGAAGGTGACAAGGTGCTGCAACGCATCGCCGAAATCGCACGTAGGGTTGCGCGGGACACCGATCTTGTGGGCCGCGTTGGCGGGGAGGAATTTGTCTGGATTGTCCCGCAGGCCACGATCGAGACGGCACAGGCGCTGGCAGACCGGCTGTGCGAGGCCATCCGGCTCAAAAGCGCGGTTGGCAATGTGCCCGCCGTTACAGCCAGCGTGGGCCTTGCGCAGATGCGGGTTTGCGATACCTCGCTCACCTTGTTCGCGCGCGCCGATAACGCGCTTTATGCGGCAAAGCAGTCGGGGCGCAATCAGGTGAAGCTCGCTGCCTGAATTTATCGGGCAAAGACACTTTTATCGAAGCACCATCTTTTAATTGTCACCATGATGCGTCATGAGCGTGACGAATGGGCATCTCAAGGCACACCGACCCCGCCTCATCGCAAGCATCTGATCTTGCGGACCGCTTTGCCGCAATGCGGGCCTTGAGCGAGGCACTGGTCGAACCTTTGAGCGAAGCGGATGCCTGCCTCCAATCAATGGAAGATGCCTCGCCTGCAAAGTGGCATCTGGCGCATACGACATGGTTTTGGGAGACCTTCCTCCTGCGAGATCACGCGCCGGGTTATCGCCTTTTCGATGAGCGATACGCTTTCCTGTTCAATTCCTATTACGAAGCCGAAGGCGCGCGCCATCCGCGTGCGGCGCGCGGTCTGCTTTCACGGCCCGCCCTTGCCGAGGTCTTGGCGTGGCGCCGCGCGGTGGATGAGGCGATGCTTGACTTCATATACACTCGCGCGAAAGCAGGGGTTGTGTGTGATCTGATCGAGCTTGGGATCGCGCATGAGCAGCAGCATATCGAACTCCTCTTGACCGATATCAAACATGCTCTGTTTCAAAACCCGATCGGCCCGGCCATGTGGGATAAAGAAACAATAAAATCAGAGGCTTGTGGAGAAGGTGGCTGGCACCATCATCCCGGCGGCATTGCCCGTGTCGGGCACCAGGGAGAGGGGTTCGCCTTCGACAATGAAGGCCCCGCGCACCGCACTTTGCTCGAACCGTTTGCGCTCGCCCGCCAGTGTGTGACCAATCGCGAATGGGACGCCTTCATCGCCGACGGCGGCTATCGCGATGCGCGCCTGTGGCTCGCCGATGGCTGGACGTGGGTGAACCGGCACGCAATCGCCGCGCCGCTTTACTGGCGCGAAGATACACGTTTTACCCACACCGGCTGGCAGCCGCGCGATCCCGATGCGCCCGTATCCCACATCTCGCTTTACGAGGCCGATGCCTTCGCCACATGGGCCGGATGCCGCC
>JGI12109J20283_10217830_pt1 | contig 31650 bp, 28 predicted proteins | sample ElkSlonscriptome_12_FD_20283 | JGI IMG/M metagenome (IMG submission 20283)
GAGCAGGGAATCAGCGCGCTCGAAGTTCCCCCGATGGCGTTCGAGCAGACCGCGGGAACGCCGGACCCTCAGGGCCTGAGGGTGCTCGGGGTCGTAGAGTGAGGTCACGAGCTCGTCGGCACGATCGAGGTGGAACTCCGCCTCGTCCCATCGTCCGAGTTCGCGATAGGCCGAGCCGACGACGGTGCGCAACCGCGCCTCGACCGCGGGACGGTCACCGAAGTCCGACGCCAGCCGCTCCGCCGCGCTGTCGAGAACCTCGCGGACCGTGGGATCTCCGCCAGCCGGTCCCGGCTGCGCCGACGCGAGCGTCGTCGACAGGAAGGTGAGGACGTCTTCGGCCTCTGCACGTGCGCTCTCGATCTGTGCACGCTGGTCCTGCGCGCGCATCAGAGCCCAGGTCAGCGACCCGCCCGCGACGAGCAGACCGAGCAACACCGTCGCCGCGAAGCCCAGACCCACCCAATGCCGGCGCACGAACTTCCGCGTGCGGTAGGCGAAGCTGGGCGGACCGGCCAGGACGGGCTCGTGACGTGCGTAGCGATGCAGTTCGTCCTGCAGTGCGACCACCGTCTGGTAGCGACGCGACCGATCGCGCGTGATCGCTCGCATCACGACCCAGTCCAGATCGCCGCGCAACTTGTCGGCCAGGTGCCACGGATCGCTTCCGCGCCACCACGCGCGATGGATCGTGTCCTCGTCGTCGGTCTCGAAACGAGCGCTCGGCGGTAGTTTCCGAGGACGCCGTGGCGACGAACTGCCATGCTCGCCCACCGTGGGTTCGCTCGGGTCCGTCGGTTCGAGCGGGAGCTTTCCGCACAGCAGCTCGTAGAGCATCACGCCGAGGCTGTAGACGTCGCTCGCCGTATCGACGGCCACGCCACTGGGCTGGGATTGCTCGGGGCTCATGTATGCGGGCGTACCCATGACCTCGCCAGCGATCGTGTGCAGCGTACGATCCACGAGCGGAGTGGTGAGTGCCTTGGCGATGCCGAAGTCGATGATCTTCACCGTAGGTCGCCCGTCCACGCGCGTGACGAGCACGTTCGACGGTTTCAGATCGCGATGGAGCACGCCACGCTGGTGCGCGTGCTGCACCGCCCGGCAGACCTCGAGAAACAGTTCGATGCGTGCGTCGACATCCATCCGTTCGCGATCGCAATACAACGAAATCGGATCACCCCGCACGAGTTCCATCACGAAGTAGGGTCGGACCTGTTCGGTGGCACCGGCATCGACCACGCGCGCGATGTTCGGATGTTCCATCAGGGCGAGGGCCTGGCGTTCGGCCTCGAAGCGAGCCAGGACACGTTCGGTGTCCATGCCCGCCTTCAACAGCTTGAGCGCGAGACGGCGACGTAGGGGCTCGGTCTGCTCGACCTCGTAGACCACGCCGAACGTGCCTTCACCGATCCTCTCGAGCACGCGGTAGGAACCGATCCGCTCCGGATCGTTGAGGTAGCGGCCCTGTGGACCCAGTCGAACGGGGGCCTCGACCACAGCCTCGGTACCGGGGTCGTTCCGAAGGAGCATCAGGACATCTTCGAGCAGGGCCGGGTCGTTCGCGCACACTGCGCGCGCGAAGCCCTCGCGCTCGGACGACGGAACGTCGAGCGCCCGTTGGAACACGGCGTCGGCCTGACTTCTGCGATCGTCGGACATGTCGATCCAGAAAGGGGAACCGGGGTCGGGCTATTCGAGCTCGGAACGTAGGCGTGCCGCTACGGTACGCCACTCGCGGTCGACGGTGCGGACCGACACGCCGAGGAGTTCGGCCACCTCTTCGCGCTCCAGACCCGCGAACCAGCGCAAGAGGACGATCTGCGCCTTGCGCGGATCCTCCCGCTCCAGCCGCTCGAGTGCGCGATCGAGAGCGAGAACGTCTTCGACCGGCGCGTCGATCGCCACGTCGAATTCGTCGACGTCCAATCGCTCCTGACCACCACCGTGCCGGATACGTCGTTTGCGCCGCGCCTGTTCCACCAGGATCCGGCGCATGGCCAATGCGGCGGCGCCGAAGAAATGCCCCGTGCCGTTCCAACGCGCGTCGCCGTCCTTCGACAGACGCAACCAGACCTCGTGGACCAACGCGGTCGGCTGGAGGGTCTGCCCCGCGGGAATCCTCGCCATCCGCGCACGGGCAAGCTTGCGCAGCTCGTCGTAGAGCTCGGCGAAGAGCACGTCGCCTTCGGCCGGTCGTGTGGGTTCGGGATCGTCCATGGCGCGGAGTCTAGCACCGCTTCGCAGGATCTGACGAGAAAGCTTGGCAGTCCACGCCCGGGAACGGCGCACGGTCCGGTAACCGACCGATGTCCCCCGACCCGTACCCCGAAGGAGAATGCGTCATGATCGCGATCCTCGAGACCCTGACCTTGGCCATCATCCCGGCCTTCCTCGTTCTGGACCTCCTGCACCGAGCCCGTCGCTTCGAATCGACCCGTTGGTGGCGCGCACGCGCCCTGGTGGTGAGTGCGCTCAACTTCGCGCTCTCGGTCGGCGTCGCGGTCTTCTGGGCCGGATTCTTCGGAACGCGCACGATCTTCGATCTCAGCGGATGGGGTCCCCTGGGCGGCGCTGCAATCGGGATCCTCGCCTACGAATTGCTGCACTATGCCTACCACCGTGCCGCCCATTCCTTCGACTGGCTGTGGCGCTCGGCTCACCAGATGCACCACAGCGCCGAGTCGCTCGATGCCTTCGGCGCCTACTACATGCACCCGCTCGACAACGTGCTCTTCACCACGCTCAGCAGCCTCGTGTTCTTTCCCTTGCTGGGAGTCAGCGCGGCCGCGGGTGCGGTCGGTGCCCTCTTCCTGACCTTCAACGCCATGTTCCAGCACGCGAACATTCGCACCCCGCACTGGGTCGGATATCTTGTCCAGCGACCCGAGAGCCACGGCATCCACCACTCGCGTGGCGTGCACCGTCACAATTACTCCGACCTGCCGCTTTGGGACATGGTGTTCGGTACCTTCCACAATCCGCGTGAATTCGAAGGAGATGTCGGATTGGCACCCGGAGCCTCGGCACGCATCGGCTCGATGCTCCTGGGACGCGACGTCAGCGAGGAGCTGGAACCCGCACACCGGACCGTCCAGCGCGACGGAACGACCCCGGGTGCGGCATGATGCTCGTCGAGAACGGTCGAGCTCCGCGGATCCTGCCGTACCTGCTGATCGCACTCCTGGTCGGCTGTGAGTCGTCCACGGAGCCGACGTCCGAGTCGCCGGCCGACGCCCCGGCGTACCGTATTCCCGTCGTCGTCCACGTCTTGCACGAGGGGGAACCGGAAGGGCAGGGAGCCAACCTGTCGACGGCGCGCATCGAGCGTCAGATCGAAATCCTGAACGAAGACTTCGGACGCAAAGCGGGGACACCCGGCGAGAACGACCACCCGAGCAGCGTCGACGCGCGGATCGAGTTCGTTCTCGCACGACAGACCCCGGAGGGCACACCGACCCATGGGATCCATCGCGTCGACATCACGCAGGTCGAGAACACGGTCCCGCCGGGCAACCTCTTCGATCACTTCGCAGCGTACGGCTACTGGGACCACACGTCATACTTGAACGTGTGGTCCCTACCTTTCGACGCCGACACGATCGACGTCTTCCTCGGGCTGGCCACGGGTCCTCGGACCGACCTTCCCGGCGCCGATCTCCTGCTCGCGGGTGAGCCCATTCAATCCGAGGGCGTGTTGATCAACCACTGGCATCTGGGCGAATCACCCGATTCGTCCGAGCACGGAATGGGACGCACTCTCACGCACGAAATCGGACACTACCTCGGCCTGCTACACCTCTGGGGTGCGGGCGACTGCGAGAACAACGATTTCTGCGAGGACACGCCTCCGGTGTCCTCTCCTTCGCTCGGATGCGCGACCCCGCGTGTCGACTGCGACGGGAATCCGGCCATGTCGAACAACTACATGGACTGGACATCGGACCCATGCATGAATCTCTTCACGCGTGACCAGATCGAGCGCATGCGTCATGTGCTCCGAACGAGCCCCGAGAGGATCTCGCTCCGCAATTCACCGGCGCTGTCGGCACCCTGAGGACCCTCGCGCGAATCGAGGATCGGCCGGGACTTTCGGGATCCGGTCGTTCCTCGTTCTGGAGCGCCTGCCGTTCAACAACCAACCTGTTCCTCGACGAAACGACAGGCGTCGGTCGCTCCGTTCTCCGCACGGATCTTCACAGCCAACGACGCAGCGCGTTCGCGCATCACCCCATCGTTCACGGCCGCGCGAATCGCCGTCTCGAGCCGCGCGACCGTGAGCCGCTTCTGCGGAATCGGCGGCGGCCCGACGCCCAGGGCTTCGACCCGCTCGCCCCAGAAGGGTTGATCGCCCATGAAGGGAACCACGATCGACGGCACGCCCGCGCGAAGCCCGGCCGCCGTCGTTCCGGCACCTCCGTGGTGCACGACGGCAGCGGTCCGTGGCAGGATCCAATCGTGCGGAGCGGACTCGATCGTGAAGATCGACGTGTCCGATGCCGCCGAGACCAGACCGCCCCAGCCCGTCGCCAGGATTCCGCGCTGCCCCGATCGACGCAGGGCTTCGACCACGACCTCTGCGAGCCGCTCGGGATCCTTCCCCGCCATCGACCCGAAACCGACGTACACCGGGGCAGGTCCGGCCTGGAGAAACCCGACCAGGTCGTCCGGCGGTGCCCATCCGTCGCTCTCGTCCAGGAACCAGTTGCCGATCATCCGATCGATCGGCGACCAGTCCTCGGGTTCGGGCACGACGGACGGGCTGACGGCGGTGAGCGAGGGAACACGCCTACCGTCGGCGAAGTGCAGAACGTCGAGACGCTTCGCGCGCGGCAGTCCGTGACGGGCCCGCAAGGCCTTCAGGGGTCCTCGCATCGCGACCGTCGAGAGCGCGTTCACCGCGCGGTGCGTGAAACGGTTGTATCCACGTCCCAGCGGCAGCGAAGGAAAGCCGAGGTGTGGACGTTCTCCGGTCGGGACGAGCATCGGGAAGGGCAGCGCGAGCACCGCCGGGCACTCGAAGGCCTCGGCAATCGTCGGTCCGGAGAAACCCTTCGGGTGGAAGACGACCACGTCGGGTCGCGATGCCTCGGCGGCCGCCCAGCTGTCCTCGATCTGATCCCGGATCATCGGGCGGATCCGACGTGAGAAACGCAGCCCGTTGCGGATGCTGTCGAGGATCGTCCGCGTGTTCTCCAACATGTGCTTGCCCGCGGGCGTTTCGATCAGCGCGAGCATTTCGTCCGAGATGCCCGCGAAGGCGAGCCCGTGACCCGCGACGAAGTCTTCGAAGCGCGACGGCCCCGCCAACGTGACGACGTGGCCCCTGGACTCCAGCGCCTTGCCGAGCGCGACGAAGGGCTGCACGTCACCGCGTGTACCGTAGGTGAGGATCAGGATGTTCATGTGACCGACGCGAAGGGAGGGCTCGATCGGGAAACGCGATCGTAGCACATGCACTCCGGGTGGTCCCGACGGAGAGGACTTCACCCTCGACGCCCGGCAACGGACTTCCAAAGATCAGGCTCGGGCTGCAAGGGCAACGCGGGGAAACCGCAGCCCACCATGAGCCCGCATCGGCGCGGACACGCCCGGATCCGTGGCACGACCTTCGAGGCCCGTCCCCAGGAACTCCGCCGTGACTTCATCGCTCCGATTCGTCGCCGCCGTCTTCGCCGTCGCTCTCATCGTGCTCTTTCGACCCGGGCCCACCGAGATCGCACCGGCCACGCCGGTCCCGACCGAATCGCCGCGCTCGGACCGTCTCACGGGACAGGATCACCGCGAGTTCGCCGGCGAACGACGAGAATTCAAGAACGAACGCGAGGCCTGACGCGAGGGCGTCTGATCACCGTTCTCTTCGAAGGACGAGCGACCGGCGCGCCCCAATCGATCGAATGGCGCGCTGACGACCTCGCCAGCGGCGTCTACTTCGTTGCGGTCGATGCCGGAGGCGAAGTAGTGACCGAGAAGGCGATCGTCGTGAAGTGATCCCCGTGGCCGATGTTTCGCCTTGGCCTTTCCTTGCCTCGGCCATTGCAGTGACCCGAGTCTCCGGAATCCGACGTGTCCGATCCTCGCCCGAAGGCCCAACACACCGCACCGGCCGGCCTCCGCTGGACCTGCCGCACGCTGAGCCGCGTCGCGCCACCCCTTGCGCGACGGCTTTCCGCCGAACTGTTCTGCCGACCGCGTCCGCGACGACGCCGACGCGGCGAACGCGAGCGGCTCGAACGTGCACGTCGGGAACGCTTCGCCATTCGAGGGCATCGACTGGTCGTGTACCGCTGGGGTGAAGGCCCACGCATCCTCCTGCACCACGGATGGAGCGGCGACGCCGCGCAGATGTCGGCCTTCGTCGATCCGCTCGTCGACGCCGGCTTCGAAGTGATCGCCCCCGACGCCCTCGGTCACGGAGACACCGAAGGCCGGATCTCTTCCTTCGTCGACATGGCTACCGACGCCACGGCACTCGTCGACCACGTCGGCGGCGTGGACGCGATCATCGGACACAGCATGGGCGCCATGGTCGCCGCGCGCATACTTCGCGCCCGAGACGTGCGCCGAGCCGTCTTGCTCGCACCGCCCGCAGAGATGCGGGTCTACAGCGAACTCTTCACGCAGGCGCTCGAATTCTCCGAGGCCGTCCACGACGCGATGGTCGCGCATTTCGAGCGTTCTCACTTCGTCACCTGGGACGACATCACCGCGGAGCGGCTGGCCGAGGGCCGGCACGAAGACGCACTCCTCGTCTACGACGCCGACGACCACGACGCCCCTCCCGCGCACGCCGAGCGCTGGATCGAACACTGGCCAGGTGACATGACGTCGCACCAGACCCGAGGACTCGGCCATCGACAGATCCTGCGGGACGCCAGCGTGCACGCGCGGGTCACGCACTGGCTCGACGGGACGCAACGCTCCTGAACCCATCCGACAGGTGGCGATTCGAGGCGTGTCGGGTTCCGGGCCGCAACCGCGCGTAAGCCTCCGACCGTCTCGCTCGCCACGCCCTTCCGTCGGAGGCCCCTCCCGTGAGATCCCGCACCCGTGCCCTGCTCCTCGTCGTCCTTTCCATCGTCTCCCCACATGTGGTGTCCGCGAGCTACGTCGAGTGGACCTTCGAAGGCCAGATCTCGACCTCGGCGTCCGCGACGGCCACCGTCAACGGCGTACAACTCGACTTCTTCCAGGGCCAGACCTTCAGCGGCCGGATCGTGTACGACGACACCGCGCGTGACTTGCTCAGCGATCCGGAAACCGGCGTGTACGACATGGCCGGGAGTCCCGTTCAGTACGCCCTGACGGTCGGCACGCGATCGGTCGTGGTCGACGAATACACGACCAACGTGCTCGACGACTCGCAGCTGTCCTCCCGCGACGCGTTCAGTGCCTTCTTCTCCGACGACTTCGGCACGAACCTCATAGCACGCGTCGAAGACGCGGATCTCAACACGCTGACGAGCGACGCCATCCCTCCGGTGTCGATCCTGAACTCGATGACGACCGGCGCGTTCGGTCTCAGTGGATCGACGAGCGTGCTCGGTGCGATGACCTGGTCGTTTCGCGTGTTGCCGAACCGACCCGATCTGCAAGTCGTCGCCTTCGACGCGCCGTTGGAAATCACGCGCGGGTGCGAGGAGTACTTCGTCAGCACGACGGTCCTCAATGCGGGCCTGGAGTCGGCCGGGAACTTCGAGGTCGCCGTCCGACTCTCCGACGACGCGACGATCGACGCCGACGACCCTCGCATCGCCTCGATCCGCGTCTTCGGACTCGCGACCGGGCAATCCGCGGCACTCGAGATCCCCGTTTCCGTCGACACCGGCGTGCGGAGCAGCTTTCTGGGCATCGTGGCCGACGACCGCGGCGAAGTGGCCGAGAGCGACGAGGGCAACAACGTCGATGCTGCGGCCTTCTCCGTCCCCAGCCCGACGATCACGGCGATCGCCGACGTCCCGAACGACCAGGGCCGCGAGGTGATCCTGCGTTTCGACGGCTCGTCATTCGACGTCGCGGGATCGACGACGCCGATCGTGCAGTACGAGATCTTCCGGCGCGTCGACTTCTCCTTCGCTCGGGCCGGCGCGCCGGCCACCCGACCGGTGGGGATGATCTCGTCCACGGCTCTGCTCGCCGGCGGCTGGGTCTTCGTGGGCTCGGTCCCCGCGCACCTGGAAAGCGAGTACCTCGCGCTCGCACCGACCGACGCCGATTCGACCGCGGAATCCGGAATCGACTTCAACACCTTCCGGGTGCGCGCGGCGACGGCCTCGCCCGGCGTTTTCTTCGAGTCCTGCCCGGACTCCGGCTACTCGGTCGACGACCTCGCGCCGAACGTGCCGCAAAACCTCGACGTCGCCGACGAAGGATCGGTCCTCGAGTTGTCGTGGAGTCCATCGGAGGACGAGGACCTGCGCTTCTACCGCGTCTACCGTGGATCGAGCCCCGACTTCCCGCTCGATGGCATGTCGCTGCTGACCTCGCTGACGGCGACGACATGGACGGACGCGTCGGCCCCGCGACCGGCCTACTACGCGGTCACGGCCGTGGACTTCGCCGGGAACGAAAGTGACGCGGCCACCCAGGAGGTCGCGACCGGTGCTGCGCCGCCCTTCGCGGGCCGCTTCGGCTTGTCGCCCGCACGGCCGAATCCCTTCAACCCGCGCACGACGATCCGCTACGAACTCGCCGAAAGCGCGCCCACCCACGTGAACGTCCTCGACGCCGCCGGCCGACACGTCGCCACGCTCGCGACCGGTGTGGCCGGCCCGGGTCCCGTCGATCTCGTGTGGGACGGTCGTGACGACGCACGACGGGGCGTCGCGTCGGGCGTCTACTTCGTTCACCTGTCCGCGGGAGAGCGTCGCGATACGATCCGCGTCGTGCTCGTGCGATGAGTGGCGAGACCGTGGAGCCCCGGATCAGCCGAAGGCCCCAGGATTCATCCGCACGACCGCGGCGTTCAACACGGCCGCGTAGCTCACCCAGAGAAGATAGGGGACGAGCAGGAGGCCCCATCCGACCCTCACGCGCCAGAACGCCACCACCGTGGACAGGACCAGCAACCACAACGAACCAATGTCGACGAGGGATGCTGTTCCCAGACGCATGCCGAAGAAGAACACGCTCCACAGCGCATTGAAGACGAGCTGCACGACGTAGAGCGAGAGTGCACCGCGCGCTCCGGTCCATCCGCGCGCCTTCCAGACACCGAAGGCCGCCATGGCCATCATGATGTAGAGCAGCGTCCACACCGGACCGAAGACCCAGCCGGGCGGAGCGAAGCCGGGCTTGTCGAGCGTTTCGTAGAAGGTCGCAGCATCGGCCGAGGCGCGCGCGCCGATGGCGGCGGCGGCGAAGGTGAGGACCAGAGCGCTGGCAAGGGCCAGCAGGGTCCGGCTCATGGAGTCGAGACGCATCGGCGGCCTCCAATGTCGGGTGCTTCCTCGATGGCTCCCACGGGAATCAAACGAAGAATCGCCCATCGGACGGATTCGTCCACCCGAAGTTCACTCCCGATCCACGAACTCGTCGCTGAAGTGTCCGCGGTGATCCCCACGGGCGAATTCCTTGGCGTTGTATTCCTTCGATGCGCCCCTTGCGACCGACAAGGTCTCCCACGCCTCGCCGCGCATCAAGCGGCCGACGTAGACGATCTGCCCCACGTGGTAGGCGTAGTGCCCGAGCTGTCGCTGGATCGCCTCGATCACCGTGTGCTCCAGGTTGCGAATGCGCACGGTGCGATCGAGGTCGTCGGTCGAGAGCGCGTCGAGCGCACCGAACAGGCACGCCCAGCCGCGATCCCAACGTTCTTCGAGTTCCGCACGCGTGTCGTCGGGTGCCTCGAACTCGGAATCCCGGTCGCGCCATGGCTTCTCACCATCGCTGGTCAGAAAGTCGGTCCAACGCGACAGCATGTTGCCGGAGAGGTGACGCACGAGAACCTCGATCGAATTGCTGCCGTCGCCGGGCTCGTGGGTGATCTGGTCGTCGGAAAGCTGGTCGAGCGTGCGCCGTCCGAGATGCTCGTAGTAGCGAAACATCTTCCGCGTGCTGTCGAGAAAGTCCTGCTGCATCGGGTCCCTCCTGAGGGCTTCGAGTCGAGTCACGAGTCTAGGCGGCCGTCACCGCCCTGCGGTATCGCTCCTCGGTCGATTTCCGTCGATCGTCGGTCAACATTCGCTGCGGTAGCGGCCGGGTGAGACGCCGAAGCGCTTTTTGAAAGCTTGCGCGAAGCTCGATGGCGACGAGAACCCGGCCTCGGCGTAGATCTCCGACGGTCGCGCCCCGTCTCGGGTCAGGAGTTGCGCGGCCCGTTCCAGCCTTCGCTCGCGTCTCCACTGCGATGGAGCGACGCCGTAGATCTCGCGGAACCGACGCCGAAAGGTCGACTCGCTCATGTGGCAGAGGAAGGCCAGTGACGCGATGTCGGCCACATCGCACGCATGGCTTTCGACGATCCGCCGAAACGCCGTCTCCTCGGCGCCCGATGCCGCGGAGCGCAAGAATGCGAGGTGCTGGGCTCCGTGGTCTGTCGCCACCCGGAGCAATGCTTCGTGACCCTTCAACTGAGACAGTCGGCCGTCGAGCAACGCAGGCTTTTCGACGTAGGGCTGCATGGATGCGGTCCACGCGTCGACGGCATCGGTGCGCGGCGCGATGCGAAAATCCCGATCGGCCGTCGATCGCAGGTTCTCGGCTCCGAAGTCGTGCAGGAAAGCGTCGAGAAATGCGTCGTCGAAGAAGACCAACATGCTCGCGTAGCGACCGCGCGGGGAGGCTTTCTCCGTCATCAGGCAACGTCCCTTCTTCATCAGGAGGACGTCGTGTGCGGACGCGGTCACGACCTGGTTCGCGAAAGTGACCCGCTTCTCTCCCTCGAGGATGAGGCTCAGGACGTGAGTCTGCATGAATACGCGCGCGTTCTCGGCCGTCTGCTGGCTGGTGTAGGGAACGATCCAGCACCTCCCCGCTTCGGGGAGCCCGGTCGTTCCGAGAAAATCCGATGGAATCTGGTACATCCGCGTCTCCTCGTGCCGCGCCTGCATGTATCGACGCCCGTTGCGTCGACGCTGCCATTCCAAGTCCACGGATCCGGCCCGCGTGTCACTCTCCCCCACCGCACGCCTGAAGTCCAGCCGGCCACCCCGGATTTGCCCACCTGCCCCATTCGCCCTACACTGCCGCCCGCGCCCGAAGCCCCGGAATCCACCGAACAGGAGCCGAACCTTGGCCCAGCAGTACGTCTACACCCTCCGGAACCTCCGGAAGATCGCCCCGCCGGACAAAGTCATCCTCGACGGGATCAGCCTGAGCTTCCTGCCCGGCGCGAAGATCGGGATCATCGGCCACAACGGGGCCGGAAAGTCCACGCTGCTGAGGATCATGGCCGGTCTCGACACCGAATATCAGGGCGAGATGATTCGTGACGAGTCGCTCAGCGTCGGCTATCTGGCCCAGGAGCCCGAGCTCGACGACAGCAAGACCGTCCTCGAGAACGTCATGGAAGGTGTCGCGCCCACCAAGAGGCTCCTCGAACGCTTCGAGGAGATCAGCGCGAAGTTCGCCGATCCGGAACTCGACCCCGACGAGATGAACGAACTCCTCGTCGAACAGGGCGAACTCCAGGACAAGATCGATGCCGTCGATGCCTGGAACCTCGACCGTACACTCGACGTCGCGATGGACTCGCTGCGCCTGCCGCCGAGCGACGCCGACGTCAGCAAGCTTTCCGGCGGTGAGCGCCGCCGTGTCGCGCTCTGCCGACTGCTGCTCGAGAAGCCCGACATCCTCTTCCTCGACGAGCCGACGAACCATCTCGACGCAGAATCGGTCGCCTGGCTCGAGGGCTACCTGAAGGACTACGCGGGCATGGTCCTGGTCGTCACGCACGATCGCTACTTCCTCGACAACGTCACCGGCTGGATCCTCGAGCTCGACCGCGGCAAGTACTATCCGTGGGAAGGCAACTACTCGAGCTGGCTCGACCAGAAGCTCGCGCGCCTCGACGCCGAGGAGAGAGAAGAGTCCGCACGTCAGCGCACGCTCAAGCAGGAGCTCGAGTGGATCCGCATGACGCCGAAGGCACGGCAGACCAAGAGCAAGGCGCGCATCAAGCGCTACCAGGAGATGCTCGACGAACAGCGCGGTGACGGACCGCGACAGAAGATCGAGATCCACATCCCGACCGGGCCGCGTCTGGGCGACGTGGTGATCGACGCCGACAAGGTCAACAAAGGCTACGATGACCGTCTGCTGATCGAGGACCTCGACCTGAAGATCCCGCCGAACGCCATCATCGGCGTGATCGGCCCGAACGGCGTGGGCAAGACCACGCTCTTCCGCATGATCGTCGGTGAAGAGAAGCCCGACGGCGGATCGCTGAAGCTCGGGGACACGGTCCAACTGTCCTACGTCGACCAGAGCCGCGAAAGCCTCGATGCGGACAAGAACGTCTGGGAAGAGATCTCCGGTGGACAGGACGAGATCCAGCTCGGGGACAAGAAGCTCAAGAGCCGCGCCTATGTCTCGAGCTTCGGCTTCAAGGGTAACGACCAGCAGAAGGCCGTCGGCAAGCTTTCCGGCGGTGAACGCAATCGTCTTCAGCTGGCGAAGATGCTCCAGACCGGCGGTAACGTTCTGCTCCTGGACGAGCCCACCAACGATCTCGACGTCGACACCTTGCGCGCGCTCGAGAATGCGCTCGAGAACTTTGCGGGATGCGTCGTGTGCATCAGCCATGATCGCTGGTTCCTGGACCGCGTCGCGACGCACATCCTGGCCTTCGAGGGCGACAGCAAGGTCCGCCTCTTCGAGGGCAACTTCCAGGACTACGAGAAAGCGCGGAAGGAAGAACTCGGCGAAGAGGCCGCGAATCCTCACCGTGTGAAGTTCAAGAAGTTCCACGCCTAGTCGGACCTGCGAACCGAATGCGAAAGGGGGCGGTCGTCGACCGCCCCCTTCGTCGTTCCGCACACGCGCTCGATCAGAACGAGAAGGACTCGACCCACTGCGGCGACCACACCGGTTCGCCGTCGTAGCCCGGATCGTTGGTCAGGTTCACGATTTCTCCCGTCTCGACGTTCACCGTGCAGACCTCGGCGTTTCCATAGGCGTTCGACCGGAAGCACAGGTAGCGGCCGTCGGGCGACCAGCTGATCTCGCCCTCCTCCTCATCGGTCGCGGTCAGACGTCGAACGTCGCTGCCGTCGGCGCGCATCACGTACACGTCGAGTTCCGTGCCGTGATCGCGGTCGCTGGCGAAGGCGATCCACTCTCCGTCCGGTGACCACTCGCAGTAACGGTCGCGCCCCGGGTTGTTCGACAGGCGCTGCAGATCGGTCCCATCGAAGGCCACGCTGTAGATCTCGGAGTTCCCGTCGCGCTCGCTCAGGAAGAGGATCCGCTCACCGTCGGGCGAGAAACGCGCGTGGTAGTCCGGTCCGTCACCCGGGGCGACCACGCGCTCGCCCTCACCGTCGAATCGCCAGACGTAGACGTGCTGTGTTTCGCCCCGCTCGACGGTGTTCACGACGTACGATCCCGACGGATGGACGCGAGGAAAGGTTCCGAAGTCGGGATTCGGGAGTCGTCCTGGCAGACCCACGCGCTCGAGATCGGTGCCGTCGCGATCGACCTCGTGACGTTCCCAGCCACCGTCGTCGAGACTGCGTTGCGAACGGAACGCCAACCGCGTACCGCCCGCGATCCACTGCGGAAAGTGGTCCCCTCCGGGGTGATTCGACAGATTCCGCACGTCCGATCCGTCGGGAGCCATCGTGTGGATCTCCCAGTTGCCCTCGCGATCGGAAATGAAGGCAATGCGCGCGGGCGTTCCCGCGGGACGATCGACTCGCGAGAAGACGAAGGGCTCAGCACCCGACACGAACGCGCCACGATCGTCGCGAGTCTGCCAATCCATCGTGAATCCGTCGTCCGCCGGCGTGTAGATCACCCGTGACGGTGAGCTCTCGAAGACTCGCGCGCCTTGCGTCGATTGGACGAAGACCAACCGCCCGTCGTCGTCGAAGGAACCGACGAAACGCGAGGTCGTCCCGTCGCGGCCGATCCGGGTGCGCAGGACGATCCCGTCGTCGCCCATCTGGTAGTGCGAAACGCTGCCGACCTGACTTCCGTCGTCGGTCATCGACCAGGAATGGACCCTTCGTTCGTCCCCACGGCCGTAGACCGAAAGACCGAGCCCTTCGGAATCGGCGGACCAGGCGCCGACGAGAAACGAGAGATCGCCGGAAGCCTGCGATCCGGACGCGACGAGGAGAAAGGACAGCACGAGCAGATGGCGCAAGGATGTTCACTCCGCGAGGGAAGGACGTCGATTCTTCGTGCAAGCGGTCGTCGTCCGTTGCAGCCGCTCGCATGAGCTTACACGAACAGAGGGCTCCGCGTCCTCGGCGCCGCACGCGCTACCGATCAGAACCGCAACCCCGATCCGAACCAGAACTGCTCGAAGGCTTCCTCGCCGTCGAAGGTCCTCTCCCAGGATCCGGAGAGCCACAGATCACGGGCGAGATCGACGTCGACGTCGGCCCCGAACCAGGGATCGTCGCCGTCCATCAGGTCGTTCGATCGACCCGCTTCGTGGCGGATGCCGCCGAAGACCCCGACGTCCACACGTGGCGTCGCCCGCGCGTGCACGCGAACGCTCTGCAGCCAGCCTTCGACGAGTTCGTTCCGATACACCGTCGTACGCGAGCCCAGCCGAGCACCTCGGATCCAACGGGGACGGTAACCGGCGGTGAAGGTCGCGGCGTCGGCGCTCGACGTCGTGGCACCGCCCCGGGTCTGGAGGCGCAGTCCGAAGTCGAAGTCCTGGACGCGGCGCACGTCCAGACCGGCCCAGACACCTCGACGGTAGGCATCGTCGAATTCCGTCTGGGGCGTCTCTCGATCACGGATCCGTCGGACCCGACGTCGGTTGTCGAGCCCGGCGTTCACGCTCCACCGACGGTCCAGCCGCACGCGCACGATCAGGTTGGTGCTCGTCACGCCGAGCAAGGACTCGCCGGCATCCCGTTTCCAGCCGCGGTTGAGATCGAGTTCCTGGTCGACCCGCGCCACGACCCGGTCGTTCGACCACAGACCCTGCAACGAGAGGAATTCGCGGTCGACCGTCCCGCTCTCGTAGGAGGCGATGGCGGCCGTCGTCACCGACCAGCGCCGCTCCGGCGCGGTCGAACGAAGTGTCGCGTAGACCCCGCCCTCGACGAGATCGCCCGAGGGCGCGAGATCTTCGGGATCGGGTTGCGTGCCCGCCAGCGCTCCGAAAGACCAGTCGCCCCGTGCGTAGCGGACACGCGCACCGTCGAAGAGATGGATCGCGCGGATCGACGGTGCGAACTGGCGCCCGGCCGTCCACGACCACCCCGCGTCGCGGCGACCACCCGAAGCGTTGAGTCGATAGGTGCGTGCCACCGAACGGTCGACGTCACCGACACTCGTGTGCCGCGCGCGGACGTCGGCCTCGATCCCGATCCCGCTCCCCGCGACGTTCTCGCCACGAAGACGGAGGTCGAGCGCGGGACGATCGAAATTCTGTCCCACACCACTCCGATCGCGCAGGTGAACCGATTGGAGACCCACTCGACCGCGCAGCCCACGCGCTGCCCACCACGAAGCGTCGGGGTCCGCCGCCGGCTCCGGGGACGCAACGACGTCGAAACGCACCACATCGCCCACGACAGGCGGTTCCTCACCGGAAACCCACGCGCATGCGGCACGCCGGGCCGAAGCCTCGCGCACCGTGGCCCCACCGATGACTTCGCCGGCACGCACGATCTCGACTTCCGCACCGACGACGAGCCCGGCATCCGTTCCCGCGTCGACGTAGAGCGTGCGCGAGGTCACGTAGGTGATCGTGGCATCTGCCGCCCAGGCCAGACGGGGCAGGAGACAGAGCGCCACCAGGAGGACGACGCGCATCATTCGCTCCTCCCGCGCGGGTGGCAGTCGTAGCAGGCCACACTTTCGTAGCGATAGTCCTGGCCTTCCTCGTCGTGATCGCCATCGGTCTTGTTGCGATCACTGTGCGGATGGCATCCCAGACAATCGTAGACCTGGTAGTTCGACGCCACGGTGTGGCACTCGCTGCAATCGTCCCACTCACCGCGGTGTGCACCGCTGTCGATCGGGAACCAGAACTCGTCGTGCGCGAAGTCGGCACCGTCCCAGGTCCGGGTGCCATGACAGGCACCGCAGTCCAGAGGAAAACCCGCCGACGTATGGTCTGGGTCGGTGGTGGCATCGTAGTCGTCACGATGACACTGCACGCAGATCAACGTGCCGCCGATCTGCAGCTCGTGGTTGAAGAAGCCACCCACCCAGGTCGCGGTACCGTGGCAGGCATCGCAGTTCTCGGAGAAACCGTCTGCCACATGGTCAGGCGACGCGACGTTCTCGTAGGCGTCGCGGTGGCAATCGATGCACTCGGCGCTCACGCCCAGATAGGTCAGGCCACCTTCTCCTCGCGGCTCGTGGCAGGACTGGCAATCGACGCCGGCGTGACGACCGGTGAGCGCGAATCGCGTCTGACGGTGCATCCGCCGGATCTCGGCCTGATCGAGGAAGGACCGCGTGCTGTGGCAGAAGGCGCAGTCGTCACCGAGTTCGCTGCGGTGGACGTCGACATGGCATGACGAGCACTCGGGATCGGTGGACGCGAACTCGAGGTCCAGGTGACAGTCGGTGCACTCGATCGCCCCGTGTGCACCCTCGAGGTCGAATCCAGTGGATGCGTGGTCGAAATCGGATTCGTCGGGACGGACCGACCATCCCTCGGCGGTGTGGCAGGTCTCGCACGCATTGCGGATCGGTCCGTGGGGGCTCTCGACCGCTGTCTGGGCACCGACGTCACCGACGTCACCGACGGTGACGATCGACCACGAGATGATCGCGACGAGAAGTGGCAGCGTCCTCATTCTTGCTCCTTGGATCCGTGGCACGAGACACAAGAGGTAGGCACGTCCCAGAGAACGACGTCCGCGGGAACGGGTGTTTCGTCGACGAGCGCATGGGCCTCGGGGGCGACCACCGAAGGATCGCCGAGTCCGGCGTGGCAGAAGACACACGGGGTGACGCGATGGTCTCCCTGCAGAGCGAAGCCGTACTCGTCGTGGGCGTCGATGCCGATGGTCGACGGCCGGAAGGCACGCGTGTCGTGACAGCTCTCGCAGGGTCCGAGTCCGGCGGCGTCGCCGGACGCTCCGTAGCGACCGCGGTGCACGTCGACATGACACTCGACGCACATCCTTTCGACACCCCGGAAGACCCACGGTGCCGTCCCGTGATCGATCGTGGCGGCAAAGGTCGGAAGGCCCGCGCGTTCGACGTGGTGACAGCTCTCGCAGCGTGCCGCGGCGTGTGCGCCGGTCAGGGAGAAGCCCGTCGTTGCGTGTTCGCGGGTTCCGTAGGAGACCGGACGCCAGCCTGCCGTGCCGTGGCAGACGTCGCAGGCCCCACCGTGGGACGCTTCCGCGAACTGCGTCCCGTGCGCCGGCTCGTGACAGCTGGTGCACGCCGTTGCCGACGGCCGGAGATCGACGCGGGCCGAACCCGCCGCGGGGCTGTCCGTCCGCGCGTGACACTTCGAACACGGGGTCGCCTCGTGTTTTCCCGTGAGCGGGAAGGAGCTCGCCGCGTGATCCTCGACGCCGAACGTGCTGGGTACGAAGCCACGCACCTCATGACAAGCCGCGCAGTCGACGACGTTTCCCGCCCGGGTCGCGGTTCCGGCGTGCGCGTCGGCGTGGCAGTCACCGCAGGCCGCGAAGGCGGGCTTCGGGCCCCAGCCTCCGCGTTGCTCTTCGTGGCAACGCCCGCACTCGACCTTCACGTGAGCCCCACGCAGGGGATAGCGCGTTCGATCGTGGTCGAAGGTCGCGGCCGAGACCTGGCGAAACCCCGCCGTCACGTGACAACGGGAACAGGTCGGCCCGAAGCGCCCTTGGTGGACGTCGCGATGGCACGCACTGCACTCGGCGGCATCGATCGGGGCGAGGTGGCGCGTCGCCCCTTCGCGCGTCGTCGTTCCGAAGCGTCCGTTCTCGTGACACTTCATGCACTCGAGCTTTGCGTGCTCGCCGCGTAGCGGATAGCCCGTGCGCGCGTGGTCGAACGACCCGACTTCCTTCCATGCCGTCGTCGAGTGGCAGGTGGAACAGTCCACACCCAGGCGCCCTTCGTGGATGTCCTGATGACAAGCACGGCACGACGGATCCAACCCCAGATAGGTGCTGTCGTCGGCGTTCTCGGGTCGCCGGAGTTCGAGGGCCGCGACCCGGTTCTCGGGGCGGTGACAGGATTCGCAACGCGCCGCGGCGTGCGCCCCGTCGAGCAGGTATCCGGTCCGGTGGTGCTGAAAGCCCTCGCGTCCGGTGTCACCCCAGTCGATCAGGTCGAAGGACCGGCCCGCGTGTTCGGGATGGCAATCGGCACAGTCGGTGCGCCCCTCGCGTGCGTGGAGACCACGGTCGAGTTCGAGCGTCCTCGCGAGGTCCTGGTGGCACTCGAGGCACTTCGTGTCGAGTCCATCGTCGCCTCCCGCATGACAGTCCCGGCAATGCCGCATGCCTTCGAGATGGGCGTGCGCATCGCTGAGTGGCCCGGGTGAGACCTGGGCCTGCGCGGCGATCGTCGCCAGCGCGAGGAGCAGCCACGCGATCCACGGCGCGCGCTCAAGCATCGGCGCCTCCGTCGGAAGCCGTGACGTCCTTCTTGACGATTTCGATGCCGATCTTCCGCAGGAAGTCGTAGGGCGCGACACCGCCGATCCGGATCACGACGTCGTCGTTCGGGATCGTCCGCACCGCACCCTCCATCTCGACGTCGACCTCGTCCGGGCGGATCGCGCGGACCTGACTCTCGCGCCAGACACGAAGGCGCCCCGCGCGTTCGGCAGCGTCGAGCTTCTCGACGTTGCGCGGCTTCGCGCGGTCGAAAGTCGACTTACGATAGCTGAGGATCACTTCGGCTCCCGGCTGGTTCGCCATGCCGATCGCCGACTCCAGAGCACTGTCGCCCCCACCGACGACGATCACCCGTCGCCCCGCGAACTCTTCCATCTCGGCGACGTCGTAGAAGACCTTGTCGAGCTCTTCGCCCGGCACGCCCAGGCGACGTGGCGTGCCGCGGCGTCCCATGGCCAGGATCACGTGCCGCGTCCGGAAGGTACCCTGCGTGGTCGTCACGTCGAAGACGTCACCTTCGTCATGCGCAATGGTCTCGACCCGGTGTTCGGTGTGAACGCGCAGACCCGTCGACGCGATCACGGTCTCCCAGGCCCCGAGCAGATCTTCTTTCGTCGCGTCGGCAACCCAGAGGTCGCCGTACAGCGGAACGCTGATCGGCTCGGCGAGCAGGAGCTTGTGCCGCGGGTACTTGCGGATCGTGTCGGCCAACGTGCCCTGTTCCAGGAGCACGTAGCGGATCTCGCGACGGTGGCTCTCGAGGCCGGCGCTGATCCCGCTGGGGCCGGAGCCGACGATCACGACGTCCTGGATTCCGTCGGGAGCGTGCCCGTCCGCGGCCACGCGCGCGGCGACGGCCTCGGCAGCGATCTTGCCTTCGTTCACCGCGTTCTTGATCAGGCCACGTCCTCCGAGTTCTCCCACGACGAACAGACCGGGAACGTTCGATTCGAAACCGGCGTCGACGAGCGGAACCTCGACACGGTGCGCGCTCCCTGCTCCCACGTGGATGGCCCCGACCGGGCAGGCCTCCGCGCAACTGCCGTGACCCGCGCAGAGTCCGAGATCGACGAGAGCCAGCTTGCCCTCCATGCGGATCGCACCTTCGACCGGGCAGGCGGGAACACAGGCCCCGCAGCCAACGCACATGTCGCTCCGGACCACGGCGTGCACGGCGCCGGTGTCTTCTTCGTCCGTGTCCGCGGCATCCGCACTCACGACTTCGAAGACCTGGGTGGGGACGCCACAACGCGGACAGCGCTGTGCCCCGGCCGGGACCGCGGCCTGACACCGTGCACATCGTGCACTCCGCGTCGGCTCGGCCTTCCGCACGTGGCGCACGACGAGAAAAGCCGTCAGTGCGAGAAATCCGATCCAGGTCCAGAGCATCCGCCTGCGACTCCGATCAATAGAACCAGGTCGTGCCACTCCAGATCACGACGGCGACGTGGATCGTCACCGCGAGCAGCGCCGTGATGGCGACCGGACGATGAAGTGTGTGCCAGTGGCCGAAGATCCGATGGGTCTGTCCGAGTAGTTTTGCCTGCTGTGTGAGCTGCATCTGCCGGCGTGCGAGCCGTGCCACTTCACGCAGCTTTTCCTCGTCGACCTCGTCTCCGGAGACCTCGACCCAGCGCCGACGGAGGTCGGCCACCGCACGCCGCCGCGCGAAGTCGTCGCGCACCATGCGAACCAGGCTCGGAATCACACCGCGCACGGGTTCCGGATTCGCGGCCAAGGTGCTGCGGATGACGTCCTCCTGGAGTCCGGTCACCTGCGTGAGCTCGAGCAACAACCCACGGCGTCTTTGGGCGAGGTCTTCGGCGCCGAGCTCGAGACCGGCACGATCACGGGGGATTCGCACGTAGACGTAGCGGCCGACGATTCCGCTCAACGCGACCACCGCCATCGCCCAGTAGCCGAGTCCGATGACACCCTCGAAGCGCCACGCCGCATGGACGGCACCGAGCAGAGGTACGGTCAGACCGACGACGATGTGGACGTCCAGCCAACGTGCGATCGCGCCCATCCATCGACCGGCAGCGCCCAGCTTCTTCCGCATCGGGTAGAGCCACAGGAACAGGAAGCCGGCAAAGGTGAGGATTCCGGCGCTCTGCCCGACGGTCCCACTCGGTCGCAGGAGATCATGCAGATCACTGCGCATTCGCTCGCCGAGTGGCGCAAAGTAGTATCCCGCGCCCCACACGGTGAGTGCGATCAGGACGGCCCACGGAACGACGAGTGCCGGGGAGATCGCACCGACGGTACGACGACTCTCCTTCGACGGGACGGCAGCGGTCGATTCGGACACGGTCTTCTCTCTCGTGGAATCATCGAGTCGGGTCTGCAGCATAGACGATCGGTCTCCGTGCGCGCTTCAATCGATTCGCAGTGCGCAGAGATCATGCCTCGGTAGTGAGAATCACAATCACTTTCAGGAGATCGGGGCTTTACGCACCCCCCACCGCTGGGACAGGATGCCTGCGCCGTCCATCCCGCCCCAGGAGGCCCTTCTTGCTCTACGCCATTCGGAGACTTCTCGACGCCCACGCACCGGTCGACGACCTCGAAGCCCGGCATCTCGGCATGATGCTCCGCGCGCTCGACCACGGCGCACCGGTCTCCACGCGGTCGTGGTTCGACCCCGGGCACTTCACGGCCAGCGCCTTCGTCTTGTCGCCTGCGCGCGACGCCCTGCTCCTGATCCACCATTCGAAGCTGCGCCGCTGGCTGCAGCCCGGCGGGCATCTCGAGGGCCACGACACCGATCCGCTCGCCTCCGCGCGGCGCGAGGTTCTCGAGGAGACGGGGCTCGACGTCCTCGAACCGATCGGCTCCGGTTTGCTGGACGTCGACGTTCACGAGATCCCGGCACGCCCGGACGAACCCGCGCATCTGCACCTCGACCTGCGCTTCGCATTCGTGGCGGGCCACCTCGGCGTGGCTGCCGGAGACGGAGTCGACGCGGTACGATTCGTCGAGCTCGACCAGGTCCCCTCGCTCGGCGCCGACGCATCGGTGATGCGCGCGGTCGACAAACTCGGGTCGACAGGCGCCCGCCGCGCCGAGGCCTGACCCGCGGCCGGCGGCGGCCGCGGCGGATCGTCGCTATCCACTGAGTCCCCCCGCTTGCCGGAGATTCGCCCTTGCGTCGATTCCTGTTCCTGTTCGTGGTCCTCGCCACACTCCTGGTCGGCAACGTCGCACCGCCGGCGATGGCCCAGGACTACAAGAAGGCCCCGCCGGCCGAAGAACTCGACCGGCGCGCCGACGAGTACATCACCGGACGTCGCATCGTCGTCATCCTGCTCGTCGCCGGAACCCTGATCGGCGGCATGATGGGCTCTGTCTCGCGCCGGCGAGAACGGCGCGCAGCACGCAAGGCAGCGGCCGAGACGGAACGCGAGGAAGGCCACGAGGAGCATCGTCCGTGAGCGAGGGACCGATCCATGCGAGCGACGTTCGCGCTCTACCCGGTCCGCGACGCGTGGATCGGGTGCGGCGCGCCCTGCGACAGGACGGCGTCGACCTCGAGGTGGTCGAGCACGACCTCGACGGCTGGATCGCCCTGTTCCGCGGCGATTCCCAACCTGCGCTCCGCGTCTTGATCCTCGAGCTCCTCGAGGGCGTCGACGATCCGCGTGCCGATGCCCTCGCCGAGCGCGCCCTGCGTGACCGTGGCGACGGTGTCCGACTGGAAGCATTGCACCGTTTGCTCTACCGCTTTCCAGAGCGCGCGGAAGAACTCGCGCGCGCACACCTCCACGACGACGGAGTCGAGGTGCGTCTCCTCGCGGCTGCGCGCTTGCACGCGATCGATCCCGAGACGACGATCGACGCTCTGTTCGAGGGCGTGCGTACCGAGATCGATGGACCGCGTGAAGACCACGTCCTCGAACGCACCGTGGAGTTCCTGGTCGATGACGTCGGCGACCGCACGGTCGTTCCGCGCCTGCGCGCTCTGGCCGACGAGGTCGACGACCCCGAAGGGATGATCGCGTGGGCACTCGACGCCCTGGGAGGGCCCGCGTGATCGAAGCCGGGCTCTGCTCCACGTGTGCGCACGCTCGTCGCGTCGTCAGCGGGCGCGGTTCGCAGTTCCTGATGTGCGGGCGCGCGAAGTCCGATCGACGCTTCGCGCGCTACCCTGCGTTGCCCGTCGTCTTCTGCCCTGGTCACGAACCGAACCCGGAATCCACGGAGGATCCCGAGACATGATGGATGTGCTCAGTACCTGGCTCGCCGACCATGGGCTCGGCCAGGACTTCGTTCCGATCGTATCGACGTCGGTGGCCGCCGTCGCCGTGATCATCGTTGCGGTCCTGGTGGACTTCGTGGCGCGTCGTCTGATCCTGCGCGGCGTGGAACGCGTGGTCGAGAAGACCCGCCTTTCCTGGGACGACAAGTTCTTCGAGCGACGCGTCTTCCACTGGATCGCACACCTGGTGCCGGCCGTCTTCATCAATGTGGTCGCGGCCCCCGCCTTCGGAGCCTATCCGCAGGTCGTCGACGTCGTCGAGACCGTGGCCCTGCTCTACATGGCCGTGGTCACGATGTTCGTGGTGAACAACTCCCTCGACGCCGTGCTCGACATCTATGGCACTACGCGCATGGCACGACGCGTGGCCCTCAAGCCCTTCGTCCAGGTGATCAAGGGCCTGGTGGTCTTCGCAGTCGTGATCAGCGGCATCGCGCTGCTGATCGGAAAGTCCCCCGCCGTCCTTCTCTCCGGCCTGGGTGCCTTCACCGCGGTTCTCATCCTGGTCTTCCGAGACCCCATTCTGGGACTCGCCGCGGGAATCCAGCTCATGGGCAACAACATGGTACGCAGGGGCGACTGGATCTCCGTGCCGCGCTTCAACGCCGACGGCGACGTGGTCGACGTGTCGCTCACCACCGTGAGCGTACAGAATTGGGACAAGACGATCTCGACCATTCCCACGTACTCGCTCCTGACCGACACCTTCAAGAACTGGCGCGGCATGGAGGAGTCGGGCGGGCGTCGGATCAAGCGCGCGGTGGCGCTGGACATGAACTGCATCCGCTTCGTCGACGAGACGCTGATGGAGCGCATGCGAAAGGTGCAGATCCTGCGCAACTTCCTCGACAAGCGTACCGAGGAGATCGCGGCCTTCAACCGCGAGAACGAAGTCGATGACAGTTCGCCGGTGAACGGTCGCCGGATGACCAACCTGGGGATCTTCCGCGCCTACCTCGAGCACTACCTCGAGCGAAACCCGCAGGTGCACGAGGAGATGACCTTCCTCGTGCGTCAGCTCGCGCCGACGGCCCAGGGGCTGCCGATCGAGATCTACGTGTTCAGCAAGGACCAGGCGTGGGCGAACTACGAAGCGATCCAGGCGGACATCTTCGACCACGTGCTGGCCGTGGTGCCGCTCTTCGACCTGCGTGTCTTCCAGGATCCGACGGGTACCGACCTGCGCGCCCTGACCACGGGAAGCGGGAGCGGCCAGGGCGCGGCAGGTGGTGAATCGCAGTAGGGGACCTACTGCGGAACGTCTTCTTTCAACTCGCCGACGGTGTCGTCGGATTCACTCGGGATCCGATAGACGTCGGGATCGGTCGGGTTGCCGTCGACGAGACCGTCGACGCCGACGTCGGTGACCTGGGGATCCTCGTCCAGGATGATCAGCGACACCATGATGGCGTTGCCGACGCGCCGGCCGTAGACGGTGGCTTCCTTGCCGCGCAGCGATTTGGGGTTCGGCCCCTTGCGTCCGTCGTTCACGCCGGGAAAGACGGTCGTGCGACCGGTGAACCGGAGCTGGGCCCCGTCGAGCGTGGCACCGCGCGAGTTCACGCGGATCTCACCCTGGAGTCGGACGGCGTTCAGGTCCTGCGTTGCGGTCGCTTGACGGCGGGCCTTCAGACGAAGGGCATCCTCCACACGATCCGCGTTCCGCCCGGCCTGCACGCTCATCGGCGCGACGGCCAGGAGGCACAGGGCTCCGAGAATCAGGTTCCTGGTGATCGTCTTCATCAGTTCGTACCTCCACCCTGCGGATCTTCTTCGACGGTCTGGCTGAGGTTGTCGTAGCGCTCACGCCAGGCGCGGATCATGACCTTCTGTGGGGCGATCGAGAGCTCTTCGACGTTGAGACGGGCATCACTGGTCTGCACGATCAACTGCTCGCCGGCCAGATTGACGACCGGACGCGACGCCACACCGGAGCCCAACGACTCGGAGCGGTTCTCGTCGTCGATCTCGTCGTCGTCGTCGCTGTCCACCGGATTGCCGTTGTCGAGCTCGATGCGGTAGAGCCAACTGTCGCCACCGGAAGAGCATGGCGAGGTGCTCGGACGGTAGGACGTGAAGTAGACCACACCTTCCAGCGCCACCGCGGGTTCGGTCACGCGCTCGCCGCCGCCGTTCTCGAGCCAGACGTACCAACCGTCTTCGGGCACGTCTTCGTCGAGATCACCGGTCCGGTTCACGAGGTCACCCGACGCGACGTGCGCACCGTAGCCCGGATCGCGGAAGCAGACGAAGCGCTGCGGCGTGGTGTCGGTGAAGTCGGCCGCCTCGAGGAACTGGCCGGTCCCGAAGACCAGCAAGGGCTCGAGGTTCTCGTCGATCGCGATCGCCGGACGCGTGCTGATCGGTTCGTTTCCGGTGTAGATCGTCTCGTACCAGTCCACGGGATCGGTGTCTCCGCCCAGGACGAAGCGGTAGACCCGACCCGACAGATCGGCCTGGTAGACGACGTCGTGCACGCCGTCGAAGTCGTGGTCGAAGGGCGACGGAGCGGTGGCCATGTTGTTGGGAACGCCACTGCTCAACACCTGATTGTGCAGCACGTCCCCGGTCGCGAGGTCGATCACCGATACGCGCGCGTCGCCGCCGGTATCCGGCCCACTCCCCGCCCAGATCACCGGACCGTTCTTCGTGTCCACCAGAACGGCTTCGGTGAAGGACGAGATCATGTTCGGGATCCGCGTCTCCCACAGTACCTCGGGCGCGTCGGGATCGGTGACGTCCAGCGCGAAATAGCTGTCCCCGCCGGTTCGCTGTCCGCCGACCAGAACCGTACGCCATCGGCCATTCAGATTGACGTCGAAGGCCTTCGGGCTGAGATCGACCATCGCCGTGTGGCAATAGCTCGGATCGGCCAGGAACTCGAGCTTCGGGAGCGTGGCCTGGGGCAGGAAGGCCCAGAGCTCGTCACCGGTCGAGGCCTTGAAGGCGTGGAGCATGCCGTCGTTCGCCCCGACGTAGACGACCGGCTTGCGCCCTTCGAGGTCGCGTGCCCACTCGTGGAAATCGAGCTCGGAATGGAATCCCGCGGGCGCACCGACCACGACCGGTGTCGAGTAGACCAGATCGCCCAGCTTCCATCCCCGACGATCGCGGAGGCCGCCGATGTCGACGCCACGGACCCAATCGACGATGTCGCTGGCATAATCTTCGTCGAAGTTCGGGCCGAAGATCTCGCTGCCGTCGTAATCCTCGACGAAGTCGTCGTCGAAGGTGAAGTCGACGCCGTAGCCGTCTTCGAAGTCCAAACCGCTACCCGGGCCATCGGGCGCGATGAACTGCGCGAGATCCTCCAGGTTGGATTGGTCGAACTCGACTTTGTCGCCGTCGAACCAGGTGAAGAGGTCTCGGCTGTTCGCGCTGGTACCGGCCAGACGCGTCCCCGCCTCCCAGACCGGTGAATCGCCGTTGGAATAGGGAAGGGAGAAGGCCTCGAGATAGCCGCGCCAGTCACCTGGCAGGAACTTGCCACGGTACAGGCGATCGTCGGTGCCGGTCTCGGTGGACACGACCGCGACCGCCGCGCCCGACGAGATGCGGTTGACGATGTCGCCGACCACGGTGCCGAGCTCGGCGATCAGGGTCTCGAGGTTCCAGGCGAGGCGGTAGAGACCCTGGCCATTGGCGGCCGTGTCGGCCAGTAGCGGCGCATCCACGCCGAAGCCGATCGTGTAGGTCACGACGTTCTGTTCGCCACTGAGGTCCGGACGCATGTCGTTGTTCGCCATGTAGTAGGCGACGTCGTCCATGTAGTCGGAGCAGTCGTTCGACTCGGAATACTGCGGCGCGCCGATGCTCGCGCAGGACCCCGGCTCGTTGTTGTCTCCGTCCTGATCGCCCACGACACTCGGAACACTCTTGTCCTTGGTCGGCAAGCCGTCGGTCACGAAGATGATGAAGTTCTTCTGGCAGGTGTACTCGATCGGGCCGTTCGACGCGTCCTCGAAGTGCTGGGCGAGTGTCCAGAGCGCCTCGCCGGACGGCGTCCACGAGTTCGCGGACATCACGTCGATCTCGTACTCGAGGGTCGAGGTCGCAGCACCACATCGTGCCTCGATCACGGCTCCGCTGTCGTAGTTGAAACGCGCGATACCGTAGCGCAGGCCGCTGGCCGCGTTGACGACCTGCTTGACGGCCGTGTTGGCGACCACCTGGCGCGTCATCCGCGGGATGTGGTCCCGCTGGTCGTCACTCGCGTGGAAGAAGACCCAGTTCAGGTAGTTGCCGATGTATCGTCCGTCGCTGCCGTGCAGACCGTCGACGAGATAGGCGGACGGCGAACTCGGCCAGTAGTAGCTGAAGCTACGCGGCGTGCGCATTCCGTCCGAACCCACGTAGTAGATCCGATCCCAGGTGAAATTCCCGCTGTAGATCGTGCCGGGATCGTAGTCCTCGTGCCACATGACCTCGTTCATCGAACCGGAGTTGTCGACGAGAATCATTACGTTGGGTGGAACCGCGACCTGCTGCGCGATCATCGGAATGTCACAGGACACCGCGCGGGCCGTTCCCTGTGGAACGACGAGCAGCGCGAGCACGGGAAGGGCGAGAGTCAGGAGCCGCTTCTTCATGGTGTTCCCCTCCGGGTGCGATCAGTAGCTGCTGCGAAAAAGACGATGGGCGATCACCGAGACGGAGCCGCGACCCTCGAGGCCCGCCTCACCTTCGGCGTCGATCCCGTAGACGTGGTCGGCGAATCCCTCGACCGTGTAACCGGGGCGCGGACGGGTCCAACGCTTGCCGGGATTCGCCGGGTCCTCGAGGTGCTGAACGGCGAACTCGAAGCTCTGGCCGGTGTCGTTCACGAAGCTACCGTTCTGCTCGTTCTTCACCTTGTAGTCACCGCTTCCGGTGTCCTTCGGTGCTCGGTCGAGCGAAAGCAGCCAAGCGGCACCTGCCTCGGTGCCCGAGTCGGCGGCCAACATCGAATTGGTGTGAACGAGTTCGTTGAAACTCGACCGCCTCTCGTTGACCGCGATCGAAGCCGCGACCATGGCGAACAGGGCCAGGAGGCTCAGCGCGAGCATGGTCGCGACCATGCTGAATCCGCGTTCGTCTCGATGCAGGGCGTGGGTCTTCATGTTCGTTCTCCCGGTCGGGCTCAGACGCCTGGGTCGACGTTGCGAAGCATGATGGTGACGTTGCGCCATCTCTCGGCGCCCTCGGCGATCTCGAACTGGACGAAGAGCTCGACGGCCTGGACTGCCGCGCGGTCGTCGCGCGTGAGCGGGAAGAGATCGAGCTCGTCGCCGTTGGTGTCCAGGAAGTTCATGCCGAAGAACACGACGTTGCGGGCGATCGGTAGATCTCCCAGTGCGGTGCGGCGGACCAGCGCCTCTTCGTCGCGGTCCCAGTACCAGGTCACGTCCTCAGGCGGCTCGCTGCCGACGTCGATCATTCCGTTGCCGTTCAGGTCCGAGAGCACGCGAATGGTGTCGGACTCGGCGATGGCGATGCGCTCGAAGGGCAACTCGGCGGGGCTCGCGCCCGCACCGCGAATGTCCTGAGCCATCAGGCTCATGCACACCCGCACGTCGGACTGGACGTCGACGTAGGACTTGGTGTCCTCGTACGAGGTGCGCGTGTTGAACAACACGCCGAACACGACGGCCGCGGCGACACCGGCGAGCACCATGGCCACCGCCATCTCGGCGAGAGTGAATCCGGCGTCGGAAAGGAAGCGTTTGGTCCTCATGTCGACTCCTCGGTTCACCGCGCGGCCGACTGCATGGCGGCCATGGTGACGTCACGTTCCCCATCGGCGGCGTCCCAGACGACGCGCACGGTGAGTTCACGCAGGAATGGATTCGTCGAGTCCGGCAGGACCGTGGTGATGATCGTGTAGGGATCGTCCTGCAGGGTTTCGGGAACCGCCGCCTCGAATCCGTCGAGCTTCACCGTTTCGAGGTGGGAAATCGCGACCTCCGTCGCGAGCGACATGCGGTCGGCTTCGCGCACCTGGGTCCGCGACGAGAACTGGATCGTCGCCATGGGGATCAATGCGATCCCGACGACGGTGAACACGAGCAGCATCTCCACGACGCTGAACCCGTCTTCGCCGGACTTCCGGCGTTTCGGGAGCTTGGGATCCGCGGTCTTCCGCACGTCAGGACCTCCGACTTCGAGTCGGAGGGCGGACTTGCACGGGCCGTGCCGTCCGTCGGAATCAAGCGGGAGAGGGACTCGGAGGAACGCTTCGGTGCCCAGACGCCGGTTTCGGGGCCGCGCGGGGCGTGCGATGCGCACGATCGCCCGACTTGCGATCCGCGAGGCGCGACTCAGTGATGCAGAACGCGACGGCCGCCGACGAAACGCTGCGCGAACCACTGTGTCCGAAGGTCCTCTTCGACGACCCCGCGGCTGGAGCTGGCGTGGATGAAGCGTCCCTTCCCGATCCAGATCCCGATGTGGCCCACGCCACCGTCGCTTCCGACGAACAGGACGAGGTCGCCAGCGACGAGATCCGGGCGGGAGACTTCGTAGCCACGGGCCGCCTGGGCGGCCGCCGTACGGGGCATTTCGATGCCGACCGATCCGAAGGAGCGCATGACCAGTCCGGAGCAGTCGATCCCTCCGGCGTCTTCACCGCCGAAACGATAGGGAACTCCGAGGAATCTTCGGGCCGTATCGACCACGCGCATCCCCCGTCCGCGGTCGGCGGGCGGCGCCGAGGTCGACGAGTCGGCTTGGGGTCTGCGGCCAGGGTCGGTGATCGGACCGACAGTGGACTGCGGCGGCGACGAGCATCCGATCGCAACGAAGAGCACCAATGCCCAGATCCATCGTGTCGCGATGCGAGACCGCATGGCCGCGTCTCTCCCACGGGCTGTCGCCGTCGGCGGCGAAAATCGCTTCGGGAACCGTTGCGGCAGCAGCAAAGCACGGACCGTCCGCACTGTCATCCGTCGGGCACACCGAGGCGGCGAAGGCCGAGAGCCGACACAAGTTGTTGACATGGTTCGACTTCGGGAGGACCGTGGCAGACGGTCCGCATCGTGACGGGCCCCACGGCGGGCCCCGAGCGGGCAAGTCCGTGCAACTTCGTTAGATAGTTGGCGGCTGGGTTACGGCACTCTCGTCAGTCCGCTTCCTGACCGACCCTCCTCGCAGACCCCCGGGCCCGCCACGAATCTCGGCCGGGCCATGAGTCGCACCACCACCCCTTCGCCCTGAGCGGGAGTGAACATGCGTCGCGTTCTCACGCTGTACAGCACGACGATCGGGAAGAAGATCGTGATGGCCGTCACGGGAATCCTTCTCGTCGGATTCGTGCTGGGCCACATGATCGGTAATCTGAAGCTCTACCTCGCCCCCCACGACGGCGTGTACGCCCTCGACCACTACGCGCACGGACTGCGCGTCTTCGGCGATCCCTTCCTGGGCGAGAACCAGTTCCTGTGGATCGCGCGCGCCGTGTTGATCCTGGCCGTCGGGCTGCACGTCTGGTCGGCGATCAGCCTGAAGTCGGCGACGGCCGCCGCGCGACCCCAGCGCTACGCGAAGTCGGCCTATCAGGAATCGACGCTGGCCTCGCGCTCGATGCTGTGGGGCGGGATCCTGCTCGTCGTCTTCATCGTCTTCCACATCCTGCACTTCACCACCGGCCAGGTGACGCCAGGGATGGACTTCGTCCACGGAGAGGTCCAGGCGAACGTGACGAATGGCTTGAGCGTCGCCTGGGTCGCGGCCTTCTACGTGCTGGCAATGGTCGCCCTCGGTCTGCACCTCTACCACGGTGTGTGGAGCATGCTGCAGACACTGGGCGTCAATCACCCCAAGTACAACCCGTGGCGACGGAAGATCGCACTGGCCGTCGCGCTGATCGTCGCGTTGGCGAACATCTCCTTCCCGGTGGCGGTTCTGACCGGTGCCGTGGAAACCGTCGAGCCGAATGCGTCCGCGCCGGCTCATGCGACGAACGTGGTCGAGCATCCGGTCCAGCATCCGGTCCAGCATCCGGTCCAGCATCCGGTCCAGGAGGTTCAGTGATGAAGCTCGAGTCGAACATCCCCGACGGACCGCTCGCCGAGAAGTGGGACAAGCACAAGTTCGATCTGAAGCTGGTCAATCCGGCGAACAAGCGGAAGTACACCGTCATCGTGGTCGGAACCGGCCTGGCCGGCGCCAGCGCCGCGGCAACGCTCAGCGAGCTGGGCTACAACGTGAAGGCCTTCTGCTACCAGGACTCGGCGCGGCGCGCGCACTCGATCGCCGCCCAAGGCGGGATCAACGCCGCCAAGAACTACCAGAACGACGGCGACAGCGTCTGGCGCCTCTTCTACGACACGGTCAAGGGTGGTGACTTCCGCGCCCGCGAGGCGAACGTCTACCGTCTCTCGCAGGTCAGCGTGAACATCATCGACCAGTGCGTCGCCCAGGGCGTGCCCTTCGCGCGTGAGTACGGCGGGCTCCTGGACAACCGCTCCTTCGGTGGTGCGCAGGTCAGCCGCACCTTCTACGCCCGAGGACAGACGGGTCAGCAGCTGTTGCTGGGCGCCTACCAGGCCCTGCAGAAGCAGGTGGCGAAGGGTGGAGTCGAGCTGCACACGCGCCACGAGATGCTCGACGTCGTGCTCGTCGACGGGGAGGCGCGAGGCATCGTGACGCGGGACCTCGTCAGCGGAAAGATCGAGTCGCACGCCGCCCACGCGGTCTGCCTCGCGACCGGCG
>JGI12109J20283_12539361_pt1 | contig 31648 bp, 28 predicted proteins | sample ElkSlonscriptome_12_FD_20283 | JGI IMG/M metagenome (IMG submission 20283)
TACAGAACGGTTCCGCCTGCGGCAGCATGGTACGGTTTTATCTTTTTTCACAAAACATTTTTCACAAAGTGAAAAATGTTTTGTGAAAAAAGGATGATTTCTTCCACCCTGCCGGATGCGGTATCCTCTTTCAGGGAAGGAATCACGTAAGCCCGGTTATTTGAACGGTATTGCCCCATGACCACCCCGTTTCAGACAGTCTCTCAGTGCTCTACGCGGCGCAGTGTCCGACAGCCCCGGCGCAGATGCGGCACTTCTGTCCGGTGCGGCGGCGCGGCGGCGGTCATTGCCGTCGATCAGCCCGGCTCGCGCTATGCCGGGACGGTGGCGCTGCTGATAGCCGCCACCCGGCTGGCCGACGATATCGCCGATGCCGAGGGTTGGGCGCGTCTGCTGCCAGGGGTTGCGACCCGCCCGTCACAGCGCCGGCAGCAGCAGGCACAGCGTGTTGTTGCGTCACCGGTGATCACGCTGGAGGCGATTGCCGGGCCGATCCGGCAACAGGCCGCCGTCGAGCAGCAGGGCTGCCATGATTTTGCCGTCTACGCCGCGCCGACCAAGGCAGCGGTGGGCGCGGCCTTCCGCCAGACGGCACTGCCGGCCGATCAGCCGGCAAACGAAGCGACGCTTGACCGGATCGGGCGGATGTATGGGCGGATTATCTATCTGCTCGATAGTGACCGGGACTATGCCACCGACCAGGCGCGGGACCGGTTCAACGCGCTGGCCCACGGGGTTCCCAGCGCAGCGCTTTCACCGCAGGCCCGTCAGATTTTTACGCAGGCGCATGCAGAACTGTCCAAATGTGCCGATTGTGGTCCGATCTGCGGGATCTGCGGCGGCGGGAGGCATCGGGGCATCTGCGATTGCGATTGTGATTGCGATGGCGGTGGCTGCTGTTGCTGTGGCGATGGCGATGGCTGCTGCTGCAATTGTGGGTAAGGCCGAGTTCGTACCCGTTTTTCTATGTTGAGCACGCCCGTCGGCTGATGCATTCACCCTATAACCTGTAACCTGCAGCGCTTCCCAATCGCCGGCCATGGGCGAATAAAATGCATCGCTACTGTGCTCCCTTGCTTGTCACCCGGTTCTTGCCGAGTTCCTTGCTCTGGAAGAGACACTGGTCGGCAGCGGAAAGCAGTTCGCGCTTGGTCTGGGCATCCTCCGGGAAGGTGGCAATCCCAAACGAGGCGGTGACGTTCAGATTAATCGCTTCCGCCTGGAGAAACGGCGTCTGGACCAGCACGGCACGCAACTGCTCAACCTTCTGAAATGCCGCTTCGCGCGTCTGCCAGGGCAGAATCACCACATACTCATCCCCGCCATAGCGCACAATCCGGTCCTCCGGTCCCAGGTGGCGATCAAACAACTCGGCCACCTCGCGCAGCACCTTGGCCCCCAGCAGATGCCCGTGCGTATCGACCACGCTCTTAAAGCGGTCCATATCGAAGAAGACCAGCGAGATATGCTGCTCGCGGGAGCGGGGCAGCGCCAGCAGCCGATCAAGATGGTGATGCAGAAAGCGCGTATTGAAAAAGCCGCTGACATCATCGGTCAGGGAGAGCTTCTGCACCGTGTCGCGCTCCTTCTTCAGATCGACCGAGAACTGCCGCAGGCGCAGCAAGTTCGCAACATGCGCCTGAAATTCGATCTTATCGACCGGCGTGACAATAAAGGCATCAATCGTTGTCCCCAACTCGCGTGCCGCAATCGCCTCACTCCGCTGCGGTGTCACCAGCAGGACCGGCAGAATACATGGTTCTGCCGTGGCGCGCCGTTCCCGCAGTTGATCACGCAGTCGTATGAGCGCCGTTCCATCAAGAATTGCCAGGTCAAACGGAATATGATGCAGATCATCCGCCTCGGCGGTCGTCACTTCATAGTGGCGATCCAGCATGGCGGCAATGAGTTTGCGATTACCGCGATGATCCAGCAGCAGTAAGATCCGATTCATCAGTAAGCTCCTCTCGCGCTGCACCCGGACCCGTTACTCATTCGGCGCTACAAACTCGGGTGAGCCGGAGAGAATACCGCGCAGTTCACTCAGTGGTCGCCCAACCTTCAAGCCGTAGCGGGTAATCTCCAACTTGCGCAGCGTCTTCTCAAAATCACCGGAGCGCTTCTTCAGCACCCCGATGGCCTTGCGCAATTCGCCCCCCAGTTCCAGGTAGCGCATAAAAATGACACTATCGGCCAGATAACTTACTTTGTCGTCGGTAGCGCGGAACTCACCCGTAATCGCCTCAACCTCGTTGATTAAAATCACCGTCACGCCCAGGCTTTTCAGGTAGACCGTAAGCGCATGCACATGGCTGATCAGATCGCGGCCCTGCATCGAGAGCCGATATCCGGAGAGGCTATCGATCATCACAATCCGGCGACTGTTGCTCAAAACCTCTTCCCGGACCATCGTGGCGAACTCATCGGGAGAGTAGCGCAGCGGCTCAACATGTTCAACCAGCAGCGTCCCCCGCTCCACCATGGCCCGCGCCGGAATACTGATCGTGTTGCAGCGCCGTAGCAGCGAGTTTACGCCCTCCTCAAATGTGTAGACCACGGAGCTATCGCCGCGCCCCGCCGCCTCTTTGATAAACTGCATCCCAAAAGTCGTTTTGCCCACTCCGGTTGGCCCACTGATAATCGTGGAGGTGCCTCGATCAATCCCGCCATGCAGCATCTCATCCAGTTCGGGCACCCCGGAGGAGAGCGGTTCCAGCACCTGCTCGATCCGCTGCTTGCTCGGAACCAGGCGCGGAAAGACCGCCATCCCATGCTCCGATAGCGACATTGAGTGCGCGCCCGAGCGAAACGATGAGCCGCGAAATTTGGAGATGGTAATAGTGCGCCCCTCCGCGCCGAAGTCCAGGTGAATAATGCCATCCGCCATAAATTGCAGATCATCATCCGGGATCTCTTGCGTGCCCTCGGAAGTCACCAGAACGGTAGCATCCTGCTCAACCAGGTAGCGCATAAACGAGAGCGCCTGCTTGCGGAAGTGGAACGAGTCGGTGCTCAGGTAGCGAAACTGCGTCATCGAGTCAACAAACACCCGCGCCGGTCGCAGTGTCTCAATCGACTCCCTAATGCTCTGCATCATTGGCTCGCGCTCCACTTCAGCGGGAGAGAAAATATCGTAACTGCTGCCTTCGGAGAAAAACTCCGGGGAAGGGCTGAGATCGAGAAAGGTAATGTTGTCCAGGGGGATTTGCAAGCCCTGAGCATCATCACGAATCTGGGCTTCCGGCTCGCCCAGGGAAATATAGAGCGTCTGCTCCCCACGGGCCGCGCCGGTACTCAGAAAGTGCAGTCCCAGGGTTGTTTTCCCGCAGCCGGGACCGCCGCGCACCAGATAGGCGCGGCCTGATTTCAGCCCTCCATGCAAAATCTCATCGAGACCATTAATGCCGGTCGATACTCGCGTGATGGCTGTTCCCGAATGTTCCATATTGTTCGACTCCATTACTTTTGCTCAGCCCGGCGCGCACCCACCTGCCGCTGACGCCGCCGGATGCGCGCATACAATCGCTCCAGGAGTTTATGCAAATAGTGTGCAACCGCGAGAGATGTGATGAACAGAAAGCTATTATACGACATATTTGCGGGTTGCAACTGATTCTGTTCCTGGCACAGAGCTTGCAGAGTCATCCAGGATAGAGCCATACCAGCAACGAAGGAGGTAAACATATGGCTACGCTAAACTCACCAGAGGCAATTCGCCGGCGGTTGGAAGAGGAACGCGCGGCGTTGCAGGCGGAGATCGATGCAACTCCGATCGACAATCAGAACCAGAAGGACTCGTATGGTGCCCAGCAGCATCCCGCAGACGAGGCGACCGAGCTCTTTCTGCGGGAGCGGAATATTTCCATTCGCAGCAACGCTCAGGATTTGCTGACGCAGGTTGATCAGGCCATGCAGCGGTTGGATGCGGGCACCTACGGCACCTGTGCGCGCTGTGGTCGCCCGATCAACCCGGAACGCCTGGAAGCGCTCCCCTACGCGATTCTCTGTATTGACTGCCAGGCAACTATGGAACGCGGAACATAGCAGGAGGCGCACAGCATGTGCTTCCCAGAACAGGAGGGTCGGCTCAGGATGGGAGCGATTCCCGTTCTGAGGGGCGCAGCGCCCTACCAAACGACGCCGGGCCTCCTGGGGCGCTGTCCGCTATCCGTGCAACCATCCATGGTCGTGTGGCCGACGCGAACCACTGTTTCAGACAGTCTCTGAGAGATCTTTGCGGTATTGCAAGCGAGTGCTGCGCCCCTACCGCCGATCAAGGCGCGCCGACGATGTGCGGATCACAAGCGTTATGAGATAGAGCACAAAGGCGAGGAGGACAACGCCGGTACGCAGGGCATTGGCCTCATTCCAGGCCGCCCACATCGCGGTCCAGTCCGCCGGAAGCGCCTGCGGATTCCAGGACTCGGTGTAGGTCCAGAAAAAATCCGGCCATAATTCCGGTGACGAATGTTGCCAGTGCCAGGGCGCTATTTTCCACTGGGCTGCGGGAGCGAGGCGGTGCGAAATCCGAACCGGCTTACGCTGCGCGATGCCGGGAAGCTCTACGAGGGCGTGGCGACCGATTTTCTGAATGCGCAGACCCGCCTGCAGTTTTATGATCTGATGAGCAACCAGAATAACTCTTCCTTCTTTAAAAAGATCGTTGATGAAGAAGCGGCTACACTGGGGCAGAGCAGCGCTATTGCCGCCGACTTTAAGGCCGCGATGCGTCTGGCCTGGAAGGGGGGCAGCTATGGGCTGAACGGCAAGAGCTACCTGACCATGGGCGGCTGGATCGAGTTACCCTTCAAGCGCTGCCTGGCAACCGTGCCGCGCCAGTATGTCTTCGGGATGTTCATCCACCAAGCCGATGACATCCATGATGACTTCAGCATCGTTAGCACAACCGAGGAACTGCTTCGCGCTGAGATCCGTAACGCGCTCAAAACCTGGTACCCCTGCTTTGGCAGCATGCCGGCTGACGGCGGCACGCTTATCACCGACGATGACCCTGGTTGTCACCTATGTGCCGGAAGCACTGGAGGATGCCGATGATCCCGCACGTAGGTTATATCTGGCCTACCGCGATGAGAACGCCTGGGTGCCGCTGGAGAGCAGTCAGGTTGACCCGGAGACGAACCAGGTGACGGCAACAGTTGACTGATTTGTCATAACCACAGAGAGCACAGAGAACGCAGAGATGATGAACGGGATGAATTGCCGGTAGAGTAACCGCATGCTGCGCCCCTGCCTATTCCATAGCCAGTTCCTCATCGAGGATCTCGCGCAGCACCTCAATCGGCTGTCCTCCACTGAGCAGTTTGCCATTGATGAAAAAAGCCGGGGTGCCGAAGATGCGGAGCGCCTGCCCCTCCTCGAAGTCGCGCCGCACATCGTCGGAGTAGCTCTCAGTCGTGATGCACTGCTCCAGCACAGCGGGGTCAATTGCAATATCCGTTGCCGCCTGACGAAAGGCCGCCATTGCCGCCGCGTCCGTGCCATTCCAGGCATCGGGATCAAGCAGGAAGATCTGCTGGTGCAGTTCCCAGTAGCGCCCCTGTTCTCCGGCACACTCCGCCGCCTGGGCCGCCAGATCGCCCTTGGGACTCACCACCGGCAGATCCTTGTAGACATAATAAACCTTGCCCGTATCGATATACTCTTCCCGCAAAGCGGGGAACGTTGTAAGAGCAAAGCGCCGACAGAAGGAGCACCCAAAATCGGAGAACTCCACGATGGTGATCGGTGCATCAGGATCACCCAGGGCTGCGTAACGCTCGGCTCCCAGGTCAAGCTGCGCCATGCTCGGCGTTACCGGCCCCTCGTCGGTGAGGATCAGCGTGGGCGTTGGGGGCGGTACGGTCGGTGTGGCGGTAAGAACGGGGGTCGCCGAGGGACGCGGCGTGACCGGCTCAGTCGGGCGCACCGGGGTCACAGTCGGCAACCGCTCCAGCGTAGGCACCATCTCGGCAGTACGCCTTGGCCCCGCATCGCAGGCTCCCAGCAAGAACAGCAGTAACCCAACAAGGAGATGCATCGAATTGCGCATAATCACTTTCAGGTGACAGAATAATGGTTTTCCACGATTTGCGCAGGCATCTTAGCATCGTTGCCGCGTTGTGGCAAGCAGCCGGTTGGACCAACAGCACAATCGCTCAGATCCGGAACAGAGGATGACCGGTACCGCCCTGCCGGAGGCGCATCGGGCCGTTTATCCAGGTGAACACCTGGTTTGGAACCGACCGCGTAACTCGTGTGAATCATGCATGATACGCAACGAACACAGGGCGCGAAAGCACCGGTGCCGGCCGGGGCGCTCCACTGGTCTTGTGTAAGTCTTTATCGGTTTACATAACGTTTATCGCACGGATTCTTCAGCAATGCGCCTGCCGATTGTCGTGCCGCCTTCAAGTGCTTCCCCGGCAACAGGGCCATCTGAAGGCGGCACGACTGTAGTGAAGTTGCCACAGCCATGCAGCTATACGCCACCCTATTCCGATCAGATCATCGGTTCCGCGACGCCATTGTGGGTTGAACGTGGCATGGCGACCAGGGCCGATTGCGCATTGTCGATCTGGGGCATATGCCGGTGGGCTACCAGCAGTGCAATGGCGCAGGAGGTCATCAGGCCCAGCGGATGCTCGGAGCGGCTGGTCAGGGCAATCGGTACCCGCGCCCCCATGACCACCCCGGCAGAGTAGGCATCGGCCAGATGCTGCTGCTGCTTGACCAGCATGGTACCCGACTCAAGATCCGGAACCATCAGAATATCGGCCTCGCCCGCCACGTCCGAGACAATGCCCTTGATATCGGCGGCATCCTTTGACACCGCGCTGTCAAACCCCAGCGGCCCATCGACAATGCCGCCGGTAATCTGCTTGCGATCAACCATCTTGCAGAGCGCCGCCGCCTCCATCGTCGAGTGAATGCGCGGCTTAATCGTCTCCACCGCCGACAGGATCGCCACGCGGGGCATGTCTATGCCCAGGACATGCGCCAGATCAATCGCATTCTGCACAATATCACGTTTGATTTCCAGGTTGGGGTAAATATTGACCCCGGCGTCAGTAATCAGCAGCAGGCGCGGGTAGGTCGGCACATCCAGCGCAAAGATATGGCTCATGCGCCGCTCGGTACCAAGCCCGTGCGCGTGGGACATCGCCTCCAGCATAAGCTCTTCCGGGGGCAGCGTGCCCGACACCAGCATATCCACCTCGCCCGCGCGGGCCATAGCGACCGCCCGGGCCGCCGCATCCTGGCTCTGCTCAATATCAATCAGTGGGTAGGACGACAGATCCAGCCCTTCCGCCTCGGCGACAGCGCGAATCCGGGCCGCGGGACCGAGCAGCACCGGCCGGATCAGGTTGGCCTGAGCCGCGTCGATTGCGCCAAGCAGCGAGTGCGGCCCCACGGGGTAGACCACCGCCGCGCGTATCGGCTCCAGCCCCTCGGCCATGGCGATAAGTTGCCGCAACCGCTCACCATTGCTGTGGAAGCGCACCTCCGGCAGCACAATGCGCGGTCGCTTGACCTTCTCAGTTGGGGCGACAACCTCGGCACTCCCGCTGATGACCAGGTCGCCATGCTGGTTCACACAACGGCAGTCAAAGGTGATGCGGTTCTTCTCGGTGTCCTTCTCCTGCGCCGTAACCGAGACCGTGATCGTATCACCGGGAGAGACGGGCCGCCGGAAGCGCAGGGTCTGCCCCAGGTAGATCGTGCCGGGACCGGGCAACTTGGTGCCAAGTAGCGTGGAGATTAGCGCCCCACCCCACATACCGTGGGCAATAATCTTGTGGAAAATATCGCTTCGGGCATACTCTTCGTCCACATGGGCGGGATTGACATCGCCCGACATGACGGCAAAGAGGTCAATATCCTTCCGGGTCATTGTGCGTTGCAGTGTGGCCGTATCGCCAATCGTAATCTCGTTGAAGGTGCGATTCTCGATGTAATCCATGAGTGATTTCCTCTCAGCCCATAACGTGGTAGCCTGCGTCCACGTACGCCGTATTTCCAGTCACCCAGCGAGCGGCATCACTGACCAGGAACGCGGCCATTGCGCCGATATCCTCGGTCGAAACGCCATGATGTTGGGGGGCGCGTTCGACCGCGCTCCGGATCACATCATCAAAGTGGGCAATACCATTACCCGAGCGGGTGCTCAGCGGGCCGGGGGAGAGCACATGGGCGCGGATACCGCTGGAACCAAGCTCCACCGTAAGGTAGCGCACGACGCTCTCCAGGGCCGCTTTGATCGGCCCCATAATATTATAATGTTCGATAAATTTTTCTGCCCCGTAGTGCGAGACAGTCAGGAGACAGCCGCCATCGTGCATCAGCGGCGCAGCCAGACGGGCCATGTGAATGAAGGAGTAGCAGGAGATGTGCATCGCGCGCGCAAAGCCGGCCGGGGAGCAGTCGAGCACGCGGTTGCAGAGATCCGCACGCGGCACAAAGGCAATTGAGTGCAGCAGGAAGTCCAGCCGCCCCCACTGCGTGCGGATCCGGTCAAACAGCGCATCAATTTGCTCGGAGTACTCCACGTTGCAGGGAGCAACAAGGGAGCATTCCAGTTCTTCGGCCAGGGGTTGGACAAATGCTGCGCTGCGGGGATGCCCGTAGGTGATCGCCAGTTCCGCCCCACATGCGTGGAAGACGCGGGCACACCCATAAGCAATGCTGCGCGCGTTTGACACCCCGATAACCAGACCCTGCTTGCCTTCCAGATTTACCAGGTTTTGAAGCTGCATTGTTGACATTACTTCCTTCAGGCAGCGCGTGCCTGCCTATACCCGGTTCGCGGGTGCCCTGGTGGGTAACGACCGGGTCATCCGGTGTCGGCATACCACGCTGTTCCAGGCGTGACACCAGGAGAATTTGTTTTGAACGAGGTAGCGCTCGTTCGCCACTATTATGCCCGAAAGCGGCGCAACCGGCGTCAACCATTTGGATGGAACAGCGATGGACATTTGATGAGTCTTGCTCCTGGTCATATGACCAGGGCAGCAGAGAGTCATGCAGATGCAGGCCGTTTGTCGTAGGGACGTGCAGAAGCGCGTCCGCCGCTTGTCTCACCGCCCGCATTCCAATGCGAATCCGGCGACAAAGACTGCCCTTGAGCAGGTAACGGAGAGACAGGCATAAAAAAAGACTACCAGCCGTTGTCTGGTAGCCTCCCGGGGATCGTGGCATACTGCACACCATTGTGCAGCCTGAAACCGTTACCACACTAAAGCATTAAAGCGAGTACCACTGCTCGGTCAGGTTATCGAAGTGATGATTGGCAGCCATCCCCTCGTTGCCTTCACCCGGCTGGATCGAGATACCGCAGTTGACTTCCAGGTAGTCACAGGCAGCCTTGACCGCCGGGTTGTCCGTATCGCTGGGCCAGGTGATAACCAGGTCAGTCAGCAGTTGCTCAAGTTGGCGTGTGGCATTCATTGTCGGTGTCCTTTCTTTCGGCGCGGTTTTTTTTACATCATCTACCGTTAACATATTCGGTAGAAACCTCCCAGGGCCATAACGCACAGAACCACGCTTCCCCTGATGAACCGCCATCCATAGCATACGCCTGGGTGAACGGTCACATGTCGTATTTGTCATGAGTATCAGAAGAAGCCGACTGGTGTCGTTCCATACATCGCACATCTTTCTCCGCAGAAAGACGACTCCCAGAACCTGTTTCTGGTGATGCTACGGCACCAGGACAACATTTGTCGTCATTTGTGGTTTGCTTAAGAAAAGAGTATACGCCAGAGTCGGGCCAAAGTAAAAGATCTGATAGGTTTGCATGAATCGAAATACTTGCACTACGTGTATAATTTCACAACGAATAGTTTTCTGTTGGAATGTTTCGCCTGCATCAATCGTCTTCCAGGACAATCACTGTCTGTGGTATTATCTGAAGGTAGCTGGTGATCGACGGCAAAGAGCAGACGCAGGATATTTATGATTATTCTCTCAGTTGAAGGCGTCAGTAAGCAGTATGGGGAGCATCCGCTCTTCGAGGAGGTGACATTTGCCCTGGAGCAGACCGACCGCGTGGGCGTGATCGGCGTCAATGGTAGCGGCAAAACCACGCTGCTGCGAATTGTGGCCGGGCTGGAGCTCCCTGACAGCGGGCGTGTCACCCTGTCGAATAATATGCGGGCAGCCTACTTGCCGCAAAACCCGGCCCTGGCGGCCGACCTGACTGTGCTGGATACGGTGTTTGCCGGTAGCGCGCCCAAAATTGAATTGCTACGCGAATATGAACGCGCAACCGAGGCCCTGGCGCACGCGCCGCACGATCAGCACCTCCAGGCGCGCCTCAATGAACTGATGCCGCAGATGGATACGCTGGATGCCTGGGATGCCGAGACGGCCGCCCACGCGATCCTCTCCCGACTCGGATTGGCAGCTTACATCAACACGCCGGTGGGACAACTCTCTGGGGGGCAGCGCCGGCGGGTGGCGATGGCCCAGGTGCTGATTGACCAACCCGACCTCCTGATCCTGGATGAGCCGACGAACCATATTGACACTGAAACCATCACATGGCTGGAAGATCTGATTGCGCGGAGTAACCTGGCGCTACTGGTTGTCACCCACGACCGCTACTTTCTGGACCGAGTGACAAGCCGCATGATCGAACTGGATCGGGGGCGCGTCTACACGCACAGCGGGAACTACTCGCAGTTCCTGGAGCAGAAGGCCACCCGCGAGGCACAGGCCATCGCCGCCGAAGATGCCCGGCAGAATCTCCTGCGCAAGGAACTGGCATGGTTGCGGCGCGGCGCGCAGGCACGAACAACCAAGCAGAAGGCGCATGTCCAGCGGGTACATACCCTGATGGAGCAGACCTCGGAGACGGCCCAGGGTGCCGTCAATATCGACGTGGCCGCGCGTCGGATCGGGAAGCGCGTGCTGGAACTAGAGCATATTGGTAAAAACTATGGCGATCAGCCCCTGATCAACGATTTCAACTTCTCGTTGCGCCGGGATGATCGGCTGGGCATCATTGGCCCCAACGGGAGCGGCAAGTCAACCCTGCTCAATCTCATTGCCGGGCGCGTACCACCCGACAGCGGGCAGATCCAGATGGGGGAGACGATCCACCTGGGGTACTATGATCAGGAAAGCATTGAACTGGATGAGTCGCAACGGGTGATCGACTACATCCGCGATGCCTCTGAGCACATCCAGGACGCGGAGGGTGCGCTCGTGTCGGCGGCGCAGATGCTGGAGCGCTTTCTCTTCCCGCGTGATGCTCAGTGGTCGCTGATCAAAACCCTCTCGGGCGGTGAGCGGCGACGGCTCTACCTGCTGCGCACACTGATGTTTGCGCCCAATCTGCTGCTGCTGGACGAGCCGACGAATGATCTGGATATTACGACCCTGACTATTCTGGAGGACTACCTCGACAACTTCAATGGCGCGGTGATTGTCGTTTCGCATGACCGCTACTTCCTGGATCGCACGGTGCAGCATCTGCTCTTTTTTGAAGGAGACGGCACGATCCGTGAATATCCGGGGGGCTACAGCCTGTTTCAGGCATATCGCACCCAGGAAGAAGAAGAACGCGCCGCAACCCAGGCGGCGCAACCCCGGCCACGTTCCGGCAAGTCGGAGCGCAAGGAGAAAGAGGAGTCCGGGCCGCGCCGCCTGAACTACAAAGAGCGCCGCGAACTGGCGGCACTGGAGGAGCGCATCACCGCTATCGAGACGCAGAAGGCCGAACTGGGTGAACGGCTCAACCATGTGGGGGAAGATTACCAGGCTTACCAGCAACTGGCCGCTGAACTGGCCCAGGTTGATGCCGACCTGGAAACCGCCTTCGAGCGCTGGACCGAACTGGCCGAACTGGCCGAATAGTAAAGAACAAAGAACACAGAGAACAAAGAACACAGAGACAAACCGCTGGATACACGCGCGATCTGTTCTGTGTTCTTTGTTCTTTGTGTTCTTTGTTCTTTATTCTCAGTTCTTATTTATCCAACATCTGGCGCCGGCGAGGATCGAAGCAGTAGGACTGCACCATCTCGACAAAGGCCTCAGCCCGCCCGCCCAGTAGCGCCTCCGGAACCAGTACATCATAGCCGGTCCTGGCGCGGCTGCGCGCCAGTTGCTGCGCTGTCGGCAGCTTCGTGTCACGCTGCAAGGGGCGTAACAGCCGGTCCAGCAGGCGGAGCAGGTGTGCCAGCGGCCCATGCGCGGCGGGCAGCCGGACTTCATAGCTCTGGATGTAGGCATCTGGATTGCGCAGTTTAAAGCCCAGTTGCTGGTTACTACCCAGCGTCAGCAGATGGGAGCAGTGCCGGCTGACACCAACGTCGGCGATGTTCTCCCAGGCGACAAAAGCGGCCGAGTGGCCCAGATTGAGCATCAACCCCTTTGTATCGAGCACCACCCCGGCGCGTTTGTCGGTTGCCAGTTGCCAGAAGGCAATACCGACAGCCAGCAAGACCACACTGATCAGTACAACGGCGACAGTTAGTAGCGGCGTGTGGGCAAAGGGATTGAGCAAAGCCAGTTGCACCACCCACCAGCCACCAAGAACCCAACAAATGATTGCAACGATACGCAGACGGGGATGATTGGGGGCGATACGCATAGCGGGCTCCTTATTTCTATCAGCTCGAGCTTGTAGGCGGAGATAGTGGTACGCCGAAGCACAACGCACCGCATCCATCCGGATAGCACAAACTCGCTGTGCCGATGGGATAGGAGAGCGGCATTCCGGGTGTGACGGCTCCCGGTTTGCGCTTCTTCAGAAATGTACTCCGTGTGCGTAGACGATCGCTTAACTATCCTACAGCGTTTTGAGGTTTCCGGTCAATAGAACAATGGTCCCGACGCGCCCTCCCCTGCCGGGAGAGGCTGATCTGGTCACATTGTCTGCCGGTTCATTACCGGGGCCAAACGTCCGGTTTGCACACCCATCGCGTAAGTCCGGCTATAGACGATTGGTTCATGATATTGTTATTTGTTTCTGAGCGCGTTATACTGGTAGGCAAGATCTACATCCATCGTCCGTCACCGTCACACCTCGCAACCATAATCTCCGGTTTATCAGGGTATCGTACGGTTTATTGCAAACAGCAAGGAATGGAGTTATGGCCGTTATCTTATGGATCAGCCTGTTCGCGCTCATTATGTTCCTCATCTACCTGCACCGCTCGTCCATTCATAACTTTATCACGCACATGTGGAATGATGGCACCCTGCTGCTCTCCGCCGCCCTGGTGACGCTGGCCGTCACGGCGATAGCATTGAACAGCCAGGGTGTCCATCCGATGTCAATTCCGGGGATGTTCTTTATGGGCCTGGTTATTGTCCTGGTCGGCGCAATCTTTATGCGCTGGGGCGAGACCCGCCAGTAGTCCCGCCATCCTAACGGTAGCTCACAAGTAGTCCCGCTCCGCGTTGCGGTGGGCCTGATAGCGCGCAAAGGCCTGGCGTTCATCTTCTCAACCCGATCCAGGTCTACCCGATCCAGGTCTTGAGCGTGCTACCCCGGAAGGTGTGCTGAATCATCCGCAGTCCATTGCGTAGCACAAAGCTCGGGCTGTGCATGAAGGCATGCGGCAGATGCCGTAGTTTCATCCAGCGCTCGGCCTGCCGGCGCAGATACTCAACCTCCTCCGCCGGGAGCGCTGTTGTGCGGACCACGGCGGTTGTGCCGTCGTACATAAGGTGCAACCCCGCGCGGTTTCGATCACATCAACCGGCCGGCTCAGCAGCGTATACCCGTCGATTCCCCGCGCGCTACGGTTGGGTAGCCGGATCTCCGCATCATCGAGGGCATACCCATGACGATCCGGTTTATGCTGAAACGTATCCCCCGTCCGGTAGGAGAGCCGGAGGCGGAACTATGTAACTCCTGTAAATCACACAACGTACGCGGTGGGCGTTCAAACCGGACGTTTGAACAGATGAAAGCTCGTCTCGCCTGCGGCAGCATGGTACGTTTTCGATCTTTTTGGAAAAAACGTGGCTCGGAGCGCCACGTTTTTTCCAAAAAGGATGTCCGATTCCACCCTGCCGGCGGCGAGACGAGCTTTCGAGTCAGTAACCGCGTACGTCGTGTAAATCACAGGATGTACGCGGTGGGTATACCACCTGGACAAATGTCCAGGTGGCCGCCGGCGAAGCCGGCAGCAGCATGGTGCTTTTTTTTCTTTGTTCACAAAACAAAGCTGGTTTCTTCCGCCCTGCCGGAGGCGGAATCGCTTGTCGGGTCAACGACCGCGTAACTCCTGTAAATCACGTACCATGCTGCCGCCGGCGAATCGGCGGCAGCATGGTACCAGGCCGAAACAGGTCGCACCGCGTAATGCATGTCAGGTATGCTGCACATATTTTGAAAGAATGCAAGAGAATGTGCTATCATAGAGGCATACACGCGAGAAAGGAGTAATGCATGAGCGATTTCGATGAGCAGCCACATCGGTGGCGTTCACGGGGGACGTTGGAAGATATGCCCAGAGATGATGATACCGACAGTGATCAGATCCCAACGATTAACGTCGATTGGAGCGAACAGGAGCCCTATAACCCGGGCTGGCGACGACATACACGTACGCACTCGACGCGCAGTCCGCGGCGGCGATCCCGCGCGCCGAACCTGGTACCCACTTCTGTGCAGGAGATACCGCTCTGGTTGCAGCAGGGAGGCTGGCGCTTTATTGCCGCCGCCGCCGTGCTCTTTGTGTTTCTGTTGAGTCTGCTGCTCTGGAATAACCGCAGCGCACAGAGTATCAGCAGCAATGGGGAACTGCTGGTTGGGAATGGAGCCGATGTCGCCGGCAATACGGACGGCGCGACGAACACTGATCCGCTGGCGGTGCCGCCGACTGCCCCCCCAACTGCGCCACCCATGCCGGATGTCTTTGTGGTCAGCGGTACCGCCGGGCAGGGGCTGTTTCTGCGTTCGGAGCCCGATTCCAACGCGGTCGTTCTGGAGACGCTTCCCGACGGCACGAATGTTGAGCAGATCGGCGACGAGAACCCTGGCCCTAACTATGTCTGGCGGCATGTGCGCGCGCCCAGCGGTCAGGAGGGATGGGTCGCGGCAGAGTGGTTGCAACCAGCGCCATGATCAGGCGACGGTTGCAACCGTGTCGGAGTCCGCGGGCAGGTCGGGTGGTTTTTCCTTCTTGTGGGTATTCTTCCGGTCGGGTGGGGGGCAGAGCGCTTCGGTCAACACCTGGTCCATATGATCGACATAGATCCAGGTCAGTTTACGCTTGACATGGGGCGGGATCTCAGCGGTATCCCGCTCATTTTTGTTGGGCAGAATGATTGTACGCACCCCGGCCCGATACGCGCCCAGCACCTTCTCCTTCACGCCACCGATGGGTAGTACCCGTCCGCGTAGTGTGATTTCGCCGCTCATCGCCACATCACGCCGCACCGGCCGGCCCGTCAGCGCGGAGATCAGCGCCGTTGCCAGCGTAACCCCCGCCGATGGTCCGTCTTTAGGCACCGCGCCCTCGGGCACATGCACATGAATATCGATCTTCTCAAACCGCTTGACATCAATGCCGAGGGTCCGGGCATGCGTGCGCGCGTAGGAGAGCGCTGCCTGGGCCGACTCCTGCATCACATCACCCAGTTGCCCGGTCAGCGTCAGGTTGCCCTTGCCCTCCATAATATTGACCTCAACCGGCATCGTGTCGCCGCCGTTGCTGGTCCAGGCCATCCCCGTCGCCACGCCGACTTCATCCCGCTCTTCGGCCAGCCCATAGCTAAACCGGGGCGTACCCAGATATTTCAGCAGCAGCGAGGGCTTGACCAGGCGCGCATAGGGGCGCTGCTCGGCGATTCGGCGGGCGGTCTTGCGACAGACTGAGCCGATCTCGCGTTCCAGGTTGCGCACCCCGGCCTCGTAGGTGTAGGTGCGGATCAACTCGCGCAACGCCGCATCACTGAAGCGCAGCACACCCGGCGGCAGGCCATTGGCCTCAAACTGCTTGGGTAGCAGGAACTGACGCGCAATCTGCAGCTTGTCTTCCTCGATATAGCCGGGAAGCTCAATCACCTCCATCCGGTCCAGCAGCGCCTCCGGGATCGGATCAAGTAAATTCGCCGTGGTGATAAACAGTACCTTACTCAGATCGTAAGACACATCCAGATAGTGATCGCTAAAGGTGTTGTTCTGCTCCGGGTCGAGCACCTCCAGCAGCGCCGCCGCCGGGTCGCCCCGGAAATCACGCCCCAGTTTGTCTACCTCGTCCAGCATAAAAACCGGGTTGATGCTGCCTGCCTCTTTCATCTTCTGGATAATCCGCCCGGGCAGCGCGCCGATGTAGGTCCGGCGATGCCCACGAATCTCGGCCTCGTCATGCACGCCACCCAGCGAGAGCCGCACGAACTTGCGCCCCAGCGCCTCAGCGATGCTGCGACCCAGGCTGGTCTTGCCCACACCCGGCGGCCCGATAAAGCAAATAATCGGGGACTTATGGTTAGTACCGGCAAGTTGACGCACAGCCATAAACTCCAGGATGCGCTCCTTGATCCGGGGCAACCCATAGTGGTTGCGATCCAGCGTGCGGGCGGCGGCGCGCAGATTGTCGTTATCGTCGGTAGCCTCCGTCCAGGGCAGATCCAGCATCCAGTCGATATAGGTGCGGATAACGGCATACTCCGGCGCGGCAGGCGCCATAATCTCCAGCCGATCCATCTCGTCCATCGCCCGGGAGCGGGCATGGTCCGGCATCCCGCTGTTGGTAATCCGCTCGCGCAGTGCCAGCATATCGCGCTGAACCGGGTCATCCTGGCCCAACTCACGCTGAATCGCCTTGAGTTGCTCGCGCAGGAAAAACTCGCGCTGGGAGCGATCAACTTCCTTCTGCACCTGGTTCTGGATGCGGCTCTCCAATTCCAGCACATCCAACTCCTGCGAGAGCATAATGCTCAGACGGCGCAGCCGCTCCTCCGGGTCAAGCGTTTCCAGGATCTCCTGGCGGTGCGAGACATCCAACGGCAGTGTGGAGGCGATCAGGTCGGCCAGCCAGCCCGGCTCATCGGCATTCATTGCCATAATGTAGGAGTCGTCCGGCAGCATGCGACTGAGCTTCACCACCTTCTCGAAGAGCGAGAGCACCGCGCGCATCATCGCCTCGACCGCCAGGGTGCGCTCTTCCTCGCCATAGAGCGGTACCGCGCGCACCCGCAGAAACGGCAGTTCCTGGGTCTGCTCCTGCACCCGCATCCGGCGCTGGCCCTGCACCACAATGCTGGTCGTGCCGTCGGGCATCTTCAGCACGCGCTGAACCACCGCCTCGACCCCCACGGTGTACAGGTCGTTCAGGCCGACATCTTCTGTATCGGGTTCCCGCTGGGCAACCGCCAGCACCACCCGGTCTTTTGCCATCGCCTCTTCGATAGCGGCAATCGAGCGCTCACGGCCAACGAAGAGCGGGGCCATCATGCGTGGAAACAGCACAGTATTGATCAGCGGTAGCACCGGCAGGTCGCGCTCGGTCTGCTGATCATTCAAGAGTGTGCTTCGACTGGCCGGCAGATCAAAGAGGAACGTCGTATCATCTGGCATCAACATTATCCTACAACTGCGAACAATCCAAAGGTCTGTTCTGGTCCAGGGCAATTATAGCACAGCGTCATTACTACAACATGGTATACGCGGCAGAAAAGGCTGTGCAATCTATTGCAATGTCTGATAGCGTTGCACGTTAGAACGTCAGAACGTTAGAACGTTGTGGATTTGACAGCGACGCGGCTTTCGGCTAGAATCATGTACTGTGTAGCGACACGCACGCTAACCAGGCCAACGTAGCTCAGTTGGTAGAGCAGCTGTTTCGTAAACAGCAGGTCCGGGGTTCGAGTCCCCGCGTTGGCTCCACACTATAATCGCCAAACCGCCGTTCCTACGTTGATGGGAACGGCGGTTTGGTACGTTGCGGTGCTGCCGTATGCGGTATACTCCGGGTGAACGATACGGAGGTGTTGATGCAGTGCTTGCCCATGTCGCTGCCGAAATCGACACCGATTATGCCCCTGTACAGCATGTATGTTATCGTATGTGGTAGTGGCACGACAACAGCGTATGACGTTCATCATGCTGGATGATGAGATCCGCCAGCGGATACAGTACAATCTTATCTCAGGTTGCGCCGGTCAGATCTCGTCGTACAAACAGCCGGTAGGCGATTGCAAAAAAGCTCCCGCTGTACACTGCGATAACCAGTACCGCCTGGAGCGGCGACGGCAGAACCGTCAGATCGAGGTTGCGCGTAATAATCGCCGGGTCAAGCCCATAGCTCTGACTGTTGAGCACCACCAGGGTGTTGATATTCTGCTGTACCACCAGCAGATTGTAGATAAATGCCAGGGTGTCGCTCATGCTGGTGAGGAAGGAAAACGCGCCCACGCTGATATCGGCGGCGAGAAAGAGAAACCCGCCTACCGCTCCCGCCAGAACGGAACGCCCCAGAACGCAGCAGGCGATAGTTAACATAACGTAGGGCAACATAACGTAGAGTGAGCGCAGCATCCGCCAGGGCAGCAGTAATAGATCACTGGCGCTGACCTGGCCGCTGTTGCCCAGCACCGCCCCAAAGAAGAGGCCGAGCAGCGACCCGCACAACATTGCCAACCCGATGCCCAGCAACAGAAAGAGCAGAAGTGCTACCGTTTTGGCAATTAGATACGGACCGCGCCGGGGTTGGCGTGCCAGTTGCAGGCGCAGTGTGCCCCAACTATATTCGCTGCCGAACACCCCGGCCGCCAGGACAATCGCCAGGATGCCCCCGATACTGTTAACCTGACTCAGCACGGTGCCAAAGATCCCCGGAAAACGTAGCATCAGGCGGAATTGCTCAAGCTGATCTTCGCGCGGGATAATTTGCATGCGCACATCCCCGCCGGTGAATACGCCGTCGCTCAGGCCGACCGCCAGGAAAATAATGCCCAGGAATAGCGCCATCAGCAGCAGAAAAATGATCAGCAGCAGCCATGCCAGGGGCCGCCGCGACAGTTTGATCCACTCAGCTTGTAATAAATTCAACAACCCTGCTCTCCCGTTATCTCCAGGAAGAACTGCTCCAGGCTCTCGGTACGGGTACGAATCTCGGCCACGGGAATATCATGCCGGGTCAGGAGTGCGTTCACTTCGGGGGCGCGGCTACCGGCAACATCAACCAGCAGCAGATCGCCCTGCTGCTCAACTGCGCCGATCCAGGGTACCGTGCGTAGCAGTTCCAGCGCACGGGGTGCGCTAGCGACAACCCGTACCTGCACCCGCCGACGCTGCTGGAGCAGTTCGGCGACGGAGCCTTGCGCCAGAACACGCCCCTGCTTCAGAATAGCGACCCGCCGGCAGACCTGTTCAACCTCGTGAAGCTGGTGACTGCAGAGAAAGATCGTTTGCCCCTGCTCGGCCAGGGTGCGGATCAGCGACCGTAGCTCAACCGTTCCTGCCGGGTCCAGGCCATTGGTCGGCTCGTCGAGGATGATTAACTCCGGTTCGGCGAGCAGGGTTGCAGCAATTGCCAGGCGCTGCTTCATGCCCTGTGAGTAGGTCCGAAAGCGGTCGTGGGCGCGCGCTTGCAGTTCGACAATCTCCAGCACCGCATCGATCCGCGTATCGGGCAGACCGGCGGCGCGGGTCAGCACACGCAGGTTATTCCACCCGCTCAGGTAGGGGTAAAATGCCGGTGCCTCGATCATCGCACCCACCCGGCGCAGCGCCGCCCCGGGTTCCTGCTGAATATCATGGCCCAGTACGATGGCCCGCCCGCGGGTGGGGCGAATGAGCCCGAGCAGCATCGCAATGGTGGTCGTTTTCCCGGCCCCATTTGGCCCCAGGAACCCAAAGATCTCGCCACGGTGAACTTCCAGTGACACAGCATCGACGGCAATGCGTTGCTTGAATTGTTTGGTCAGATGTTCGGTCTGAACGGCACTATCGCTTGACATAATACATCAGTCCGTAGTCTGTCAGCATACACCAGTTGACGATGAACCGGTCGCTGCTATTATAACGCAGAATGCTGCCGGCGAGATAGCAGGAGCAGCCACGCAAAATTGGGTAGAAAACATAACAATATACTCACGCGATTCGCCCCATGTGTTCAGCCGGGTTTCAGCATGCTCCGGACATCATGAGAAAGACGAGGTTGTGTCATATTGATATGTCCGTTGCTATCCGGCGGACAACGCGCAAGGAGACAGTGAGACATGAACTATGCTCCATACGGTAATGGTAATGCCCCCCACGCCGAAGCGTTTACGGATTACGCGGAACGCTACCTGACGGCCCATCTGGCCCACATGCGGGCGCTGCCGATTGAGCCGATTGTTCAGGCGGTAGATATCATCTGGGAGGCGCATGAGCGCGAAGCAACCATCTTCATCTGTGGCAATGGCGGTAGCGCGTCGATGGCTGCCCACTTCGCTGCCGACCTCTGCAAGACCACCATGCCCCCGGACTGCTTTAGCCAGGCACGGCGCTTTCGAGTCGTCTCGCTGGTCGAGAATATGGCGCTGCTGACGGCCTGGAGCAACGACACGACCTACGAACAGGCGCTGGCCGAGCAACTGCGCAATCTGGCGCGCCCCGGCGATCTGCTGATTGCTATCTCCGGTTCCGGCAACTCGCCCAATATCGTCGCCGCCCTCGAAGCCGCCGCCACCCTGGGTGTCCGAACGATCGGGCTGACCGGCGGGACGGGCGGACGTCTACGTAGCGACGCTACCGTCTGCATCACCGCCGCAACCGACGCCTACGAGCATAACGAGCCGCTCCACTCGATGATCTTCCACATGATTACCTTCTACCTGCGCGAACGGCTGATGGCCCAGGTGCAGGCGACCATGTCGGCGGCCGGCATGCCCCTGCCACAGCAGCCGGCGGCGTCTGAGGTGGTGTAATATTTGTCTCCGGCAGAACAACCAGTGACGATTTTGAGAACCCCTGTTGCGCCTTACGCAACAGGGGTTCTCACATACAGGAGTTACGCGGTTGTCTATCCGGCATCTGGGATGGACAACCGGCAGAGTGGAAGAGTCTCTCCTTTTTGACGAACATGTGGCTCTGTGAGCCACATGTTCGTCAAAAAGATAAAAAGAGTACCATGCTGCCGCAGGCGAGTCGGGCCGTTCATGCATGCAAACGCCTGGGTTGGTCGTTGCGCGGCTTTCGCTCACTGCACGGCTTTCGTGATCCAAACCTTCGCCGTGGCGGGTCGATGGCCGCGTAACTTGTGTCAAAAAGATACGAAAAGATAAGAATTGTGATAAGACCTTCACATGCCGGTTTCTCTTTTCTTTGCATGATATACTACAGTCGAGAGGGGAGCGAATACCAATCGGTAAGGAGATGGTTTGATGCATGCTTATCTGCGAGAAGCGAGGAAGCGCCGGACATCCTGCGTTCGGCCCACTATGATGCTGTCGGTCATGGGGAGGCTTATGGCAATGTTTCAGCGGGTTCCGCCCAGGTCGGTTACAGCCCAACGTGGGAGCACCGGACGCCCCGCGTGGGGCTGCCGTAGGATCGTCCTGGGCATTGCGGTTATCCTGCTCGTCGGGGTTGGTGTAACCTACGTTGCCTACGCCCGCGACATGCGGGCGATCCGCGCTCGCCTGGCAGCGGGGAGTCAGATCGTCGAGACCCGGCACGGTCCGATTGAGTACACAACCTGGGGCGCAGGTCCGCCGGTTCTGGTGATTCACGGTGCGGGCGGTGGGTATGACCAGGGGGTTGCGATTGCGCAGGCCTACGGTGGCGCGGGCTTTCACTGGATCAGCCCCTCGCGCTTTGGATATCTCCGCACCCCACTGCCGGATGACGCCTCCACTGCGGCTCAGGCGGATGCCCTGGCCGATCTACTGGATGCGCTGGAGATCGAGCAGGTCGCTATTCTGGGGATGTCGGGCGGAGTGCCGCCAGCGTTGCAGTTTGCGCAGCGCTACCCGGAGCGAACTACAGCACTCGCGCTGCTCTCCTCGGCACCGTATACTCCCCTCACCGCAGATGAGCAGAACTTCCCGCTCCCCATCTGGATCTATGCGGCGCTCTTTAGCTCGGATTTTCCTTACTGGTTGTTGCAGCAGGTTTCACGCTCCAGCCTGGAACCGATGTTCGACATCACCCCCGCACTACGTGCCGCAGCACCCCCGGAGGAGCAGCCCTTCATTGCCGGCATGGTGGATGCATTCCAGCCGGTTACGGCACGCAGCGATGGGATGCAGAACGAGGGAGCCGCGATTGATCCCGCTGTGCGCTACCGGTTAGAGGAGATTACGGTCCCTACCCTGGTTATTCATGCAAAAGATGACCAGATAAACCCGTTCACCTTTGGTGAGTACACGGCCCAAAACATCCCGGGTGCTCAATTCATGCCCCTGGATGCCGGCGGGCACCTGTTGCTGGGACATCATGCCGAGGTTCACGCGCGGGTACGTGCTTTCTTGCGCGAGAATACAACTTAAATCGGGTTTTCGTTCCATTGCTTCCTTTCTCTGTGATGGCCGAAATGGTAAGCTCAATAACGGCGATCCCTTGTTATAATAGGTGCAGTAATCAGAAATTTGAGGCCCCTGATGAGGTGTACGGATGAATGGAGCGGATATCACGCATTTACAGCAAGAAAACGAACGCTTACGCCAGCAGTTCACTGATCTATCCCACGAGCATGGCGCATTGCGTGAGCGCACGGAACGTTTGCAGGTTGCTCTCGATGGCAGCGGTGATGCCCTCTGGGATTGGAACATCATCACCGGTGCCGCTGTTTTCTCACCACGCTTCAACGAACTGGTTGGTTATCCGCCCGATGCGGTGTTCACCCACCGTGATAGCTGGTTGACCTTGATCCATCCTGACGATGTGCCACAGGTAACGCAGACCTTCCAAGATCACCTGGCAGGACGAACCGCGGTGTGGAACAGTGAACATCGGCTCAGGCATCACTCGGGGGAATGGTCCTGGGTGCTTTTGCGCGGGAAGGTCGTAGCCCGCGATGCGCAGGGCCAGCCGCTGCGGCTGGCCGGCACCATCAGCGATATTCATCAGCGCAAGCAGCGGGAAGATCAGTTGAAGCGCAACCAGAAACTCTTGCAGGGCATTATCGACAACGCGCCGCTGCTTATATATGCCAAAGATACGCAGGGACGCTATACGCTTATCAGCCCGCAGGCAGCAACGCTGGTCCAGAGCGAACCAACTCAGGTGCTTGGGAAAACGGATCACGATCTGTTCCCCGCGCATATCGCCGATGCGTTGCGCCACAACGAGCAGCAGATTATCGCCACAGAGCGTAGTATGCAGAGCGAAGAGCTTGTCGCCCATGACGACGGGTTGCATACGTATATGTCGATCAAATTTCCGCTCTACAATGAACATCAAGAAGTCTATGCCGTGTGTGGCATCTCTGCTGATATTAGCGATCTCAAGCGGACGGAAGCCGACTTGCGTACCTTCCAGACAATTGTTGAAAACGCGCCGGATGCAATCGGGGTGGTTGGAAGCACCGGCCGGTTTGACTATGCCAATACTGCCTATCGCACGTTATTCGGCTACGAATCGTTGAACGGCATGCCGTTGATGGACGTGATAGCTGACGAAGAGCACAGCCGTGTGTCAGAGGTGATACCAAAGATTATGCAGGAGGGGAGCTGGCAGGGCATGATGGAGTACAAACACAAAAATGGCTCCCTGATTCCATGTCAGGTTACGGTCTTTCCTCTGCCGACCCCAGGAGTTGAGTCGCCACCAATGGCTGCGATTGTGCGCGATATGACCGAACAGGTCCAGGCTGACCAGGAACGCCAGCGGCTGCAAGCACAGGTCATTACCGCTCAGCAGCGCGCGTTGCGCGAACTTTCGACTCCACTGCTTCCCATTGCCGATGGGGTCTTGGTGATGCCGTTGATCGGCACTGTTGACAGCGAACGCGCCCAACTGGTCCTGGAGACCCTGCTCGAAGGGGTAGCACTGCATCAGGCCGAACTCGCCATTCTGGATATTACCGGTGTCCAGGTGATCGATACCCAGATAGCCAATGTGCTTATCCGTGCGGCACAGGCAGTCAAGTTACTGGGCGCACAGGTCGTGCTCACCGGTATTCAACCATTGATTGCCCAGACTCTCGTGCATCTGGATATCGATCTGGGAACGATGATCACGCGCAGCACGTTGCAAGCCGGCATTACGTACGCCCTGACCGGGAAATAGCCGAGGGACCGGATGGATCAGGAGAAACGCACAACCAAATGTTATGTGCAACATATGATTTGATATGTTGCACATACATGTGCCGGGCGATCTGGACAGAATACCCGCATCGTGTATACTGTACGTTATGCATTTTGCGTCAGACAGGGAAACGTGACGATGGAAACAACCCTGTTAACTGAGCAGTTCGCCCGGACCCTTGCTGCCGTTGATGTGGCAGCGGCGGAAGCCTATGCCCTGCATGCGCCCCTCCTGATCGATTATGTCAACCGAAGGATGCGCCAACATCCCCTCATCGGCCAGATGCTTGGTCCCAATGCGCTCGAGGTGATGTATGATAACCATACCAATCACGCCGAGTTTATGCTGGCGCAGTTTCGCCTCAAGAGTGCTGGAACTCTCCATGAAACCTTGATCTGGGTTTTTCATAGCTACGTCAAGCGTGGGTTTGCCGCCGACTACTTTCCCACCGCCCTGAATGCCTGGATGGACGCCATCCGGCAGTACCTGGATGCCCACAGCGCCGGGGTGATCGGCCCGGTCTACCAGCTTATGCTTGATGTCTATCCGGATATGTTCCAGCTTTCCCAGGCTGCGCAGCCCTGCTACCAGACGGACGCCGCTTTCCAGGAACCCTTCCAGCGTTACCTGCAGGCGCTACTGGTGCCGGACATTACCGGGGCAGTACGGGTAGCCGAGGAGTTTATCCAGTCCGTCTGGGATATTCCAGTCTGGTACGAGCAGATTATTCTTCCATCCATGTATGAAATTGGCCGTCTCTGGGCCGAAGGAGAGATTGCGGTCGGGCAGGAGCATATCGCTACCGCAATTACTCAGCGCATTATGTCAATGTACTACCCGATGATCCTGGAACTGCCCCGCAACCGGGGTACGGTGCTTGTAACCGCCTCCCCCGATGAACTTCACGAAATTGGGGCGCGGATGGTGGCGGATATTCTGGAAATGCATGGTTGGGATGTCTACTACACCGGAGCGGATACACCCGAAGCGAGTCTACTGAAGTTGCTCCAGCAGCACCCGGCCCGTTTCATCTGTATTTCGACCACGCTGGCCTCCAGTCTACGGCGCACCGGTGCGCTGATTGCTGCTATTCGCGCGGCAAAGCTCGCTCCGGAGGTGCATATTATCGTCGGTGGGCAGGCTTACCTGCACGAACCCAATCTCTGGAAATGGGTCGGTGCGGATGGGTTTGCCGGCAGTGCCATTGATATGGTACGCTACCTGCAAGACTATCACCAGTGAGATAAAGGCAATGGCCGAACTTATCAAGTTGCTGGCAACCTATGGTGCCGCACTCCTCCTCGAACAGAGCCAGAACCTGATTGCACTCCTGGATCGGTCGGGTAGCCTGCTGGCCTGGAATCACAGCCTGGTACAGTTATGTAAAGCCCACAAAGAACCGGCACATCTGCGGCAACTCCTCGTGTTTAGCAGCCAGCCGCGCCTCCAGACAATGTTGCACGATGCGCTCCAGGATCAGGCGATAACCCACGGGCAGTTGAGTTTTGTGCTCAGCGAAACCGATCTCCCGGCCTCGTACAACTGCTGGTTTCTGCCGCTACCTAACCAGCAACTCCTGCTCTATGCCGAGTTGATCCCACCGCTCGATCATAAATCGGCCCAGGAGTATTTCCGCATCAACAATGAACTGGCGGCCAAGACGCGTGAATTGCAGAAAGCCCGCCACGCGCTGGTGCAAAAACAGACTGCGCTGGAGGAGGCGCTGTCCAAGGTCGAACAGATCTCCCGTACCGATGAGTTGACCGGCCTGCCGAACCGGCGGCGCGCGCTGGCCTTCCTTGAGGAGACGATCCGGCGGGGCGGGCCTACGCAGCCGGTGGTATCGGTCTTTCTGCTGGATATTGACCACTTCAAGCAGATCAACGACCAGTTTGGGCATCTGGCCGGCGATACGGTGCTCCGCCAGATCGCCGGTATCCTGGCCGGGTCAATGCGCAAAGTTGACTGTATCGGGCGGTATGGCGGCGAGGAATTTCTTGCGGTGCTGCCTAGTACCGACCTGGCGAACGCCATCGCCGTTGCCGAACGGGTACGCCAGGAGATTGAAGCGACGCCCTTTGTCATTGACCCGGACCAACCACTCCGGATCACCGTCAGCATTGGTGTGGCCCGCTTCCATCCCCCGGAAGATATCACCCGGTCGTTGCTGGTACGTGCCGATCATGCGTTGTACCAGGCCAAGGAGCGCGGGCGCAACCGCGTTTGCAGTGCCGAGGAAAGCGGAGATGAAGGCCGGCAGATGCGCGAAAACGGTAGCAACGATGGGGTGATACGGTCGGAGGGGTGAGGCACCGGCTACAGCAGCAACCCCACCGTAAACAGTGCCCCAAAGAGCATATGCAGCCGTGCCGTTCCCTTGAGCGCTCCATTCAGCGGTAATCCCTCCTGCGTCCAGACGACCCGGATCAGCCCGACCGCCATGGGCAGCGTCAGCACCGGCAGCCAGAACCAGACCGATGCCACCCCGATCAACCAGGCGAGCAGCAGCAGCGGATATGCACTCCCTACCAGCAGCAGATACTCGATCTGGGTGCCGCGCCGCCCCAGCAACACCGCCAGGGTGCGCTTCCCCGCTTCACGGTCGGTGGCAATATCACGCAGGTTGTTCACCACCAGGATGGCCGTTGCCAGATTTGCAATCGGCAGCGCGTTGATCAGCGCCTCCAGGTTGAATATGCCGGTGTGCAGGTAGGTCGTGCCGGCCACGGCAATCAACCCGAAGAAGATATAAACAAAGAGGTCGCCCAGGCCGTTGTAGCCAATCGGCCAGGGTCCACCTGTGTAGACAATCCCCGCCACAATCGAGAACAGCCCGATCAGCAGGATCGGCCAACCGCCCACCACAACCAGGTAGACACCGAGCAGCACCGCCAGGCCAAAGGTAATCAGCATCCCCCGCCGGACATCCGGTGGCGCGATCAGCCCGCTCTGCGTGACGCGGGTCGGTCCCAGCCGGTGAATCGTATCCGCCCCCTTCACATAGTCGAAGTAGTCATTCGCCAGATTAGTGCCGATCTGGATCAGCAGCGCGGCTACCATCGCCGCCAGAAAGGGCAGCAGGCGGAATGCCCCCAGCGCCACCGCCGTCGCCGTTCCAACCAGCACCGGCACCACCGCCGCCGGCAGCGTCGGCACCCGCATTGCCAGCAGCCAGGCCCGCAGCTTCCCCGGATGCGCCGATGGAGTATCTGTTGTCATAGCTTCTCGATCCTTAATCCTTAGTTCTTGGTTCGCAGTTTTCGGTTCTCAGTTCTTGGTTCACGGCTCTGCTAAAAAATCCCCCACCAGTTGCGCAAAGCGGTCGGGCTGCTCCAGGTGGATTGTGTGCCCGGCCTCCGCCATGACCGACACCTGGGCATTGGGCAACACTTGTTTCATCCGTTGCGCAATGTTGCAATATTTGCGGTCCTGCGCACCCACCAGCAGCCGCATCGGCATTGTCAGTTCCGGCAGGCGCTCCCACAAAGACGCCTGCTGCCCGGTGCCCATCCCGCGCAGGCTGTTTGCCAGACCCACCGGGCGGTTCCGCAGCCGCTGTGCGCGTTGCTTCTCCCGCACGGCGGGCGGCAGGGTTGCCTGGCCGGCGAAGAGCGGCAGGCGCTCCCAGTGTGCGACAAACGCCGCGATGCCGTCACGCTCAATCGCATCAGCCAGATCATTATCCGACTGGACCCGTGCGGCGCGTTCGGCCGGATCGTCCAGGCCGGGTGACGCGCTCTCCAGCAGCAACCGCCGGACACGCTGCGGAGCCGCCAGCGCCAGATGCAGCGCGACCCGTCCGCCCATCGAGTAGCCCAGCAGATCAACCTGCGCAACCTCCAGCGCATCGAGCAGCGCCGGCAGGTCGGCGACACAGCGCTCCATACGATAGCGCGCGGGGTCGGTGGGCGCGTCGGAGCCGCCATGCCCGATCAGGTCGGGCGCGATAACCCGCCGCCGGGGTGTGACGTGGGGCAGCAGCGGCTCCCAGGTGGCCGCGCTGCCGGTAAAGCCATGCAGCAGCAGCAGCGGTGGCCCGCTCCCCGCCAGATGGACATGCATGCGCAGGTTGTTGATGGTTATATTCATCGGTATGGTTGCAATGCCGTCAATTCGTTATGTCAACTCTACCAGGGCTGCATCCACCACCTGCCAGAGCTCGCGGTGCAGCGTCACATTCCGGTCACGCCGGGTCATCATCTCAATGATATCCAACCCGGCGTGCGTAAGTCCGTTCTGAACCGCCGTGCGAAACGCGGCCCAGGTTTTCACCCGCGTAAACCGCGCACCGTACATCTCCGCCAGCGGACGAAAATCCAGGCCATGCGGCGTGCCAAATAGCAGTTCGAACTGCGCCGGATCGGTGGTGGTTGCCTGTGGCAGGAAGGAGAAGATCCCGCCGCCGTCGTTATTCAGCAGCACAATCGTCGCATTCAGATTATGCTGCTTTGCCGCCAGCAGTCCATTCGCATCGTGATAGAAGGAGATATCGCCGATCACCAGCAGCAACGGCCCATTGCTGGCGGTACTCGCTCCCAGCGCGCTGGATACCACGCCGTCAATGCCATTCGCGCCCCGGTTGGACAGCATGCGAATCGTGCGCTCACTACCGGGAAAGAAGGTATCCATATCGCGCACCGGCATGCTGCTCCCGGCCCAGAGCGTTGCGCCGTCGGGCAGCAGATCCGCCAGTTCCGCAAAAACCTTGCCCTCGAACGGCTCATGCAGCGTATTCAACCGCTCCGTCACGGCCGCCCGCGCCCGGTGATCCGCCTGACACCAGGCTTCGGCCCAGGCGTTCCGCTCCGCCGCATGTGCTACCGGTTCCGACAGTGCGCCGGTCAGGGCATCACAGACCTGCCGTGCATCGGCGTGGATCATCTGATCGGCCAGGTTGGTTGGCTCATTCCAGCCCCCGGCCCCATCGATCACAATCTGGCGGCAGTCGGGATAGCGCTGCAGGTAGAGCAGCAGCGCCTTGGAGGTTGGAAACGCGCCAAAGCGCAGCACCACTTCCGGCACATAGCGCGCCGCAAACGTGCCGTTGCGCAGCAACCCGTCGTACAGGTCCAGGATCAGCGTATGCGTGTGCGGACCGCAACGCAGGCCGGAGAGTGGATCGGCCAGGATGGGAAAGTTCAGCACGCGGGCCAGTCGGGTCACAGCTTCGGCCAGGTGCGGATCATCCTGCGCCCCACAGACGATCAACCCCCGGCGAACATCTGCCAGTTCACCCGCCAGCACCTGGATCTGCGCCGGATCAGGCATGCGCAGACCGTCTGTCACCGCCAGGTAGGGCCGCTCGTCGGGACGCTGCTCCCAACCCGCCGGGTCATCCGGTGGCAGCGGCACCAGCGGCTCACGGTAGGGACAGTTGATCTGCACCGGCCCGGCGGGAGTGGTGACGGCAACTGCCGCCGCGCGGCTCGCCACCGTCCGCACATACCGCACCAGATCGGGTGTCGCCTGCGGCACTGGGAGATCGACAAACCACTTTGCGTGAGAACCATAGAGATTGATCTGGTCAATCGTCTGCGGCGCGCCGCGATCACGTAGTTCATGCGGGCGATCCGCAGTCAGGATGATCAGTGGCACGCGGGCATAGCGCGCTTCCACCACGGCGGGGAAGAAGTTGGCCACCGCCGTGCCCGATGTGCAGACCAGCGCCACCGGCTCACGGCGGGCCTTCGCCATCCCCAGCCCAAAAAACGCCGCTGACCGCTCATCCAGATGCATCCAGACCCGCGCTGCCGGGTGCTGCACCAGCATGAGCGCCAGCGGCGTCGAGCGCGAACCGGGGCAGACGCAGAAGTTGCGCACGCCCGCCCGCACCAACTCGTCGATAAATGCGCCAACGAAAACATGCAGTGACTGCTGCTGCGGAAGCTCGCTCATGGTAACGCCCCACCCAGCGCTGCCAACAGCGGCCGCAGTTTGAGCTGCGACTCGGCATACTCCGCCGCCGGGTCCGAGTCAGTAACCAGTCCGCAGCCCGCGAAGAGCGTTGCTGTCGCGCCCCGCAACAGCGCCGAGCGGATCGCCACCGCAAACTCACCCTCGCCATGCGCATCGATCCAGCCGACCGGCGCAGCATACCAGCCACGGTCCAGTTGCTCCCGCTCGCGGATCAACGGGAGTGCCCGCTCACGCGGTGAACCGCCCACGGCCGGCGTGGGATGCAGCCGCTCCAGTAGTTCCAGAACGGTGTGCGTCCCGGCCACCTGCCCGACCAGCGGCGTGTAGAGGTGCTGTACATTCGACATCTTCATCAGCGTGGGCGTCTCGGGCATGGTGAGATCGGTGCAGAGGTCGGACAGCGCATCCGCGAGAGTGCGGGCCACAATCGCATGCTCGGCACGATCCTTCGCGCTTGCCAGCAGCGCCGCTCCCAGTTGCCGATCCTCCTCCGGCGTGCTGCCCCGGCGGATCGACCCGGCCAGCGAGGTCGCCTGAACCGTCCCCTGCTGCAGGCGCACCAGCCGCTCGGGGGATGCACCCAGGAAGCAGGCCTCCCCGCGCGCCACCGCAAAGCCAAAACAGCCGGGATAGTTGTTGCGCAACTGCGCCAGCACCGCGCCGGGATCGAACGGTCGCCGACCCACGACCCGGCAGGCCCGCGCCAGCACGACCTTTTCCAGATCGCCATGCTGCATCGTCTGCACTAGCGCGCGCACAATTGCCATCCAGGTCTGCGCGGGCAATAGCTCCTCCAGCGTTAACACCTGCTCCGGCGGCACCCGGCGGGACAGGGTTGCCGGTGCCGGCAGCGTCGGCAGGCGGTTGAGCACTCGCTGCGCGGTATCTTCGGGGGAGCTATCGGGATGCACTACAGCATTGATCGTCAGCCAGGTAGCATCGGCGTGACGAGTCAGCAGGTAGCGCGGTAGCACCAACCGCCCATCCGGGAAGCCCGCCCAGGTGGATGTTGCCGGGCGCAGCGGGTCAAACGCAAAGCCTCCCAGCAGCAGGGGGCCGGTGCCGGTGGCATCCGTGGTGCTATCGATCAGCGCATCGGCGCAGCGCTCCCGCCAGGCCGCAGCCGCATCCGCAAAACGCTGCGGCCCGGCAACTTCCAGCGTCCAGGCCGCGCCGCTCCCCGCCAGCGCATACCCCTCCGTTGGCGACGACCAGAAGAGCCGGTCGGCCACGCGGGAAGTTTGCCGGGCGAAGAAGGCCAGCGGGTCAGCCGACGGCACCGGCCGCACCAGACTGACCAGAATCGGGCGATCAAGCTGCCGGGCGCGATAGACCCCGGCCTCGATCAGGGAATGAATATTCCGGGCTACCGAGGGGGCAGCCCGATCAGGTAGTGATAGCATGATATTTCGGTAATAACTCTAAGACATGGTTTCAGAGATGACCATTTTACTTTACCCATGCGTATCGCATGCAGACACACCACATCCCTGGTGGTATGGTTGGAGTACGCACACCAATCCATACCCC